>Ga0070733_10001293_pt1 | contig 18807 bp, 19 predicted proteins | sample Coa_R1_9_FD_66450 | JGI IMG/M metagenome (GOLD analysis project Ga0070733, IMG submission 66450) | Surface soil microbial communities from Centralia Pennsylvania, which are recovering from an underground coalmine fire - Coalmine... | ecosystem: Environmental > Terrestrial > Soil > Unclassified ... | reverse complement strand
TCCGCCAGCGCCTGCTCCCGCACCACCGTGATGTAGGCGTTGAGCACTGGCTGATACTTGTCGATCCGCGTCAGGCACGCCTTCGTGAGGTCGACCGAGGATGCCGCCTTGGTCCGCACCAACTCCGCGGCTTTCGCTAACGTCAGTCCCGCGAGGTCGGTCGAGTCGCCGAAAGCGAGGCTGGCCGCCGCGCCGATGCCCGCGCCCAGAAAAGTTCTGCGATTCATCTCGAAGCCCTCCGCCGAGTCTGTTGATGTTGCAGCCATTCTATAACACGCCTGCGGGTCCATGTCATAATGAAGGCGTGGACGACACCACTTTCCATCTCAGCCAGCCTCCCGAGCTTTTCGCGCGCATCGACCAGGAAGCTCAGGACGATCCGCTCGGCGAGGTTCTGCTCACCACCACTCTCGACAAGCTGATCAACTGGGGGCGCAAGAACTCGATCTGGCCGATGAGCTTCGGCCTGGCGTGCTGCGCCATTGAGATGATGTCCATGATCGCCTCGCGCTTCGACATCTCGCGATTCGGCGCGGAGGTCATGCGTGGCTCGCCGCGCCAGAGCGACCTTATGATCATCGCCGGCCGCGTGTCGAATAAAATGGCGCCGGTGATTCGCCGCCTCTATGAGCAGATGCCCGAGCCTAAATGGGTCATCTCGATGGGCGCCTGCGCCACTTCCACCGGCGTGTTTTCGAATTACGCGCTGGTGCCTGTAAACCAGGTGATTCCGGTCGACGTCTACGTTCCCGGCTGCCCCCCGCGGCCGGAGCAGTTGATCTACGCCATCACGCTCCTGCAAAAGAAGATCGAGCAGGACAAGCACGTAGTCGCCAAGGTCCTCAACCTTGCTTGAATCGCCTCTCGGCTGGGCCTAACCGCTCCGTAACCCTCGCGGCCCGGCAAGGTTAAAGTTTGCGTTCGCCTCCGTCGATCCAAGTCTGAGGGAACATGTTCGGCGCTTCACGAATCATTAAGATTGGCGTGCGGATCGCGGAATGGGCCACGCCGCACGTGCAAAAGTGGCATCACGAGCGCAATTTGAACCGCAACGAGGCGCAAAGGCACCTGCAAGCCGGCAACTTTAGCGAAGCGGAGAAGTATTTCCAGCTCGCCCTCGAAGAGAAGCAACACTCCACCGTCGACAAGCTGGAGCTTCGGCTCGGCCTGGCCGAGGCGCAGCGCCGCCAATCCAAGCTCGAGGACGCGGAGCGCAACGCTTGCCTCGCCGTCAAGATCGCCGTGCGCGACGAAAACGAGACCATGCATTCGCTGGCGCTGGACGCGCTGGCCAACATCCAGATCGATCAAGGGCTTTTCGCCGAGGCGGAAAGAACGGCGCAGGAAGTGATTCGCCTGGAAGGCACGCGCGCAAAGCCGGATCACGCGCGGTTGGCCTCGTGCTCGCGCAGGCTGGGCGCGGCTCTGGAAAAAGGCGGCCGGCTGGCGGAGGCGGTCGAGGCTTTGAAGAAGGCTCACGGCCACGCCGAGAAGGCCTTCGGCGCGGAACACGCTGACACGGCCGGCCACCTGCACGAACTGGGGCAGCTGCAACGCCAGCATGGCCAGCATGACGCGGCGCAAGCCTCGCTGCGGAAGGCGCTCGCGATTCATCGGACCCTGGGATCTAAGACCCCGGGGCCGGCCGGTATTTCGCCGGAAGCCACGCAGGCGCTCTATAACCTGGCTGCATCGCTGGAGGAATCGGGCGACCTGAATGGCGCGGCGGCAGAATTCGAGAAAATGCTGACATGGCGCGCGCGCCAGGTGGGCGCCGATCCGGGGGAGACCGCAAACGCGCAGTTGCGCCTGGCCGGACTGTATCTGCGGACCAGCCGCATCCCGCAGGCGCGCGAGTTGCTGATGCAAGCGCTGCCTTCGCTGGACCGGAAGGGCGGCCCCATGCTGGCGCAGGCGCTGGAGATGCTGGCAGGCGCCGAGGATCGCTCCGGACGCGGAGAGCAAGCCCGGCAGTACCGCGAGAGAGCCCAGGTCGCCGCCGCTGTGCATGCGGCGGAAGCCGGCCAGTGAAGCGCCCGGATCCAGCCTGGACACATCGGCTCCAGACGCATTGGTTACGATAGAAGCTGCGAATGTTCGAAGCGTCGCCAGCCATTGAAATCCACAACCTCCGCAAAGTCTACGGCACCAAAGCGGCCGTGGACGGCTTGACGCTTACGGTTCCGCGGGGCTGCTTCTTCGGCTTTCTAGGACCTAACGGCGCGGGCAAAACCACCACCATCAAAATGCTGATGGGCCTGGCCCCGCCCACCGAAGGCTCCATCGCGCTGATGGGCCTGCCCATGCCCGAGAGTGCGCTCGAAATCAAACAGGAGATCGGGCTGGTGCCCGACGAATCGCTGCTGTTCGATCATCTCTCCGGCGGCGAGTTCATCGAATTCGTGGGCCGGATTTACGCGCTGGACCGCCGCGTGGCGCGGGAACGCGCGGGCGAGCTTCTGGAACTGTTCGAGCTGGACGGCGCCCGCAACAAGCTCATCTCCGAATACTCCAAGGGCATGCGCAAGCGCGTCGCCATGGCGGCGGCGCTGATCCATCGCCCCAAGTTGTTTCTGATGGACGAACCCTTCGAGGGCGTCGACGCCGTGGGCGCGCGTCTGATGAAAGACATCCTGCTCGATCAGGTGCGCCACGGGGCCACTATCTTTCTTACCTCGCACGTTCTGGAGGTGGTGGAGCGGCTGTGCGACCGCGTCGCCATCATTCGCGACGGCAAGCTGGTGCTGAACGGCTCCATGGCGGAACTGCGCGGCGACGCCGCCACGCTCGAAGACGCTTTCGTCCGGGCCGTGGGCGCGGAACGGCACTTCGAAGCGCTGGATTGGCTGGCGTAGCATGAAGCAGGCTCGAGCGATCTTGTGGGCGCAGTGGCGCACGATACGCAATTTCTCGCGGGCCGGCGTGGCCTGGGCCACCATCATCGGCTTCCTGTGGTATGGAGCCTGGCTGGTAGCCGCGGTCACGGCCGCACGTCTCCTGTCCTCGCCGGACAATCTGGAGCTGGTTCATAGCGCCCTGCCCGGCGGCCTGCTCCTGATCTTTTTGTATTGGCAGGTGGTCCCGCTGCTGATGGCCGCCACCGGCGCGTCGCTGGAGATGCGCAAGCTGAAGGCGTACCCCATTCCCGTGCGGCAGTTGTTCGCGATCGAGGTGCTTCTTCGGGTGACCGCCGCGATTGAAATGTTCATGATCCTGCTGGGAGTCATGGCCGGCATCCTCTTCAATCCGCGGCTCCCCGCCCTGGGCGCGTTAGCCATCCTGCCTTACATGGTGTTCAACCTGCTGCTTGCGGTGGGCGTGCGCGACCTGGTGGTGCGGCTGCTGGCGCGTAAACGGATTCGCGAATTCGCGTTTGTGACGCTGGTGCTGGGCGCGGCTTCGCTCCAGTTTCTGGTGGCTCGCGATGCCCTGGGCGGCAGCCTGCGCGTGGTCGCCGGAGGAGACGTCCTCAAGGTCTGGCCGTGGACCGCGGCCGCCAATCTGGCGCAGGGAAGAGACGTCGCGATGTCGCTCGCGTACTTGTTGGCCTGGTGCGTGATCGGATCCGCTTTCGGCTTGTGGCAGTTCTCGCGAACTCTTTCTTTCGATGCGGAAGAGGCAGGGGCGGGACACGCGCCGGCCCGCCGCGGCGTCTCGCTGATCGAGCGCTTCTATCGCCTGCCTTCGGTGCTGTGGCGCGATCCCCTGGGAGCCTTGGTTGAAAAAGAGATTCGCTTCCTGGCGCGTTCGCCCCGCTTCCGTCTGGTGTTCCTGATGGGATTCACGTTTGGCTGGGTGATCTGGCTCCCCGCGACGTTTGGCCGCACCGGCGTGACTCAGTCATTTTTGGGCAGCAACTACCTAACTGTCGTCAGCGTCTACTCGCTACTGCTTTTGAGCGAGGTGTGTTTCTGGAATTCCTTTGGCTTCGACCGCTCCGCCGCGCAGTTGTACTATCTCGCGCCCGTGCCGTTTTCGAGCGTGCTGATCGGCAAGAATCTGAGCGCGCTGATGTTCATCGCGCTGGAGATCCTGGCGGTGACGGCCGTGTGCGCGCTGCTGGGCATGCCGCTGAATCCGCTTAAGCTGGCGGAGGCTTTTTCCGTCGCCGGAGTGGTCAGCATCTTTCTCCTGGGCGCGGGCAATCTGATGTCGGTGCGGCAGGCTCGCGGCGTGAATCCGGATTCCTCATTCCGTTCCGGCGCCGCCGGACGCGTGCAGGCCGTTCTTCTGGTGGTCTACCCGATCGCGTTTGTGCCCGCCGGACTGGCGTACCTGGCTCGTTACGCCCTGGCCAGCGAGACCGCATTCTTCGTGGTGCTGGCTCTGGACGCGGTCGTGGGCGCGATCGTCTACAAACTCGCGCTGGAATCCGCGGTGGAATCGGCGGCGAACTCGAAGGAACAGGTCCTGGCGGCGTTAGCGGCCGGCGACGGACCAATTTCCGGCTGAGGCGTTTTCCAAAGCCAGCAGAGCTTCCTTCACGGGCAACCCTCCTCCGAAGCCGCCCAGCTTGCCTCCGGCGGCGATCACCCGGTGGCACGGGATCACAATCGGAATCTGGTTGGCGCCGTTGGCTGTTCCCACTGCCCGCGAAGCCTTGGGATTGCCGACGCGCCGCGCCAGTTCACCATAAGAGATGGTCTGGCCGTAGGGAATCTTCTGCAACTCGCCCCATACCGCGAGCTGAAACTTGGTTCCATGCGGAGCCAGCGGCAAATCGAATTCGGTACGCCGGCCCGCGAAATATTCACGCAACTGCTTGACGGCTTCGGCAACTGCGCCGCTCTGGGCCTCGATCCAGCCGCGCTCGGGCTTCACAGGCTTGCCGCTCTTCGGGAAACAAATGCAGCGAACGCCCTCCTGATCGCCGGCGATCAACAGGGGTCCGACGGGGCTATCGAAGTAGCAATAGTTCATTCTTCACAACTCCAGCTTGCCGCGATACAGCATGTCCTTCAGCAGAAACTTGGTCTTGAACTCGAGAGGTCCCATCCGGGTGGTGAAGGTGATTTCCTTGTTCGCCGGCGTGATCGGATCCATTCGCGAGAAATAATACATCTCGCCGCCGGCAATGGCCTGAATGTGATCGAGGTAGATGGGGGCGTCGCCTTTGCGCTCGAGCTTGGTGTAGGTGCGCAGCATCTGCGCCCGTTCCACCGCCGCCGTGACCGCCTCGCCGTCGGAGGGCTTGGCCGCATCCGGAAAGTCGCCGGTCATGGCCAGCATGTAGAACGTCGAAGCGCCGTCGGGAGTCCCTTTGTTGGCGGCGCACGCGATCTTGGCGGAGGCCCACAGCACCAGCGCGTGAAAAGTTCCCGGGCTTTTGGCCGCGCCGCTGCCGTGGTATTGCACTTGGTCCCCGGGTGAATAATACCCGCCCGCCGAAAATCCAACCGCGCCGCCGGGGCCGCCGTTAAACTTGACCGTCGCTTTCTGCGCCCAGGGAGAGTCGTTTAGGATCCGTTGAATTTCCGCCGCGGTCCAGTCTTCGGGGAATTTCTCATCCCAGAATTCCTTGGCCGCCGCGGTCGCTCCCAGTGCGCCGATCGCCGCCGGGAGTCCCATCGCCGCAAGCATCGCGCTACGCCGGGTCACCGTCGCCATATAACTACATGTTACGCCGGTTTCCGCTAAAATAGAGGCTCTGCCCGAACCCATATGGCACTGTTCTTTCTACTTGCGGTGTTTCTGTTCGTGATCCTGCTGATCGCGTTCTTCGTCTTTCCGCCCACCCGCTGGGTCAAGGCCATGACCGAGAGCAAGAAGCCGGACAGCTCCAAGAACTTCAAGAAATAGATGACAAAATTTGTTCGATACCGGGCAGGCGCCCACGCCGCCTACGGGACGCTTGCAGACGGCGTCATTTCGCAAGTGGACGGAACTCTGTTCGCGCACAAGCCTACGGGCGTGCGGCACCGGCTCCACGAAGTTACGTTGCTTCATCCCGGCACGCCGGGAAAGGTGCTGGCGGTGGGCCGCAATTACAAGAGCCATTTGGGCACGCGCCCTCACCCGGCGCAGCCCGAAATGTTTTACAAGCCCATCTCGTGTCTTCAGGACCCCGACGCTCCCGTCGTGATTCCGCGCGACTCGACGGATCTCCACTTCGAGGGCGAGTTGGTTTTGGTGATTGGAACACGCGTGCGCCACGCCTCTAAGATCGAAGCGGAGGCTGCCATTTTCGGCGTGACCTGCGGCAATGACATCAGCGATCGCGCCTGGCAGAACGGACCCGCGAAGGACGTCCAATGGTGGCGCGCCAAAGGCTCCGATACGTTCGGCCCGTACGGCCCTGTCGTCGTCACCGGCGCCGATTACGACAACCTGCGCCTGCAATCGCGCTTGAACGGCGTCGTGGTGCAGGACCAGAGCACCGCCGACATGATCTTCGACTGCGCCACCATCGTCAGTTTCATCAGCCGCTATGTGACGCTGGAGCAGGGCGACATCGTTTTCACCGGCACTCCGGGCGAGACTCGCCCCATGAAGCCCGGCGATGTTGTGGAAGTGGAGATCGAAAATATCGGCGTGCTGCGGAATCCGCTGGTCGCGGAGACTTGATGCATCAACAGATCCTCACGATCGCCCTGGCATCGGTGCCGACCATGCTCACGGTACTCATCGGGATCCTTTTGAACAACGCTCGCTTGAGCGATCTAAACAACCGCCTTGGAGACATGAATGCCCGAATCGCGGAACTCCGCGAGCACATGGATTCAGGGTTCGACCAAGTCGATGCTCGCTTCGACGAGACGAAGGAACTACTTCGCGGGATGCAGCACTAGCTTCTGGACACGCCAATTCAGAATCTCGCCCGCGTAGATTTCGTTCTCTGACGGGCACGCCAACTCGTGAATCCACCCGAACTGCTTCAACTGACGGCCCATGCTCCCGAGCACTCCCAGCACCTTGCCGTCCAGCGATAGCTTGTAGATTCGCCCCGGAAACGCGTCGGAGCTGTAGAGGTACTGTGTGCCGGGGCCGGGCGTGATGCAGATGGCCCACGGCGCTCCGCCGCCCATGGCCCCCTGCTGCGCGGCTTCGGCCGGTAACGCGCCCATCCACATGTGCACCACCGGCGGAACGGGAACGTTGATTTGGATCATGCGCTGGTAGTTGCCGTCGTGGTCGAAGACCTGAATGCGCCGGTTGCCGCGATCCGCAACGTAAATGTTGCCCTTGGCGTCGGCGGCGATGCTATGCGGCGTGTTGAGCTGCCCCGGTCCATTGCCGGGCGTGCCGAAGGACTTCACCCAATCCCCGTTCTTGTCGAACTTGGCGACGCGCGAATTGATGTAACCGTCGCTGATGAAGATGCTGCCCTCGGTGTCCCAAGTGACGTCGGTGGGCTGGCGGAACTGGCCGTCCACCGGAGGCCGGGGCGGATTCACTCGCGTCCACGGGCCGGCCTCATCCGAAGCTTCTTTCTTGCGGCCGAAGACCATCTCCACACGGCCCTCGGGATTGAACTTGATGATCATGTCCGAGCCCTTGTCCACGGCCCACAGATTGTCGTCCTTGTCGAAGCGGATCGCGTGCGCGTAAGACCACGCATACAGGTTGTGGCCGATCTCGCGGATGTATTTCCCATCCGGCCCGAATTCAAGAATCTGCGCGGCGGTGGCTCCGTAGGCTGGGCCCGTTGTGTTCCCGCGCGAGAAAACGAAGATGTGTTTCTTGGAGTTGATGGCCACACCCGAGGCCTCGCCGATGTACAGGTCGGGAGGAAGCTTCAACAGGTTGGCGACGGAATCGAAAGGAATCTCCGGTACCTGTGGATACAAATCCGCGCCGAGCGCCGCCGTACCAAGGCAGGCGAGCGCGATCGGGAGTAAGAGTTTCATCGTGACCTCCTCAGGTACGATATCAAACGCCCGCAGGCGATGCTACCTCGTTGATCCTCGGATTTCAGTCTTGAGGGGACTCGGCACACCCAGCCAGCGCGGCACCGCGCGGCAGTAGCGGGCGTACGAGCCGCCGCGTGTTGCTCGAAGATGCGGCTCCTCGACGAATACGACGATCAGGTAGAAGAAGATCAAGACCGCAAATGCATAAATCGAAAGGAGCAGCGATGCGAAGAAGATCGCCTGCCCGAAAACCACCAGCAATACTCCCACATACATGGGATTCCGGGAGTAACGGTAGAGACCGGTCGAGACTAAGCCCGCCGGCTCCTCTCCAATGAGAAACCGCAGATGACGCGCGAAGAAGATTGCGGGTGTCCCTCCCGCGGCGAGAAATCGGATCAGGCACAGGGCGTAGATTAACGTCCCCACGCCAATCAGCAGCGCACCTGCATCCAGGACTCCTCCCCGCCGGTGTGCAAGGGGATCGACGGCCAAAGGGACGACGAACCCGATCGCCCCGGGGACCAGCACGGTGAAGAGGAGGCCACGCAGCCACAGCATTTGAACCAGCATTGTACCGCCCGAAAGCACACCTTGGCGCTGCTCCAGCATTGACTCCGGTGTGGGGAAGCAATAAACTGCTCTGCAAGGAGAGTCCATGGTTGTTGGAAATGTGCCGACGACTCGCTCGCGATCCGTCTGGGCGTGCGGAATCCTTGCGTTTGGCGGCGTGTTAACCGCCGCCGAGCCCGAAAAAACGGTGACGTTCGCCAAGGATGTCGCTCCTATTTTTCAGGCGAAGTGCGAGGAATGCCATCACAAGGGAACCGCCGCGCCCATGTCGCTGGTGACCTACGCGGAGACTCGGCCGTGGGCGAAATCCATCCGCGAGCGCGTAGTTACGCGCAACATGCCGCCGTGGCATCTGGACAAGACCGTCGGGATTCAGCATTTCCAGAATGACCGATCGCTGTCCGATCAGCAGATCGAGATCATCCGGCAATGGGTCGACGCTGGCGCGCCGGAGGGGAATCCCAAGGACCTTCCGCCGCCCAAGCAGTGGCCCACCAGCGAGGGTTGGGAAACCGCGAAGCTGTTGGGCCAGCCCGATTTCGTGGTCCAATCGGCGCCCTACACGATGCCCGCGCAGGGCCAGGACGTGTGGTGGAAGCCAGTGACGCTTCTGCCCATAACCGAGCCGCGATGGGTGCGTGCCGTCGAGATTCGTCCGGCGAGCCTGGGCGGCCGCAAGATCACTCATCATGCTCGCGCCGATCTGGAGCAGAACGATCCCGCCGATCCGAGCGGCGGCGAAGGCCTGAGACCTGCCGGGTTCCTGATGGAATGGGCCATCGGAAAGCAGAATGACGTCTATCCCGCCGACAGCGGTAAGTTGCTGGTGCCCGGAGCGCAGGTCCGCTGGGAGATGCATTTGCATGCAGTGGGCGAAGAGATCACGGATCACGTCGAGCTGGCGGTGTGGTTGTTTCCCAAGGGCCAGGAGCCGAAATACAAAACCACGCTGGCGTTTCTGCCCGCAACCCCGCGCTCGGCCGGAGGGCAAGTGATCGATCTGCCGCCGAACTCGACCGCGGTGACTTCGGGTACCACCGTGCTGCGTCAACCCGCACGGCTTGAGAATTTCCAGCCGCATATGCACCTCCGAGGCAAGGCCATGCTCATGGAGGCGATTCTGCCGGATGGCACTACCACCAAGTTGAGCTACGTGAACAACTTCAATTTCAACTGGATGAACAACTACATCTATGCGCCCGACGCCGCTCCGGTGCTGCCTGCGGGCACGACGCTTCGCATTACGGCCTGGTACGACAACACGCCCAACAATCGCAACAATCCCGATCCCGATCAATGGGTCGGATTCGGTGATCGCACGGTCGATGAGATGGGGCATGCCTGGGTGAACATCACCTACATCAGCCAGGACGACTATGATCGCTGGGCCGCCAAGAACAAGCTGACCGCCGCAAACCGCTAATCCGATGAAATCTGCTGGTGTGGCTTTTTGCGTGGCAGCAGGGTTGGCCGCGATGTCCGCTCATGGACAATCGGCCCAGCCGTACGCCATGGGGACGCTCCACGAATCGGGCCAGGGCGTCACCGGCGCTTTTGAAGGATGGTTCAAGAATTCGGACGGCAGCTTCAGCCTGCTGCTGGGTTACTTCAATCGCAACACCAAAGAGGAGCTGGATATTCCGATTGGACCGAACAATCGCATCGAGCCCGGAGGTCCCGATCAGGGCCAGCCCACACTCTTTCTCACCGGTCGCCAATGGGGGATTTTTACCGTGACCGTCCCCAAGGATTTTGGAAGTTCCAATAAGCTGACCTGGACGCTGGCGGCCAACGGCCAGACCAACATGATCCCGATGAGTTTGAATCCGTTGTGGGAGGTCTCGCCCTTCAAGGAGGAAGGCATCGGAAATACGCCTCCGTTCATCAGCTTTGAAAAAGGGGGGCCATCGGTGCAAGGTCCTCGGCCGCTGCGAACATCGGTTACCGCAACCTTGATGGATCCGCTGCCTCTCGCGATTTGGGTCAGTGATGATGCGAAGACGGCGGCGGGCGCGCAGCCTCAAAGAGGCTCACCCGTGACCATCACCTGGAGCCAGCTTCGGGGACCAGCCAAGGTTTTGTTCGCCAACGCCAAGCCCGCGGTGACACAGGAGGCTGCGAATGGGAACGCTGTGTTCAGCGGCAAGGCTTCGACCAGCGTCACCTTTAGCGAGCCCGGTGAATACGTGCTCCACGTGACGGCCAACGATTGGTCCGGAGACGGCGGACGCGGGTTCCAGTGCTGCTGGACCAATGGCGAGGTGAAGGTCTCCGTGAAATCCGCCGCCGCGTACACGGACCGATTCGTCACCGTAAACGGGCTGCGCATCCACTATCTGGATTGGGGCAACGAAAGCAAACCGCCGTTCATCATGCTGCACGGCATCTCGCGAGTCGCGCACCAGTTCGATCATCTGGCGCCGCAATTCAAGGACGACTATCACGTAATGGCGATCGACATGCGCGGTCACGGCGATTCGGATTGGTCGCCGGAGGGAGCTTATCTGGTCGAGGATTACGTCAAAGACCTGGAGGCTTTTGTAGACCAGCTCAACCTGCGTGGGCTGACGCTGCTCGGAAACTCGACCGGCGGGCGCGTTGTGCAGGTGTATGCGGGATTGCATCCGGATCGCGTCGCGCGGCTGATATCGGAGGATGTGGGACCGGAGCGGCCCAACGAAATCGCGTCCGCGTTCGCGCGTCAAGTGGAACAGGAGAAGGACGGATGGGCTTCGGAAGACGAACTGCTCGCGTCGCTGAAACGCAGCAATGCGAAGACGCCGGAGGACATCTTGCGCGCGTATGCACACTTCGGAAGCAAGCGCCGCGAAGACGGCCGCGTCGTCTGGAAGCGCGACCCCAATCTCGCCAAAGGCTTCGTGGCGACGGAGCTGTGGCAGTTCGTGAGCAAAATCAATTGCCCCACGATTTACATCCTGGGCGGCGCCAGCCGAATTGTTCCTCCCGAGACGCAACAGAAGCTCAAGGCGACGATTCCCGGCGTTCAGGTTGTCGTGATTCCGGGTACCGGACATTATCCGGATCAAGAAGCCACAGCCGAGTTTCTTCGGATTGTGCGAACATTTCTCAAATTATGAGGAGAGCGATGAAAATATTGTTGAGTATGGTTGCGCTGGCGCTGACCCTGTCAGCCGCCGACGATTTAAAGAAACCGCTGGTGATCGCGGAACAAGGCAGCTTTTTCGTGGGCGGGGAGACGAAGGCAGTTCCCGCCCCACCCCCAACCCCGGGGCGCGGACCTGGCGCCCCTGGCGACATCACGGTCAATCAGATGTACGTGCAGTATCAGATTCCGGTGAACGCGAATCCGCACGTGCCGGTCGTGATGGTGCACGGATGCTGCCTCAGCAGCAAGACCTGGGAGACCACTCCCGACGGACGTATGGGCTGGAACGAATACTTCGTTCGCAAGAATCGTCCAACCTATTTGGCGGATCAGGTTTCGCGCGCGCGCTCGGGTTTTGACGGGAGCAAGATTAGCGCCGTCAAAGCCGGAACGCTTCCTCCCAGCGAGCTTCCGAATCTCCTGACCGCCAGCCATCAGACCGCATGGTCGGTGTTTCGCTTCGGGCCGACCTTCGGCAAGGCGTTTCCCGACGAGCAGTTTCCGGTCGAAGCCGTGGACGAGCTCTACAAGCAGATGATCCCGGATCTCAACGCGCTGCTACCTAATCCGAATCCGACGTGGACCAACATGGCCGCGCTAGCGGTGAAGCTGAAGGGCGCGATTCTGATCGGGCATTCCGAGTCCGGATTCTTCCCAGAGCAGGCGGCGATGATCGACCCGTCGGGCGTCAAGGGCATCATCTCGATCGAGATGCCCTGTGTCACCAACCTGACCTCGGCGCAGCTTTCCACGCTCGCGAAGATTCCGACACTCGTGATGTTTGGCGATCACCTGGACGGCGTGCAGGGCGGCTTCAATAACTGGCCTACGTCTTTTGCGAGCTGCAATACGTTCGTCAAACAAGTGAACGACGCCGGCGGCGACGCGCAGATGATGTCGCTTCCGGCGATGGGCATCAAGGGCAACAGCCACATGCTTATGCAGGACAAGAATAATTTGCAGCTCGCGGACCTGATCCTGGGATGGATCGACGGGCACGTGGAGAGCAAAAAGGGCGTCCGCGCGAATGCTAAGAAATGATCACCCGGCGTGAGCTGGGTGCGCTAGCTGCTGCCGCGATTGCGGCTCCAAGGCGAGGGGCTGCACAAACGACCTCGAATGCCTCTGGGTCAGCCCTCGACATCGCCGAATGGAGCTACAAATTCTATGGCGTCGAGCACGCTTTACTCGCCCGCGGCACCGTCTGCAACGGGATGCAGATGTACGTGGAGCGGTGGATTCCGAGCAATGTGCAGCATCCTTATCCAGTAGTATTGATTCACGGCGGCTACGGGCAAGGCTCGGACTGGTTCACGACGCCCGACGGCCGGCGCGGCTGGGCCACTCTGTTTCTCGAGCAGGGCTACAAGGTTTACGTTGTCGACCGTCCGGGACAGGGTCGCAATCCGTTCCAGCCTTTTATGAACGGAAACTTCGATGCGCAAGCGCCGACGTTCGAGCGCGCACGCGCGCAATTGGGCGGCGGGGACGATGCCGTGGTCGCGCAGGTGCTCGCTGCCATGGGACAGCCGATGGCCAACAACGCCCAGACGCAGAACGTGTGGCGCACGCGAGGTGGGATGCTTCTCGATGATATCGGCCCGGCGATCCTGGTGACGCACGGGGATGGCGCGGTGTTCGCGTCGGTCGTGGCGGCGGATCGCCCTCAGATGGTCAAGAGCATCGTTGCAGTCGAGCCGCCTGCAAACGCGCAGCCCGCGAAGGTGCCGAGCCTCCCGATCGCCGAACGCGGAGCGCAACATAGTCGCGAGGCGTTCGCCTCGGTGCTAACGTGGCTCGACGCAAACATCAACAAATCCGCGACCGCAGTCGCGGTCAGCGACCCTCATCCCAATCGCGAATCCACAGCTTTGAAGCTGGCCGATCAAGGCGGCTTTTGGGTCGGCGTCGGGCGCAAGCAGATGCCCTACGGCGAGATCGCACAGGGCCAGATGTTCGTGCAGTACATGATTCCAGCGCAACGCCGCTACCCCTACCCAGTCGTAATGACCCACGGCGGCGGCGGACAAGGCACGCACATGATGGGCATCGGCGGGCGGCCTGGATGGGTGCACTACTTCGTGCAGGCCGGCTACGCGGTGTATTGGATCGACCGCCCGAGTTACGGCCGCTCGCCCTATCATCCCGACGCGCTGGGCCCGAGCCATCTGCCCAACGTGCCGGCTTTCGAAGGCCTGATTACCAGCACAGCCGTTTTTAACACTGCGCAATGGCCTGGGCCGGGAGGCATGAACGATCCGATCATCGATCAGTTCATGGCCTGCGAATCCGGCAACGTGACCGACGAAGCCTTCCATAGTGACCTGGCATGGCGCGGCGGAGTGGAACTGGTGGATCGCATCGGCCCGTGCATCCTGCTGGATCACGCGTTCGGCGGTTTCTTCGGCTGGGGCGTGGCGGATCGCCGGCCCAATCTGATCAAAGCAATTTACTGTATGGAGATCAACGGCAACCCCTTCACAGCGCAGCTCCGCTGGGGCTTGACGGCGAGTCCGATGACGTACGATCCTCCGGTGACCGATCTCGCGCAATTCAAACTGGTGGATCACAGCGAGCCGCCCGATTCCCCGCGTCCCGTGCCTGCTTCCTATAAGCTGCAAGCCGAGCCCGCGCACAAATGGAAAAATCTGCAAAACATCCCAATGGCCTGGATGACCAGCGAATTCGGCGGCGGCGGCTCGCCGGTGGCGAACGTCGAGTTCCTCAAACAAGTGGGATGCCAGATCGAGATGGTGCGGCTGCGCGACTACGGCATTTACGGGAACGGGAATTTGATGCTGCTCGACAAGAACAACCACGAAGTGTTCACGCTGATTCGCGACTGGCTGGACCGGAAGCTGGGCAAACCGGCGTGATAATATTCATTCGAGAGGAAGGTTCACGGCAGATGCGAATAATCCTGGCGGCGGCTCTGGTGGTGGCTCCCATGTGGGCTCATCACTCCTTTCAGGCTGAATACGATTCCACCAAGACCATCACGGTAAAAGGCGTCGTCAAGAAAGTTTCCTGGGTGAATCCGCACGCGTACGTCTATGTGGAGGCGGCCGGGGAAAACGGCAAGGTGGTCACCTGGGCGTTCGAATCGCTCAGCCCGAACGCGTTGCAGATTCGCGGATGGTCCAGGAATTCGCTTAAAGTAGGCGATCACGTCACCGTGGACGGATACCTGGCCAAGGACGGCAAACCTCTCGACGATGGATCGCTGCACGCCAATTCGAAGCTCTTTACGCTGGAGGACGGACGCAAAGTGTTCGCGGGATCGTCGGCCGACGACGGGGGATACAAGTAGGTGAGATCGGCTTTCGTCGCCGCAGCCCTTGTTTTGGCTGGTTTCACGATGGCCTGGAGCCAGCAGGCCGGGGCGCAAAAAGGCGACGCTCCAAAGGCGGCGTCGAAGTCGCCGTACGATCAGCCGCCACCTGCTGGTCCCACGCCGAAGATGCCCGACGGCAAGCCCGATCTCTCAGGAGTCTGGAATCCGGGACTCAGCTTCGCGCAAATGGGGCAGGTTCCGTTGCAGCCGTGGGCCGATGCGCTGTACAAGGAGCGCAGGGCCAATTTGAGTAAAGACGATCCGGAGGGGCACTGCCTGCCCGCGGGCGTCCCCAGAATTTCTCCGTTCCCGCAGAAAATCGTGCAGACGCCGACGCTGGTCGTGTTGCTGGACGAAGGCAACATCCACAGCTACCGGCAGTTCTTTCTGGATGGCCGCGGCCACCCCAAGGATCTGGACCCGCTGTGGATGGGCGACTCCATCGCGAAATGGGATGGCGACACGCTGGTGGTGGATACCGTCGGGTTCAACGACAAGACCTGGCTGAACGGGCAGGGCTTGCCGCATAGCGAAGAACTGCACGTGATCGAGCGCTACAGGCGGCCTGATTTAGGGCATCTGGAAGTGGAAGTGACCATGGAAGACGCCAAGGCATTTATCATGCCGCACACGTTCAAGCGGACTTACACGCTCATGCAAAATTGGGAGATTCACGAATACGTCTGCAACGAATTCAACGTCGATGCGGAACATTTAGTGGGCAAATAATTCGAAAAGGCACACTTCGGGTTTGCGAAATCGTTACGCGGTGGGCCCGGCCACATGCGATCGGGCCCACCGGAGTGGAAACCATGAGTTACAACGGCTGTTCGTAGACAAATTTTGGAGGGCAATGCGGCTTTTTTAGGGCTCACACTGTCCGACGGAGTAAGCTAACCTCAACCTCCTCACATTCTCAAAGGATTCGAATCCATATCCCTGTCACGCTCCCCCCGGTTCGACGGAAGCGCCAAGACTCGCCTGGTAGTTAGCCAGACGGCCACGGAATTCACTAAAACAACGATCTGCTTGGCCAAGCAAGGAATCTTCTTCCTGCCCGAAGCATAACGGCAAGGCGTTGGCGGGGCCACGGAGAACATGCGCGAAGTGGCTGTGGGGATTGGAGAAGAAAATTATCTCCCTGAAGTGACGCAGGTCACGGACGGCGCCATCCGCCGACCTCAGCATCATAGTACAAACGCCTGATAACTTATATGGGTGCGGCAAGTGCCGCAATCGGTCTTGAGGAGAAGAATATGTTCTCAAGGTTCATGAATCGGCGAACCATCCACAACCGTTCCCTGACGGTCGCGGCTCGGAAACGGGGTTTTGGAATCGTGATGGGCGTTACGGTGACCGGGGCTCTTGTGGCTGCCGTCGTCCTGATCGCGCAGCAACCGCCGGCTGCGGGCGGCCGGGGCGCTGGAGCGGCTCGCGGGGGCGGAGGCTTCTCTCAGCCCGACCCGATCGACTTCAACGATCACAGCGGATGGACTTCGATGTTCGACGGCTCGACGCTCAGCGGCTGGGACGGCGATACGAGTTACTGGCGTGTTGAGAATGGCGCGATTGTCGCGGAGTCCACTTGCGAGAAACCGACCGGCACGATCTATCTGGTCTGGCAGGGCGGCGAGGCGGCCGATTTCGAGATGAAACTGGAGATGCACGGCGAAGGCGCGGCCATCAACAGCGGAGTGCAGTATCGCGGCGCGATTCAGGCTCCACGTGCCGCGGCGGCGCCCCCGCGTCCTCCGCAGGGAACTTGCCCCAGCGGCCAGCCGCGAGGCGCTCAGCCCTCCGCGGCATCGCAGGCGAAGTGGGATATGAGCGGGGCCCAATTCGATTTCGACGGCCGCAACGCCTATAGCGGGCAATATTACGAACAGGCCACGGGGCGCGGCATCATCGCCTGGCGCGGCCAGGTGGTGCGAACTCAGCAGGGCAAGAAACCGCAGCTACTGGCTACGCTCGGCGACCGCGACGAGCTGGGCGGATACGTCAAAATCGAAAACTGGAATCAGTTGCACATCATCGCGCGCGGAAACACGATGACCCACATCATCAACGGTCACGTGATGTCGATTTTGATCGACGACGATCCCACTATGTTCAAGAAGAGCGGCCTGATTGGATTCGAGATCGAGGGCACGGGCAAGATCGGCATTCGGAACATCTGGCTGAAGAAGCTATGATCCGCGACGCTTTGTCGGCAGGGGAAGGCATTCTTCGGCTGGAGCCCTGCTGGGTGCCACGCTCCTTCATGATTCCTGGCCGGCGGCTCCGCCTTCATCCCGACGATTTGTACGCTTTCGGTGGTCATCGCGGCGGTATCAATGAGCGCTGGTTCTCCTCGACCACGAAGGCTGCGAATGGACCGCACACCACGGAGCACGAGGGCCTGAGCTTCGTCCGCACAGGAGACGGCAAGCGATTTCTTCTGAAGGCTGCCGTGGAGACCGTTGGTGATGAGTTGCTCGGATCGGCTGTGATGGAGCGCGAAGGCGGGTGGAACGTCCTCTGTAAATTCTTCGACAACATGGGACCGATTCCGCATCACATGCACCAGAGCGATGAATTCGCGAAGAAGGTCGGGTTCAAGGGCAAACCGGAGGCTTATTATTTCCCGCCCCAGTACAATCAGATCGAAAATAATTTCCCCTACACCTTCATGGGTCTCGAGCCGGGCACAACGAAAGAGGATGTTCGCCGCTGCCTGGAAAGCTGGGACACATTGGGCAACCGAGGCGACAACGGAATTCTGAATCACTCGCGCGCGTACCGATTGGAGGTGGGCGCGGGGTGGCAGATCAATCCCGGAATTCTGCATGCGCCCGGATCGTTGGTCACGTACGAGCCGCAAGTGGCCAGCGATGTCTTCGCGATGTTCCAGTCGCTGGTGGAGGGCCGCGTCGTGGATTGGAGCCTGATGACCAAGGACGTGCTCCCCGAATATCACCACGACTTGGACTACCTGATCGGGATGTTGGATTGGGACGCAAATGTAAATCCTGAGTTCGCGAAGACCAACAAGGTTTTTCCCAAGCCCGTGAAACCGGTTGCGGAGATGGAATCGGCGGGATTTCGCGAGCTGTGGATCACCTATGGAACGCGTCACTACTCGGCCAAAGAGCTCACAGTGTTGCCCGGCCGCAGCGCCGTCATCAAGGACTCCGAGGCCTACGGCGCGTTGGTTTCGCAGGGTCACGGGACGTTTGAGAAGCACTCGGTGTCCGCGCCCACGATGATCCGCTTCGGCGAGATGACGGAAGACGAATTGTTCGTGAGCGCAGACGCAGCCAGGCAGGGCGTGACTATCCGCAATGCGAGCGACGCTGATCCGCTGGTGATCCTGAAGCATTTCGGGCCCGGGAATCCCGACGCAGATGCATAAGCATCCCTACATCCACAACGCCATGTGGCCCGGACTGGTGGGCAAAGGGCCGGGGTCCGAGCCTCCGATCGATCTGGACACGATGCTCGATCTGACCGCTGCCGCCGAAGTCGACGGCAAGCGCTTCGACGGCGTCGATCTGTTTCTTTCCGCTCCGCACACAGATATCGATTCGAGCGAAGACGATCTCAAGCGCTTGGCCGGCGGACTCGCGGACAGGGGCCTGACCGCGGGTTCCGTGGTGGCTCCGGTTTGGGCTCCCACCGGCGGCGGGTCGGCGATGGGGAGCGATCATGAACGCAAGCAGTTCCTCAGCCAGGTGCGCAAGGCATGCGCCATCGCACGGAAGCTTCGCGTGCTGGGAATCCGGCGTTACGGAATCGTGCGCATCGATTCGGCCGCGAGTCCCGAGGAATGGGCCAAGAGTCCTCTTCAGAACACGAAGAGGATCGCCGAGACATTCGGCCAGGCGTGCGACATCGCCGAAGATCATGGCGAGAGACTCGCCGCCGAGGGAGAGATCTGCTGGGGC
>Ga0070733_10001291_pt1 | contig 18813 bp, 21 predicted proteins | sample Coa_R1_9_FD_66450 | JGI IMG/M metagenome (GOLD analysis project Ga0070733, IMG submission 66450) | Surface soil microbial communities from Centralia Pennsylvania, which are recovering from an underground coalmine fire - Coalmine... | ecosystem: Environmental > Terrestrial > Soil > Unclassified ... | reverse complement strand
ATACCCGCCAATATCCGCTGGTCGTCGCTTCGGGAGAAGGGGCCTGGGTTCGCGATGTGGATCGGAACCGCTTTCTGGATTTCACCGCCGGGATTGCGGTGACGTCCACAGGGCATTCCCATCCCAAGGTGGTCGAGGCGATCATTCGGCAGGCCAAGCGGTTTATTCATATGTCGGGGACCGATTTTTACTACTCCCCCGAGGTATTGTTGGCGGAATGGCTGGTCGGTCGGTTCCCAGGTAAGGGAAAGGGTCAGGTCTTCTTCGGCAATTCTGGGACCGAGGCCACCGAGGCCGCCATGAAACTGGCCCGTTATCATTCCCGGCGTCCCTGTTTTATCGCCTTTCTGGGAGGGTTCCATGGCCGGAGCCTAGGGGCGCTCTCGTTGACGGCCAGCAAAACCATTCACCGGAAGGGTTTTGCGCCATTGATCCCCGGGGTCTTCCATGTCCCCTTTCCCAATCCGTACCGGCCCCCGGCCGAGGTGAAGCCGGAGGAGTGCGATCTTTACACGATCCACTATATTCAGGACGTCCTCTTTCGGCACCTGGTCGATCCCGAGGAGGTGGCGGCCGTCTTCGTCGAACCCATTCAAGGCGAAGGGGGTTACATCGTTCCGCCAAAGGGGTTTTTGGCCCGCCTGCGCGATTTGGCCCGTAAACATGGTATTCTCCTGGTGATCGACGAAATACAGTCCGGGATGGGGCGCACCGGTCGGATGTTCGGATTTGAGCATTTCAATGTGACGCCCGACGTGATTACCCTCGCGAAGGGCCTCGCCTCGGGGATGCCACTCGGGGCACTGGTTGCCCGGAACGAGTTGATGGATTGGGAGTCCGGTTCCCACGCCAACACCTTCGGAGGCAACCCGATCTCCTGCGAGGCCGCGTTGGCCACAGCAGAGCTCCTCGAACAGGGGTTGATTGAAAATGCCGCTCGAATGGGGGAGTACCTGCTCTCCGGGCTGAAACAAATGCAGGGGCGTCATCGCTTGATGGGAGATGTGCGGGGAATGGGGCTGATGATCGGAGTCGAGCTGGTACGAAACCGCGCCACCAAGGAGATGGCGATCCAGGAGCGAAACACGGTCCTTGACCTCTGTTTCAAGAAAGGTCTGCTTCTCCTGGGCTGCGGGCAGAATGTCCTTCGGCTCGCCCCTCCTCTGATCATTACGCGTGCCGAAGCAGACACGGCATTGTCCGTCCTAGACGAGGTCCTTTCCGAGGTCGAAGACAGATAGATCTCCATGGCGCTCCAGATCGTCCGGTGGGAAAAGGGCAACGAACCTCCCAACAAGGTATTTCTTGAAAAGGAGTTGAAGGGATGGGGTTTTAGGACGGAATTCTGGGTCGACAAACCCGGAACCCATTACCGGGATTTTCGTCACCCGGTGGACGAGATCGTCTGGGTCCTCCGGGGCCAGGCGCGCATCGAACTGGAAGGAGAATCGGCCACCCTCGCGGGGGGCGACCGCATCAGGATACCGAAGGATACCCGCCACTCTCTGGAGGTGGTCGGTGCGGAGACCCTCTACTGGCTCGCGGCGTTTCACAAATCGGGCCCGAGATCATCCGGGCGCGCCGGTCTCCGGTAGAAAGAGCCTCTCCCTGACCTCAAGAAAGAAGCCTCCCAGCGGACCCCGCCGCCAAATTTGAATCAAAACGGAAAGATCTGAAAGACGACTTGGGGACTGCCTAGAGAAGAATCCAACCAGACCATGTCGAAGTCGGAGCTGTTGAGGAGCACCTTGGGGAGCTGTGCTGAGCTGTGCGAGGCTGGAACATTGACGGCGGAACCAAAGGTCGCGCCTCCATCCGTCGAGGTGACCTTGTCAATGCCGAGGAGTTGGGGATCCGACGCCTCCCAGACGACGAGCACATCGGTTCCCGAGGCCGCCAGACTGGGCCTTCCGGAGGCTTGTGGGGAGCCGGAGAGCGGCTTTGGGGTGGAAAAGTGAACTCCTCCGTCGATCGACTGGGTGTAAAAGACCTGCGTCTGCTCGCCTTGGCTATTCCCTTGTCCCTCGCTCCAGACAATATGAATGGTGCTCCCGGCGACGGCCATGACCCCAAAGGCGGCATCGGCATTTCTGGCCGCGACTTGGCCGGCCGAGACGGGGGAGGAGAACACCGTCGGAGCCGCCAACGCGGCCTGACTGAACAGGACGTCGCTCAGGAGCTGGGAGCTTGGAAGGATTTTGCAGCCAATGGGCGTATTCTCCTGCCAGATCGCATAGACATTGTTCCCCGACACGCTCAGGAAGGCGAAATGCGAGAACATCCCGGCGGTTGTCCCCCCTCCAAGACAGTGGCTTGAAAAGGAGATCCCCGTCGGCAGCGGAGTGAAAGTCACCCCGCCGTCGGTCGATACGCTGGCCAGAATTTCCGATTGCACGGGGATCACGGCGTTGATGTTGGCGATATTGGTGACGTCATCCTCCCAGGCGACCCACACGGTTTTTCCGACCACGGCGACGGCGGGGGATCGCGCCGAGTGGGTCGCGGTGACCGCTGTGGTTGCTTGGCCCGCGGATGAAATTTGAACCGGATTTGCAAAGGTGACCCCGCCGTCGGTGGAGCGGCTGAGAAAGACCTCGGCGCTGCTGGATTGGCCGAAGAGTTCGTCCCAGACAACGAATACATCAGACCCGTCCGCGGCGTTGATCGGGCTCTCGGATGTGCCGATGTTTCCCGAAATATTCACGGGGCTGCTGAAGGTATTTCCATTGTCGATCGAACGGCTGACGTAAATCCCCTGGCCCCCACCCTGCTCGAGCCACGCGACCGAGAGGACTCCGTTACTCCGGGCAATGGAAGGGGACCCGGACGGGCAAACAGACCGAGAGATATCGATCGGCGTCTGACCGGGAGGGACCGTTCCGTTGCCCCCGCAAAAGAAAAAGGGGGTGTTCTGGCTCCCGGCACACGAAAGAAGGCCTATCGAGAGCAATCCCGCTATCCCGATCGCGCCGATAGCCGCAAGGCGCCGATGGGGAAGGAAACGCAACGTCAACGCGTGACCCGAATCATTTCAAATCGATCTTATCGGCCATATATTTGGGGCCTTCGATGGTGTACTGACCGCTAAATTCAGCCCCCTTCTTGATGTCAGCCAAAGTGCGCTGGTGCTGTCCCTGGTGAAGAATCTGAGTTTTATCCGTAACCTCAAGGGGGAGACGGGCCCCCGTCGCCTTGTTTTGGACCTTGACGATGTTACCCGCGACGCCGACCACCACAAAATCTCCAGAGACTTTCTCCCCAGCGGCCGCCGTGACGGAGATCAGGATCATGGCCGCCAATAAGACCCCCCCTGCGAATTTGAACATGGCATCCTCCCTCGATATAGGTTCGATTCAGATTGACCTATTTGTCGATCTGGGCCCGTTGCAGCTTACCTGAAAAATCCCGGTAAATAACCTTCCACTTGGTATAGAGTTCGAGTGCCCCGCCCCTTCCACCGGCTTCTCGAGGACCCAGGCCAGTGCGCTTCGTGCCGCCGAAGGGAAGCTGGATCTCTGCGCCGATGGTGGACGCGTTGATATAAACGATCCCGGTATCGAGGTCTCTTTCGGCGACGGCGCTCGTGTTGACGTCCTGGGTATAGATCGCGGCGGAGAGGCCGAAGAGCGTATCGTTCGCGACATCGATGGCCTCGCCTAAGGATCGGACTCTTAAGATTGAGACGACGGGTCCGAAGATCTCTTCTTGAGCGACCCGCATCTTAGGCTTGACTTCGCTGAAGATCGTCGGCTCGATGAAGTGTCCCTTCGAACAGGCCCCCTTCGTGAAGCTCTTTCCTCCCAAAAGCAGTTTCGCGCCTTCCCGCTTCCCGATCTCGATGTAGTTGAGAATCTTATTGAATTGGCTTTCGCTGATCACCGGTCCGACGTCGACCTTCTCATCCAAGGGAGAACCGAGCCGGAGCCGTTTGGCCCGCTCGACAAATGCCGCGACAAAGGGACCGAAGATCGCCTCATGGACGATCACTCGGCTCGCGGCCGTGCAGCGCTGTCCGGTCGTCCCGAATCCGCCCCAGATGCATCCCTCTACCGCCAGCTCGAGGTCGGCGTCCTCCATGACCAGTATCGGGTTTTTACCCCCGGTCTCCATGGTGAACTGCTTGTGCAAGCTTCCGCAGATCCCGGCCAGCTTTTCTCCGACGGGGTTGGATCCGGTAAAAGAGACCGCATTAACCTGGGGGTGCCCGACCATCGCCTTGCCGACCGTTGCTCCGGCCCCGTGAACCAGGTTGAGCACCCCTGGGGCGAGACCGGCCTCGTGGAGGATCTCAACGAACCGGGTTGCGCAAATCGGGGTCTCGCTCGAAGGTTTGAAGACGATGGTATTGCCGCAGACCAAGGCAGGTGTAATTTTCCACGAAGGGATCGCGACGGGAAAATTCCACGGGGTGATCTGCGCGACCACCCCGATCGGGACCCGGACCGACTTGGCGTCTTTGTCGGGAAGCTCCGAAGGGACGGTCTCTCCGCTTAAGCGACGCCCCTCCCCGGCCATGTGATAGGTCATATCGATGGCCTCCTGGACATCTCCGAGGGCTTCCGGCATGACCTTCCCCATTTCCCGTGCGACCAGCTCCCCCAACTCGCTTTTTTGCCTCGACAACGATTCGGCGGCACGGAACAGGATCTCTCCGCGGCGGGGGGCGGGTGTCAGGGCCCATTCGCGAAACGCAGAGCGTGCCGCAGCGACCGCTTTTTCCACATCCTCCGCTCCGGACTGGGGAGCAACGCCGACGACCTCGCCGGTATCGGCGGGATTGACACTCTTAAAGGTCTTCTTTGATCGTGCATCGACCCATTTCCCGTCGATGAGATTTTTGGCATTCTGAGACATGGCTCCTCCGGCATTACAGGAACCCTCTTATTTTATTCCGAATCCTCAGAATAGACAAGCGGCGAAAAGAAGGGTTTTTCACTGATTTTGAAAAGACGGGCCGCGGTCGATCTCGCCCCGGGTCGGAGCTATTCCGGCGCCTTTGCCCTCCTGGGGTATCCCTGGCCTTCCGAGAGGACGGGACGGCCGGTGCCGGTCGCCTTAGGGCTGGAGCAGGCCCAGGGGCGCACATTGGAAAAATAAGCTGGCTCGGGTAAAATACGTCCATGCATCTACCGGAGGCGTGGGTCGAACAGGCCGAGAAAATCACGGCAGAGCCGGGGATTGTTTTGGTCATCGGCCGGAGCAATGCCGGAAAGTCAACACTGATCCGATTTCTGACCGAGGCCGCCTCTCAACGAGGTCTGGGTGCCTGGGTCATAGACGCCGACTTAGGCCAGGCGAGCTTCGGTCCCCCCACCTGCATGAGCTTGACCGTTTGGCCGGGGAAGGGCCCGCCGGTCCTGCGCTTCATCGGGTCGACCAGTCCCGCGGGCCGTCTCCCTCAGGTGATCGTCGGCATAAAATTGCTGGTCGATCGGGCCGTGGTGCAGGGGGCGCGGCTTGTCCTCGCGGATACCAGCGGGATGGTCCAGGGCCACCAGGGAATCCTGCTCAAGCAGTGTAAAGTTGAACTGATCCGCCCTCGTTATCTCCTGGTTCTCCAGAAAGGAACCGAGCTTGAACGGTTGCTGAAAACGCTTCCATCCCTAGCCGGTATGGAGATCGTGCGCCTGCCGGTCTCTGAGCAGATGCGGGTCCGCCCGGCCCCCGAGCGCTCCCTCTATCGCCAGCGGCAGTTTGCCGCCCACTTCCAATCTGCCGAGCTTCGCTCTGTTTCTCGGCCCTGGTCCGAGGTGGGCCTTTCAGGTCCAGAGCCTGCGCCGGGGCGCTTGGTCGGGCTATTGAACTGCGCCGGGGAAACCCTCGGCCTGGGGGTCGTGCGGCGCTGTTTTTCAGGCGGGCTGGAACTGTTCACGCCCGTTTCAAAAACAGAGCAGATCCGATTTCTTCAAGTGAGCACGGTCCACTTCGGTGAAGGGTGGACGGAGCTTCCCTCTTGAGTCTCGAGGAAGATTTTCATCAGATCCTGAGAAGGACAGGGGGTCGATTCGATCGACCGGATCAGAATGATTTCGCTTGAAATTCCTGAGATGACCTGAGCCCGGTCGAAAACCCCAATGACTCTCCAAGGTTCCGCTCCACGGCGGGTCGCTGATTGCTTTTTCAGATGGGCTAACGTATCATGAAAAAAGGAGCGTCCAGTGGTGAAGGCAAAGACCCTTTTCTCCTGTCAAACCTGCGGATACCGCTCGGCCAAGTGGATCGGACGCTGCCCGGACTGCTCTGGCTGGGGCACCTTTTCCGAGGAGACGGTCGGCCCCCCTGCTGGCAGAAACCGGTGGCTCTTTCGGGAAGGAGCCGAGGAGCCGATCAGCACTCCCCAACCGATTAGCGCCGTAGCGCCTTTAACCCACGCCCGAATGAGTACGGGTTCCTCCGAGGTCGATCGCGTATTGGGCGGCGGGGTGGTTCCAGGTTCCGTGATCCTCATCGCCGGCGATCCAGGGATCGGAAAATCGACCCTGCTTCTCCAGTCCCTGCATCAACTTTCCAAGCGTTTTGGAACGGTCCTCTACATATCCGGAGAGGAGTCCTCGGCGCAGATCAAGATGCGCGCCGATCGTTTGGGAGTCTCTTCGGAGACCCTTTTCGTCCTCTCCGAGACGACGCTCGAAGAGATCATGCGGCAGGCCCAAAAGATGAAGCCGGTGGTTCTGGCCGTCGATTCGGTTCAGACGGCCTATACTGAAGAGATCGCTTCTGCACCGGGGAGTGTGGGCCAGATTCGGGATGTCGCAGCGCAGCTGATGTTTTTCGCGAAGAAGGCCGGAGCGGCGGTCTTCCTCATCGGTCATGTAACCAAGGAGGGGACCATTGCGGGGCCCCGGGTTCTCGAACATATCGTCGACACGGTCCTTTATTTCGAGGGGAACAAGGGTCATCCCTATCGGATATTGCGCGCCGTCAAAAATCGCTTCGGTTCTACGAACGAGATCGGCGTTTTTGAGATGAAGGGGGCTGGTCTTTTGGAGGTGGAAAATCCGTCGGGTCTTTTTTTATCGGAACGGCCCCTGGGGGCGGCTGGCTCGGTCGTGGTGGCCGCTCAAGAGGGAAGCCGACCGATCCTCGTCGAGCTCCAGGCGCTGGTGAGTCTTTCCCATCCGGGAGTGGCGCGTCGGATGGCCCTCGGCGTGGATCCCAATCGCGTCTCCCTTCTGCTGGCGGTCTTGGAGAAGCGAGTCGGTCTTCAACTCTCGGGTATGGATGTCTTTGTCAATGTTGTCAGCGGAATTGAGATCGACGAGCCGGCGATCGATCTGGGGATCGTTGCGGCTTTGGCGTCCAGTTTCAGGGATCGGCCGATTGACTCCAAGACCGTCTTTTTCGGGGAGGTGGGTCTCTCGGGAGAAGTCCGGGGGACCCAGCAGATCGAAATGAGAGTCAGAGAAGCGATGAAGCTCGGTTTTCGGCGATGCATTCTTCCCTATCGAAATCTGGAGTCCATTGATAGAGGCATGGAAATTGAGGCGATTGGGGTCCGTTTTGTCGGAGAGGCACTTGAGCTTCTCTAGGTCGGTTCGCTGGGGTCTCTTCCTGGTCCTGGTCGTTTCCCCGGTCGGGTGCATGCGAAACATCCGGTCCGTTTCCCCGCCGAGGATTCAGAAAGATGCCTCGCTGGAGGAACTGCTCGCGCTCTATGAGCTTCGCTACCGAGCGCTTACCTCGGTGAAGGCGTTGGTGAAAGTCCAGTTGGATTCTCCCTCGCTAGGCAGCCACGGTTTTCAAGCGGCGCTTCTTCTTCTGAGACCCCAGACCTTTCAGTTGACGGGTTTTGATCCTTTCGGGGGGACCCTTTTTGATCTGGTGAGTCGAGGAGGGGAACGTCGCCTGATCGTTTCCGGGCGAGATCAATCTTCCCGATGGGGGGAACTGATCAATCTGGGCGGGCCGATTGAGCCGGGGTTCTTCGACTTTCTGGGGATCCCTCGGGTCGATCCGCCGGAGTTGGCGGTCCTGGAAAAGGGACAAGACGCATTTAATCTGTTGGTCGTGCGCCCTGGGCCGGCCGGCTCGGCGCGCCTCAGGAAAAAGTACTTGATCGAACGAGAGGAGTTTCGAGCGGTCCAGACCACTTACTATACCGAAGCTGGATTTCCTGAGACGACGCTTTTTTTTTCCGACTTCCGCCGAGTGAACGGTTTTTGGCTTCCTTTTATGATTTCAGGTCAGTCCAGGCTGGGCCGGGCGGAATTTGCCTTTACCGAAATAAAAACGAATCCGGAGGGGGCGCGCCGATCCGATGCAGCTACTGGCGATTGAAACCGCGACCCTTTCGGGAGGCGTGGCAATTGCGGCCGAGGAAGGGATCGTCGCTGAATACCGCCTGAATGTCGAAATGACCCATTCGGAACGGCTCCTCATGATGGTGGACCGGGTCCTGAAGGAGGCCCGGGTCTCTTTGGATAAGATCGACGCGATCGCCGTGTCGATTGGTCCTGGATCGTTTACGGGTCTTCGCATCGGCCTGGCGACAGCGAAGGGATTATGCTTGGGAGCGGAAAAGCCGCTGATTGCGGTGCCGACCCTCGCAGCCCTCGCGGCTCGGGTTCCCTTCGCGCCGGTTCCGGTGGTTCCGATGCTGGACGCCAAGAAAAAGGAGGTCTATTGGGGGAGCTTTCAATTCAGGGATGGGCGCGTCGAGCGGCTTTCACCTGATTCGGTCTCCTCCCCTGAGGCGATGTTGCGCCAGCTAACACCTCCTGCACTCTTTCTGGGGAGCGGTGCAATTCTTTACAAAGAGTTGATCCGCCAGGCCCTGGGGGAGCACGCCCAGTTCGCCCCGATGAGCCTTGCGCTTCCGTCGGCAGCAAGTGTCGCTGAATTGGGTCACGAGGACTTGCGCCGGGGCGCATTTTGCGATCCGGTTTTAGCGGTTCCGCTCTACCTCCGAAGATCGGAGGCGGAGGTCAGGTTGGAGACGCGATGAATCAAAGGGGGCTTTCCATCGACGTCGAAATAGTTCCGATGGCCGGGTCCGATTTAGAGCGGGTTCTTCAGATCGAACGGGCTTCGTTTTCGTCTCCCTGGTCTCGATCGATGTTCATGGCGGAATTGGGCCCCGATCCCATTTCGTTTTCTTTTGTCCTGCGCACCCAAGGTCGGACCGTCGGATATATCTGTTTTTGGATCGTCTTTGACGAACTCCATCTGCTGAATCTGGCCGTGGATCCAGAGTATCGAAGCAAGGGATTGGGGGAAGACGCCATTTGCTGGGCACTGAATTTCGGCAGAAGGCGGGGGATCCACACGGCCTGCCTTGAGGTGAGAACTTCCAATCACGCTGCGTTGAACCTCTATAAAAAGACAGGGTTCGTACCCTACGGCATTCGAAAAGATTATTATAGCGATCCCCAGGAGGATGCGCTTCTTCTTTCGTTAGAGTATAACGGAGGTGACGATGAAAGGTGACGGCGACTATCAACAGGTCCGCGACAGCAACCGCGAGTTCAGACTGTTGGAACAGGAACACCTGCAGCTGGAAAGGGAGCTGTCCCAGCTCCTCAGGAGAAAGATCTTGACTCCGGCAGAGGAGATTCAGAAAAAATGGCTCCAAAAAAGAAAGCTCGCGGCCAAGGACCGCATGGAAGAAATCGTGCGAGGGTAACTCCCCCGGTCGGTTAGGCCGAGCCCTCCCCAGGCGCAGGCCCGATAAGAATACAGCGATACCACTCGGAGGAATGCGGATGCTCGGGATAGGTCTGCCGGAATTAATTCTTTTGGTTGTGGTAGCCCTTGTGGTGTTCGATCCCGAGAAACTCCCGGAACTTGCGAAGTCTTTGGCCAGGATGATCGTAAGCTTCCGGGAGGCGACCCGCGAAGTGCGCTCCTCCTTGGACGAAGAGATGCGCCGGTTTAAAGAGGACGTGAAATTGACCGAGAAAAAGAGCCGTGATGGGGAAAAAGGCGAAAAGTGACCTCGCCATGCCCTTCACCGGGCATCTTTCGGAGCTTCGCACGCGGCTGATCCGCTCGGTGCTTGCTCTGGGTGTCTGCTCCACGGTTGCTTTTTATTTCTCTGATCGCGTACTTCATTGGCTTCGACACCCTCTGAACGCCCAGTTGGTCTTTCTTGCGCCGGCGGAGGCCTTTTGGGCGAGCCTGAAAATCTCGCTGTTCGTCGGGCTTCTGGCGGCTTTCCCGGTCATGCTCTATGAGCTGTGGCAGTTTGTCTCACCCGGGCTCCTCCCAAGGGAGCGGGTTGCCCTCCTCCCGTTTCTGTTTTTGGGAATCATCGGGTTCTTAGCGGGTCTACTTTTCGGCTATTATATCGCCCTCCCGTTTGCAGTGGCCTTTCTCATCGACTATGGCCGCAATAGCGGCATCACACCCATGATTTCGGTGTCGATGTTCATCGATTTTAACTTGAAGTTTCTCCTGGCCTTCGGGTTAATCTTTGAGCTTCCCCTGGCCATCCTTTTCCTGACCCGCCTCGGGTTCTTGACCCCCTCGTTTCTGGCCAGAAATCGAAAATATGCAATCTTTTTTGCCTTCTTGGCCGGGGCCATTCTGACCCCCACCCCGGATGTCTTTAACCAGACCCTGATGGCGCTACCGATCATCTTTTTGTACGAGGTGGGGATCGTGATGGCGCGGATGTTCGGCACCCCCCGGCGGACGGCCGAGAACGAGGCGCAGCGTGAATCGGGGGGTGCTTCTGGGGGGTTATCTCCCCAGTGAATCGTCTACTGAGGCGGGAGCGATGAGCCGAGTCCAACAGCGCCTGATTATTCTCCTTCTGTTGATTCTCCTGGCCTCTTGGTTCGGATTGAACCGGGGGAGGCCGAGGCCAACCGAAGAGTCGTTTCTCGGTTACCTCAAGGAAAGGGAGGAGTTCGTCGCTCCCTCCTATCCGTTGACCCTTTTTTCGACCAACGGCCCCTATGGCATCAGCATGGTTTCCGCCATCGCCATCGGACGCGGGAATATCCTCTATGTGGGGACGTATGGCGGGGGCCTATACAAGAGCGAGGACGGGGGGAAGAGTTGGCGCTACGCCAATCGGGGGCTGAAGGACGATTTCGTGGTCTCCCTCGCGGTCGCGCAGGACCAGACCCTCTATGCCGGGACCATCCGCGCCGGTCTCTTCAAGAGCACGGACCGCGCCGAAAGCTGGGTACAGTTAGACGGAGGGCTCGGTCATGCCGAAATTCGAGCCATCCTGACGGTTTCGGAACGGGAATTTTATGTCGGAACCGAGCGGGGCATTTTCCGAAGCACAGATGGCGGGAACACCTGGAGGTCGGTTCATAATGGGCTCCGGCCTGTCCTGGTCCGAACCATGGTAATGGGAACGGATCATACGCTCTATATGGGCACTCAAGGAGAGGGGATTTATAAGACCCGCGATCCCGAGAAGGGCTGGAAGTCGATTGGAGAAAGTCTTCTTTTCGAGCCGGGGGTGATTGAGACCGTCGTTCGGGCCATGGTGCGCGACCCCGAGGGAAACCTTTACGCAGGCACCCTGGGTTCTGGAGTCTTTAAAAGCGCTGACGGAGGGGAGTTCTGGAGAAAGTCGAATGAAGGGCTCAGCAGTACGTCGATTCGTGCAATGGCGGTTTCCGGAGAGGGCGTCCTCTACGTCGGGACCGGCCGAGGCGTTTTCGTGAGCCGCGACCGAGGAGCCCACTGGCAAGAGATCAATGAGGGACTGCTGAGCCCTCCCATCGAGTCGATGGCCTTGGCCGAAGATGGGAGTCTCTACGTGGGGACCGGCACCGGGGTTTCCTATCGGCCTCCAGGAGGGAAGGAATGGATCCTGCTTTCAGATGGGCTCTTAATCCCGAAGGTGCGCAGCGTGGAATTGGGTTCCAAGGGGGAGATCTATACCGTTGCCGATGGTAGAGGAGTCCTCAGAAGCCGGGATGCTGGAAAATCTTGGATTCCGCAGACCGAGGAATTGTCGGGCACTTTTCCCAGGGCGGTCATTTCCGGGGAAGAAGGGAGTCTCTTCCTTCTGAGTGAGGAGGGTCTGTTTGGCCGACCCTCGAAGGGCGAATGGCGGAACCTGGGAACCGGGGTCCTCCCCAGGGTTCTGTCGATTGCGTCATGGAACCGCCGGCTGTTTGCCGGTACGGAGAGGGGTCTCTACAGGAGCGGCGATCAAGGGGAGCATTGGGAGCGGGTCAACGAAGTGGAACCCGAGCCGATCCGACAGGTTCAACGCGGCGCCGCCGGCGTCTATCTGATGACCGAAGGCGGAATTTGGACCGGGGGTAAGACGCAAGATTGGAAGAAGATCGAACCGCCCTTCAAAATGCATTTAGTCGCCCTTGCGGTCGGCCCGAAGGACAGATTAGCGATCGCCGGCGAAGAGGGATTGTTTATGCAGGATCCGGACGGAAAATGGCGGGATGCGCTCTGGCGACCCCTGTCAAACGGCAGGATCAGGGTTGTCCATTTTGACCCCGTCTTCCCCGATCTGATCTTCCTCGGGACCGAACGCGGCCTGTTTTGGACGGTCGATGAGGGTCATCGGTGGAATGCGGCGCATAACTCGAAGGGTCTCCCCTTCGCCGACGCGGTGAATGCCGTGGTTTCTCACCCTTCGGGTGCGCTTTTCGTCGGGACCGAGACGCGAGGAATTCAGGTGGGCCTTGCCCGGATCAAGAGCACCGGCTGGATCCAAAGGTTCTTCCCGTTTCTCGCGAGCCTAAGTCGAACAGTTAGAAAATGAGAATCGTGGTCAGTCAGCGGGTTGGCTTTTTCAATCAGGCCGAAGTCGACTCGGTAACGGAAGCTTGAGCCGACGGAGTCAGACTCTTAACTCCTTCGGAGCGGTACCGATGCGCAGCCAAAGGACTTTCTCCCGGGTCGGTAGGGCCAGGCGTTGGGGGATTTTTAAAAGCGCAACAGCCCGAAACAAGAAATCGGTTTTCAACGGAGATCCGAGGAGGGGGCGTAAAATCGCGCCAGCACCCCTACCTCCCCCCATGCCCCCAGCGCTTCCAGGGCGCCACCCAACATAGACCCGCTTGACATCCGCCCGGGCCCAGGTGGGGACCTCCGGATCCATCTCGCCCAGGTGTGCCCGCCTCCCCGGCTCCCCGCCCTCATATTCAGAGCCTTCCTTCTTTTTACCATGGCGGCGCACATATCCAAAATAGGGATACAGAAAACAAAGGGGTTCTGCACCAGAGCGCACTTTTCGAGGTACGGCCGCTGAGCTCCACGGCTTTTTCCGCCCCCCACCCACCCCAAAATCAAGTTTTCAACAGGCTCACTGCGCAACTTGGACTACTATGGCTCGACCTTGAAAGATTCCTCCGAAACAGCCTCTTCAAGGATCCTGAAGGTGCGTACCACGGGGGACTCCTTTTTCTCCAAGGAGATGATGATATAGCGTGTCTCGGGGTAAAAGGCGAGGCGAATGTCCGTGGCGGATGGAACCGCCGGAGAGTGGGTATGAGAATGGTAGATCGCCAAATGTGAGAGCCCCTCCTTGCGCATGGTCTTGAAGGCCGTCAGCTGTTCGTGCGGCTCCATCAGGTAACGTTCGGGGCTGCGCTCGCGGTTGGTGATCCGGAAGAGACTCTGCACCTTTTCATCGATGCCGAAGAGGAGGCCGCAGCACTCAAGAGGATCCTCCTCACGGGCGTGGGCAATCATTTCGTCGAAAAGGCGGCGAGGGATAATCAACATTCCATGCTGGATCCTTAACCGTGGGGCGGATCGGGCGCCTGAAGGGTGCAAGAGATCTCATAGTCGAGGAGTTTTGTGATGGTCGGATGCGGACCGCACAGAGGACATGCCGGATCTTTTCGCACCCTGACATCCCGAAAAGACATCTCAAGGGCATCGTAAACGAGAAGGCGTCCCGCGAGTGTTTCGCCGATTTCCAGGATCTCTTTGAGCGCCTCCGCCGCCTGAAGCACGCCGATGGTTCCGGCCAGAACACCCAGGACCCCCGCTTCCTGGCATGACGGGATCAGGCCGGGAGGAGGGGGCTCCGGATAGAGGCATCGATAGCAGGGGTATCCCCCCTGATTCTTGGAATCCTTGGCCGGGGAGCTCTGGTGCGGCTTGAGCGTTGTGAGCTGTCCCTCGAATCGATGAATGCTTCCGGAGACGAGGGTTTTTTTAAGGAAAAAACAGGCATCGTTGACCAAAAAACGGGTCGGGAAATTATCCGACCCGTCAAGAATGACATCGTAGTCCTTTAGGACCTCGAGGATATTTTCGGAGTTGAGCCTTTGTTGATAGGTCCGCAGATCGATCTCGGGATTTACGGCTCTTAAGGTCTCGGACGCGGACTCGACCTTTGACCGGCCGATGGTTTTGGTGTTATGGAGGATCTGCCTCTGAAGGTTTGAGAGGTCAACACAATCCGCATCGACGATCCCGAGCGTCCCGACTCCTGCCGCGGCCAGATAAAGGGTTGAAGGAGAGCCCAGGCCCCCGGCGCCGATACAGAAGACCCGCGCGGCCGCGATCTTTTTTTGTCCTTTCCCCCCGACTTCGGGAAGAAGCATATGGCGGCTGTACCGTTCAATCTGCTGGTCTGTGAACCCCATCGTTACCTCCGCACATCCAGAGGGTCTTCGGCGCTTGGGGCGTTGCCCAAGGGCCGCTCACTCGATGATGTTTCTTTCAATTGGATCGACTTCGACCCCCTTCTTCTTCAGCCCCTCGACGGCCCGTTCAATCTCCGAAAGCGATCCCGTCAGCTCCAGGTCGACCCATCCTGTCTTCTCGTTGACATCCGCCCGGCGGATATTGGTGACGACCCTGTATTCCTGCCCAATCTGATAGATGAGCGGTTCGCGAACTTTCCCTTCCGGAAAAGTAATATGGACTTTTAAGCTGGCCACGGACCTCCTCCACTCTTATCCCCCCGCAATCGCCGGGAGGATCGATACGACGTCTCCTTCTTTCAAGAGGCTTGCCTTCCCCTGCATAAAGCGGATATCCTCTTCGTTCACATAAATATTGACGAACCGTCGAATTTCGCCCTGTTCATCGCAGAGACGGTCTTTCAATCCCGGAAATCGTTCCTCGAGCCGTTCGATCAAGTCCTGAACGCTCTGGCCCGATGCTTTGACTTCCGACTGTCCCTCGGTGATCTTACGCAAAGGGGTTGGAATCCGAACCGTAATCATGGTGCCCCGTTAACCTCCTGGTTGATTGCGTCTTGAACGAATCAGTTTCTTCTGTCTTCCTTGGTTTTCTTGAAAGCCTTTTCAAAACTGGAGAGAGTCGGCTCGATGAGCATCGGCGACCCGACGGCTTGGCTCACGGCCTCCTGTGTCTTGAGTCCGTTTCCAGTGATATAGGCGACCACCGTTTCGTCGGAGCGGAAGGCCTTCTGGTGGGCCAACTTTTTCAGAACGGCGACGGTCACGCCGCCGGCGGTCTCTGCGAAGATCCCCTCGGTCCGGGCAAGAAAGAGGATCCCCTCGACGATCTCCTCGTCGGTGACCGTGGTCACCGTTCCATGGCTTTCCCTGACCTCCTTTAGAGCATAGAGGCCGTCTGCGGGATTCCCGATCGCAAGTGACTTGGCGATGGTCTTTGGCTTTACCGGCTTAATGAAATCACGCCCCTCCAGAAATGCAGAGGCGACCGGAGAGCACCCCGCGGCCTGGGCTCCATGGATCCGCACGGGCGCCGGGGGGATCAACCCCAGGCTGGCCAGTTCCCGGAACCCCTTCGCGATCTTTGTCAGAAGGGAACCGGAGGCGATGGGCACGATGACTTGGTGCGGGGCGCGCCACCCAAGCTGCTCGGCGGTCTCAAAGGCGAGCGTCTTGGAACCCTCCGAATAATAAGGACGGATATTGATGTTCACAAATGCCCAGTGATATTCCCCGGCGATTTCGCTGCAGAGGCGATTGACGTCGTCATAGTTCCCTTCGACGGCGACGACGTTCGGCCGGTAGATCAGGTTTCCCAGCACCTTGGCCGATTCGAGATCATAGGGGATGAACACATAGCAGGAAAGACGGGCCTCGGCGGAATGGGCCGAGACGGAGTTGGCCAGATTCCCGGTGGAGGCACAGGCGACGGTGTCGAATCCGAGCTCTTTGGCCCGGGTCAGCGCTACGGCGACGACCCGGTCCTTAAAGGAGAGCGTAGGGCAATTGACGGCATCGTTCTTCAGGTAAAGCGAGTTCAGCCCAAGCTCTTGCCCGAGATTCTTTGCATGGATGAGGGGGGTCAGTCCCGCATGAAGCCCGACGGTCGGCTCTTTCTCAATGGGGAGCAGGGCTTGATACCGCCAGAGCGATTTGGGGCCCTGCAGGATCTGTTCTCGCGTTATTCCCTGACGGATGAAGTCATAATCGTACTCGACCTCCAGGGGACCGAAGCAGAACTCGCAGACATGAAGCGGCTCTGCGGGATAGCGCTTGGAGCACTCCTTACATTTTAGCCCTTTGATCTTGCTCATAAGAGGTTCTTGAGCCCCTCGACCGAACTGGTCTGGCAGACCTCTCCCGTCTGCCCATTCTGGTAATTCTCTGCTTCGAGGGAGCGTATCGAAGGGGAGTCCCCACAGATCGCGCAGTGAGGATTTCTTCTGACGCGTACCTCGCGAAGTTTGGTTTTTAGGGCGTCATAGCAGAGAATGCGGTCCGTCAGCGGGTCGCCAATGCCCAGGATCAGCTTGAGAACCTCGGTGGCCTGCAGGGTCCCGATGAAACCTGCCAAGGCGCCAAGGACGCCCGCCTCCTGACAGGTCGGGACCAGACCCGAAGGGGGAGGGGCTCCGAAGATGCAACGGTAGCAGGCGCTCTTGCCGGGTAGGATCGTGAAGATCTGGCCTTCAAACCGAAGAATTCCCCCATGGATCAGCGGCTTGCCGGCCAGCACCGCGGCGTCGTTAATGAGGAATTTGGCCGGAAAATTATCGGTGCCGTCGACGACGATGTCGTAGTCCCTCACGAGGGAAAGGGCATTCTCCACACCGAATTTCCCGTGATAAGGGATGACCGTGACATCGGGGTTGATGGAGAAGATTTTTTCTTGAGCGGACAGGACCTTGGGTTTCCCGACGTCGGCGGTATGATGAATGATCTGTCTCTGGAGGTTGGAGAGATCGACTGAGTCCGCGTCGATGATGCCAATTTTTCCCACCCCTGCCGCCGCCAGATAGAGGGCGACCGGAGAGCCGAGTCCCCCGGCACCCACGACCAGGACACAGGCTCCATTGATCTTGCGCTGGCCCTTGCCCCCCACCTCCGAAAGAATGATGTGGCGGCTGTACCGCTGAATCTGTTCTTCCGTAAAGCCCATCAACGCCTCATGAGTCGATCAAACGGAATTCTGATCTTGGTTAATCCGCCCGCAACCCCCGTTTACCCGCCGGGAGTTTGCCGTGCTAGAGACCTCAATCAGCTCGGCGCAATCCCTGAAGCCTCCGAGCGATGGGGCGGGCTAAACTGGCTCTATTATATATTAAAATATTTTTCAATGCTGATGTAACGTTCGCCAGTATCGGGGAGGATCGTAACCACATTTTTCCCCGTTCCCAGCTCTCGGGCGATTTGTTGGGCGGCCAAGGCATTGGCCCCCGAAGAGATTCCGACCAGAAGGCCCTCTTGTCTGGCTAAAAGTTTTGCCGTCCGATAGGCCTCGTCGTCAGTCACCGTGAGTATCCGATCGATCATTCCCCGGTTGAGAATCTTTGGGATAAATCCGGCTCCGATTCCTTGGATCTTGTGAGGACCCGGTTCTTCTCCTGAGAGGACCGCTGAGGCCGCCGGCTCGACCGCGACGACCGAGGTGTTCGGGTTTTTCTCCTTAAGGAACTCGCCCACGCCGGTAATGGTCCCTCCGGTTCCGACCGCGGCGACGAATGCATCGACCCTTCCCTCCATGGCCTCCCAGATTTCCACGGCCGTGGTCTGCTTGTGGGTGGTGGGGTTCGCAGGGTTGGAAAACTGATCCGGCATGAAATAAGAGGGATTTTGAGCGACGAGACTCTCCGCTTCCCGAATGGCCCCCCGCATTCCTTCCCAGGCCGGTGTGAGAACCAATTGGGCCCCATAGGAAGAGAGGAGGCTCGCCCGTTCCATGCTCATGCTCTCGGGCATGACGAGGATCAACTTATAGCCGCGGACGGCCGAGATCAGCGCAAGGCCGATACCGGTATTTCCGCTGGTCGGTTCAACCAGGGTCGAACCGGGCTTAATCCGGCCCTCTCGTTCGGCCGCATCGATCATTCCCTTGCAGATTCGGTCCTTCACCGACCCTGCGGGATTGAAAAACTCGACCTTGGCGAAAATCTGGGCCCCCTTGTCGGAAAGGGAGCGCAGGTGTACGAGAGGGGTTCCTCCAATCAGGCGGGTAATATCGGAATACGTCGTGGCTTTCATCGAGGAGTCCGGGGGCGTTCTTCTCCTCCCCCCATAAAAAAGAGAAACTCGATTTCGTCCCCTTCCTTCAGGCGCCTTAGGGGGAGCTCTTCCCGGGGGAGAATCTGTGAGTTGAGCTCCACCGTGACCATCTGCGGCTCGATCTTTTTCCCTTTGAGCATGTCGAGGACCGTTTCGGCCTCGATTTCTTCCGGTTTCCCATTGATCTTGACACGCATGTCAGAGGTCCCTCGGACAAAAAAACCGATGGTGGATCTATGCGGAACTAGACGATATAGATCTCACAGAATATCAAAAAATGGCAACTGCTGTCAATCGCATCGATCCAGGACCCCGTCAAAGTCAGGTTTGAGCGATAATTGAGCGGGATTCGGGAGGCTTGCGGTTGGATGGAAGGGGTGTCGGGGGAAGGATGCGTCTGTCGTGAGATACGGAAAGGGCGGTTTTGGGCGGAGGGGTGCATCGCTCTGGGGGCTGGGGCTCA
>Ga0070733_10001290_pt1 | contig 18826 bp, 25 predicted proteins | sample Coa_R1_9_FD_66450 | JGI IMG/M metagenome (GOLD analysis project Ga0070733, IMG submission 66450) | Surface soil microbial communities from Centralia Pennsylvania, which are recovering from an underground coalmine fire - Coalmine... | ecosystem: Environmental > Terrestrial > Soil > Unclassified ... | reverse complement strand
CTTTGGGGTTCGCTAGTGTTGAGGTTATTGGACCCCACTCGGATGTATCGCTAGCCCTACTGGACCACAGCAAAGGGGAGTATCCAGCCCCTCGCCTGGTTGAGGGTGACCCCGCCTTCATTGTCTTTCCTGACGCTGGGGCCGAAAAGCGGTACCCTCTAGATCGCACGCCCGACCGAGTTCTGATTGGCACCAAGCGACGCGACTTTGCGACGGGTGAGATTACCAGCCTGCGTCTGATGCGGGCCGATGGCGTCATGATGGGCAAGGACGCCGCCATGGGGCAATCTGCTGTCATCGTGGACGACCTGTGTTCCTACGGCGGCACATTCATTCGAGCAGCCGAAGCCCTGCGTCACATTGGAATTACGGATATCACGCTGTGCGTGACCCACCTGGAGTCCTCGGTCCACGATGGCAAACTGTTCGATCACGTTGACAGAGTGCTCGCATGGGATACACTTCAATCTGAATCTAGACATCCGAAGGTCACGATCAAACGGAGGTACCGTGTCTGCTAAAGCCACTTCCCCGCTGTTGCTGGCGGACTTTTACAAACTGAGCCATCGTCGCCAGTATCCAAAGGGGACCGAGTTCGTTTACTCGACTTGGATCGCTCGCAAATCCTACATGCCCAACGTCAGCGAGACCGTGGCATTTGGATTCCAGCGGTTTGTGCAGCGGTACCTCATTGACTACTTCCAAGATCATTTCTTTTCACGACCAGTGGCAGAAGTGGTGGCGGAGTACGACCGCATCGTCACCAACACGCTTGGCGGGACGCCCGACCATGATCATATTGTGGCGCTTCACGCCCTCGGATATCTCCCCCTGCGGATTCGGGCCGTTCCAGAGGGTACGCTAGTGCCGCTGCGGGTTCCGTCACTGACCATTGAGAACACGTTGCCCGAGTTCTTTTGGCTGACGAACTACGTGGAAAGCCTCATGAGTTCGGAACTGTGGGTCGCAGCGACTTCCGCCACAATCGCGCATGAGTATCGCAAGCTGTTCGATGCGTACGCCCGCAAGACCAACCCCGAAGGTGCTGACTTCGTCCAGTTCCAGGGGCACGACTTCTCTATGCGTGGTATGTCGTCCGTGGAGTCGGGATGCGTGAGCGGACTGGCGCACCTACTGAGTTTTAGTGGCACGGACACGATCCCCGCCATTGTAGAAGCGGAACGTTACTACGGTGCTGACGTGGAGTCTGAATTGGTGGGAACGTCCATTCCCGCCACCGAGCACTCCGTGATGTCGGCGGGGGGTCGCGACGACGAACTCGGCACGTACCGGCGACTCATTACCGAGGTCTATCCAGAAGGATTGGTCTCTATCGTTTCCGATACTTGGGATCTGTGGCACGTTGTGACGCGCACTCTCGGCATTGATCTTCATGATGAAATCTTGGCCCGAGACGGCAAAGTGGTCGTACGTCCAGACAGCGGCAACCCCGTCGACATCCTCTGTGGCACCGTGGATCAGAACGGGGTTATGCCACTCAATCCGTCCACACCACAGGAGAAGGGCGTTGTGGAGCTGCTATGGGACGCATTCGGCGGAACGATCAGTTCCACTGGTTACAAGGTGCTTGATGCTCACGTTGGAGTGATTTACGGGGACAGCATCACCCTGGAGCGGGCGCGGCAGATTTGCGAGCGCCTAGAATCCAAGGGGTTTGCCTCAACCAACAGTGTTTACGGTATCGGTAGTTACACCTACCAATACCAAACCCGAGACACCTTCGGGACCGCAATGAAGGCGACATGGGTGCAGATAGACGGCCAGGAAAAGCACATCTACAAAGATCCCATCACGGATGACGGAACCAAAAAGAGCCTTACTGGTCGAGTGGTGGTGACAGGGGGGGGCAACGGACGCCTGGTGGCAGTAGACGGTCTGAGCCTTGATGACGAAGACCTATTTGAGAGCGGTGCCGATGGCATCAATGCTCTGGGCGACATTTTCGTTAATGGTCGCCTGATGCGCACGGAGACCCTAGCGGGTGTTCGGGGGCGTCTAACTGCGGCGCGCGGCTGAAAGTCCGCACTTTATGCCAGACGACAAAGATGCTCAGCGCGCAGAAGCCATGGCGGTCTTGAAGCGCAAACTCACCCCCGAAGCATACCAACGCATCGCTGATGAGGATTTGGATCCCGAGGCGGTTTTGCGTGCCCTAGATTGGAGCAGTTCTGCGTGACTTGACAACCCCTCAGAACCGCGAATAACATTGGTGTAAGTAATCACAGGGGGACGCGGGGAGAGGGATGCCAAGCGAAACACCGTTACTACAAATCCTAGGGGAGACGCAGGTACCGAAGCCCCAAAAGGACGACCAGAGGCTTTGGTCGGTCACGACGATTTTGAAAGTGCTGTCCAATGGGGGCTTGGAATACTGGCAGCGCGAAGAGGTCTCTAAGTATTTTATTTCCATAGCGAAGTCGCTACCGCAACGCATTGAAGAAGACGGCGAAGCAGAAGTCATAAAAGCGGGAGTCAATGCGCCATTCAGGAAGCCTAAGGGCGAACGTTCCGCCGCTGAACTAGGTACCGCATTCCATGAAGTAGCCGAGCATGTCGCGGTGTACGGAACGTATCCTGAGTACGATGACGAACTTCGGCCTCTTGTGGAATCGTATGACAAGTGGTTGCAGAAGGCGCAGCCAGAGTTCCTAGCCGCCGAAATGCCTGTATACAATTTGCGATCCGGTACTGCCGGCACACTCGACAGCATTGTAAAGATCCAAGGAACGCGGCTCATTGGGGACTTCAAGACTAAGAAGAAGTCTCGCGACCGTCAGAACAAGTTGCAGCGTCCGTTCGCGGAGACTGGCATGCAGTTGGCCGCGTATAGACACAGTGAGTACGCGGTTCCTGTGCCACCGCGTCGTTGGGAACAGTTCCGTCGTCGCTATTACTTGTTCGGAGATCCCGAAAGAGATAATGCCGTTCCGGTTCCCGAAGTTGATGGTGGCATCGTCATTCTTGTCACACCCGAAGTTACGCATGCCTATGTGATGCGATGTGACGAAGAGATCCATGAGGCCTTTTTGTATCTGATTGAGGCCGCGCGTTGGCAGTTTGAGGTTTCTAAGACTGTCGTCGGTGACATTCTGCAATTTGAGGAGGTAGTGTAAGTGCCCAAGGCCGTCAATGGCCTTAAGCAATGCTCCGCCTGCCTCGTCATCAAGCCCGTTGCCGAATTTCATGTTTCTCGCGCCGAACCAGACGGATTGACGTATATCTGTAAAGCCTGTACCGTGATCAAAAAACGAAAAGATATTGAACGCAACAAGGCGCGCAATGCCGCGGCAGACCCAGGTCGATTTGAGAGGATGACCAAAACCTGTAACGGCTGTGGTGAAACCAAATCGGGTGTCGACTTTTACCGCGACAACTCCTCAGCAGATGGCCTAGGTTCGCTGTGTCGGGAATGTGGTAAACAAAAAACACGAGCCTATCGCCTGGCCGATCCCGAAAAGAATCATGACCTCGCCTTGCGACGAACTCACAATATTGATCTAGAGCGTTGGCGTCAATACTATGCCGCACAAGGGGGCACCTGTGGTGTCCCTGGGTGTCCTAAGACGGACTGCGGCGTTTCACCCAAAACAGGCATGCTCCAACCCCTTCACGTAGATCACGACCATCGTTGCTGCCCTGGGCAAAAGTCTTGTGGGAAGTGCGTCCGTGGGTTGTTGTGCGGGGAACACAATCGCGTGGTAGGCTTTTTAGAGCGCTCCGATATAGAGGCGGTTAAGTTTTATCTTGCCAACCCCATCAACATTTCAGACAGCGCAGAAGAAAGGTGTGCCTAGTATGCCAATTTTGAATATTCAGAAACGCCTTCGCCAGGTCGGGCGGATCAGGGCTGGTGCCAAGGTGGCAACAAAGAACGGTGGAACGCGCCCCGCCAAGCTTGACGCCTTTCGTGTTACCGGACCCGATCGGTCTGTCATCGATGCGGTAGCGTCTGTCTACGGAGGCGAAGTGCAGCAATGGGCGGGCGCGCCCACTGGAACGCAATGGGAAGTATTCACTAAAGCAACAGAGTTCGACATCCTTCTACCAGCTAAGGATTTGGCATTTAATCAGTGGAATGAACTTTGGAGCGGCGGCGGAGTCCAGCGACGGTGCGACGGAGTGCGCATGGTTGTGAAGGACGGCAAGGGGTGCGACGACGACGAGTGCCTGTGCGATCCAGCGGCTCCATTGTGTCGCCCGACTACTCGCCTGAACGTTCTGCTGTCTGCCATTGAGGGTATTGGCGTGTTCAGAGCCGAATCCCACGGTTACAGTGCAGCAGCAGAGCTGGGTGGTTCTATGGAACTTGTGGAGCAGCTACAGCGTCGAGGCGAAACGGTGCAGGGCCGCTTGGTTCTTGAGCAACGCCAGTCAAAGGGGGTCAACCCGAAGACGGGACAACAGGAGACATACAACTACCCAGTTATCGCGCTAGACCTAAAGCTGAACATCGGCGCCATCGCATCGGGTACCGAACGCCCCGCAATCGGCGTCACTCCTATCCATTCCGAACTACCCGTAGCACCTTCAGTTGCCGATCAAGTGGCAGCAGCGACAACACCGAAGGAACGTCCGCAACGTAGCAACTCTGCGGCGCCGCTGCCAGCGACAGGACTGAAGCCTAAGGGCCTTTCTACGAAACCTGAGGCAACAGAAGCAACAAAGGAACCGTCAGTAGCACCAGCAACCGATAGAACCGAGGGTGGTGCGTCCTTACGATCCCTGAAGCGCCTCATGGCAATCCTGAACGGCAAGAAACTAGATGACGACGCTCGCCATGTTTGGGCAAGAAGTGTGCTTGGTTTTGATACCGATGCTCCCATCAGTTTCTCAAAACTGACGCAATCAGAAATCAGTAAACTCAATGATGCCGCGGAAACAGCGGGTGCACCAGTAGCGAAGGAAACCGTAGGTGCCTACACTGGCACAACTGATGGCGAAATGCCGTTCTGAAAGGAGTAACGTTACAAATGTTTCATCACGCACAACACGCTAAGAAGATGCCGCGATGGAAGAAGGTTGTTGGGAGTGCTGTTGGTATCTCGGTACTGATGGCATCTGGAGCCTACGCGTACTTCGATCTCGATAGTAGTGGCAATGGCTACGTTACCGTGCAACCCGCGAGTCCGTGGGTAGTGACGGTAGCGCCACCAACTGGCGGTTATCTAGCTCCTGGTAGTGGCGTCACCGATACGGACAACATCACTGTCATCAATAACGGGAGCGCCGCGGCTACTCTCAATACCATCACGTATGTAGTGACTACGGATGCCAATGGGGGCGTATTCGACACGATTACCCAAGCATTCGTGGATACTTGCAAGGCATCTTGGTTCAACGTGATTGACGGAGACGGCGGGATTCCTCTGCCACACACGTTTTCTCCAGGCGCTGGTCTGACTGCTGCTGCCATCTTTGTGTCCATGCCAGCGGACTCGGTAGACAATGAATCCAGCTGCATGGGCCTGAATCCCCAGGTGACCATCTCTGTTACATAAGACTTGACAACGGGGTTGTCGGGAGTAGAATAGTGGGCATGACGCCCGAAATCCGAACATTCTCGACAAAGGCAGCGCTGGGAGGATGACGTAAGGGTGCCTGAATACGAGATACGCCAAAGTTTGTTAGGCGAAGACGAGATCTGGAAGAAGTGTCGAGGGGCTTGCGGTGAATTCAAGCCGCTAGATGAATTCCATAATGATCGTCATTCGGTAGACGGCAAGACGGCCCGCTGTAAAGAAGATAACAATGCTGCCAGTCGGGCCTACTGGAACAGCGCTGCCAGCGTTCAGGCGCGGAGCTTAGAATTACACCAAGGCTATCGTGCCACAGACCCTGAACGCTATCGCGGATATCATAGGGCATACTGGGAGCACAATCCGGATTGGATGCAGGACAAGCGCCTGCGTGATCATTACAACAAGACGCTTGACTATTATTATGAGACGCTGGAGGAACAGAACGGATGTGGCGTCTGTCACACGCAAGAACCGGGTGGGCGAAGCGGTCGGTGGTTCCAAATCGACCATGATCATGCTTGTGTAAATGGGTGTTCTGCGAACGTCTCCTGCGGTCTGTGCGTCCGGGGACTGGTGTGTCACAGGTGCAATACGTACGTTATCCCAGTTTTTGAGGGTCGGCGCAATGGTGACATTGAAGACTTACGAGAAGCGGTTGAAGATTACATCAATGCCTACTTAATTCGCAGGGCTGTTTTGGACGTCCTAAGCCTTGAGGTGGTTTAGTGGTCTTCCCGTCATGGAACAAAGAAGGCGACGATGCTTACTGGATGAGTGGCGGCATTCGTACGGATGGACAAATAGAGAGAGGCCCGATGCCCGAACACAAGCAAGTTACCATTCATGGGACTGTCAACGGTCGTTCTCATACTGCTGAAGTTGATGCAGGCATTGCCGATTTTATTCAGCTGCTTTGGTCCTTGGATATTGGGACCGTTATGTCGTGTGAGGATAACTATGGGCGCATCTGGATTGATTTCCCCAGCACCATGGAAGCAGAACGATTCCTCAATGACCTAGCACCAGATCCCTCTCGCTTTGATGATTTTGAGAGTCTTGATAACCGCATCTGTTCAATTTGGGAGCCGACGGATGATTTGGAATTTCGTCGCGATCGCGCATGGCACTATACGACTTCTGTCGCGGACTACGGACTGAATCTGCCATGGGGTCCATGCGATGATGACGACCCCGACATTGAACGAGAAGGCGAACCGTGCTTTATTTTTGACATTGACGTGCGTTTTCCAATTGCGGACTTGCCGGAGGTCATGGAACGGCTGAAGAATGTTTCGCCAGTAGGTGTCTAGAATGCCCAACATTCCGACACTTTCCGAGGCAGCCGCAGCAGCCAAAGAATTCCTAGCTGCCGAAAACGTCTTCAATAACTTCGATGGCGATTGGCACAGTAGTGAAGGTAACGACATTGACCTCGCGTGCGAAAATGCCTTCGTGAACTTCTGTAACGTATTGGGCTTTAGTTTCGCAGCGAACCCAGAAGATGTCGCGAACCTCATCATCGGAATGTACGAAAGGCAATCAGAGTAATGCCAGGGTACGATCCCGACGCGAATGAGAGAATCGTAGATACCTCAGAGTACGAAGAGTACGACTGGACCCCAGAAATGTGGTTACAAGGGAGTCCATGGCGCTTCAGTCCCGAATGGAACGGACGGGGCTTACATCTTGAAATTGGCTCAAGAGCCTATTGGGCACTTGTGGACTATGATGACTCATGATACTGTTGGTGCATGACTACGAATGTACTAGAGGCACCGTTGTATCGCGACATTGACTGCACGCATTGTGGGCACCAGGGGCGCCACGTGATCGGACGGAACACAGGGACCATCTATTGCCTGGAGTGCAAAGGCACCTGCAAGGATCATGATCAGCGGTCGCGTTAGGAACTTCTTGACGATGGCACAGGTGGCTGCCGAGAACAGCAGTTACCGTTACAGATTGGGTGCCATAATCGAGAGTGGTGGCAGAATTCGTGGTGTCGGGTGGAGTCGCCGCCGCAATGTGCCCGCGAATGTGAGCGAGAAACACCTTGATCAGTGTAGTATCCATGCTGAGGCAGATGCACTCAGAGAAGTGGGGGCGCTGCGTAGAGGGACTTGTTACGTGGCGCGTTTGGATGCTTTCGGGGCGCCAACATTAGCGAAGCCATGTGACGATTGCTGGCAGAAGCTCTTGACTTCGGGGGTAACGCGAGTATTCTGGACAATTGATCCCGCAACAGTGGGTGCAGCACGAGTCGAGAGTCTGGAGGCTGTGACGAAGTAACCCAGTTCGGACGTTCAGGACGTGCCGACACTCGGTAAGGAGCCGTGAAGCTCCATGGGCCGCAAGTAAGCCCAGCCGCGATGGCCGCAGGTAGGGTCCCGTCAATGGTGCGAGTCCGACCAGACCAAGCAGAGGGAGGTACCCCAAGGGGGTGCCCGACGACGGGAGGCGCGGCCCATGGCTCGCATTCTCTTTAGGGCAATTCTGCCCTTTCCGATTCTTATATGTCCATTGCTCTTAGGAAGTCCCAAGCCCCAGGGCCTCCAGAAATCTTTATTCTTGGACAGGGCATCTAACCCCGCAGTTATTAGTTCAACGCCTCCCTGGGGCCTTCTAGCGCCCCTACTGACCCCTCAGGAGCCTGTTTCAGACGGGATAACGCAGGCAATGAGGGTGGCCTGGGGGCGCGTCGCGCAATGTGAAACCGGCACCAATTGGGGTATGCAGGGTCCGACATATTCAGGTGCCCTAGGTATCCTCAATGCCAACTGGGCCAAATACGGTGGGTTGCAATATGCCCCGAATGCCGGAATGGCCTCAGAGGACCAACAGATCCTTGTGGCGCAAAGGATCCAACAGAACCCTCCGGACCAATATGGCTGTCAGGGTTCATGGTGACCTATTGACTCCGAAAGTCACTCGGGTTACCATAGCACCATGATTGCCGTAGACTCCAATGTCGCATGGGCGATAGGGATCGTCGTTCTTGTTGTTGTCATGGGTATCTACGGGATCGGCAGGTTCGTGATTGACTACGTACGCGAACATCGTAATGTTCGGTGGTACGACATGCCATCAAAGAAACGGGGGGTACGTGATGGGCGTAGGTGACTTGTCGTTGAAGGATCTTATGGATACGTCGGATTTGGAGGGTGCGACGGGACTGCTGCTTCGAGTGACTACGAGTTTTGGGTATACACAATACTTAGGTGTGTACCCTCTTGACAGTGACCTGTTGATTGCAGATATGTTAGAACTCAAAGCAGAGGAACCAGACGACTGGCCTGCAAATACCTACGAGACAGTCGTACTCTATCCTGTGCTGCACGCGCAGAACGGACCGCCTCAACCCGAAGGTCAAGACGGTCCGTCGTTGCGTAAGGTAGCGAAGTCAGTTACACGGTGGTTGGCTTTGGCGTGGCAGGAGTTGCTAGGGGCTTCGTAGCAGCGACGGCTTGTGAACCGCCCAGGGCCTTGGCGAAAACATAGAGAGCCGAAATGCCCGAAGCGGTTAATGCCGCGATGAGTCCTTTAAGTGTTGGTGTTGATGTAATCACCAGCGATCCGGCAAAGGTTGACGCTGCTGTCGCAATGACTGCTTCTAAAGTAGTCGCCCAAAATTTCTTAGTGAAGATCATTCTGCCTCCTTAGAGTGACAGTTGATTAAGGTCAGATTCGAGTTTGGCAATGTTCAGTCCGTATCCATTGCCCTTACGCGCCACTTGCGAATGGGTCAGAACGACATGAGCCTCCTCAACATTGTGCTGGAACCATCTGGCGGTGAAGGGTTGGCGCATCGCCCAAGTCTCCACGACACCATCCCCTGCGGCGCTTGTCCTAGCCAGAGCGGTGACGCAGTGACCCCCCAGAACGTTGTTATCAGCGTCGGTTCCTGTCAGATCCCACGGCTCACCAGCATTGGATTGCTGCTCCATCGCCTCTGTGACAACAATTCCGAGGTAGCCATTTCCAAATGCGTTAACGCCAGCCCAGAATGTATCCAGATCGCGGAAGTTCAGTCCTGCATACCCAGCGATCTTGCCGCTCCAGGGCAAGCCAACGGTGTGCCAGTAGCTCAATAGTTCGCTGAGATTACAACCAACATCTTGTCCGTGATTATAGGCAAGATAGTGATTAACGACTTCATCCGAGGTCGGTAGTGGCGCTGGTTCGTGTGTCTCAATTTCGTCTACAAGGTTAACCACGACGGTCCCAACGAAGGCGCAATCTCCGACTGGATTGCCACCGTTCGCGTGCAGCGAATTGTCGGGGCCGTTTCCCCACATGAGAAAATTGTCGTACCCGTTTGTATGGTCGAATGTTGGCGGTGCTTCGGGAATCGCATCAACGTAATGATCTAGCAAACGGTAGCCCACGGGGTGTGTGGCTGGTTTACGACCATAAAGCCCCCAGCGTGGCTTTGTAGCATCAGGCATGTGATTTCCTATCGGGACATCGGTGGGTATCTGAAGTAGCAGCTATTAAGGTAAGGAGTTGTTCGGCGCGAGGTAGGTCTAATAGGTCACCCCTAAACCAAGGGATGACAGCACCGCACTTTGCGCAACGAAATAGGAGGTCCAATTAGAGTAGGTGTTCTTCGGGTCCGTAGCGTTCGATGATTTCGCGTGCCCAGGCCAAGAGATCCTTGACGCGAGCGCCAGTTGGCTGCATCTCTGTCCAAAGTTCTAGGTTGCTAGGCGATGTGTCCCACCGCAAGCCATTCTTGTGGTGGACATTTTCATTGGGCAACAGGGGTCGCTGTAATATCTCTTCCATAACAATGCGATGCAACGTCATGTCTCGCTTGGTATCCATGAGATAGCCCTGACGCGTGACGCTCAGCCCAGCGTTGTTCAGTTCTTCTTCGGTGAGAGGCTTATCTTCTAATAATCCGCCCAGGAGGGCTAGGCGCCGATAGTGGGGCGAACAATACCCGTTCGAACGTTCAGGTTGTGGACAAAGCGGCACAGAACAAGGGCCAGATGGTATGAGTTCCCTCAGGGGTCTCTCTGCTTGTACGTCGCCAGTTTTGCGAAGACGCTCATAGTGGGCATTGCACAGGCCCTTGGACTTGACCCAACGCTTGCATTGCCCGTCGGGACATTGAACGCTACAGCGGGCGCGCGGACGCGCCCCAAACGGTTGATCGGCTCGGACGTCGCCGGTTGACCACCATCGGTTATAGTGTGCCTTACACCAGCCCCGTGAACGGACGGGCCGGTGACACAATGGAACAGCGCAGGTTTGGGGTGTAGACTTACTCATGTCAGTTACCTCCATGGGGTACTGGCCGAGCCGGGGGATGTTTGCGCATCGCCCCGGCATCTGATTAACTAACGTATTGTGTTTCAAGACGTTCTGCGGCGCGGCTGGAGCAATAGCCACCACAGGACTTGCATTGCAGCTTGACCCGACGTGAAATTGCGGTGTGAGTGTAGCCACGGATAATCATGCCTTCGATGCTCCCGCACTTCGGACAAGCCTCGGGGTCATTGGCAATTGTGGCAACATTCGGATGCGAGTTTGCCCAAGGAAGTAGGCGTAAATACAGTTGCTCCAATAGCCGCACGTCCTGAATGTTGTATTTCTTCATCTTGGCCCATGCCCCCTCATCGCCGCGCATGCAACCGAGCCAGGTGGCGAAACCTCCAGTGTCAGCCTTACCGCCAAAGCCTAGGGTCTCGCACAAATCCCCGAGTTTGTTACTTTGGAAACTAAAGTACTGTCTGGCGATCTTGAGCGTATCGACTTCTCGGAACCCTGAGGGTGGTTGCATACCATGAATTAGCATGCGGGCCTGCGCTTTCCTGGTGTCAAAAGCCCGACCCCCATGAGCCACTACGATGTCCGCCTCCGTAAAGAGCGCATGAGCGTGGGCGACAAGGACGTAATCGTCTTCGGGATCTACCTGATACCGGGCAAAATCAGGCAGCCCAAGCACTTGGACCTTTTTATCGCCCAAAAACTTCCAAGCGATAGTGAGAATTCTCCAGTCCATTTCGAAGGACAAGACATCAGTCTCGTACTTTTGCCATACCCAGCCAAGCGACGGAGAAGTTTCAATATCCCACAGGAGCGTCCGTACGACTGGTTTATTTGGCATTTAATTCCTTGGATCGCCCGATATTCCAACACAACTGCGGCGTTGATAGAGATTACAGCAGTGTGGTTCTCGTGTCAAACTTCGCGCTTGACTCCGCGCAATAACCGACATAAACTAAATGCCGATGAATTACCTCCGCACCCACAAAACCCTAATGATTTCGATTACTGCCGCACTTTTCGCGGGTGTCGGTATTGGACTACTAGCTGGTACGGGAGGGCCAGCAAAAACACAAGGCAGTCAGGGAAATAAGGCGACTGCCGGTCAATCGGTCACCTCGGTACCGTCAGTTCCTACGACGACAGGCGGTGCCGAGGGACCGTCAATCTCATCGGGTACTCAGGTGCCGTCGTATCCGTTAGCACCATCGGAGTATCCGTATCCTGTCAGTAGTCAGAGTCCTGTAGAAACGTCGGTACCGACAGACACGACGCCACCGTCTGGACCTACGGACACGTCACTACCCACGCCAACGACGGAACCGACGAGTACCACAGTTCCTACAACGACCACAACAATTCAAAGTGGTCCGAGTGTCTTCGGTGCCGGGAGTGTCAAGGTGACGGAGCTACTACAGCCCCAACAGACCGTCTGTCCTACGAATACTAATTGTGTTACGGATTATACGTGGACCTTAACGCAAGCAGAGTACAACGGTAATAACATTACCAACGGTACCTTGATTGTCGTCACTGACGGAGTTACTGTGACTGCTCCGGTGTCACAAGATTACTGCCATACCGTTGAGACAATTGACAACACAAACACCGGAAGCATCGTCACTATCACGTCGTCTGACTGCACCGTTACTGGAAGTGTCCACATTGGTACGAACTCTGTGCAATATGAGGCACCGGGATTCGTTACGGCAGCATTGGCGCAACAGGGTTCTGTGGGTAATCAGACTTATCTGTGGTCTAACTGATTACTGGAATCCGACGAAAGCAGCGTGTAGGAAGGTATTGTTGCCCCCAATTACCGTCGAAAGCGTAAAGTTGGAATTGTTTTCTAGGTAAAGTCCTAGCGTCGTTCCTGCGGCACAACTAACCAAACCAGCACCTGTTGACTGTGGTGCTACGTAACTTGGGATAGCCGTACCGTTCAAAACAAGCGTTCCGTTTTGGTATAGCAACGCCACAATGTTATCTACACCACTGCCGCCACTGGTTATCGTGTTGATCCCAAAGTACACTTGATAAATTCCGGCAATAGGGACAATCAGGTTATTGGAGCTGACGGTAAAACCATAGTTACTGGCTGTTGTGCCACCAAGCGAAACCTGGGTGATGGTTCCAGTGGTGGCAACGGTACCAACGCTATTGTACACAAGAGCATAGGGGGCTTGGGCGAGGAAGGTAACGTCATTTGCCAGGTTGTTCCACGCGGTTACCGCTAGTACGTTGCCAGTTGCGTAGGTTGTGGGTGGGTTCCATGAGGCCATTAGGTCACCAACTCTGCGGCAACCTCAAACGTCTCATTCTTGGCAGTTCGGCGTTTGTTATTGCAAGATAGGTGGGCAATTCGAGTATTGGTGTAGGAGTGTTCGCCACCCCGACTTAAGGGAATGATGTGGTCTATACTGCGATATCCTGGATTAGGATATGTGAGCAGGGGGTCAATCGGCATCTGACAGATACCGCATATCCAGTTATCGCGCTCAGCCAAAACTAGTGGATGGACGGCCTCCACAAACGCACCCAGTAGTCGGGCTCGACGGATGTGGTTCTGGACTAACCGCGCTGCGGTGAGACATGTCTTGCAGTGTCGTTGCGTAGACCCAGATGGATAGTAGGTATTTTCTGGTGTAAATCTATGTCCGCGACGGCAGTGCGTGGTACAGCGACGACTTTGGTTGGAGGCCGCGACGCGACTCCTAGCCGTTTTCTCAGCGGGGGCCACCGCCTCTAGGTGTTCTGGATTACAGCATCGTCTATGAAAACACGTCTCTCCTCCGGGACATGAATCATCATGCGCATGGCACAGGTGTGTTACTTCAAGCCCCGAAGGGATGGGTCCGAATGCCAACTCATACAGGAAGCGATGGGCGTAGGAGCCATTAAAAGCCCCATAGCCATTCGTTAAGCCACCCGTCCAAGGCAAACAAGGTCCGAGTTCGGGATGGGCGCGAGGGATGGGTCCATCTTCTGCGACGTAGTAAAAAAATCTTTCCTCCAGAGTAAAGCCTAGCGTTGGTAGGAGGGTATGGTTGGGGTCCCCGTAGCGCCTGACGCGCTGGTAGTGCCTAGAGCACCACTCGCGGACCGCCACTGGGTGATAGCATTCCTCTACCACACATGTTTGCTGACTCCTTAGAATCCGCGGTTTGAGTTCAGTTGTCCCGTTGCGTTCCCATCGGGTATAGTGCATCTTGCACCAGCCAAGACAATACGCGTCTTTCGGACAATCCTCTACGGCGCATTCTCCTATATTTACTCTGATAGCACTCATAACGTTAGTGTTCCCGAATCTCCAAATTTCCATGTTCCCAAGATAGTGGGTGTTAATAAAATTTCATAGGGGGATAAAGCCCAGGTCGTACTAAACGTTGGCCCGTTTTCCATATCAATCTGGTGGGTAGTTGCCTCTATCAAACCATCCTGCTGAAAGGGCGTCCCACCACTCTGCCCATTGTAGAAAACCGTAACGCGGTCATAAATGCCTCGGGACAACTGCTGGACGATGCCAGCGCCGCTAGCGGCCCAAGAATCAATGCGCATCTGCTGCACCCGAGGGATTGGTGAGTTATAAATAAACTCATACCACTGGGCCATTGCAAGAGCGTCGCTATCATATTGCTCCTGGAGTGACGTTAACCCCTGTAGGGTTCTAGCCCCATAGACGCTGGCGGACTGTGCCGCACTGGTCGACTGAGCCGGACCCCATACCTCCAGTTGACCACCACCGATGTTGAATGGTGCGGCGCCGAAGGACTGTGCAGCGCCCGGTGTATTATTGACTGCTGCCAACTGAAATCCTTGTCGACCCGATTGAACGGCCGTGGTATTCCAGAGGTCTAGATCATCGCTGACAATTTGTAGCGACGGACCATCGTAATGCAGCGATACGCTTGCAGCATCTCCAAAGGTTACCTGACTAGACGTCGCGTTGCTGGCAAGGTACTGGTACTCCCGATTCAGCGCCCAGATTCTACCGTCAGGGCCCTGAAAGATCAAACCGGGTTCGGTTTCCGAAATGGTTTGGATGTAGTTCAAACCACTCGTCGTAGTTACTGGCTGGCTCTCTCCGTAAAGGGCGGTGACCCAGTTGTATGGCGAGTACAGGATGGAATCGGGCAATCCCACAACATCAATGACCGTCTTAAGACGCGGCGTTGGGCCAACACCATAAGCCGTTTCAACGGACCTGAACCATTGCCCATGTTGGTAGTGTGCTAGCGCTTGGGCTGCTGTTAAAGTTCCAGTGTAAAGCGCGACTTCTTGGAGCGATCCACTAAACGCATAGACCGTAGACTGTTGTGCTGTAATGGATGAGAAGCCATTTCCGGTGACACCAAAGCTAATGTAAGCCGGATTGTTGGTACTCGGCGCTCCTTGGATAGTTACAGGACTACCAACCTGAGCACCATCAAGGAAGACGCTGGGGTTAATGCTGTTGTTCTCATTGACAATGAGATGATGCCAGTTCTGATCAAACAGATTTCCTGGCGCGAAGTAGTAAATTCCATTACCAGTGTTGTCAAATATAGAAATGGTATTTGCTGCGGAAGTTCCGGTAGTCGAGTTGTAAACTGAACCTATTAGAACAGCAAAAACACTCCCCGCCTGCATCATTGTCGCGCAGTCGGAAATATTGGTAGAAGTGGTGGTGTCGTATGCGTTGGTAATTGCACCACCGACAGGCCCGGTCCATTTGAACCAACACTCAAACGCCCAGGTAGTGGTAGCACCTAAAGGATTATGGTATGTTGGTGGCTGCGTTGTAGTGTCCACCATCGCGAAACCGCCCTGAGGCGCGTTGGTCCCAGCCGTGCAATCCAAGCAAGTATTGCTATCTGATAAAAATGCACCTAAGGTCCCAAAAGTTCCAGCACCAACCAATGAGGCAGTGTAATTATTGCCAGAACTGTCTGCGACGCTAAAAGAACCCACCTTGTCGCCGCATCTATAATACGCCGAGGGTCCCGCCATTAACTATCCACCACCTAAAATGAAGTTAGCATAGGCTGGAGAGTCCAAGTAGGCCAGCGATAAAATTTGCAGTATGTCTATGGCATCTAGCTGCATATCACTGTTAAGAGCATCACCAATTACAGGAGTTAGTGATTGCAAGTAAGCCCAACCGAGGGCATATGATACCCCCAGCCATGCAGCCGTTATTTTCACAGGGTTCTGCGGCTTCAATCCGTTGCCGCCGTTATACAAGAAACTAGCAGTGTTCCAAGGATTGTATGCACCGTTGGCACTGTATAACGTGTTGTCACCGCGATTGTTGTAGGTTATCTGTATTGGGCTAGCCTGACAGCGGTCTAAAAGATGGGCACGACCAGTGGGGCCGATAGATACCTGACGAACGTGCATTGTCGTGTTCGTCCAAATCCCCATGCCGTTTAATGGCGCTTGGTAATTCCCTTGAGTCGACAACTCAACTAGAAGCTCCGGGAACTGCCAGAGCGTCATCGCTCCACTATTAGGCCCCAGTAAAAACGCGGCCTCCGCGCACGCGAAACTACACACACTACTTGCGTTCCAATAAACCCCAGGAACCGATGCACCTGATGCAACATAGTAAGCCGCGGCATACCCGACACTCGCGGTAGCACCAGACATTTGAAGTGCTGTAAAGCCTCCGAATGGTCCGGATACTGATGCACTTGACGACCCTACGGAAATGACAAGATCGCCGGTAGTACGAGGCACTACGGTCTGAGGAAATACGGAACCCGAGTTACCGATGAAGTCTGTGGTATTTTGGGACCATTGGTCTAGTGGGGACACTCCCCACACTCCGGACCATTCGGATACATTGGCACCAACGGAACCGCCGCCACCGTCATAACTTCCGAGACTGTTATAAAAGTCGCTGCTCGCGTAAGCATCATTAGCGACATTAACGACGGCAGTGACGGAACATGCGCCACCCTGTATTGCACGCGCTGCCCATATTTCTGCGGCACCGCCCGTGCTGTTCGAGTTCGCGATCTGAATCCAACGATTCGAAGTAGTGTCGGTAACCGAAGCAATCGTAGTACCCGACGGTTCACAGAAACATGCCACTAAGAAGTTCCCCGCGACCGTATTGCTCGACAGTTTTACGACAATTGAGGAACTTGAACTACTTGTGGCCTGTTGGACCAGAGCGATCGACATGTGTTATACGATGTATGTAGCTACTTGCCCAATGACATACCACGCGTTACTTGACGGCGACGGTACTAACTCAATACCCATGTACTGTGCATTAAGGTTAACACTCGCGGCACCGTCAATAGTGCCGATCACTCCGACACTGCCGCTGCCCACGTTTTTAATGTACAGATGGCGCCCTGATGAAGCCGCAGGAATAGAGAAATTAAACGTACCATTAGCCAAGATTGCCGTGTTGTACGTCTGAGCCGCGACGCTAGCTGCATTAGCTGTAGTAACAGATGCAACAGTAATCGGATATTGCCACTGTGCCGCGACGGAACTTGATGCAACAATAATCTGACCGTTCGTTGGGGTGCCTGAGGTCGTCACATTGCTTGCCTGCATGACATTACCGAGATTGACGCCTAGTGCGGTTTCAATCGCGATGACTTCATTGTTCAGGCCGGTGATTTCCGCAGCTAGCGAGGGGTTGTTCCGGGGCGAATTGTCTGAGGGATTGACGGCACTATAGATACCACCCGGATATGTCGCGGCCATAATGGGTAACCTTACCTTGCGTTATAGTGAGTTAGTACTTGGCTGCTACTGAGGACATAGCCGTAGACAGATAGCCGACAGGCGTAGTTGTTCCAAAATTCAGTTCCACCTGAAGGCAGTGCGGCTCCAATGACCATTTGGGCTGCTGACGTAAAGAGCCCCACCCCCGTATAGGATGTGTAGGGCTGCCCATTGAGATAGACGGTTAGATTGCCACTTCCATCTAGTGTCCAAACAATCTGATTCCAAGTAGCCCCAAGGGCTGGGCCGTTGTTGGCAAATGCGGTAACGTTGTCAGAATAAGTGGCATTGTTGGTGAAGTTGTTTTGAAGTCCAACGTAGCCGATGTGACCAGATCCGGGGTCCGTAATAAGAAGAGTCTGGTATCCCGATGAATTGGTTGGACAGTTAACGAACGCCTCGACCGACCATGGAGGCGCAGATGGACCCGTTCCTGCTGTTGTGATGTAGCCAGAGAAGTTGCCAAACAGAAAGCTAGTCACCCCAGGGACAGGTCCCCCAACCCCTAGGGACATAGTTCCATGGGTCGTTCCAGTATGTCCATTGCCCGTCAGGTCGGCTACGGACGTTCCTGATGTCTCCTGCATGGGCCAGTAGGCAACGGGGTGGTCTGCTAGGACGACCGAGTCGTAAGTGGCCTCGCCGCTAATGTATCGAGTGGCCTGGAATGGGGTCACCTGAGATTCAGTCCTGACACAAAACTGAGCCAGTTGGTACCATCGGTGCATGTATGTGTCGTTACGTCAACACTAACGGATGCTGATGTTAGCGTGGGAGCCACACCACCGTTGGGCCATTTGACCGTTGCGGGCCATAGGACGACTCGACCACCCGTATTATCTTGTCTTAGAACGTTCGTTAGATATTCCCCCACAGCAGCGGTCGGAAAATTGAGCGTCACAGATGCCGATGTAAGGGTAATATCGTTAACGGTGTAAGAGGTTGTGGCGGGTAGATTGACGACACTGCCAGAAGTGGAGACGGTGTTGACAGCCTCCTTGCCACCTGCATTAATGGTGACATTACCCTTGCCGCTTGTGGGTGAGACTTGGATGTTGGTCCCGGCGATGTCCTGCGTGACTACGCTGGCAGCACCAGAGGTTCCTAGGTATGTCTCAATAGCAATCACTTCGCCGTTGAGTCCGCTGATTTCAGCGGCGAGAGACGGATTGTTGCGAGGAGACCCCGGCGTCGGATTTGTTGCGCTATATATAGACGTCGGAAATGATGGCAATTTAGAGACCTAGATGATGTGGGTGAAAGTTGTTCTTTTCAGACATTGTGATTAC
>Ga0070733_10001289_pt1 | contig 18832 bp, 17 predicted proteins | sample Coa_R1_9_FD_66450 | JGI IMG/M metagenome (GOLD analysis project Ga0070733, IMG submission 66450) | Surface soil microbial communities from Centralia Pennsylvania, which are recovering from an underground coalmine fire - Coalmine... | ecosystem: Environmental > Terrestrial > Soil > Unclassified ... | reverse complement strand
CTCGGTACCGAGGATGAGGACGCAAATCGCGCCGATGAGCCACCAGGAAATGGGTACACGCAGCCGTTCGTGGTAGTCACGCATGGGACTACGGTAGTTGTTCGGATGGGGTAAACATGGCGTGGGCTAGATGGCGCGGAGAACGGGGGGCGGCACGCGGCATGACCACGGCTACTCAACGTGACGACATGGACACAGGGGAACAGGATGGGCGCCCGGCCGCGCCAGCCAGCGGGCCACCGCGCCCGGGCGGCCGGCGGTTCCAGCCGTCCAGCGAGAGGCCGGGTGAGCACACCCCCGGATGGCTCCAGCGCGCGGCCGGCTGGTCCTGGCGGCTGCTGGTCATCGGCCTGCTGATCTACGTCGCGTCCAGGATCGCCAGCGCCCTGCGCATCGTGGTGCTGCCGTGCGTCATCGCGCTGCTGCTCACCGCGCTGCTGCAGCCACTGTGCGGCTGGCTGAAGCGGATGAGGTTCCCCGGCCTGCTGGCCACCTGGTGCGTCCTCATCCTGACGATCGCGGCGATCGCCGGCCTGGGCACCCTGATCTATGTGCGGACGAGCGCCGAGTACCCGACCCTGCTCGGCGACCTCACCCACACCGGCCACCAGTTGCAGCACTGGCTGGCCGGCCCGCCCTTCCACATCAAGCAGACCAGTCTGCAGCACCTGCTCAGGAACGCCGAAAACGAGGTGTCCACGCACAAGTCGCTGGTCGCCGGCACCGTGCTCACCGGCGGCAGGTACGTCGTGGAGATCCTGGCGGGCATCGTCCTCACCCTTTTCGTAGGGTTTTTCCTGATCAAGGACGGTGACCGGATCTGGTCCTGGCTGACCGGCTTCCTCGCCCCGGACCGGGCCGAGCGAACCGACCGGGCAGGCCGCGCCGCCTGGCAGGTCCTCGTGCACTACGTGCGGGGGACGGTGCTGATCGCAGCGATCCACTCGGTGGTGATCGGCCTGACGCTGTGGATCCTGGGCGTCCCGCTGGTGATCCCGCTGGCCGCCCTGGTCTTCCTGGCCGCGTTCGTCCCGCTGATCGGGATCCTGGTGGCCGGAGCGCTGGCCATCCTGGTGACCCTCGGTACGAAGGGCCTGGTCGCCGCGATCATCCTGCTCGTGGTGTTCGTGGTCGAAGACCAGCTCGACGGGCACCTGCTCCAGCCGCAGGTGGTGGGCCGCATCCTCCGGCTGCACCCGCTGGCGGTCATCCTCGTGCTGGCCGTGGGCGGGGTGCTGGTCGGCATCCCGGGAGCGGTGGTCGCCGTCCCCACCGCGGCGGCGATCGCCCGCGCGTGGCCCGAACTGCGCAGCCCGGCGAACAGCTCCGCGCACCCGGGCACACCGGCTCAGACCGGGAAGGAACCCCAGGACAAGAGCGAAGATCTCGGTGAAGAGCATGTCCCGATGTAAAGTCTGCGGGTGAGCGCTACAGGACCCGGCCCCAACAGGCGGCCGGATGATGCGGTGGATGTTCTGATCAGGCGGCTCGATCCGGCGGTGCCGCTGCCGGGATACGCCCATCCGGGGGACGCGGGAGCCGATCTGGTGGCGGCCGCCGACGTGGAGCTCGCCCCCGGCCAGCGCGCGGTGGTGCCCACCGGGGTGGCGATCGCACTTCCGGCCGGATATGCGGCGTTCGTCCACCCGCGATCGGGCCTCGCGGCCAAACACGGGGTTACTCTCGTAAACGCACCCGGAACGGTGGACGCCGGATACCGGGGCGAGATCAAGGTCACGATGCTGAACACGGATGCCACCCAGACGGTCCGCTTCCTGCGCGGTGACCGCATCGCGCAGCTGGTGATCCAGCGGGTGGAATGCGCCGTGTTCCACGAGGCCGAAATCCTTCCCGGGTCGGCCCGGGGAGACGGCGGATTCGGCTCGACCGGCGGCCACGCCGGCGCCTCCGCCCACCAAGCAAACTCACAGCACAGGAACGCGGAAGATTGAAGCACGGAAAATCAGGGGAGCGCGGAAAGTTGTTCCGGCGGCGGCGTGACACGGGCGCGGGAAAGCCGGTGCCAGCGGGCGGGCCGGACGCTGAGTTCCATGACGACGACGAGTACGACGATCTCGACTACGAGGCCGACGACCTGTCCTGGGCCACCGGCGACAACCCCGACGACTACCAGGGCCGGCACACCGTGGCCAGCGGCCAGCAGGCTCCCCAGGTGACCGGCTCCGGCCCATGGGACTGCGCCGGGCCGTACCCGCAGCGGGACCGGGTCGACGTCGGAAGCCTGCTGATCCCGCTCGGCCCCAGCTGGCAGATTCACCTGGAGCCGAACGAGGAGCAGACCCAGTTCGTCCTGGCCAGCGTCACCTCCGACAGCGGCAAGCTGCAGATGCGAGCACTCGCCGCGCCCAAGACGACCGGGCTGTGGGACGACGAGCGGGCCGAGGTCGCCGAGGCGATCGGCAAGCTCGGGGGCCAGACGTGGGAGGCGGAGGGCCCGTTCGGAACCGAGCTGCGCGCCCGCGAGCCGGCCCAGCCGGGCAGCGGGGACTCCGGTATGCATACGGCCCGTTACCTGGGCGTCGACGGTCCCCGGTGGCTGCTGTGCGCCAGGATCACCGGCCCGGCCGCCGAGGACCCGCTGATCGCCAGGCCGCTGGAGGACATCTTCGGTGACGTCGTGGTGGTACGCGGCGACCATCCTGCGCCGCCGCGCGACCAGCTCGAAATCCAGCTCCCACCGGACATGCGCGCGGCCCTCGCCGAGCAGCTCGCCCAGGCCCAGGCCGAAGCCGAGGCCGAGCAGCGCCGCCACTACCCCAACCCGTTCGAGCGCGGCCCCGAGATCACCGAAACCCGCTGACCCACGCACCCCGCCCGCAAGCAGCAGGTGTCCGTTTAGTTATCGCAGAGTTAACACAAGAACGCGCCTAGCCGGCCTTTCAGCCGCTAACGTCCTGCCATGACACGCGACACAACGGTCGCGGCGGCCGGTGAAAGGCCGATTTCGCGAGTGAATGGCAATCTTGCCTCGGTACGCAGCCGCCCGGCCGGCCTGGAGGCGGAGCTGGATGACGGCTCGGGCGTGCTGCGCCTGGTCTGGATGGGCCAGCGCCGGATCACCGGCATCGAGCCCGGCCGTGGCCTCGTGGTCGAGGGCCGCGTCGGCATCCAGCGCGGCCGCAAGACCATGTACAACCCGCGTTACCGGCTGACCTAGCGCTCACGTCCCCGACAGCAGCTCGGCCAGCTGGTCTTCGACGTCTTCGTTGGTGACGAAGAGCAGTTCGTCGCCTGCTTCGAGCGGGTCGTCGTCGTGCGGCACGATGACCCTGCCTTCGCGCAGGATGGCAACCAGGGCAGTGTCGACCGGCCAGTCGATGTCGCCGACCCGCTGCCCGGACAGCGGGGCGTCCGATGCCATGGTCAGCTCGACGAGGTTGGCGTCGCTCTGCCGGAACGTCATCAGCCGGACCAGGTCGCCGACGCTGACCGCCTCCTCGACCAGGGCCGACAGCAGTCTGGGCGTAGACACGGCCACGTCGATTCCCCATGATTCGTTGAACAGCCACTCGTTCTTCGGGTGATTCACCCGGGCGACGACCCTGGGCACCCCGTACTCGGTCTTGGCCAGCAGCGAGACGACGAGGTTCACCTTGTCGTCACCGGTGGCGCAGACGACCACGTTGCAGCGCTGCAGCCCGGCGTCGTCCAGCGAGGATATCTCGCAGGCGTCGGCCAGCAGCCACTCCGCCCTGGGCACGCTGTCCACCTTGATGGCCCTGGGGTTCCGGTCGATCAGCAGAACCTCGTGCCCATTGTCCAGCAGCTCGGTGGCGATCGACTTGCCCACCGCACCGGCTCCGGCGATCGCGACCCGCATCAGTGGCCTCCCTCGGCACGCTTGGCGAACGTGGCGGCGATCCGTTCCAGGTCGCTTTCCACCGCTATCACGTGCACCAGATCACCCTCCTGGAGCACGGTGGCCGGCTCGGGCAGCAAGGCGTGACCGAGCCGGGAGATGAACGCGACCCGGGCACCGGTGGACTGCTCAAGAAATTTCACCTTCTCGCCGAGCCACCGGTCGGAGTAGGCGACCTCGGCCAGCACGACCTTCCCGGTCGGGTCCCGCCAGAGCGACTCGGCGCCGTCCGGCATCAGCGTGCGCAGCATCTGGTCGGCGGTCCACCGCACGGTCGCGACCGTCGGGATGCCGAGCCGCTGATAGACCTCGGCCCGGCGCGGATCGTAGATCCGGGCCGCGACCCGCTCCACCCCGAACGACTCCCGCGCCACCCGGGCGGAGATGATGTTGGAGTTGTCACCGCTGCTCACCGCCGCGAACGCATCGGCTTCCTCGATGCCGGCCTCGATGAGCACGTCTCTGTCGAACCCGTAGCCGGTGATCTTCCTGCCCTTGAACCCCGAACGGAGCTTCCGGAAGGCGTCGACGTCCTGGTCAATGACGGCTACCGAATGGCCCTGATCTTCGAGAATGTGGGCAAGCGTCGACCCCACACGGCCACAGCCCATGATCACGATATGCAACGGCTGTCCCCTCCGGTGATTGCGCTGCCCGCCAACGGTAGTCCCTCTGCCCGGTGTACGGTATTCCCTCCGGCCAGCTAGCTGAGACCCGGGATACCGGATCCTGTCTTAGGCCATAGGCTCGACGATGATGAAAACTTTTCCGCTTCCTTACGATGCGGGCTGGACCCGGTGCTCGAACTGACCGTAACGGAGGTGGCCCACGGCGGCTGGTGCGTGGCCCGGATCGCCGGCGCCGGGCCGGACGCCTCCGAGCAGGATCAGGGCAAGGTCGTGTTCGTCCGGCACGCGCTCCCCGGCGAGCGGGTCCGCGCCAAGGTGACGAGCAGCACGGCGCGGTTCGCCCGCGCGGACGCCATCGAGATCATCGAGCCCTCGCCCGGCCGGGCCGAGCCGCCCTGCCGCTACGCCCGCCCGGACGGCTGCGGCGGCTGCGACCTGCAGCACGCGACGCCGGCCATGCAGCGCACGCTGAAGGCGCGGGTCGTCGCCCAGCAACTGCGCCGCATCGCCGGAATCGAGCGCGAGGTCGAAGTGGAGGAACTGCCCGGCCCCTATCTGGGCTGGCGCACCAGGGCCGGTTTCGCCGTAGCTCCCGGCGGGGTGGCCGGGCTGCGCAAGCACCGCTCACGTGAGATCGTCGCCATCGACGACTGCCTGATCGCCCACCCGCTGGTGCGCGAGGCCGGTGTGCCGCACCAGCGCTGGCCCGGCGCCCAGTCGGTCGAGGTGACCGTTTCGCCGGGATCAGGGGAACGGTCGGTCACGGTGAAGGGACGCGGCCCCATCGCCCAGCCGGGCCGCCGCCGCTTCCTCACCCAGCACGCCGCCGGCCGGACCTGGCGGGTCAGCAACGGCGTGTTCTGGCAGGTGCACCCGGCCGCCGCCGGCACACTGGCCGCCGCGGTGCTGGCCGCACTGGACCCGCGGCCGGCCGGCGTCGCGCTCGACCTGTACTGCGGCGCCGGCCTGTTCGCCGGCGTGCTGGCCGCGGCTGTCGGCCCGTCCGGGCTGGTCATCGGGGTAGAGTCCGACGTCGCTGCGGTGCGTGACGCCCGCAAGAACCTGGCCGCCTACCCGCAGGCCCGGATCCACCGCGGCGACGCCACCGGCGTCCTGGAGCGGCGCGGCCTGGGCGGCGCCAGCCTGGCCGTCCTCGACCCGCCCCGGACCGGGGCCACACCCCGGCTGGTCGAGCTGCTCGCCGCCCCCGGCGGCCCGCTGCGCCGGATCGCCTACGTCTCCTGCGACCCCGCCACCCTGGCCCGCGACATCGCCGCGTTCGCCGGCCTTGGCTGGCAGCTCACCGCCCTGCGCGCCTTCGACGCCTTCCCCATGACCCACCACGTCGAGTGCCTGGCCACCCTGATCCGCCGCTAACCTCCGGCTGAACCTGACCGAGGATGATCTCCAGGTTTGCGGGCCGGGCCGATGAGTGCCATGGTGAATCGGTGGCTCCAGCAGCCTCCATGACCCCCAGAGCCAAGCTCGTCGTAGCCTTGGCCGTCGTCGGCGCGATCCCGCTGACCACCGGGGTGCTGATCTGGGCCATCGGCTCAGTCATGGGCATAGGCTTCCACGGCGGCTGGAACGGCGTCGCCGGCACCGGGAGGATAATCGCACTCGCCGGCCTGCTGCCCGGCCTGGTCATGATCGTCCTCGCCGCCTCAGGACGCCGCGAAATGATGCGCGCCCGGCCCCGCAACCAGCCCGCCCCCGCCCCCGCCCCGTACCCGCCGGAACACAACCTCCTGCCCGTGGCCCCCGAGCACCAGGCCTTCCTGGCGGACCCACCGCCGCCGGAACAGGTTCCACCATCAAGCATGGCCTACCCGTCACCAGCGGAACCGCCGCCGGTCGAGCGCGGTGCGCCGCCCGGTGAGCCGCCGCCGGGAATGGCGTACGGACCACCTGGGGAGCCGCCGGGCATGGCCTACGGGCGACCCGGGGGACCGCCGGGCATGGCCTACGGGCGACCCGGGGGACCGCCGGGCATGGCCTACGGCCCGCCCGGTGAGCCGCCGCCGGTGGAGCGGGGTGCGCCGCCCGGGCAGCCGCCGCCGGGCATGGCCTACGGGCCGTCCGGTGAGCCCTATCCACCGGATCACCCGGTGCCACCGAAGGACGCCGGCACATACCCTCCGGCCCGGCGGCCATGGCCGGCGCCGGGGACGTTCGGGACCGGCGGGCCATCCGATGGTCAGCCGCACTACGCCGACCCTGCCCTGCCCCCCTATCCGGCCCAGCCGGACGACACCTATCCGGGCTTCCCGGCCGGCCCGGGGACGCCCTTCACCGTCATCCCGGAACCGTTCGGCACCGGCCCGCAGCCAGCACCGGGCCATCCGCCTCCGGGCCACGGCGGCCCGCCGCCAGCCGGCGATGACTGCCCCGGCTTCCACCGGGAGCGCGGCTTCCCCGTCCCGCCACAATCGCGTGGGGAGGGCGGCTATCGCCAGTTAGCGGCCCCGGAAGAGTGGTGGTGATTGCGCGCGGCCGGTGATCGTGGTGACTTCGCCAGGAACGAGGGTTTCCGTGCGGCGGGGGTGGCTCGGCCGGGAAGAATGGTGGGGACAGCGGCGGCCGGAAGGGGATCGAAGTGGGCGGCAATGACCGGCTGATCGGGCTCATGCCGTTTGCGGCCAGGCTTGGGATCGTGCTGGAGTCGGCGGAGCCACGGCGGGTTGTGGGGCGGCTGGCCTGGGATGAGGCGCTGTGCACGACGGGGGGCGTGCTGCACGGAGGGGTGCTGATGACGCTGGCCGACAGCCTCGGTGGTCTGTGCGCCTTTCTCAATCTGCCGGAGGGTGCGAACACGGCCACGATCTCATCTTCGACCAATTTTCTGCGGGCGGTCCGGAGCGGCCACGTCACCGGGGTGTGTCACCCCGTACACGTCGGGCGGTCGGTGATTGTTGTGCAGACCGAGCTCCGTGACGGCGAAGACAAGCTGGCCGCGCAGGTCACCCAGGCCCAGGCGGTGCTGGCCGCGCGCTAGGTACAGCCCCTGGGCATGACGTCGCCGGCCGTCTTGGTAACAGGACGGATATCACGGTAACGGGACGGTCGCGAGGCGGGCGGCGCTAGCCTGGCTCTGGCACTCTGGGGGAGCTGGCACAGTAGAGGGGAAGGCCTTCCCGCGGGCTGCGCGACATCGGGCCGGGCATGCGTTCTCCGTGCGCCGGACGCAAAAAATTCTCATGTTGGGTGGAGAACGCTGCATGCTGGGACTTCCTGATACGACGCAGGCCTGCCTGTTCGACCTGGACGGCGTCGTCACCAAGACGGCGCTCGTGCACGCCGCCGCCTGGAAACAGATGTTCGACGGTTTCCTCCGTCAGTGGGCCGCCGAGCACGGCACCGAGTTCGTGCCGTTCGACCAGGTCCGCGAGTACGACGAGTACGTGGACGGCAAGCCCCGGCTGGCCGGGACCCGCTCGTTCCTGCAGGCCCGCGGCATCGAGCTGCCCGAGGGGAGCCCGGACGACCCGCCCACCGCGCAGACCGTCAACGGGCTGAGCAACCGCAAGAACGCGCTCGTGCTCGAGCTCATCGACAAGCAGGGCGTGCAGGTCTATGACGGGTCGGTGCGCTACATCAGGGCGGTCCGCGCGGCCGGGCTGCGCACCGCCGTCGTCTCCTCCAGCGCCAATACCGTCCAGGTGCTGACCGTGGCCGGGATCGCCGGCCTGTTCGATGCCCGCATTGACGGCGTGATCGCCAAGGAGCGCGGGCTGGCCGGCAAGCCGGCCCCGGACACCTTCCTGGCCGGGGCGCAGGAACTGGCCACGCCGCCGTCCCGGGCGGTCGTGTTCGAGGATGCGCTGGCCGGGGTGGAAGCCGGCCACGCCGGCCACTTCGGCCTGGTGGTGGGTGTGAACAGGACAGGCCAGGCGCAAGAGTTGCTCAAGCACGGCGCCAGCATCGTGGTCGACGACCTTGAGGAGCTGCTGGACCGGTGAGCAACGCGACGAACGGCAGGCGGCGGGCCAGGCAGCGGGGAGTGCAAGGCGTCGGCAGCGCCGCACCGGGCACCACCATGCCCGCGCCGGGCAATGGATCACCCGGTGCGATCAAGCAATCGACGTTCGAGATCGAGCCGTGGGCGATCACCGAGTCCTCGCTCAACCTCGACGTGATCGCGCAGAGCGAGTCGGTGTTCGCGCTGTCCAACGGGCACATCGGGCTGCGCGGGAACCTGGACGAGGGGGATCCGCACGGTCTGCCGGGCACCTACCTGAACTCGCTGTACGAGCTGCGGCCGCTGCCCTACGCGGAGGCTGGCTACGGTTACCCGGAGGCCGGGCAGACGATCATCAATGTCACCAACGGCAAGCTGATCCGGCTGCTGGTCGACGACGAGCCGTTCGACATCCGTTACGGCACCCTGCACTCGCACGTTCGGCGGCTCGACCTGCGGGCGGGGACGCTGACCCGCGAGGTGGAGTGGAGCTCGCCGTCCGGGGCGCGGGTGCGGGTGACCTCGGTGCGGCTGGTCTCGCTCACCCAGCGGGCGGTCGTGGCGATCCGCTACACGGTCGAGCCGGTGGACGGGCCGCTGCGGGTCGTGGTGCAGTCCGAACTGGTCGCCAACGAGGCGCTGCCCGACATGGGCAAGGATCCCCGGGTGGCCGCCGTGCTCGAGTCGCCGCTGGTCAGCGAGGAACACCTGTCGATCAGCGACGACCGGCTGGGTGCCCTGCTGGTGCACCACACCCGGGTGAGCAACCTGCGGGTGGCGGTCACCATGGCACACGAAGTGACCGGCCCGGACAAGATGGACAAGCGCGCCGAGGCCTTCCCCGACCTCGGCCGGGCCACGGTGGCCGCGCGGCTCGGGTCGGGTGAGCGGCTGGAGATCGTCAAGTACGTCGCCTACGGCTGGTCGAGCCAGCGCACCAGGCCCGCCCTGCACGACCAGGTGGCGGCCGCGGTGGCGCTGGCCAGGCTCACCGGATTCGACGGGCTGCTCAGCGAGCAGCGCGAGTACCTGGATGAGTTCTGGGCGGGCGCGGATGTCCAGGTCGAGGGCGACCCGGAGATCCAGCAGGCGGTGCGGTTCGGGCTGTTCCACATCCTGCAGTCCGGGGCGCGGGCCGAGTTCCGGCCGATCGCCGCCAAGGGGCTGACCGGGCCCGGGTATGACGGGCACACGTTCTGGGACACCGAGACGTTCGTGCTGCCGGTGCTCACCTACACCCACCCGGAGGCCGCGGGCGACGTGTTGCGCTGGCGGCACATGACGCTGCCGCTGGCCAAGCAGCACGCGTCCGACCTCGGCCTGGCCGGGGCGGCCTTCGCCTGGCGGACGATCCGGGGCCAGGAGTGCTCGGGCTACTGGCCGGCCGGGACGGCCGCGTTCCACATCAACGCCGACATCGCCGACGCCGTGCTGCGCTACCTGGACGCGACCGAGGACACCGCGTTCGAGCAGGAGGCCGGCCTGGAGATCCTGGTGGAGACCGCGCGGCTGTGGCGCAAGATCGGCCACCACGACGCCGACGGCAACTTCAGGATCGACGGCGTGACCGGGCCGAACGAGTACAACGCGATCGTGGACAACAACGTCTACACCAACCTGATGGCGCAGCGGAACCTGGTGGCCGCCGCCGACGCCGTGGCCAGGCTGATGGAGGTGGCGGCCGAGCTCGGCGTCACCACCGAGGAGGCGGCGAGCTGGCGGGACGCGGCCGCGGCCATGGTCATCCCCTACGACGAGCGGCTCGAGGTACACCCGCAGCACGAGGGTTTCACCCAGCACGCGCGCTGGGACTTCGCCGGCACACCGCCGGAGAAGTACCCGCTGCTGCTGCACTACCCCTACTTCGACCTGTACCGCAGCCAGGTGGTCAAGCAGGCCGACCTGGTGCTGGCCATGCACCTGCGCGGCGACGCGTTCACCCACGAGCAGAAGGTCCGCAACTTCACCTACTACGAGGCGCTGACCGTGCGGGATTCCTCGCTGTCCGCCTGCACCCAGTCGGTGATGGCGGCCGAGGTGGGCCAGCTCGAACTGGCCTACGCCTACCTGGCCGAGGCCGCGCTGATGGACCTGCGCGACGTGCAGCACAACACCCGGGACGGCCTGCACATGGCCTCGCTGGCCGGGGCCTGGACCGCCCTGGTCTCCGGGTTCGGCGGGATGCGCACCGAGCGCGGCACGCTGGCCTTCAACCCGCGGCTGCCGTCGGGCATCACCCGGCTGAGCTTCCGGCTGCGCTACCGCGGCCGCCGGCTGTGCGTCTCCATCGGCAACCACCGGGTGCGCTACGAACTGCTCGACGGCGAGCCGCTCGCACTGCTGCACCACGGCGAGGAGCTGCTGGTCGGCGACAAGCCGGTGGAGCGCGAGGTACCCAAGATCATCCCGGGACCGGCTCCGCATCAGCCACAGGGCAGGGAACCGATATCACACCACCCGGCCGTCGGCTGAGGCGGGACCGCCGGGTTCGCCAGGCACCGTCAAGAAGAATTTTGATCTTAAGAAGTCCATACGGTGCTCATATTGACCACAATTACCAGCTCACCCGGTGCCAGCCTGTACAAAGTGCTTAAAAATTACGGTGTCACTTGCGCACTCGCATGCTGATAGCTGTAGTTGGCTCTACAGGTTGCCTCGCCAGGAGAGGGGTTAGGGCATGACTGCCGGCACACACGCTTCCCCCACAACCGATGAGCTGACGGCCGACGAGACCGCCGCGGGCATGGGCCCCGAACAGCTCAAAGAGCTGGTCGGGCTGGTGGACCACGACGAGTCCACCGACCCCTTCCCGGTCACCGCGCTGGACGCCGTCGTCTTCGTGACGGGCAACGCCACCCAGACCGCGCACTACTACCAGGCCGTCTTCGGGATGGACCTGGTCGCCTACTGCGGGCCCGAGACGGGCAACCACGAGTTCAAGTCCTACGTGCTGAAGTCGGGCTCGGCCCGGTTCGTGATCAACGGTGGCGTGCGCCCGGGGAACTGGATGCTCGATCACCACCGGGCGCACGGCGACGGGGTGACCGACCTGCCGCTGTCAGTGCCCGACGTGGACAAGTGCGTGGCGCACGCGCGGCGCTGCGGCGCGACCGTGCTGGCCGAGCCCCACGACGAGTCCGACGAGCACGGCACCGTGCGGATGGCGGCGATCGCGGCCTACGGCGACACCCGGCACACACTCATCGACCGAACCCGGTACAACGGGCCTTACCTGCCCGGCTACGTGGCCGCGGACACGGCGGTGTCCCGGGCGGACGGTGAGCCCAAGCGGTTGTTCCAGGCGATCGACCACACGGTCGGCAACGTCGAACTGGGCAGGATGGACGAGTGGGTCGCCTTCTACAACCGGGTCATGGGCTTTGTGAACATGGCCGAGTTCATCGGCGACGACATCGCCACCGAGTACTCGGCGCTGATGTCCAAGGTCGTCGCCAACGGCAATCACCGGGTGAAGTTCCCGCTCAACGAGCCGGCCCCCGGCAAGCGGAAGTCCCAGATCGACGAGTTCCTGGAGTTCTACGGCGGCGCCGGTGTGCAGCACATCGCGCTGGCGACCAATGACATCCTGGCCGCGGTGGACGCGCTGCGGGCCCGCGGCGTGCCGTTCCTGGAAACGCCGGACACCTACTACACCGACCCAGAGCTGCGGGCCAGGATCGGCCAGGTCCGGGTGCCGGCCGGGGAACTGCGGTCGCGCGGGATCCTGGTGGACCGGGACGAGGATGGTTACCTGCTGCAGATCTTCACCTCGCCACTCGGCGACCGGCCCACGGTGTTCTTCGAGCTGATCGAGCGGCACGGCTCGCTGGGCTTCGGCAAGGGCAACTTCAAGGCTCTGTTCGAGGCCATCGAGCGCGAGCAGGAGCGCCGCGGCAACCTCTGAGCCTCGTCCCGGGCCCGGCGCAGCAGATAGCTTGACGTCAAGATATAGTGCTGGGCAGGACCACGGACGAGGAGGATGGCGAGATGGCCGCGGACAGCTTCGGCAGCCGGGCAGAGCTGCGGGTGGGCGACGAGGCGTACCAGATCTACCGGCTGGACGCGGTCGAGGGCGCGCGGACGCTGCCGTTCAGCCTGAAGATCCTGCTGGAGAACCTGCTGCGCAACGAGGACGGGACGAACGTCACCGAGGGGCACGTGCGCGCGCTGGCCGGCTGGGATCCGAAGGCCGAGCCGGACACCGAGATCCAGTTCACCCCGGCCCGGGTCATCCTGCAGGACCTGACCGGCGTCCCGGCCGTCGTGGACCTGGCCACCATGCGCGAGGCCATGCGGGATCTCGGCGGCGACCCGGCCAGGATCAACCCGCTGGTCCCGGCCGAGCTGGTCATCGACCACTCGGTGGTGGCGGACGTGTTCGGCCGCCCGGACGCGTTCCAGCGCAACGTCGAGCTGGAGTTCCAGCGCAACCGCGAGCGGTTCGCGTTCCTGCGCTGGGGGCAGGGCGCGTTCGACGGCTTCCGGGTGGTGCCGCCGGGCACCGGGATCGTGCACCAGGTCAACATCGAGCACCTGGCCCGGGTGGTGATGACCGCCGCGGGCACCGCGTATCCGGACACTTGCGTGGGCACCGACTCGCACACCACCATGCAGAACGGGCTCGGCGTCCTGGGCTGGGGTGTCGGCGGCATCGAGGCCGAGGCCGCCATGCTCGGCCAGCCGATCTCCATGCTGATCCCCAGCGTGGTCGGGTTCCGGCTCACCGGGGAGCTGCCGTCCGGCGCCACCGCGACCGACCTGGTGCTGCACATCACCGAGCTGCTCAGGCGGCACGGCGTGGTCGGCAAGTTCGTCGAGTTCCACGGTGAGGGAGTGGCCGCCGTGCCACTGGCCAACCGGGCGACCATCGGGAACATGAGCCCGGAGTTCGGCTCCACCTGCGCGATCTTCCCGATCGACGGCGCGACCCTGGACTACCTGCGGCTCACCGGGCGCCCCGGGCGGCAGATCGCCCTGGTCGAGGCGTACGCGAAGGAGCAGGGGCTCTGGCACGAGCCGGGCCAGGACGCGCGCTACTCCGAGGAACTGCAGCTCGACCTGTCCACCGTGGTGCCCTCGCTGGCCGGGCCGAAGCGGCCGCAGGACCGGGTGGCGCTGACCGACGCCAAGACCTCGTTCCGCGAGGCGCTCGGCGCCTACGTGTCCGAGCCAAGCCTGGACAACGGGATCGCCGGCACGTTCCCGGCCTCCGACCCGGTCGCCACCAGCCCGGCCGGGAGGGTGTCGTCGCCGGTCGCGGTGACCCTGGAGGACGGGACTGCGGCCGTGGTGGACCACGGCTCGGTGGTCATCGCCGCCATCACGTCCTGCACCAACACCTCCAACCCGTCGGTCATGGTCGGCGCGGCCCTGCTGGCCAAGAAGGCGGTGGAGGCCGGGCTGTCCCGCAAGCCGTGGGTGAAGACCACGCTGGCGCCCGGCTCCAAGGTCGTCATGGACTACTACGAGCGCTCCGGCCTGCTGCCCTACCTGGAGAAGCTCGGCTTCAACCTGGTCGGCTACGGCTGCACCACGTGCATCGGCAACTCGGGCCCGCTGCCCGAGGCGATCAGCAAGGCGGTCAACGACAGCGACCTTGCCGTGGTGTCCGTGCTGTCCGGCAACCGCAACTTCGAAGGCCGGATCAACCCCGACGTCAAGATGAACTACCTGGCTTCGCCGCCGCTGGTCGTGGCCTACGCGCTGGCCGGGACGATGGACATCGACCTGACCTGCGACCCGCTCGGCTCCGGCCCGGACGGCAGCCCGGTGTACCTGGCCGACATCTGGCCCTCGCCCGGGGAGGTCGCCTCGGTGGTGGAAAGCGCGGTGGCCACCGAGATGTTCACCCGCGACTACTCCGACGTGTTCACCGGCAGCGAGCAGTGGCGCTCGCTGGACGTGCCCACCGGGGACACCTACGCCTGGGACCCGGACTCCACCTACGTCCGGCTGCCGCCCTACTTCAAGGACATGCCCGCCGAGCCGGAGCCGGTGGCCGACATCCACGGCGCCCGGGTGCTCGCCCTGCTCGGCGACTCGGTCACCACCGACCACATCTCGCCGGCCGGCGCGATCAGGGCGGACAGCCCGGCCGGGAAGTACCTGCAGTCCCATGGCGTGCAGCGGCGTGACTTCAACTCCTACGGTTCCCGGCGCGGCAACCACGAGGTGATGATCCGGGGCACGTTTGGCAACATCCGGCTGCGCAACCTGCTGGCCCCCGGCACCGAGGGCGGCGTCACGCTGAAGCTGCCCGAGGGCGGCCAGACCAGCATCTTCGAGGCCTCGCAGGCCTACATCGCCGAGGGCACGCCGCTGATCGTGCTCGGCGGCAAGGAGTACGGCTCGGGGTCGTCGCGGGACTGGGCGGCCAAGGGCACCATGCTGCTCGGCGTGCGGGCCGTGCTGGCCGAATCGTTCGAGCGCATCCACCGGTCGAACCTGATCGGGATGGGCGTGCTGCCGCTGCAGTTCCGCCCGGGGGAGTCGGTGGCCTCGCTCGGCCTGACCGGCCGCGAGGCGTTCGACGTGACCGGCATCGCGCAGATCAGCTACGGGCCGGTGCCCCGGGAGGTGACCGTGACCGCGCGCGGTGAGGATGGCAGCGAGCACGAGTTCCGGGCCGTGGTCCGGATCGACACGCCCGGCGAAGCCGGCTACTTCCGGCATGGCGGGATCATGCAGTTCGTGCTGCGCACCTTGCTGGCCAAGGGCTGACCTTTGACCCGCCCCGTTCGTGGCTCCCAGGAGCTTGACGAACGGGGCGGCACAGTGCGGCGGGCCGGCACCCTGCTGCTCGTGGCCGGCATCCTGGTGCTCGCGCTCAACCTGCGGGCCGCGATCACCAGCCTGCCCCCGGTGTTCCCCGGCCTGGCCGCCCGGCTGAAGCTGTCGGCGACGGCGGTGACCGTGCTGGCCACCCTCCCGGTGCTGTGCTTCGGGCTGTTCTCGGCCGGGGCGGTGCCGCTGAGCCGCCGGTTCGGCGAGGAACGCGTGCTGCTCGGCGCGCTCGGCCTGCTCGCGGCCGGGCTGGTGCTGCGCGGCGTGCTGCCCGGTGCCCTGCTGTACCCGGGCACCGTCATCGCCGCGGGCGCCATTGCCCTGATGAACGTCCTGCTGCCCAGCCTGGTCAAGCGGCGCCAGCCGCACCGGGCCGGAATGCTGATCGGCGGCTACCTGCTGTGCCTGTCGCTGGGCGCGGTCCTGGGCTCGCTGCTGGCCGTGCCCGCCTACCGGGGCACCGCGCACGCCGCCTGGCTCGGCGGGCCGGTGCGGTTCGTGCTCTGGCTGTGGGCGATCCCCGCCGCCATCGCCTTCGTCGTGTGGCTGCCTCAGGCGCGCTACCGGACGCGGCCGGACGCCGTGCCCGGGCAGCGTGGCGGCCCGGCCGCCAACCTGGGGGCCATCGCCCGGCATCCGCTCACCTGGCAGGTGACCGCGTTCATGGGCCTGCAGAGCCTGACCTACTACGCGACGCTGTCCTGGCTGCCGACCCTCCTTCAGGACCGCGGCATGACCGCCGCGCACGCCGGGGACCTGCTCGCCCTGATGAACTTCGGCAACGCCGTGACGGCCATGCTCGTCCCCACGCTGGCGCACCGGATGACCGGCCAGCGGCTGCTGGCCGTGCCCATCGTCGTCTGCACCGGGGCCGGCATCGCCGGCGTCTTCTACGCACCGCTGGGCAGCGCCTGGGCCTTCATGCTGCTGCTCGGCCTGAGCCAGGGCGCCTCTCTGGGCCTGGCGATCTTCTTCACCGTGGCCCGGGCTCCCGACCCGCTGACGGCCGCCTCCCTGTCCGCGCTCGCTCAGGCCGGTGGCTACCTGCTGGCCACCGCCGGCCCGCTCACGGTGGGCCTGCTGCACGCGGCCACCGGGGGCTGGAGCGTTCCGGTCGCCTTGCTGCTCGCCCTGTGCGCCGCCGAACTCGCGGCCGGTTACCTGGCCGGCAGGCCCAAGGTGCTGCCGCCCGGCTGAGGCCGGCCGAGACTTCCAGCCGCTAACCCGCGTAGGTATTGGCCGGGAGGCCCCGGACGCCGGTGGCGGCGACCATGAAGACCGATCCGGCCAGTGGCTGGTCCGCCAGGTCGGCTTCGGTGAAGTTCTCCCGGGACGTGGTGACGTACAGGTCGGCGAGGGTGGCGCCGCCGAAGGTGACGCTGGTGACCAGGCTGACCGGAAAGCCGATGACGTGGTCGAGTTCGCCGTCCGGGGTGTACTTGCGGACCGCGCCGCCCCCGGCCATGGCGATCCAGACGCAGCCTTCGCTGTCTACGGTCAGGCCGTCCGGGCGGCCGGGCACATCGTGCAGGTCGGCGAACATGCGCCGGTCGCTGACCTGGCCGGTGCCCGGGTCGTAGCGAAGGACGTCCACCTGCTCCGAGGGGGTGTCGGCGTAGTACATGAGGTCGCCGGCCGGGCTCCAGCCCAGGCCGTTGGAGAGGGTGACGCCGTCGAGCACCGTGCTGACGTCCCCGGTGGCCGGGTCCAGCCGGTAGAGGGCGCAGGCGCCGGGGTGGCGGGCGTAGGTGAGGGTGCCGCCCAGGAAGCGGCCGGCCGGGTCGCACTTGCCGTCGTTCATCCGGTCGCCGAGGCCGCCGGTCCACAGCCAGCGCAGCTCGCCGGTGCGTTCGTTCAGGGTGGCGAAGCCGGTCCCGGCGGCCAGGATGAGGCCACCGGTGCGGCGGGTGGCGAGCGCGCCGACCGGGACGCCGACGCTGGTCATGCTGTCCTGGCCGCTGGCCGGATCCAGGCGGTGGATGTCACCGGCCATGATGTCGGCCCACAGCAGGCTCTGGGTGCTGGCGTCCCAGATGGGGCTCTCGGCCAGGTAGGCCGGCTGGGTGACAGGGACAGGTCTCATCGGATGGCCGCCGGGGCAGCGGCGAGGCCCTCGTCGGTGAGCAGGGCCGCGAGCTTGGCGTACTCCCCGTCCGACAGCGCGGTGCCCGGGGGGACCGGGTGCGATGCGCAGACGCCTGCGATCTGCAGGGCGGCCTTCCAGCCCGCCGGCGGGTAGCCGGCCCGGGCGGCGGTGACGATCCGGGTGAGCCGCTGCTGCATGGCGAGCGCCTCGGCCAGCCGGCCGGAGGTGACGGCCTGGCAGATGCCGGCGACCAGGCCCGGCACCAGGTTCCCGCTGCCGGCGATGGTCCCGGCCGCGCCGAGCGTGAGGCTCGCGACCAGCATGATGTCGGAGCCGGTGAGCACGCTGAAGTCGGCGCCCGCCGTGGCGTAGAGGATCTGCTGGTGGTACTCCATGTCGCGGCTGGAGTCCTTGATCGCGGCGATGGCCGGGTGCGCGGCCAGCCTGCCGACGACCTCGGGCGCGATCATGATCTTGGTGAAGACGGGGATGTTGTACAGCACCAGCGGGATGGGCGTGTGCTCGGCCAGCGTCTCGTACACCCGCAGCACGCCGTCGTCGGACAGCGGGTAGTAGAACGGCACGGCCACCAGCGCGGCGGTCGCGCCCGCCTCGGCCAGGCCGTCCAGCTCGGCCCGGCCTTCCCGGAGCGTGACCAGCGGCAGGCCCGCGATGACCGGCATCCCAGGCGGGGCCAGCTCGCGGACCCGGCGGCACACGGCCTGCCGCTGCGCGCGGGTGAGCAGGGCGCCTTCCCCGGTGGAGCCGGCCGGGCTGATTCCCTGGATGCCGCCATCGACGACCCGGCCGGCGAGCCGTTCGAGACCGCCTTCGTCCAGCGTGCCGTCCGCGTGCACCGGGGTGGCCAGCGCCACCATCGCGCCCCCCGGGAGGAACCTCGCGCCCGCTGTCATCGCCTCTCCCTTTCAGGACAGGCCCGGCGCGCATGGCGCCGCCGGGCTTTGCCGGTCCAGGCGATGCTATCCGGTGGGGGATTACTGCTGGTTCTTGCGGGTGTTGGAGATGTTCGCGTAGACCACGTTGACGATCCCGATGATGATCCAGACCAGCGCCATGAGCACCAGTGAACCCGCGCCGGGGGCCGACTTCAGCACGATCAGCGTGACCAGCATGGCGACCGCCATCGAGCCGAGGGCGAGCGTGGTGGTGGACCGGCCGAACCGGTCGGCCCGCAGCGCGCGCTCGGCCCGCAGGCGCCCGCGCATCTGCTTCTTCGCCCGGCGGCGCATGTGCCGGCAGCCCGCGTACCGGTCGAGTTGCAGCACGATGCGCTCGTCCACCTCGGCCACGACCCGGTTCTCCAGCTCGGCCGCGATCCGCTTGTCGATCTCCTCACCGATGCGTTCGACCAGCCCCTCGGCCAGTGCCTGATCGTAGCCGGGACCGAGATCCTGAAGAGCGCCCACCGAAGCGGCGATCTCGCCCTGACGATCTGCGACCATGACACCCTCCGAACGCTTGATCCTGTGAGACTT
>Ga0070733_10001287_pt1 | contig 18848 bp, 17 predicted proteins | sample Coa_R1_9_FD_66450 | JGI IMG/M metagenome (GOLD analysis project Ga0070733, IMG submission 66450) | Surface soil microbial communities from Centralia Pennsylvania, which are recovering from an underground coalmine fire - Coalmine... | ecosystem: Environmental > Terrestrial > Soil > Unclassified ... | reverse complement strand
ATCGGCCAACGTTGGCAATCCGCGCCGGAAGTGCTGAACCCAGACGGAAGTATCGGCGCAGCGCGGCGAGCCGTTTCCCGGCTTGGCGTGCAATCAGCGCCTCCAGACCCGCTCGTACTAGCGCGGTTTTCTCACGAATGCCCGTCAGTTCCCGGGCGCGATCGAGAAGGGCTGCATCAATGATCAGCGTTGTTATCGAAAGGCCAGGTGTCGACACGAGTGTCGACACGGCCCGCACGCGTGCGCGCGCCATGATTCGTTTTGCACTATCCTTAACTACGTGCGAAAGCTCGGCGGAATGAGGAAAATGGCAGACGACGGAGAACGATCGTCTGCCCCACGGTTTTTGGGAGGGTGAACAAATGAAGGTATTCTTCGCGCTCGGGTTGCTTTTTGCCGCCAGTGCTGCCTGTTCAGGGGCGCCGGAAACCTATTACTTTTTGGTCTTCAGCAATCCGGTGGCGGGGCATGAAGACGAATACAACAAGTGGTACAACGAACAACACGCCCCCGACGTAGTTGCCGTGCCGGGCTTTGTCACGGCGCAGCGGTTCGTCAAGAACGATCTGCCTCTCTATCGCATGGTCGATTTGCAGGTACCCAGGTATCTCGTCATTTACAAGATCGTGACCGACAATGTGGATGCCGTTTTCGCTGAGGTCACCAGACGCCTCAGAACCCGGGAGACGGTGATCAGCCCTACTTTCGATTCCAAAACCTCGGTCAGCTATGTGTACAGGACTTTTCGGCCGGAGATCAAGGGCGTCGGCGGCGAACCGGTGGGTGCCAAGCCGGGCCCGAAGCAGATTTATTACCAGGTCGTCTTCACCGCCATGGTCGATGGAAAGGAAGACGAGTTCAATGTGTTTTACGACAATCACCACGCGCCCGAACTAGCGGCCATTCCGGGTTTTGTCAGCGCGCAGCGCATGATTTTGGCAACACCGGCGAATAGTTCGTCCAACCCTTCGATTCCGGCGACAAAATACCTCGCCATGTTCAAGGTGGAAACATCCGATCTGGCGGCCGTCAAGCAGGTCGCAGCCAAGCCAGGGACGACGAGCCCCGCGTTCGATACCAAGGCTACGCGTGGGTATACGTTTCGCGCGATCGGACCGGTGATTGAAGGCGATAAGGTACGTGCGGCTCGCGCCAAACAGTCGGCCCGGTGACTTTGCGGACGGGCCAAAACGCTGAGGCCCGAAGTTTCGCAAGTGCGGCGAAATTCGCGCGCAGTCCCCTGTTTTGCAGGTTTACGGTTTCAAATTCAGGTATTGCGGGACCCCTTCTTCCGCCGTCCCCAATGCGGTCGCCAGCGCGATCTTGGCTCCGTTGTGGGCGTTCAGACTTCCGATATAGTTTTCATTCGCCGCAGCCAATAATTGCTGCGCCTGCACCACCTCGATGTTGTCGGTAACGCCCGCTCCGAAGCGGTCGCGTGCCTGCGCCAGGGTCTCAGTCGCCAGAGCCACATTGGTCCGCGCCACCGCGACCTGGTCCGCCACCGATTGCAGATCGAGCAGCACGCTTCTAATCTCATAGTCAATGCGGCCGCGCAGGTCTTCGAGCGCGTTCTTTTTGTTGCGCAACGCCGCTTCGGCCTGATCGGTGTCGCTATGTGCGCGGCCGCCCGCGTAAATGGGAACCCGCACTCCGGCAACCAGACTATAGGTTCCGTGGGAACTGGCGAACGTCGACCCGATATCTCCGTAACTGGCCTGCACCACCACGGACGGCCAGTAATGTTCCGCCCGCGCCGCTTCGATCGCATACTCAGCCGCCCGCACGTTCGCCTGCGCGGCGCGGAAGTCGGCCCGGTGGTCATACGCCTGCTTGAGCAGATCGTCGAGCGCGGTCGTTAGTGGAGCGAACGGGAGCAGGTCGGTGACATTGAACTGCTGCCCGGCGGGCAAGCCAATGGCACGCGCCAGAACCAGCTTGTCTTTTTCGACCTGGTTCTTCTGCGCGAGAAGCCTCTGCTGCTCGGTCTTCAGCTGCACGTCTGCGCGAAGGACGTCAATCCCCGGCACGGTACCGGCGTTCTTCTGGTCCGAGGCGCGATCGAAGAGCGCCTGTGCCAGGTTCAATTCCGCCTGAATCGCGTCCACGAGAGCGGCATCCGAGATGATCGCGAGATAAGCGTTGCTTACCGCCTGCACCACCAGATTGCGCGCGTCTTCAGCCGTCAGCTCCGCGGCCTTCCGGCTCTCGGTGGCCGATTTCAGATTTTTCAGCGACGTGCGATCGTATACCGTTTGCTGGAGATAGGCGGCGGCGTTCTGATATCCGAACGGTCCGACCACCTTGGGAATTCCCGGCACGTGCAGCCCGAACGCCACCAGGTCGAGTTGCTGCGAAGTCTGGATGGCGCCGGCGGACAGGTTCGGCAGCAGAGTACTGAGGGCCTTTTGGCGCTCCGCCCGCACGGTGTCGACAATATCCCGGTTCGTCAGAATGCCCAGGTTGAATTGAAGACCACGCCGGATGGCGTCGCGCAGAGAGAGGTTCAAGGGCGTGGCGCTCGCCTGCCCCGTGGGCACGCTTCCTCCGTAGGAAACCTGCAGCGGTTCCTGCAGTACCGGCGCGGGACCGTTCGGCGGGGCTTCCGGCGGCGGCGGAACCTGGGCCAAAGCCTCACAAGCAAGCAGCGGCAAAACGAGAAGTGTTTTGATTGTCAAAGGATTCAGTTCCTTACCTGCATTGTCCGACGATCGGTTGCCGGATTGGTCGCAGTGGTACGCGCCGTAGTGGTAAACAAGGTGCAGGGGGAACGTCCGTGGCAAACGAAACGCAGGATCAGGGCCGCGTCGCCGACAGCTGCATCATGGTGATCTTCGGGGCCTCCGGCGATCTCACCACGCGCATGCTGTTGCCGGCGATTTACAATCTTGCGCGGACCCATCTTCTGCCGCATGAGTTCGCCATCCTCGGCTTTGCGATCGATAAGATTTCCGAAGAAGATTTCCGGCAGCGGGCGCGAAAGGATATCCGCGAGTACGCCGGCGCACCGGAGAATTGCGCGGTGTGCGACTGGGTGGCGGACCGCTCCTTCTATATGACCGGCGATTTCGCCAATGCGGCCGACTTCGTCAGGCTGAAGGACAAGCTTGTCGAGCTCGATAACCAGTTCCACACGCAGGGCAACGTTTTTTATTACCTTGCGACATTGCCGCAGTTTATTTCGGAGATCGTCCGGCAACTGGGCGAGCAGGCTCTGACCGCGGAAGAGCACGGCAACTGGCGGCGCGTCATTATCGAAAAGCCGTTCGGCAGCGATCTGGAATCGGCGAAGGCGCTGAACGCCGAAATCAGCCGGGTGCTCAAAGAAAACCAGACGTTTCGCATCGATCACTATCTGGGCAAGGAGACCGTTCAGAACATCCTGGTGTTTCGCTTCGGGAACGGCATTTTCGAGCCGGTTTGGAATCGCCGCTACATCGATCATGTCCAGATCACGGTTTCGGAATGTCTCGGGGTGGAGCGGCGCGGGGGCTATTACGAACGCGCGGGCTGCCTGCGCGACATGATCCCGAACCACCTTCTGCAGCTGCTGTCGCTGACCACCATGGAGCCGCCGATTTCGTTTCAGGCGGATGCGGTGCGCGACGAACAGTCAAAGGTGCTGCACGCCATTCAGCCGATCCTGCCCGAGGATGTTCTTACGCGCGCGGTGCGCGGCCAGTATAGCGAAGGCACGATGGACGACAAACACGTTCCCGCTTATCGCAGCGAGGAGTTTGTCGATCCGCATTCCAGCGTCGAAACCTTCGTGGCGTTGAAACTCCAGCTCGACAGCTGGCGCTGGGCGGATGTTCCGTTTTATCTCCGGACTGGTAAGCGGATGGCCAAGCGAGCTACGGAAATCGTGATCCAGTTCCGGCGCGCGCCGCTGGTTTTGTTCCGCGATACGCCCGTCGACCAGCTCACTCCCAATATCCTGGTGATTCACATCCAGCCCGACGAAGGAATTTCGCTGAGCTTCGGGGCCAAGATCCCCGGCGCGCATGTGCGGGTTGGCGACGTGAAGATGGATTTCCGCTACGCCGACTATTTCGGCACCGAGCCCAGCACCGGTTATGAACGGCTGCTCTACGACTGCATGATCGGCGACGCGACGCTGTTCCAGCGCGCGGACATGGTGGAAGCGGGCTGGAGCGTGGTCGAACCTGTGCTGGACGTCTGGAAGGCCCTGCCCGCGCGCGCGTTTCCCAACTATGCGGCGGGCAGCTGGGGCCCGAAAGAAGCCGACGATCTGATCACGCGGGACGGCCGCCGCTGGCGAACGGAATAACAGGACATATGCGGCGAAAGCCGCGTCTCTTGTGGCGTGAGCAAACGCGGCTGTCGCGCATGTACAGGCATGTCCGCGAAACCCGAGTGCTACGATAGGTTTTATGGCAATCCCGAATGTCAAGCGGTTCCGGCCGTTCTGCCCCACCTGCAACACGAGCTATACGCTGATGGCTGTGCTTCCGAAGGACGCGAACGTCGACGTTTTTCTTTCCGACGCCGTCAGCCGCCACGACCACAAGGCTTTCGCCGACGCGAAGGCGCAGCAATCGAAAGTCCGCGTCGGCCAGCAGAAGCAGAAGAAGGCCAAGTAGTCGCGGATTTCAGATTCCAAGGCGAGCTCTGAGCGATCTCAGGGCTCGCAGACCTTCCTTCGCCGCATCCTGATCCGTATCCCGGCTAACCTTATCGAGATAAGGCACGGAGCTCTGGTCGCCGCTCGCCGCAAGCACGCGCGCGAGGTAGATCTTTTCCTCTCGCGTTCCCTGATCGAACTGGGTGGATAAGGCCTGCAGCACCGGCTTGCGCCGCGCGGCTTCCACAAGGTATGCATACGCATAGTCGTGATATGCGGCCGAATTGAAGGTATTGATCAAGTACCGGAAGGGGCTGTCTTCCGCAAGGTTGAGGTTGCCATCCATGAGGAGTGCGAACGCGGCAGCCAGGCGAGGCGCCATTTTATCCTCGCCATTCCACGATTTCTCAAGCGCAGGTTCATCCGCCGGATTTCCGATCCTTCCCAGGCCCTCCGCGGCAGCCGCCCGCAGCTTCTCGTCTCTCGATGCCAGCTCACGCAGGAACACGTCCCGGTCCTGCATCTCCGGCATCATGGCAATGGCCGCCAGCGCGGCCCGCTCCGATTTGTTGTTGCGCGGACTGGCCACGATGCCGCGCAGCGTCGGCAGCGCAGCGGTACTGCGGAGGGTCCCGGCGGTTTCAATAGCGGTCATCTGTACGCGGTCGTCGAGATCGCGCAGCAGGTAAGTGATCCGCGGGCCGACGGACGGATCGCCGATCTTCTCCATGGCCGCGAGCGCTTCGTACATCACGTTGTTGTCCTTGGTACGCAGAGCGTCAATGAGGTCGCTCAGCGCGGCGCGTCCGCGGAGTATTCCTACGGCGCGGCATGCATTGGCCCGTGAATCCATGCTCGATCCGCCGCGCACCAGCTGCCCCAACGCCGCGATCACCTCCGGCCGCACGATCACAAAGGCGTCGACGACCTGGTCGTTCGTATCGCTGAACTTCGTCTTGATCGAGGCGCCCGCGCGGATGAGCGACGACCCCAAGCCGAGCTTCACGTATCCGGGAAGATAATAATTCACCAGACCGTCCGTGGCGCGGATCTGCATTTCGGGATCGGCATCCTTCGTGGCGCGAATCAACGGATCGATGGTGTCTTTGCCGCCGAGCGCGGTCAACTGCCTGACGGCTTCGATGCGGGTATCCACGCTGGCGCTGTTCAGATACGCGGCGACGGTGGGGATGGCTACCTGGCCCTGTTTGGCGGTGGCGCGAACATCCTTGGGCGTCTGTGCGAAAGATAACAAGGGGACCAGACAGAGAATTACACTAAGGCGACGCATCTGTATTCGATTATCCCGCGAAACCGGAAAAGGTTCCAAGTCAGGCTGCGGACCGGGCAGGCGCGGCTGACACTGTTCCTATACTGGTTACCGCCAATATGGATCGCCGGATCGCGCGCCGGGTCATTCTGATTGCGGGGCTGATCGTCTTCACGCTGTCGATCGGAACGCTGGGGTTCCGGTTACTCGAAGACTATCCGCTGTTCGATGCGTTTTACATGACCCTGATCACGATCACGACGGTCGGTTATCAGGAAATCCGGCCGCTGAGCCAGGCGGGGAGAGTTTTCAATTCGTTTCTGATTTTTTTTGGCGTGACCGCTATGTTTGTCGCGGTCGGCGCAATGACGCAGACCATCATCGAGCTGCAACTGCAGGATCGCTACGGAGAAAGAGGCGTCCAACAAGCACCCAAAATTTGCTCTGAACTTGTCACAAAAATGCCCTGTCGCGTGTTCTAGCAGCGTGGATGCCGCGAACGAAGGCGTTGTTGAGGTGAGTTTGGACGACGCCCGACTCGATCTCGAAACGCTTTTTCGCGCCCAGTATGAGCGCGTCGCCCGCGTCATTGCGGGCATTATCCGGGATCCCGGCCGCGCCGAAGAGCTTGCTGTTGATGTCTTTTTGAAGTGGGAGCGAACTCGAAAGGCCCACGGAGAAGGCGCTGAAGGCTGGTTGTATCGCGCCGCCGTCCGGATCGCTTTAAACGAATTGCGGCGCAAGACATTGCTGACGCGGTATGAACGGCTCCTCGGGCTGGTCACGGCGGGAAGGGCTCCTGGCGGGACTCCTCATGAAATCTACAGTGCCCATGAAGATTGCGAGAAGGTCCGCTTGGTTCTGGGCTCAATTGAACCGCGTCAGGCGGAGCTGTTGCTGCTGCGTTCCAACGATTTCAGCTATCGGGAACTGGCATCGACACTGAATTTAAACCCGGCTTCGGTCGGCACGCTTCTCAGCCGCGCGCTGCAGGCGTTCCGCACCGAGTTCATTCAGCGTTTCGGAAAGGAGCGATATGGACGAGAATGACGAGCGCGAAGTGGATCGAGTGATCGCCGGGAGATTCTCCTCTTTCCGGGCGGGTGGTGACTGGCAACCAGACCTTAGGCGTGGCCTTGCGATTCTAACGGAGCGCCGCAAGGCGAGGAAACGACAGACGCGTTTGGGTGTTCTGGCAGGCGCTGCTTTGGCAGCCTCCCTCCCGATCCTGGCATTCCCAATGACCACACGGGCATTCGCCGGCCGCGTGGCATCGGCTTGCGTTCAGGAGACCGCCGCGGTGCGCGCATTCCTCCTGGGCCGGCCATCGGGCAGCTCGGCCGGTAACACCTATGTGAAACCGGGCGACCGCGGAATTGCTCCCGACTTCACCCTGGTGGACGCCTCGGGTCGTCGAGTAACACTTTCCGACTATCGGGGCAAGGTGGTTCTTCTGAACTTCTGGGCGACCTGGTGCTCTCCGTGCGATCGGGAGATTCCATGGTTTGTCCAATTCCAGGAATCGAACGCACGGCGCGGCTTCACTGTGCTTGGAGTGTCGATGGATGAAGGAGGCTGGGCTTCGGTCGGGCCATACATCGAAAGGAAGGGCGTGAATTACCCGGTGATGATTGGCAACGATGAAGTGGCTGGGCTGTTCGGGGGCAAGCATTTCCCGATGCCGCTCACGCTGATCATCGACCGGTCCGGCCGGATTGCCGCGATTCACGCCGGCTCGTGTCGGAAAGACGAATACGAGAGCGATATCAACACGGTTATCAATGAGAGGTGAAATGAAAAAATGAAATGAAGTGAAGTGAAATGAAGAGAGGTGAAGTGAAATGACGATCGAGATCGAAATCCGGAAACCCAATCGGCTGCGAAGGATCGCGATGCTATGCGGACCTATCGTTATATTTGCCCTGAGCACTCCTTTGGCGAGGGCAGGCGATGCCTCAGCCGACACTCGCCAAATCCTCGACAAACAGCTCAGCGCAGTCGAACGCGAGGTGATGGGCATAGTGGATACGATGCCGGCCAACCGGTACACCTTCGCACCCGCTGACGGCGCATTTAAAACTGTGCGGACATTCGGCGTTCAGGCCCGCCACATCGGATTTTGCCTGAACGAAGTTGCGGTGGCGATGCTGAAGGAGCCGATGCTCCCGCATCCCGACCAGGAGGGCCCAGGGAATCTGACGAGCAAAGACGATGTGGTCCGGTATCTGAAAGATGCTTTCGCGAACGCGCACCGTGCACTCGGCACTTTAACGAACGACAATCTGCGTGAACAGATCCCCGATCCGTACGTCGAAGGCCTGAAAACGACGCGACTCGATGCCGCAACCATTTTCCTTTCGCACACCTGGGACCATTACGGGCAGATGGTTGAGTACCTGCGAATGAATAATCCGGCGCCGCCCGGACACAAACAATAAGCAGCAAATAAGGTTCTGAGGAAAGACATCGACGACGAGGACCGGAAGAGGTTCCGGGATGACGCCAGGATTGCTCCCACAGTTCTTGCAAAATACGTTGGCGTCTACGAAGAATCGACATCACCCGAGAGCAAGCGTAAATATAAGGTCGCGCTCGACGGTGATCGATTGATGATCAATTTGGGTGTTGGCAGGTTTCAGTTCGCGGCGGCGTCGGAGACGACCTTTGTGCGGGGCATTGTGGGTGACTCGGTTGAATTCGTGGGTGACAAGAAGCGAGAAGTCACGCACTTCATCTACCGATCACCCGAAAAAGGCGAACGAAGGGCTTACCGCAAACCAGCGCAATAGTGCGGTTCCCATTAGAACAACTATTCAACGTGCGCGCGCAGCGTTGCCGCGCGGCGACAGTACTTGCCGTTCAGGCAGGTTCTGCGCGGATCTTTACGGGCGGGATAGCAGCCCCGAAAGCAACAACGGGAGAGAGGAATTTGATGACAACACTGTGGCAGGACGCACGTTACGGCGTTCGGATGATGATCAGGAATCCATGGTTTACCATCGTCGCGGTAGTCACACTCGCGCTTGGAATCGGCGCAAATACAGCAATATTCAGTGTCATAAATGGCCTGTTGCTTCGGTCGGCGCCATTTCCGAAGGCTAAACAGCTGGTCTGGATTATGAATCAGGAGAAAGGCGGGCCGTCAGCGATAACGAGCCGTGTATTTACCTTCCGAGACCTCAGGCGAGGCAGCATATCGTTCTCGGATATGGCAGCTTATAACGCTTTTTTTCAGTATTTTACCTACAATCTTACGGGCGCGGGAGAGCCGGAACGGCTCTCGGGTGTTGACATCAGCGAAACGTTTTTTCCTGTGCTCGGCGTGAAACCGGTCTTGGGCCGGCTTTTTCTCCCGGAAGAGTCAATCAGGGGTGGACGGCAAGCAATCATCCTTTCGAATGGTTTCTGGAAGGCCCGTCTGGGCGGCCGACGGGAGGTCGTCGGGCAAACGCTCACGATCAACGGTGAGCCTATGACGGTCGTCGGCGTCTTGCCCGACACGTTTGATTTCGGATCGATTTTTGCGCCGGGCGCCCATGTCGACTTTTTCCTGCCTTATTACATAGATACTGAGACCGACAGCATCGGCGATGAAGCCGCCATTGTAGGACGGCTCAAACCCGGCGTGACCTTAGCCTCTGCCCAGCCCGAATTGACTACACTTGCCGCTGAAATCAAGCGGCTCAGGGGCCCCGCCTTTCGGGCTGCGCTGGATGCACACGGTCAGCTGCTGGAGAATCATGTAACGGGAAGTTTACGCCTCCCGCTCATCGTCCTCGCCTGCGCGGTGGTATTCGTTCTGCTCATCGCATGCGCGAACCTGTCCAATCTGTTGCTCGCCCGCGCCGCAATGCGGGGTAAAGAAATCGCCCTGCGGTTGGCAGTCGGCGCTAACCGCCTCCGGTTGGTCCGCCAGATGATCACCGAGAGCGTGATTCTATCCATGGCCGGTGGCTTCCTGGGAATACCTCTGGCATATTTCGGCACCCGAGCCCTCTCGTCCATGCGGCGAACTACAGTTCCGATGCTGAACCAGGTTCAAATAGACTTCAGCGCGCTACTATTTACGCTGCTGGTGTCCGCACTCGCCGGAATCCTTTTCGGGTTGGTTCCAGCATTTACTGCTTCCCGGTCCACAGTGGGTAACGTAATCAAGGAGAGCGCGGGCGCTGGGGGCCCGATTCATCGTGACTGGAGCCGCGGCATCCTGATTGTTTCCGAAGTCGCTCTTTCCCTCATTATGTTGGGTGGCGCCGGCCTGATGATCAAGAGCCTGGTGCGCCTTCTTCAGACCGACCTCGGCTTTCGGCCTGAGCGAATTGCTGTGGTGCGAGCTGACCCCGGGTCCCAGATAGTCAGCGCGAAGGAGGCCACACGCTTTCTCGATCGCGTGGTTATGTCGGTGAAGGCCATTCCGGGAGTCGAGGACGCAAGCGTTACTGACGCCCTTCCGCTTGATCGCGACCGCAGTTGGGCCCTCCCGCGGAACGATTCCAATCAGCAAACTCTCCGCGCCTTTGTCCGTTTCATCGGGCCGAATTACTTCAGTGTCATGAAGATAGCGCTGACGAAGGGACGTACTTTCGACGGCCGCGACAACGCCGATGGGCCGAAAGTAACAGTGATCAACGAAACTATGGCTCGGACGTTGTTCCCGGGACGAGATCCGGTGGGCCAACTCGTGACGTTAAACAGTGGAAATCGTCGAGTCATCGGCGTTGTGGGAGATGTAAAACACACGGCGATTGATCAGCCTGCGGGGCTTGAGTTATACGTCCCCTATTCGCAGGGACGAGACGGGCTCGGGGGAATCGTTGGACCCGACTTGGTAATAAGGACAAGCCTCGAACCGGCGTCCCTCGGCACCCTGCTCCAGCGCACGATCCGGAGTTTCGCCCCTGATCAACCGCTGAGCGAATTTCGGACGATGGAGCAAATTGTTGAGACGGCGGCTTCACCGCGCCGATTTATTGCTGGTTTGCTCAGTCTCTTCGCTGGCTTGGCCCTGCTGCTGGCTGCGGTTGGAATCTATGGAGTTATCTCCTACTCGGTCAGCCAGCGTACTCGAGAGATGGGCATCCGGACAGCATTGGGCGCGAATGCCGGGATGCTTCAGCGCCAGGTTATCAGAGAAGCATTCATTTTGACTGTAGCCGGAACAGGTCTCGGGCTTCTGGGATTTTGGGCGCTGGCGCGCTACCTTGGAAGTCTTTTGTCCGGCGCTTCAACACAGGACCCAGGGGTTCTTTCGGCCGCGGTAGCGGTTTTAATCGGGGCCGCATTGCTGGCTGCATGGATCCCGGCACGCCGGGCGGCTCGAATCGATCCGGCGCTGGCTCTCAGGTGTGAATAAGACCGCCGAACCGTTCACGCAAGAGGTGATTGAATGCGGCGAAAGTGACATTCGATTCGTTGGTTTGGGTCTTTTCCTTAACGCTGCCCATGGCCGCGGTGGCCAATTTCCGGAGTCGCCGATCGGCAACAGGAGTCTGGTCGGGAATCTGTTCAATGGAAGTCAGACCGCACGGTGTTGGCTTGCGCCGGACAGGAATATCAAAACGATATCACCGCGGTCCTGAATGAATGGTGACGTGAGCAAATGAGGACTCGTTTACGGATCTTGCGGCCCTTCTGTTCGGAGTGACCAAATATGGACATCAAACGGGAAGGGGTGAGACGGAACAGGCTGGTGCGGCGCGCGATCTATATCATGCTCGCTGGCGCCTTAGTCTCGGCGGCGGGATGGCGCGTCAACCGGCTTAAACCTGCGGCGCCGGCTTTGGAACGTAGGGAGTTACTGATCGATACCGTCAAGCGTGGCCCGATGGTTCGCGATGTTCGCGGCGTCGGGACCCTTGTCCCGGAGGATATCCTCTGGATACAGGCGGGCTTCGATTCTCAGGTCAGCAAAATCCTCACTCAATCGGGTGATGACGTGAATCCCGATTCCGTGCTCCTGGTCCTCAGCAACCCCCAGATGGAGGCCGACGCCAACGACTTCGAATGGCAGACGAAACAGGCTGAGGCCAACTACGCCGACCTTAAGGTCAGGCTGCAAAGCCAGACACTTGCCGAGCAATCTGCCGTGGCCGGTCTGCAGGGCGATCTCAATCAGGCCCAGATCACGAAAGACGTTGAAGAGAAACTTTTCGCGGCCAATCTCGAATCGCGCCTGAATACGAATATTGCAATCGCAAAGTGGGAGCAGGCGGCAAGCCAATTCTCCATGGAAAAACAGAAGCTCGATATTTTGAAGCAGTCTGTCGACGCGCAACTCGAGGCACAGAGAGTAGAGATTGAGAAGTTGCGCGCGACATGGCTGCTCAAGAACAATCAGGTCGAGGAACTTACTATTCGTACAGGGATAAAAGGTCGTATCCAGGAAATGACACTTCAGATCGGTCAGCGAGTAAAGGCGGGCGATGTGCTTGCGAAGGTTGCACAACCGTGGAGGTTAATGGCGCGGCTTCAGATTGAGGAGACGGAGGCGAAAGATATCGCCTTGGGCCAGCCCGTAACTGTTGACACCCGAAACGGGGTGGTGCCTGGGCACGTCAGCCGCATCGACGCATCGATCGTCAATGGAACCCGCACTATCGATTGCAAACTGGATAGCCCCCTGCCACCGGGCGCCGTTCCGGATTTAAGTGTGGATGGAACGGTTGAGATTGAGCGGCTCGCAAGTGTCCTTTTTATAGCGCGCCCGGCGGTCGGACAGCCGAACAGCTCGACCAGTCTGTTTAAGCTCGATGCGGACGGAAAGAATGCAACACGCCTGACTGTCAGACTTGGGCGCGCAGCCGTTAACACGGTCGAGATTGTCTCCGGCCTGCAGGCCGGAGACCGGGTGATTTTGTCGGACATACAGGATCAGTCTTCCCGTGTCCGGCTGGATTGACCATGAATTCAGGAGAACTATCGTGTCAGAGCCCCTGATCGAGATGGATAGTGTAACCAGGATATTTGTCACCGGCGAAGTAGAGACCCGCGCGCTCGAAGACGTTCGAGTACACATGCACAAGGGTGAGTATGTCGTGATCTCAGGCCCGTCCGGCTGCGGGAAATCGACTCTCCTGGCGATGATGGGACTGCTGGATTCGCCATCTCGGGGAAGATATCTTCTCAATGGAAGGCCCGTTGAGAATCTGCGGCCGAAGGAGCGCGCTCGGATTCGCAACCGGGAGATTGGGTTCATAAGGGGATGACGATAAGCGGTCTTCATCCAGAACCCGTCGAATTCGTGGTCGAGTACCTCGATATGCTGAAGCCACTTGACCCACGAGTCGCCGGCCCAGCCGGGAACGATCATGCGCACGGGAAAGCCGTGTTGGGCCGTCAACGGCTTTCCATTCATTTCCCACGCCAGGAGGGTATCCTCATGAAGCCCCTTTTCCACGGGCAAAGTCCGCTGAAAATCCGGCATTCTGCCGAGCGGGACATCCGCGCCGTCCATCAGTAACTGAGAGGCGCCGGGCTTCAGTCCCGCCTTTTGAAGCACGTCGCGCAGACGCACACCCGACCAGCGGGCGTTCCCAACGCTGCCAAAACGCCATTGCGCACCCGCTACCGTGGGGCTGTAGAAGCTGCGGCCGTTGCCGGCGCACTCGAGGACGCCGACCAACTCGGCGCGCGGAAATCGTTTCAGATCGGAAAGAGTCAGAGTCAGCGGGCGGTCCACCAGGCCATCGATTGCGAGCTTCCAGCCGCCTTCCTTCACTTCAGGAATGTAGGTGTGGCAGCGGACGAAGAAGCGATCGACAGGAGTGATCTCGTCGATGAATTCGTCGACAGGCATTTCGAGATCGGCGGGGCGAGGTGAGAGGGTGATCATGGCGGCGCGTTGTTCGTCCGCGGAACGCGCGGTGCGCGACAAGAGCGCAGCGGCGCTCGCAAAGAGCAGCTTGCGTCGTGTCATCGCCATCGGTACTTGCGATTCTCCCACGTGCAGGGAGTCGTTTCCAGGCCGTATAGTGGTTACCGCCAATATGGCTCGCCGTTTTCAGAGCGCAGCCGACAGACACCGATCGCCCGCGGGAACTCCCCGTTCAGGGCGGCGCGATTGTACGCAGCCTCGCCGCACTGAATCCCTGGCGGTTCATTAAGTCGTTGTCATGAATTAACCGATACAGATTTCGGTGACCAGTCCGCCTGGCGCGCGCACCCTCGAAAACACAAGGGCAGGCCCTAATGAAGCGGCCGCGTATCGGATCGCAGGTTATCCGGTCCGTTCCGCCGCGTCGGCCGCGTCTCCGTACACTTCTTCCCGAATGATACGTTCCGTGGCCTGGTTGAGATAAGAGTGCAGGGCCGCCTGCAATTCCAGGTATTCCGGCCAAAGCGTGTTCTCCACAAAAGACCGGGGCGCGCACCATGACCGTGGTGTGACGCTGGCCTTTGTAGCGGTACGGTTCGAGCCCGTATCTCCGGCAAAGCGCGGAGAAAAGCCGTCTCTGCCATTGATCCGCCATCGAGAACTTCGCCTCCGGCAGCGGTTCCGTCCCGACCGCGTTGTGGAGCGCCTTCCGGATTCGCTCAATCGCAGCCGCCGCGGCCTGGCGTTCCCCCGCGGTCGCGGCGCCCTCGAACAGCGCCGTAATCTTGCGCAGTCTTTCGCGGAGTTGCTCTTCGGTCGTCACCGAACGATTCTCCCACGGCCAATATACTGGTTACCGCCAACATGGATCGCCGGATAGCGCGCCGCGTCATTCTGATCGCGGGGCTGATCGTCTTCACGCTGTCGATCGGAACGCTGGGGTTCCGGTTCCTGGAAGACTATCCGCTGTTCGATGCGTTTTACATGACCCTGATCACGATCACGACGGTCGGGTATCAGGAGATCCGGCCGCTGAGCCAGGCGGGGAGAGTTTTCAATTCGTTTCTGATTTTTTTTGGCGTGACCGCTATGTTCGTCGCGGTGGGCGCGATGACCCAGACCATCATTGAGCTGCAGCTGCAGGATCGCTACGGAGAGCGCAGAAAGAAACGTGCAATTATGCGGATGAAAGATCATTTCATTGTTTGCGGATTTGGGCGCGTGGGGCGCAACGCGGCGTTTGAACTGCAGCGGGCCGGAGTGCCGTTTCTGGTTATCGATCGCAGTGAACAGAGAGTAGAGCGGGCCATGCAGGCGGGCATGCTGGCGGTCCTCGCGGATGCCACGCGCGACGAGAGTCTGCGGGAAGCCGGCGTGGAGCGGGCGCGGGGTTTCATCGCGGCGTTGGCCACCGATGCGGACAACGTATTCGTGATTCTTTCCGTGAAGACGCTGAATCCCGGACTGACGGTGGTCACGCGGGCTTCGGAAGAAGACTCGGAGGAGAAGCTGCGCAGGGCTGGCGCCGACACGGTCTTTTCGCCTTACAGCATCGCGGGGCACCGCCTCGCCCAAGCCCTGGTGCGGCCGCACGTGGTGCAACTTCTCGATTTTGCGGGCCAGGCGATCGGCCTTGATGTGACTATGGAGCAGTTAAGAGTGGAGGCGGATGCGAAACTCCCTTCGCGAAGACTGGGAGATCTGGCGCCGCGCGAGTCGCGCCTGATCGTGCTGGCGGTGGGCAAGCCGGATGGCGGGATGATTTTCAATCCTCCGGCGGATATGGAAGTTTCCGCCGGCGATGTACTGATCGTGATGGGCGAGCAGCCGAACCTGCGAAGCCTGGAGAGCGCTCTCACGAAGCCGCGGTAGTTTCCGGAGATGCCCAAGAATATCGTCATCTGCTCGGATGGAACCGGGAATACGGCTATTAAGGGGCGGGGCACGAACGTGTTCAAGCTCTATGAGGCGGTCGATCTGATCGGGCACAAAATCGATCGCAAGCTCGCGCCGCAGATCGCTATTTATGACGACGGCGTGGGCAACGAAGACTTCAAGCCTCTCAAAATTTTCGCCGGCGCAACCGGTTTCGGGCTGGCGCGGAACGTGCGTTTGCTCTATAAGAGCCTGGTGCGGGTTTACGATCCGGGCGACCGCATCTTTCTTTTTGGTTTCAGCCGCGGGGCGTTCACCGTACGCACTCTTTCAGGCCTGATTTCCGTGTGCGGCATCCTGGATATCGCCAAACTTCCCACTACGGAAGCGCTGGATCGGGCAGTCGCACGAGCGTTTCGCGTTTACCGACAGGAGTACCACACCAAGCTGGCAAGACTGCTTGGACACAAGGCTAACCGGAAGCTGATCGCGCGATTCGACCATCGATATGCGCGGCACCGCGATGTGCGTATCCGGTTCATCGGCGTTTGGGAGACGGTGGATGCCGTTGGCGCGCCGTTTCATATCGGCGATTACATCAACGCCAGCGTTCACCGCTTCAAGTTTCCGGATCTGAAGCTGAGCGATAACGTCGATTTCGCCTGCCAGGCGCTGGCCATAGACGACGAACGCAGGACCTTTCATCCACTGCTATGGGAACACGACGCGCGGGTGGAGCAGGTGTGGTTTGCCGGGTGCCACTCGAACGTCGGGGGAGGGTATGAAAAGCAGGGGCTCTCGCTCGTGGCGCTCGACTGGATGATGCAGCAGGCGCGGCATAAGGGCGGTCTGCGGCTGCTGGCTTCCGACAGCGCGCTCTACCGCGAACACGCCAATGTGGACGACAAGCTTTACGACTCGCGCGCCGGCCTGGATATCTTTTTCCGCTGGCTGCCGCGGGATATGGAGGCCATTTGCGGGCGCCACGGCGTACCGGCACTGATCCATTTGAGCGTGCTGGAACGGCTCGCTCACGGGACAGGCGATTATGCTCCGGGCAACATCGCCCCGCGCGCGAAGGTGGTGATCACGCATGCCGACGATGCGAGCGAAGATGGCCCGGTGCTGGCGCGGGCGCGCGCCGCCGAAGCGGTGCTGCACGCCGCCCACCTGAATCGGCGATCGCTGCTCGCGAGCGTCAAACCGGAGATTTTGATCGGGCGTGCGGCTTACTACGTCTATTTGGTTTCGTGCACGCTGGCGCTGCTCTCGGCTTGTGCGCCGTATGCGGGCGGTCTGCTCAGACTGCAGCCCCGCGCGTTTGTGGCCAGCGCGAAGCGGTTGGCGACTTCCCCGTTGTTGTTGGGCTGCCTGGCGGGCGGATTGCTGCTGTCCTATCTGATGGCGGTGTTTTCGGGCCGCCGGATGAGCGGGATTTTTTCGGAGTTCTGGCATGACGAACAGCCGAGGCTCCGGGCAGCACTGGAGCCGTGAAGGCGAAGATGGCCGGACGTGGGCGTCCGGCGCGGTCCGCGGGGACCGCCCCACAGCAGGGGATTGTTATGATTGGTGCCGATCCGTTCACCCGATGACTCCGAACTCCGAGGGCAAAACCGAAGCGACACTCGTCGTCGTCGATCCCAACGGCCGCCGGGTCCGCGTGCCTTTGTCTCCGTTTCCCTTCCGGATGGGCCGCGCTACCGACAACAACCTCATTCTGCGCGACAGCCGCATTTCACGCAACCATGCGCAGATCTCGCGGACCGACGGACGCTTTATCCTCGAAGACCTCGGCAGCCGGCACGGTATCTGGGTGAACGGCGAACGCGTGGAGAAGCGGAGGCCGCTCGAAGGTTCCGAATGCATCGAGTTCGGGGTTCCCGAAGGCTACCAGATTCACTTCACCCGCACCGGGGAGGAGATCCGGAAGTTTCTGAACCAGCCCGCTACCACCGAAACCGGCCGCACAGGCAGCGCGAACCTGGAGAAGCTGCGGGCGGTTCTCGAAGTGGCGCGTTCGCTGCAGAGTTCCTTCTCGACGGACGATGTTCTGAACACGGTTCTGGACGCCGCTCTGGCCGTTACGGGCGCTGAACGGGGTTTTCTGCTGCTTTTCAACGACGCGCGCGAGCTACAGGTGCGCAGCGCGCGTTCGTCGGGCGGAGGCGATCTGCCACCGGGCGAACTTCACGTGCCCCGCAGCCTGATTCAGCAGGCGCTCGAAAGCCGCCGCGATTTGTTTTCGATGTCGTTCGATCCGGCCGCGGCGGACGGGCAGTCGCCTGGCAATTCCATCACCGGTCTCGACCTGCGCGGCGTGGTGTGCATCCCGTTGGTGCGGTTGAGTCTGCGCGCTTCCGGCACGACGCAGATGGCCTCCATGGCCAGCGCCAATGACAATGCGGGCGTCCTTTATATGGATTCGCGTCTGAACACCGTGGATCTGGCGGGGGGGAATCGGGAACTTCTGCAGACGCTGGCGATCGAGGTGTCGACGGTTCTGGAAAATGCGCGTCTTTTGGAGGAGCAGCGCGCCAAACAGCATATGGAGGAGGAACTCGACGTGGCGCGGCGCATTCAGCAGAGCCTGCTGCCGCGTCACCTGCCTGAAGAGGGGTGGTTCGTGGTTCGCGGATCGAGCGTGAGCACTTATCAGGTGGGCGGCGATTATTACGATGTGGTGGCCATCGGCCCGGAAACGTGGTCCCTGGTGGTGGCGGACGTGTCGGGAAAAGGCGTTAGTTCCGCGCTGCTCGCCAGTTTCCTGCAGGGCGCGTTCCTCAGCGCAACCGCCGCCACGGATATTCCCGAAGTGCTGTCGCGCATCAATACGTTCCTGAGCGACCGCTCCGAGCATGGCAAGTACGCAACCATGTTCTATTCGAAGCTGGATTCCGCGGGTCGCCTGACTTACGCCAACGCGGGGCATTGCGCTCCGATTGTCCTGCGCATGACAGGCGGCATCGAGAATCTGGAAGCAACCTCGCTGCCTGTCGGTCTTCTGGCGGGCACCCAGTTCGTGCCGGATTGCCGCGACCTCGCGCCGGGAGATCGAATCGTCCTTTACACGGACGGCGTTACGGAAGCGCAGAACTACGAAGGCGATTTCTTCGGGATCGGACGTCTGCTGGATGCGATTCAGCGGGCCGGCGGCGCGCATTGCGCCGAACTCCACGCCGCGATTCAGAAGGCGGTGCTCGACTTCACCGCCGGGGCCGAGCAGGCCGACGATCTCACGCTGGTAGTGATGGAATACCGCGGCGACCCCAGTCCCGGCGAAGACTAACGAGTTCTCTAAACATTTT
>Ga0070733_10001286_pt1 | contig 18849 bp, 19 predicted proteins | sample Coa_R1_9_FD_66450 | JGI IMG/M metagenome (GOLD analysis project Ga0070733, IMG submission 66450) | Surface soil microbial communities from Centralia Pennsylvania, which are recovering from an underground coalmine fire - Coalmine... | ecosystem: Environmental > Terrestrial > Soil > Unclassified ... | reverse complement strand
GACGTCCCGGTTGCGCATCGCAAGCACCACGGCCGCCATGCCGCCCTGGTCGAAACCGAGCACGCCGAGGCGATCGCCGCTCACGAACGGCAACTGGCGCGCGTGTGCAATCGCGAACTCGAGGTCTCGGACTTGAGTCTCGAGGTCCTGCGCATCGACTCTTACGATCGTGGAGTTGGTCCCGACGAGCGGCGTGGTCACGACGACGAAGCCGCGTCCGGCGAGGAATTCTCCTATTGCCGCGAACGCAATTGGCGATTCGTAATAGAGCCCTTCGCCGAATGCGATCAAAGGAAACCGGCCGGCCGCTGGCTTGGCGTTCTCGGCTGCCAACATGGGCCGTTGAAGCAGCGCTTCGAACGCTGCCGGGATCAGTGAACGCGCGAGCGGCCCGCGCGAGAACTTCAGCAAGTCCCGCGCGGGGCCCGAAATTTCCGCCGGCCACATGTCCTCGTCGGCGAGGGCCGCGTAACGACCGAACCGCATCGGCTTCGACGTCGCTTTGGCCGGATACCAAACGTAAACTCTGATCGGCCGGGCGTGCGTTCCTGTGCCGTCGCTCGCCGAGACATATCTCGAGCGGTCCTGCTCGACGAGCAGCCGGAACCCCACAACGTGCGGACCCGGCGCAAGTCCGAACCTGTCACCCGCGTTCGTTGGCTGCTGCGCAGGCGCCGCGACCGACATCAAAACTGTCGCAAGCAGGAACCCCACGCGACGGCTGTTGACGCTGCAACCGCTGCGGCAGTGCTGCCGATCGTCCCAAGTGCACCGTGATTTCATGTCCGAGTTTGGTTCTAATCATGATGTGAACCAAATCTGACTGCAGATTTTATCAAACAAGCCGCAGGTCATTCATTGCTCTGAAATTTATTTGCTCTGAAATTTATTGCTCTGAAATTTATTGCTCTGAGGACCCACGCGCCCGTTTTGAGATCGAAAGATTTCAGCGCGGTCGGGGCGCTCTGCGTCGGCAGCTTCGACGAGCGCACCCGGAGCGTGCCCGATTTCGGATCGGCCAGCACGCCGAGCACACCCTGCAATCCGTTAGTGCCCGTTTTGATCCAAACCTCTGCCATGGCGGACCCTTTGGCGGCTTCGGACCTCACTTTTCGCCAGACTCCCAATATAAAGAGACCCATCGGAAGTGGAACTCAGGCTCTTGGGAAAGGCTTGTTTTCGTGAACGGTTATTTCATTTGGGCCCGAAGCGGCGCTGAGGCTGGCAACGGCTGTGAGAACGATTCAATACCTGCGGTTAAGTCTCATAGGTTTCTATTTTTCCGCCACGATAGATCCCGCAAGGCTGCGTGGTCAGATTCCGCACAGCCTTACGCTGAACAAAAAATGGGCAAGCCTCAACCCCGAGGCCGCTTGACAATCGGCCTTCAGGTTGCGAACCTGCCCACTTCCGGAAGCCTATTGGGCTGGCGGTGCGTGGAAGCGGCCAACGTACGCCGCTTTGCCGATGATGTGGCCGTCCATCGCCTTCAGCAGTTCATCGCGCGTCGCGGTGGCCGGAAGATCCAGCTTCGTATCGAGCGCATAGAACTCAAACACGTAGTGATGGAACGGTCCCGGACCGGCGCCGGGTCCGAAATAGCCCGGTGTGCCGCGGCCCGCCAGAATGCCCGGACCATTACGCGTTCCGTCGGGCAGATCGCCCCCGCCCAGTCCCCCTGGCAAAGTCTTGGCCGAGCCCGGGATGTTGAATGCCGACCAGTGAAGCGTGTCGACAGTCGTTTTGTTGGAGGAATTCTCGATGTCGTGGAAAATCACGGCGTAGGTCTGCAGAGCTTCCGGCGCCGTGGTTGGATTCGGACCCAGGTTCCAGTGGAACTCGAACTCGGGCGACTTGTTGCCGCCACGGCCGGCATTGGCCATGGGGACCTCTCCTCCATCCGCAAAGGCCGCAGTGCTGACCCAAAGCACGGGGCGCGGCGGGCCCCCACGTCCACCGCCTGGGGCGCCACCGCCCGGAGGGCCCTGCGCGATTGCCAGCGCACAGGTCGATATGGCGACGATCGCCGAAAATGAAATTCGTTGCATTACCTTCATTCGCATGTTCTCCTCAAGATGATCCTTCTCCGGAACGTTTTGTATTTTATACGATACTATGTCGAGTTCGAGCGATTAGTTTGAAACGCGATACACTCATCACCTCGGTCGTAACGGTCGATCGGAGCGGCAAGGCTTCGAAGCAGGATCTGGTTGCGGTGGAAGAACCGCTCGAAATCCGCCTCGGGGAGACGACCATTTCGGTTACGATGCGGACGCCGGGGCACGATCCCGATCTCGCGGTAGGGTTTCTATTCACGGAAGGCATTGTGGAAGACCCCGCGCAGATTATTTCGGTCCGCCACGCCGAAACTGAAGGTAATCCCAGACAAGCCGGGAATACTGTCGTTGTCGAGCTGAAGCCCGGCTTCGAGGTGGATAGCGAGCGTTTTCGGCGCAATTTTTATGCGACCTCGAGCTGTGGTATTTGCGGGAAGGCTTCGTTGACGGCGATCGAAGTGTCGCCGCGGCGGCCGATGCGCGAACCGGCGCCGGTCTTCCGTGCCGAACTGATCCACAGTCTTCCGGAATTGCTGCGTCAGTCGCAGGCCGTGTTTGACAGGACGGGCGGCCTGCATGCGGCGGCGCTGTTTTCGGCGGAAGGAGAGTTGCGTGGAGTGCGGGAGGATGTCGGGCGCCATAACGCGCTGGATAAGCTGATCGGTCTCGGACTACGTAACAGTCTGGCGCTGGGTGAATCCCTGGTTCTCATGAGCAGCCGCGCCGGGTTTGAAATCGTTCAGAAAGCTGTGATGGCGGGAGTGCCGGTGCTGGCGGCCGTTGGCGCACCATCGAGCCTGGCGGTCGAAGCTGCGCGGCGATTCGACATCACGCTTTTGGGATTCGTGCGCGACGGCCGGTTCAATATCTATTCGGGTGAAAAGAGGATATCTCTCGACCCCAATTAATGAGCTGCGGGAGGACGAAGGTGCTTTGCACTGCTTTCGTTCTCGAGGCACACTTCATCGATCAATTCCGTGTCCAACACGATTTTGTCGACCATCTTCAGGTTCCATGGCTTGGTATAGACCTTCGGATCGTTCACCGTCGCGTCGATTTCGAGCGTCCCGAAATTCGGACGCCGAAACCGTTCGACCACCGTGGCCGCGTTCGTCAGGGGCGTTCCCGCCATATCCATCCACAAGTCGTCGCGGAATCCGTTCGTCTCGACCACCAGCGTGTCGCCTTCCCATTTTGAAGTCGAATACCCGTTCCACGATGGCTGGGGATCGACGGGCAGCACGCGGCCATCCATGAAGATCTGCCGGTAGGAGGCGTTGTATTCATTGATCAGCACCAGCAGCTTGCGCGTCTGCACGAACTTCGTGATGTGCGGCAGCGTGAACATGCGCGGGAAATTCGAAGGCAGGCAGCGAACATGCGGATCCAGCTCGTTTTTCTGCCGCTCCCTGACGGTCTCCAGAGCGCTCGGCTGGAGTGGAAGCCCGCCCTGCACGGCTTTATTCAGATCCGTCGCATATTTCGACAGGGGCGATTTTTCGAGACAGTCGCCGGTGTCGTCCTTCAGATTTTCGGGGCAGGGCAACCCTTCGGCGGTCGACCACATCCCCGAAAAATCGGGCTTGCCATCCGGGCCGCGCGGCGCAGGCGCCGACAGATTCGGCTTTCCGTCTTTAGTCCGGGGCACATCTTCGGTGGGAAACCGAATCCACTGACCCGAAGCCAGCGTGCACAGCAAACAGGCTATCGCCGAGGCTCGGGCCAGCATCTATTTGGCAATAATACTGCCTGTTGTGGCGCTCACGTATACGAAGTAGCCTGATTTTGTGTTGCCGAAGAGGATGTACCAGACTGGCGCGGGGAAACGAGCCGCGGCCCCAAGAGACATGGAGACCGGCTTGGCTGCGTTCTCCGGTTCTTTCAACCAGTCCGCCGCCTTCCCCGCCGCCGTTTTGTACGCGACATCGGAATCGATGGTGAAGTCGCTGGTCTGAAAGGTCTCGACTGCGGTTGTGGGACCGGCCCAGGGTTCCGGGGCTTCCGCCTTTACTCCTTTGGCAATTGTGGGGAGCTCTTCGGCAACCGAATACGTGTAGGTGCGGGCCATGCGCTGGGATGGCGAGCCGAAGACGGCGACCCAGACGCCGGCTTTCCCGTCGGAGTTTTTCACCCCTGCGACTTCGCCGCTTTTCAGGCTGATCGGCATCATGTCGGCCGCCCAGGCGTGCGCCGGAGTGTACATTTCATAGAAGGCGGTCTTGGCGAGTACGGGCTCGGGGGGGCCGGCGGGTGCTTTCTTCGCGGAGTCGGTATCGGCTTTTGCCTCGGTGGTTTTTGCAGGCTCGGAGGAGCATGCCGCCAGACCGACCACGGCGACCGCTAAGGCAGCTTTCATCAAAAAAATTTTGTCCATGGATGTACCGTCAATATTCTATGTCACCTCGGCGTCGCACTTATTTTTTCGCCGGGCCGCGGGGCTCGCTCGACGGCGGGACAAGGCCTTTGGCGCGCAGATACACAGCCATGGTGCCGTACATTTCATTGTCGTGAATTACGCCGAAGTCCAGGATATTCAACTTGGCGTTGGCGCGACCGAACATTTTGGCCATTTCGACTCCGTTGGCATCCGTCAATGCGTCATAGATGGGATCGCAGTAATCGAAGGCGGCTTTGAGCAGGGCCGTGGCGTCGGCTTTACCGGTCTTCGAGTCGTCGAATTTCTTGTCTTCGCCTTTCGCGGACGCGCAGATGAGGCCCTGCACGGCGGCAATGTGCGTGACTACCGCACCAAAGGTCCGGCTCTCCGGCGCGGGTTTGTAGGTATAGTCCGCTTCGGGCATCTTCTCAGCTCCCCCGAGAAGTGTGCGCTTGATGTTGTTGTAGTTCTGTTTGACGGCGCTGCTGAGCGGATTGCTTTGCGCGTAGAGCGCGGAAGTGCCGGCAACAACAATGAGGAACATCAACCTGGATTTCATTCTTTCTCCTTGGAATGCAAACGAGCGGTTGTCACGGGAATCATTTCCATAATACGCCGGACCCCACGGCGGCAACGCCGGCTTCGGTCTCGCTGCTGCTCGTGTAGTTACCCGTGTGGTTCGATCCCGCCCAAATCAGGATCGCCTCCCTTCGCGGGGAAGAAGTTGTTAGGATATCTCCTGAAGCTGTTGACATAACCCCATCAAGGAGAGCACCAATGAGCCAAGTGACACTAAGCGACGCACGCCGGATCACGGCCGCCGCCGAAAAGAAGGCCGCTGAGATCGGCCAACCAATGAACATCGCCGTGGCGGATGAAGGAGGGAACATCGTTTCCCACGTCCGCATGGACGGCGCATGGATCGGCAGTATCGATATTTCCCAGAAGAAAGCCTATACGTCGCGCGCATTCGACATTTCGACAAAGGACCTCGCATCCCATTCCCAATCCGGTAACCAGTTCTTCGGCATTCACGCCTCGAACGACGGAAAGATTATGATTTTCGCGGGCGGCATTCCGCTCAAGAAGGGTGGCAAAGTGGTAGGCGCGATCGGCGTCAGCGGCGGATCTGGCGATCAGGATCATGCCGTAGCGGAAGCCGGCGCCGCCGCGTTTTAATTTGTACTCACGGAGAAAAGAAAAAAGGAAGAAATATCATGGCAAGCAATCGTGGTTTGGCATACATGGGGCCCGGGAAGGTCGAGATCCAGAGCATCGACTTTCCCAAGCTGGCACTCGGAAATCGGAAATGCGAACATGGCGTGATTCTGAAGATCGTTTCCACAAATATCTGCGGAAGCGATCAGCACATGGTCAGAGGGCGCACGACGGCGCCGCATGGCCTGATTCTCGGCCATGAAATCACCGGCGAAGTGCTCGAGGCGGGGCGGGACGTCGAATTCATCAAGGTCGGCGATCTCTGCTCCGTACCGTTCAACATCGCGTGCGGACGCTGCCGGATGTGCAAGGAAGGCAAGACCGGAATCTGCCTGAACGTGAATCCGGCGCGGCCGGGTGCGGCTTACGGGTACGTCGACATGGGCGGCTGGGTTGGCGGTCAGGCGGAATATGTAATGGTTCCGTACGCCGATTTCAACCTGCTGAAGTTCCCGGATAAGGCGCAGGCGATGGCCAAAATCCGCGATCTGACCTGCCTGTCGGACATTCTGCCCACCGGTTATCACGGGGCGGTGACGGCGGGAGTAGGGCCGGGTTCGACGGTCTATGTTGCGGGCGCGGGTCCGGTAGGGCTGGCCAGTGCGGCGGCCTGCCAGTTGCTGGGCGCGGCCGTCGTCATCGTCGGCGATCTGATTCCGGAGCGCCTCGCGCAGGCGAAGAGCTTCGGCTGCGAGGTCGTGGACGTGTCGAAGGATGCTTCGGTGGGCGATCAGATCGCGCAGATTGTCGGCGAGCCGTTAGTCGATTGCGGCGTGGATTGCGTCGGCTTTGAAGCCCGCGGACATGGGCATGCCGGCGCGGCGAAGGAAGCCCCCGCAACGGTGCTCAATTCGCTGATGACCGTTACACGGGCGGGCGGTGCGATCGGCATCCCGGGCCTTTATGTAACCGACGATCCGGGCGGCATCGACGACGCGGCGAAGACCGGCAATCTGAGCATCCGCATCGGCCTCGGCTGGGCGAAGTCGCACTACTTCTTCACCGGACAATGCCCTGTGATGAAGTACAACCGGCAACTCATGATGGCGATTCTCCACGATAAGATCCATGTGGCGAAAGCGGTCAACGTGAAGGTGATCAAGCTCGACGAAGGTCCGAAGGGCTACAAGGACTTCGACAAGGGCGCTTCGACGAAGTTTGTGATCGATCCGCATGGATCTGTGCACTAGAGATCTGTGCACTAGAGATCTGTGCACTAGAGATCTGTGCATTAAGAAACGCGGCTGAAGCCGCGTGTACCTGTGGGCGGTTCGCGCAGGCGTTCCGCCCTTTTTTTGCGTGATGACTGTTCAGCGAGCGGTAAATATCGACGATCTCCGGAAACTGGCTCAGCGCCGCGTTCCGCGGGCCGTATTCGACTACATTGACGGCGGCGCCGACGGCGAAATCACACTGCGCGAGAACCGCCGCGTATGGGGAGACATTTTCTTTCGGCCACGCAATGCGGTCGCCACCCCCAAGTGCGATACGCGCGTCAACGTGCTGGGAAGCGACCTCGCGCTGCCGATGATTCTGGCGCCCCTCGGCTCCAGCCGCATGTTTCATCCGTCGGGCGAGCTGGCCGCCGCCAAAGCCGCGGGCGAAGCCGGTATTGCCTACACCCTTTCGACTTTTTCCGGATATTCATTCGAGGAACTGGCGGCGGCTTCGACCTCACCGCTCTGGTACCAGCTCTATCTTGCGGGCGGACGCGAGGTGGTGGAGGCTACTCTGGCCCGCGCATGGAAGAGCCATTTTCAGGCACTCGCCGTGACCATCGACACCAACGGCCCCGGCATGCGTGAACGAGATTTTCGCAATGGCGCTCCGCAGTTAATGGGCAGGAGTCTTTTCGCGATGCTGCCGTTCACGTCTCAGGTCATCGTGCGGCCAAAATGGGCGGCGGGCTTTCTCATCGACCGCGGCAAAGCGATGCATTACGCCAACGTCATCATCCCCGGCAAGGGCCCGCTTCCCGCCGCCGATGTGCAGAACTCCCTGCGCGATTCCGTGGTCACCTGGGCCGATCTTAAATGGATCCGCGCTGCGTGGCCCGGGCACATTCTGGTCAAGGGCGTGATTACCGGCGACGATGCCCGACGCGCGATCGATGCGGGCGTTTCGGGGCTGATCGTTTCCAACCACGGCGGCCGGCAGCTCGATACCTGTTTGCCCACCGCGCGCGCGTTGCCCGAAGTGCTGGAAGCCGTTGGCGGGAAGACCGAGGTTTTCGTCGATGGAGGCATCCGCCGCGGGGCCGATATCGTGAAGGCGATCTGCATGGGCGCAAAGGCTGTATTGATCGGCCGCGCTTACGGCTACGGGTTGGCGGCTGGCGGACAAGGCGGCGTCGCGCGCGCTATCGCCATCCTGAAAGCCGATATCGAGCGCACGCTCGTGCTGCTCGGCTGCCCATCGATCCGTCAGCTGGACCGATCTTACGTTGACTTGCCGAAGTCCTGGTAGGCCTATTTTTTGTGCTGATCGAAAAAGTCGATGATCTGCGGCAACACCTGCGGCCATGAGGTCGGGTGCTCACCGCCTTTGACTTCAACGTAAGTGACACTTTCGCCGTGCGTCTTCATGGCTTCCGCCATGGTTCGCCCCATCTCCACGGGGTACGTCTTATCCTCATCGCCGTGAATATACATGGCGGGGATGTTCTTGATTTTGTCGAACGGATAGAAGGCGGGGTCGAGCGGGCAGTCGCTGGGCGCGATGGCGGCCCAGCGGTCCGGATACTTCGCGGCCAGGTAGAAAACTCCCTGACCGCCCATGGAGTTGCCCATGAGAAACACGTGGGCGGGATTGATCTTGTATTCCTTCTCCGTGATGTCGATCAGGTTCAGGACATCTTTCTCGGCCAAGGCATATGTCTGCTGCTGGTCTGTCGCCGGTGCGGCGGTTTTGGAGCCTTGAGGAATCGGCCAGGTGTTGCCGAAGAAGGCGGTCGACCGATAGCCGAACGGGCTGATCACGATGTACCCATGCTCCTCCGCGAGTTTCTGAAGCTGCCCGTTGGTGCGCGTGAAAGGCGTGTCTTCACTCTGGCCACCTCCATGAAAGATGACGATCAGCGACAAGGCGGTTTTGCCGTCATATGTTGTCGGGACGTAAAGCCGGTAAGGACTGGCCTCGCCCGCTTCGGCGAAATAGTATTGGATATGCATCTCGCCGGTGAGAGGCTTGGGTTTGGAACGGTCGGCCGCATTCCCGCGTCCACCGGCCGGAGCCTGCGCGAACCCGGAGACTACAGCTGCCAGGAAAATCGAAGCAAAAACGACGGAGTTGACGAGTCGCATAAACCAGCTTTCCGAACCAATATACATGGCAACGCTTAATCGCACGGGAACAGGCCGAGATTTCCGTTGCCGTCGAATGCCGGCGCGAACGGAGGGCCGGAAATTTCGAGCATTGGATTTTTCCCGATTTCGCCGGCCAGGTTTTCGCTGAGCGCCACCACGCCCAGATCGAGCGTATTGCGGATCCAACCCATCGTCACATCCGCGGCATCGAACTTGCCCACGGTAGCACTCAACAGGTCCAGGCATTCGCGGTCCGAAGGAAAATGGAGCGGCGTGCGCACTGCCGCGAGCGATCCGGAAGTCGTCGCATTGATTCGCCCCGCATTGACGTCGATCCTGGTCAGCACCCGATCGTGAATCACGTCCGCGAGACCAGTGCCCACGCCGTTGCCGTAGCTCAATTCCGAGAGACTCCGGATGAAGATCCGCTCGACGCGCGGCGTATCGGGCCAGGGATTGTATTGCCCATGGACGCCGCGGTTGACAACCTTCAGATCCATGCCGGTGCCGCTGATGTTCTTGCCGATTTGATCCACGATCAGAACGTCGAGAGCGGGAACCGGCAGCTTACCCATCCAGGACTTGACGAGACACAGCAGTTCCACTTCACGCTCGATGAGCCCGTCGGCGGCGAGCGCGGTTACCTGCGCGGTGTCGTGATAAGCGTCTTCGAGTATGGCCAGCCCACCGAGAATTTTTCCCGAAGCGAGCAAATGACCCGCGACAGAGCGGATCACCGCTTCCATGCCAAGCGTTCGGGCATGGCCGTGGCAGCACTTCGCGCCCTCGATCTTCCCCAGACCGAGCGCCATCATCTTGCTGACTCCGCTTTCGAGCGCGCCCGCAAAACTGGTGTGCCACTTGACGCGGTTGATAACGAAGATGGCGTCGCTGGACCATGCATCCTTGCCGGCGAAGACCTCGATACCCGCGTCTGTCTTTCCGAGTGAAATTACGTCGAAGCGGCTGACCACCGGGCATCCCATCGTCGACTCTTCGATGCCGTAATGCGCAAGCACGCTCGCTTGCCCGGCGGCGTTCGCCGCGCCGTGACTGCCCATAGCGGGAAACAGAAACGGCCGGAAGCCGCGGCTGTTGAAGAAATCGACGACGGTATGCACGATCTCCGCAAGGTTCGAAATCCCCCGGCTGCCCACCCCAATCGCGATGCGGGCACCGGGACTCAATCGCGATCCAAGGCCGCTCGATGCCAGTTCGCCATCGACGGCGGCGGGAATGTCGTCGAGCTTTCGATGCGGAAAATGTTGGCGGACGGGCAGGAACACGGTCAATAAGCCACCATGGCGTCCTCGAACAGCGCCGCCAATTCCTCCGGTCCCGCGGGCCGGGGCGATAACTTCGTCACGCGATGTTGCGGCACGGTTCCCTCCACCAGCGCCGGAATATCGGAAGCCTGATAGCCCAGCTCCCGCAGACCATTCGGGATTCGCAGATCGTGCATGATCCCGACAATGCAATCGGCCAGAATTTTCCCCGCGTCTTCCTTCCTGGCCCCCTCCGTTTTCGCACCCAGCACTTCCGCCGCCTTGAGATGCCGTTCCGGCGAAGCCTGCGCGGTAAACCGGAATACCGCGGGCGCATTCACGATTACCGATACGCCGTGCGGAATCAACGGATGATCCACCGCGTCGTATCCAGGAGCCCTGAAACTCCGCACCAGGCCGGCCACGGGATAGGACATTCCATGCGGCAGATGCACGCCCGCATTTCCGAATCCGATTCCCGCATACGACGCCGCCAGCATCATCGCCGCGCGCGCCTCATCGTCGGAAGGATCGGCGACCGCCCGACGCAGAAACTGCGCGGTCAGCCGCAGCGCTTCCATGCTCCACAGATCGCTGATGGGATTTGAGCCCTGATACGCCGGGCGCAGAATAGGGCGCTCGGGACGCGGCCGATCGGCGAACGGCAAGGCTGTCCACGACTCCACGGCGTGGCACAGAACGTCCAGCCCGGACGCAGCGGCAACGGCTGGCGGCAAGGTCCGCGTGTTCTCGGGATCGACGATGCCGAGCGTGGGCTTCAGCCGCCGGTGCGCGATGCCGGTCTTGGCGCGCAGCGGCTTGTAATCGAAGATGGCGACGCCCGTGGTTTCACTTCCCGTGCCCGCGGTCGTCGGAATCGCGATGAGAGGCTTGACGGGGCCAGGCACCGGTTTGCCTTTGCCGATCGGCGGGTTCACGTAGTCGAGGAAGTCCGCCGGCCAGCAGCTGTAAAGGTTGGCGGCCTTCGCGGTGTCGATGGTCGAACCGCCTCCAATGGCGATGAGAGCGTCGTAATCGCCCGCGGATGCAAAGCGTATCGCCTCCTGCAGAGATTCGTCGCTCGGTTCGACACGCGCCCTGTCGAAGACCGTGAATCGAACCTTGTTGTTCTCCAACGATTCGAGTGCCGTTACCACCGGAGGAAGACGCCGCAAGTTGGGGTCGGTGAAAACCAGGGCGTGGCGTGCGCCGAGATCTACCATGTCGGCGCCCACCTCTCGGGTTGCGCCAACGCCGAAGCGGATGGCGGAAGCCGCCATTTCGAATGCGTATTCATGCTGCATGGTGTTATGAACCTCACTATCCTATCTGAACGCCCGCTTGTTATATACTTGCCACGTGAAAAAATTTGCTGCCGCGTTTTTCATCTTTGCATTCTGCCTTGCGGCCGCCGACTTCTGGCAAGCCAAGCCCTACACGGAGTGGAGCGATAAAGAGCTCCGGAAAATGATCACGAACTCGCCGTGGGCGAAGTCATTCAGTCCTCCCGCTCCAGCCGGGGGGCCTGGCGACTCGGGTGCGTCCACGCCGCTCAGTGAGGGTGGTGGCCGCGTACGCGGCGGAGGCGCTCCCGCTGGAGGGCCCGCTCCGGCCGACGCCGGCGTGGCGCCAACTATCTATGCGCGCTGGCAATCGGCGCTGCCGGTCAAACAGGCTGTCGCCCGTCTCAAGTACGGCGCTGAGGCGTCTACATCTCCCGACGCCAAACAGCTTTTGAACCGCGTGGAGACCAACTACGAGATCGTCGTCTCCGGCCCGTTGAAATCGATGCTGGGCGGCGACACCGATACGCTGAAGGTTTCTCTCATGGAATCCAGTTTGCTGACATCCAAAGGGACGGTACCGGTGAAACCTTCCGACGTCCAGATCGCGTTGAGCAAGGATTCGAACGATATGGTCCTGCACTTCCCGCGCACCACTCCCTTCACGGTCGACGACAAGGAAGTGGAGTTCGAGACGAAATTCGGCGATCTGGTGCTGAAATATAAATTCAGATTGAAAGATATGGTGTTCAACGGCAAGCTCGAGATGTAGACGGGAAATCTGCCCGTGATCCTCAACTGGGTACTGGCATTCGCCTCTTCGGCGCTGCTGGTTTTGTTGTTCCCGCGCTTCAGCCTGGTCTGGCTGGCGCCGGCTGCATTGACGCCGCTACTCATTGCCTGTGCACGGGAAACGCGGTGGCGATGGCGATTCGGGCTCGGCTACGCCACGGGCGTTGCCTATTGGTTCGGCATCTGCAACTGGATCGAATGGACACTTGCGCATCACGCCGGCGTGAGCCCGGGGGTGGCGTGGTTTCTCTTCGCGCTGTTCTGCCTCGCCAAAGCGGTACAGATGGGGGTGTTCGCGGCAGTTGCGGGCGTGCTGCAGCGGTCCGTTTTTGCGCTTCCGGCCGTGGCAGCCCTGTGGGTCGCGATCGAGTGGACACACTCTTACACGGGTTTCGAATGGCTCAACCTGGGCAATGCGGGAAGCAACATGTCGATCCCGCTCCGCCTGGCGCCGTTGACCGGAGTCTGGGGCCTCTCGTTTGCATTCGCCCTGATGTCGGCGGCGATCGCATCGGTGATCCTGCGCAAGTCGAGAGTCCGATTGGTGTGGATTATTCTGCTGCCGGCGCTGGTCTTTCTGCCGGATGTGCCGAACGCGGAACGAGGCAACGCAGCCGCGATCCTTGTGCAGCCGAATATCGACGACGATACGGAGTGGACGCCGGATCTGGTGAACCGGACGGAGCAGCAGTTGATGATCCTGTCGATGAGCCCGGCCTTAAGCAGTATGCCGGACGGCGCCCGCGACCGGGGCGCGGACATGGTCGTTTGGCCGGAAATGCCCGCGCCATTCGAAGACACGGATGCCATTTTTGTGGGCCGGCTGGCCACGGTTGCCAAAACGGCTCACGCGGCCGTGCTCACCGGAGTCATCGCGAGAGCCTCCGACGGGGCTCCGTTGAATTCGGCGCTGCTCATGGGGCCGAACGGGGTCGCTATCGGCCGCTACGACAAAGTGAATCTGGTTCCATTTGGAGAATTCGTGCCGTGGCCGTTCGGCATGCTTACGCGCAAGGTGTCGACCGAAGCGGGCGATTTCGAAGCGGGCAGAGGGATCGTCGTTTCATCCTTGGGCAATCACAAAATCGGCACTTTCATCTGCTATGAATCCGTGTTCCCGAGCTACATCCGGAAGTTCGCCGCGTCCGGCGCGGAGGCACTTTTCAACATTTCTAACGACAGCTGGTTCGGCAGGAGCGCGGCGCGCTATCAACATCTGCTGATCGTCCGCATGCGTGCGGCGGAAAACGCCCGCTGGATTCTGCGCTCCACCGACAATGGAATTACCACGGTGATCGACCCGGCGGGGCGCATCGTGCGGGCGACGCAGGAGTATACGGAACTCGCGGCCCGCTTTCAGTATCGATACCGCCAGGACCAGACTTTTTACACGCGATACGGCGACTGGTTTGTCGGTTTCTGCGCACTCCTCGCGGCGGCATCGCTCATGAGTGCCGTATCATCGGCACGTCGCCGTCCTTGACGATATATTCTTTTGGACCCAACGCCGTCCTGTCCAGTCTTCTGTAAGAGGTTGATCACAAGAGAAGCCGAGTCTCGTGATAAAAGTGGGAGGGGGGAGCAACAAAACCGTACGCTCGCACCGCGTCACGAGGGCATGCGCGGTAATTGGGATCGGCGTGGTTTTGTTCGGCGCGGCTGCCAATGCCCAGCAACCCATCGAGTTCGAAGTCGCATCGATCAAACCCCTTTCGGGTTTTGTCAATGCCCGCGGCAATGCTTCAGGACCGCGGATCACTCTTTCCGGATACGCGTTGCAAGGCCTGATTATGGAGGCATATCAGGTTGAATCGTGGCAGGTTTCAGGCGGTCCGCCCTGGCGCGATACGGACCCGTTTGAAATCATCGCGGAGGCGCCTGGCGATACGTCACCCACGCCGGCACAAGTGCGCGAGATGCTGCGGCAACTGCTGCAAAAACGGTTCAGGCTCAAGGTTCACCGGATGACGCAGGAAGGCGGAATCTATGCGCTCATCCTCGCGAAAAATGGACCAAAACTTAAAAAGAGTACTGCCGGTGATTTCGGTTATTCAGTTGGCGAAGTACGCGGGGCGTGAAACTCAGCTTCAAGAAGGTGTCCATGAATTTTTTCGCGAATCAGACCCCCTCTCAGGCGCAACTGGGCCGTCCCGTGGTTGATCGAACAGGCCTCGCAGGCGAGTGGGACTTCGAACTCACGTTCGTGCAGGATGCCGCGCTGCCCGGTTCCGATCTGCCGGACTTATTCACCTCGCTACGTGAGCAACTCGGCCTGAGTTTGGAATCGCAGAGAGGTCCGGTTGAGAGGTTAATCATTGAGCGCGCGGAGAGGCCCTCGGCGAATTAGTTAACTTCTCTGGCCAGTTGCAATACCCATCGGCAGAGCGAGTCCGGTTTGACGGGAAAAGCGCATGGCGCTAATGTGATGCTCCCCGGCAGAAGCTATGAGTGGCGTATTACCAGCACGTCGCCGTCCTTGACGATATATTCTTTTCCCTCGAGGCGCAGCAGACCCTTTTCACGCACGCCGGGATAGCCGCCGAGGTCGATCAGATTTTTCCAGTTCACCACCTCGGCGCGAATGAACTTCTTCTCAAAGTCCGAATGGATGGCACCCGCCGCCTTGACCGCCGTGCTGTGAATCGGAATCGTCCAGGCGCGGACTTCCGTGTCCCCCGCTGTCAGAAAGCTCATCGTTCCCAAGAGCCGATAAGTGGCCTCGATGATGCGCTGCAGCCCGTTCTCGCGCAATCCGTAGCTGGCAAGATACTCGTGCGCGTCGGCGGCGGGCAGCTCCGCCAGTTCCGCCTCGATCTTGCCGCAGACAGCCGTCACCGCGGTGTTGGCCTTGTCTGAAAGCGGTCCGGTTCGATACCGTTCCTCGACTTCATGCAGGCGCGCGGCATCCTCTTCGCCGAGGTTCAGCACCAGCAGCATCGGCTTCTGCGACAAAAACTGGAAGCCGCGGATGCCTTTCTCGACCTCGGCGGCGAATTCGAGATTGCGCAGCGGAGTATTCGCGTCGAGCGCTTCTTTACAGCGCACCAGAAGCTCATATTCCTTATCGAGCTCCGGATTTCTGGTCTTCTTCCGGTCGCGATCCACCCGGTCGAGGCGCTTTTCGACAACCACCAGATCGCTCAGAATCAATTCCGTCTCGACGTCTTCGAAATCGCGCGCCGGATCCACCGATCCGTGTTCGTGCGGCACGGTTTCATCCTGAAAGATGCGCAGCACATGGGCAAAGGCGTCCACCACCCGCAGGCTCGCCAGATAGGCGGGATCCCGCAGTGTTTCTTTCGAGATCGCGGGCGCATCGATATACTCCACCGTCGCGTAGGTGATCTTGGGAGGCTGATACAGCTCCGCGAGCGCATCCACGCGCGGGTCGGGGACCTTCGCCACGCCCGTGCGCACGGCCGTGGAACCCATTCGCGTTTCCTGAGTCGCCCCGGTCAGAATCGTGAACAGGGATGTCTTGCCTACCATCGGCAGGCCTATGATTGCAGTCTTCATTTGATTTTCGGACACACGGCGCGCGCCGCGTCTCTTCCGCGCCCGAACAAACGCGGCTGTCGCCGCATGTCCCTCAAGCCATGACCTTTCAAAGCGGGACTTCGAGCTGGGCCAGAATTTCTTCCACGATGCGCTCGCCTGTCGCCGCGGCGTTCGCTTCCCGCCGCAGCGCGAGAGAGGATCTGGCAGCCGGCACCACCCGATGGCCCAGCACTTTCGGAGCGAGAACCTTCACATCGTCCGGCAAAGCATAGCCGCGGCCTTCGACCACGGCATTGGCCTGTACCGCGCGATACAGCGCCTGCGAGCCGCGGGGGCTGACGCCGAGCGCGAGGCCCTCATGTGTACGCGTGCGCCCGATCAGCGCCAGCATGTAGCCGACGATCGCCTCATCCACCTGAACCTGCTTCACCGCGCACTGTAGTTCGCTCAATTCGGCGCGCGTAAGCACACACGGAGTCGTTTCGCCGTGATGCGCTTCCGGCTGACGAATGATTTCCCGCTCGCTTCCGGCATCCGGATAGCCGATGCGCAACCGCATCAGAAACCGGTCCAGCTGCGATTCCGGCAGTGGATAAGTGCCGTGGTGGTCGGCCGGATTCTGCGTCGCGATCACCATGAAGGGCTCGGGCAATGTCAACGTGCGCCCCTCCACGGAGACCTGCTGTTCATTCATCGCTTCGAGCAGAGCCGACTGCGTCTTCGGCGTGGTGCGGTTGATCTCGTCGGCGAGAAGAAAATTCGTGAACACCGGGCCCGGCTTGAATTCGAACTCTTCGGTATGCGCGTTGTATACGGTAACTCCGAGCACATCCGAAGGCAGCATGTCGCTGGTGAATTGCAGCCGGTGGAATGATCCGTCGACGGTCCGCGCCAGCGATTGCGCCAGCGTGGTTTTCCCCACTCCCGGCACGTCTTCAATCAGCAAATGGCCGCGTGCGAGAAGGCACACCAGCGCCATCCGCACCGCTTCCGCCTTGCCGCGAATGCTGAGCTCGATGGCGTCTTCCACCTGCCGGAGCTTTCCCGGCGCAATACGCGTGGCGAGCGTGGCCGGGTAAGAGGACATTCAATCTCCAGAATACCTTAGACTTCCAGGCCCACGGCCCGCATCAAGTCGAGCGCGTTGCTGCGCTCGACCACTCCCGGACGTATCTTGTAATCGAATACGAGACGGCCGTCTTCGAGCCGATCTTCGAAGTGAACATTGGCCGCCTGCGGGGCGAGTTCGTCCGCGATGCTGGAGAGCGCCAGATCGTGCGTTGTCAACAGTCCGATGGCTCCGCGGGCGAGCAAAGCCCGCACGAGCCCTTCTGAACCCAGCGCGCGGTCATGCGAATTGGTTCCTCCCAGCAGTTCGTCGAGAAGAAAGAGCGCAGGCGGCGTTAACTCCAGCACCTGCTTCAGGCGCAAAATCTCCGCCATGAACCGCGAATGACCTTCTTCGAGAGAATCCGTGGTTCTGATCGACGCCCCCAGAGACACATGCGAGAGCGCGATGCGTTTCGCGCGGACCGGCCCGCCCGCCAGCGCCAGCACCGTGTTGACCCCAACCGTCCGCAGCAGCGTGCTCTTGCCGGACATGTTGGACCCGCTGACGACCAGCAGCCGCAGCGGCGCGGCCAGTGTGACACTGTTGCGGACGCACTGAGCCTCGGGCAGCAGGGGATGCCCCATGTCTTCGCCATCGAAGAAAGGTTCAGACCCGGCTTCCGCGAACCGCGGGAACGGATCAAGAGGATGCTCCCAGGCGTAATTGGCCAGCGACGACAGGGCCTCGATCTCGCTCACTGCATCCAGCCAACCCGCGACTTGCGAACCGTTCTCCGCGCGCCAGAATTCGATCGCCATTCCGACCTGCGTCGTCCAAAGCACCAGCGGCCCGAAGGCCCGCAGGAATGGATTATCCCGCGAATCGAGCATTTCGATCCAATGCCGCAGGCGCGCGATTCTATGAGAGGCGGGCCGCCCGTTCACATCGATCGCCTTGCGGAGGGCGGCGAGAAGCGGGGATCGAAAACGCTGTTTCTCCAGAGTCGCGAGAATCTGGGACAGCAGGTCGAGATCGTGCGCCGGCTCCTCGACGGACTGCACGATGCCGAGTATTTTCGTTCTCATGGAAAGCGCGAAGAGCCCTTCGGACGCGCAAATCACGATCACTGCCAGGCGCGCATTGGGGTCGCGGAGATCCGTCGATACCCACCAGATCAGCATGGCTACCGTGATCAGAGCGAATATCAGGGACAGCATCCGCTGCCAGGCCGGGAACGGCCGCGGCGGCGTGGCGGACCACTTTATCAGTTGATCGGGATTCACGCCGCTTCGATAATCGTCTCCGAGCACGGCAAGCTGCTCGCGCAATTCGAGCATGGGTCTAAGCTCGTCGATGGCTTCATGCCGCGCGATGAGCTCTTCAGTCGTGGTTGACAAGGCCGATGCCGATTTCAACCAGCCCGCCAGCCGCGCTTCGCCGCCCCGCGTGCGCGCCGTCGATAGTAGTTCGAACAAGCTCGCGCGCCCGAACAGATCGAGATCGGAAGCATAGGGATGATGCGGATCGGCGAACCGCTCGCCGTCCTCCCCGCTCCCCTGCCAGCGATTTTGGAGCCGCGCTGTCCCTCGTTCATAGAAAAGGATGGCGCGCCGGACCAGCGCCGTATCCCGCTCGAATCGCGCCTGCCACCAGACCAGCACGATGAAAATGGCGATCGGCGCCGCGATCCACCAGATCGAAACGCCGTGGAACGCATACCAGACGATGGCTGCGGCGCCAAGGAATACGAGCAACCGCAGGTTCCCGATCCGGTTGCGCCGCCGCTTCGACACGTCGAGACGGTGAGCGAGCCCGGTGATCCGGTGTGCGTAGACTTCGCGCGGCGTGGCGCTTGTATCCATCAACGCCAGCTTAGCGAAGAGACCGCAACGTCTGTAATAGAATTGAGATTCGCCCTGCCTCTTGGGGCGCGTAGCTCAGCTGGTTAGAGCGCCTGCTTCACACGCAGGAGGTCCGGGGTTCGAGTCCCTGCGCGCCCACCA
>Ga0070733_10001285_pt1 | contig 18858 bp, 14 predicted proteins | sample Coa_R1_9_FD_66450 | JGI IMG/M metagenome (GOLD analysis project Ga0070733, IMG submission 66450) | Surface soil microbial communities from Centralia Pennsylvania, which are recovering from an underground coalmine fire - Coalmine... | ecosystem: Environmental > Terrestrial > Soil > Unclassified ... | reverse complement strand
AGGTACACCGTGAAACTGGTAACGTCGCGGAAGCCAAGCCGGCGATAGAGCCGATAGCCGGCGTCGGTGGACTCCAGCACCAGCGGCAGATTGGCGGCGTTCTCTCGATCGGCACTTTCTTGAGCGGCACTTTCTTGAGCAATGGCCGCCCGCAGCAAAGCCTCCCCATATCCCTTGTGGCGATGCGCCGGGACCGTACCCAGCGAGTACACACCCACGGCGCCGCCCGCCCGCACCAGGGCTACGATGGATACCACGGAGCCATGCGCAATTCCGACGTAGCCGCGATAGGCTCCGTGCCAGGCCGATTCCGGCTCGTACACGGCGCGCGCTACGCCCAAGGGAATATCAAAGCAATTTATGGTGAGTCCGGCGAAAGCGGCGCGCAAATCGGGAGAGCAGACCGCCCTGCATTCCAGTTCGGGAAGGGGGCGAGATGGCTGCGAAAGCGCATGTGCCAGCATGCCGGGAGCGTGCGAGATCGCGCGCATACCAGCCTCGGCGAAGATTTCGCGGCTATGGCGGCGGGCCGTGGGATCCAGCAGATCCTCGCATAGCCAGAAGGACCACCGTGATTTTCGCTCGCGATAAAAGCGTCCGGCGTTCGCCAGAATCGACGCCAGGTCGCGCTCGGAGGAAACTGGCCGCGCAAGCAAGGCCATGTTGAAGACTCCGTAGTCCAGGCCGGAGTACACGATCTCGATGCCATCGTCGATGCGGACCTCTCCGCCGCCGGTGGCCTCGCCGAAGAAGCGCATGGCCTGGCGAAGATTGTCTTCGACCACCTCAAAGCCGCCAGGTGTGTTTCTCAAGAGCGGGGACATAATCAAAGCAATGTCATAGGATCGACGTCGATGAGCAAGGAAGCGGCAGGCCAGCGTTCAGCGGCGGCGAAACGCCGCAGTTCCCCGAGGATCTCACCCAGGCGCGCGCGACTGGAGGTTTTGAGCAACATTTGAAAGCGATACTCGTTCTTGAGGCGCGCCACGGCGGCGGGCGCTGGCCCCAATACCTTAACACCCTCGGGAGCCGGCTGGAGCAGGCGGCCGAGAGCTCCGCTGCGGGTGAGCGCCTCCTCCTCGCGCCCCGCCCGGACCACCACATTGGCTAAGGCGCCGAAGGGTGGATACCACATCAGGCGCCGGAATTCGATTTCCTTAGCGTAGAACATTTCGTAATTCTGCGCGGCGGCGCAGCGAATCGCATAATGCTCGGGGTTGATGGTTTGAATGAGAACGATGCCGGGAATGTCTCCGCGTCCGGCGCGTCCGGCAACCTGGGTCAGGAGCTGGAAGGTGCGCTCCGCCGCGCGGAAATCCGGGAGTCCGAGGCCGACATCGCCGTTCACGACGCCCACCAGCGTGACGTTGGGAATGTCGTGACCCTTGGCGATCATCTGCGTCCCCACCAGAATGTCGAAGGAGCCGGCGCGGAAGCCGGCCAGGATGGTCTCGTAATCATGCTTGCCGCGCACCGTGTCGCGATCCAGGCGGGCGACTCGGGCGCGCGGAAACGCCGCGTGGATCTCCTCCTCGACCTTCTCCGAGCCGACTCCCACGAACTGGACGAATTCGCTATCGCACTTGGGACAGCGCTTGGGAACCGGCGTCGAGTAATTGCAGTAGTGACACAGCATGCGCCGGTCGCGGCGGTGAAAGGTGAGTGTCACCGAGCAATTCACGCATTCGACGCGCTCTCCGCAGGCGCGGCAAACCACGAAGCTGGAGAAGCCGCGGCGGTTGAGCAGGAGCATGGTCTGCTCGCCGTTGGCCAGCCGTGCCGTGACCGCGTCGATCAAGGCTCGGGAAAAGGTGACCTGCTTGCGCGTTGCCAGAAATTCCTCGCGCATGTCGATGAGCTCGACCTGGGGCAGGGGACGGCGCTCGATGCGCTCGGGAAGTTCCAGGCGGGTATACTTGCCGCGGTCGGCGTTATAGCGGGTTTCGAGACTGGGCGTGGCGGAGCCCAGGATCACCACCGCCCCCTCATCGCGGGCCCGCACCACCGCCACGTCGCGGCCGTTGTAGCGCGGCGTCTCCTGCTGTTTGTAGCTCTGGTCGTGTTCTTCATCGACCACGATCAGGCCAAGATTCTGGAGCGGCGCGAACACGCCGGAGCGAGTGGCCACCACCACTCCCGCGCCGCCGGAGCGAATGCGCCGCCATTGCTCGGCACGCTCGGTGTCGTGAAAAGCGGAATGAAGAATCGCGACGCGTTCTCCGAAGCGGGAATGAAACTGGCCGGCAACCGCGGGAGTCAGGCCGATCTCCGGCACCAGCATCAGCGCGCTCTTCCCGTGGCCAAGGGCCGCCTCGATGGCGCTTAGATACACTTCGGTCTTGCCGGAGCCTGTAATTCCTTCGAGTAAGAATGCGGTGAACTGCCCGGCTTCCAGGGCCGCGCGGATGGAGGCGAAAGCGATCGCTTGATGCGCATTGAGCGTGCGCGGAAGGCGTGGAGCGATCGCAGGAGCGGGTTCCCCCCCGGGCTCGGGAGCGGGCGCTATTCGGTGATGGCGCTGCGCGGTGCGGTCTTCCGCCTCGACCAATCCTTTCTTCTCGAGCGCACGCAGGACCGCGGCGGCCTTTGGGACCTTGCGCGCCAAATATGCGCCGCTTAACGGGCGACCGTCAAGCAGCCTTAGCAGCTCCCCGGCCGGATCCGGCGAACTATCGTCGAAATGAAACTGGCGCGCCGAATCGTGGCCCGAAGAAGTGAGCGAATAGACCTTGCCGCGGCGAATGTCGGCGGCGAGCGGCGTCATCGCGCGCAGAGTCTCGCCCAAAGGTGCGCAATAGTACTCGGAAATCCAGCGGCCCAGCTTGAGCAGGCCGGCATCGAGCACCGGTTCTTCATCCAGCAGCCGCAGAGCCTCACGCGGCTCGGCCGCAGGCGCTTCCCCGTGGGTGCGCAGGACCACCCCTGCGACAGTGCGCTTTCCGAACGGAACCAGCAGGCGGCAGCCGGTTTGCACTCGCTGCCGCAAGGTCTCCGGAAGCAGGTAGGTAAAGGGCTGGTCGAGTGGTACCGGGAGACTGACGTCGCAGTAGGGGTCGGGCATGTTGCGCTCCGGCGCCTACGGTTGTAGCGTCTTCCGCAGCTCGAGAAACTTCGGATACATCAGCCCCTGAAGCAAATCGGTCTGCTCCGGCAGCGGCCATAGCTTGACCAGCTTCGCGGCCTCCGGCTTCCTTCCGGCGCGGACCAGGGCCTCCGCGTACAACGTGCGCACCAAGCCGTCGCTGGCCGGGTTGGAGTGCTGGTAGTCCTTCTCCAGATCGGCGACACCGGACGGAACAGACTGGAGGTTGTTCCAAACCTGAAGCTGGCGCTGGGCCACGTTCGCGGTCTCTTGAAGCGCGGGCATCTGCACATCCATCTTGAGCAGCTCCACGCCTTGCTCCCGCCTTCCCGTCTCATACAGCCAGTTGGCGCGACGCCACGTGAGCAGGGGATCGTGCGCCTTGGCGCGATCCTGCCAGTACCGTTCCATTAATTTATCCGCGGCGGCCAATTGATCCGCGCCGGAAAGTTCCCCCGCGAGCCAGCGCGCATGCGCGGCTTTCCATAGCGGCGCGCCTTGCAGGAAGGAGGGATCCTTTTGATACGCATCCAGGAAGGAGCGCTCGGCCTGGTCGAACTTCCCATTCACGAAGAGAGCCTCTCCCAGCGAATCCATCGAGTTGACCGACTGGCCGGGCTGACGTCCATACTCCTCGAAGGATTTGCGCGCGCCATCCAGGTCGCCCGCGAAGGCCTGGGCGTATCCCAGCAGATTTCTCGTGTTCACATTGGCGGGATCGGCCAGAATGAAGGCCTGATAGTCGCGGGCGGCATCGGCGAAACGGCGCGCGTTCATTTCCATTTCCGCCAGCGAGCCGAGCAACGAAGGATCGGCGGGAACCAACGCGACGACCTTCTGTGAAGCCGCGATCCGCGCCGCGTCGTCCTGGCGTAGCGTGGCTGCCGCCAATTCGAGGCGCGCCCGGTCGATGGGGGAACGCAGGCCCGGCTTGGCAAGACCGCGTTCGGCGATCTCTCTCGCCTCGTTCGCGCGAGCGGGGCTGGCTGAAGCGGCGGTCTGCTCGACCCATCCCAACCAGGCCAACGCGAAATCAGGATCGAGCGTAACTGCTCGCTCGTATTGGCCTTGGCCCCAGGCCGTGGCGGCCGCAGGGGTCGCGGGAAACGTCCCCGCGGCCGGGTCCAAAGACTTGGCGGCCCGGTTCATCGCATCCGGAAATTCGCCGTCCTCCGAGATGGTCTGGATCATCCGGTGTCCCTCCGCATCCTCGACTTCGATCTCGAAATGCAATTTGCCCGAACGCCTCTCGAAATAACCGTGAACCATGCGAGTGGCGTGATCCAGGTACGCCTCGCGAACAGCGGTGGCGGTGAGCGGAATGGTTTTCGGCAGCCCCGTCAGATCGCGCTCCAGCATCCGGGGAGCAGCTTGCGCCATCCAGTCGAGCGAAGCGTCGCCGGTGAGATTATCGAACGTAAGCAGGACTTCGCGGATCAGCCCGGGAGCGGCTCGCCGCGAACAGGACGCGGTGACCATCGCCAGGATCAGGCCCAGCACCGCTGCAAGGATCGGCCTCGGCTTCAGAGAACCTTCTGCTCCGTGGCCATCAGTTGCTGGAACTCGGGATCTTCGCGAAGCACCATGAACTCAGGCTCCTTGAAGAATTTTCCCCGATCCTTGAAGCCTTCTTCGAGGGCCTTGCGAATGTACTGAATCGCGCGATCCTTGAAGCCCTGCTGCGCGCAGGTTTTGGCCATATAGTAATGAAGCTTAGCGCGCTCCTCCACGCTCTGATCTTGAACCGAGGTTCCTTGGGTGCTGCGCCGCTCGAAGACATCCGGGTCGATGCTCATGGCCTGGGCATAGGCCATCGAGAACTGCGCGTATTGTTTGCGTGCGAAGTAAGCCGTACCGAGATTCGCCAGAAATGGCGCGAAATCAGGCCGCAGCGCTAGCGCCTTGCGGTATTGGGAGATGGCCCGCCGGTAGGACTTGCGGGCGTAATATACGGTGCCCAGATTGTTGATCGCCTCCGCGTAGTTCGGGCTCAGTTTGACGGCCTGCTGATAATACTTGCGGGCGTTGTCCATATCGGCGAGCTGGTGGTAGGCGATGCCGGTTTTATTGGCCATGATGGCGGAGGCGCTCGAGCCGGCCTTGAAGCAATCGACAGCGTCGCGGTACAGCTTACGCGCCATCATAATGTCGCAGCGCAATTCGGGAGTCACGGGCGGAAGCTGCGGCGAAGCGGCAACTTGAAACGCCAAACCCGGAAACTCCAACGCCGTTACGAGAAGCAGGGAGCGATAAAACATAAAGCAGCGTCCTCGCCTTTTTTCTACTGTACCACCGGTTCGGGCGCGACTGAAGCAGAAACAGGCTAGAGAATTCGCTTAGAAGGCGGCGGCGGATTACTTAAACAGGTCGCCCACACGGCGCCAGATGCTCTTCTTTTCCGGCTGCGGCTTCACGAGCTGGGGCTCGACGTGGATTACACGCGAACCGCCGGGATCAGGAAGGCGTGTGCTGGCGACCGGCCGCACGCCGGACCCGTCGGGCTGGGTTTGCACAGGCTCCCATCCGGCAACCTGGGTTTTTCCGTCGCCATGCAGACGGCACACTTGCACGGGTTGGGTTCCCGCGATGAAAACCTCGCTGCGAACGCGCGGGCAGCGCGGCGTGGCCAGCTCGCCCGTATCGGCGTCGATATCCACCGAGACGATGCCGTCGGGCGCTTCGAAGGGACGCACGGTGCGGTATTCGCGGTGCTGGTGCGCGCGCCTCATGAATTCCACCCAGATGGGCAGAGCGCTCTTGGCGCCTTCCAGCTTGAAATCCTTGTTGTCGTCGAAGCCGATCCACACCACGCAAATCAACCTGGAAGTGAAGCCGGCGAACCAGGCGTCGCGGGAGGTGCCGGTTTTGCCGGCGGCGCACAAATAGATCGCGCCGTGGCAGGCGGCCAGATCGAATCCGCGCGCGCCGACCGAGGCGCCCGTGCCGGAGCGGATGACTTCTTCCATCAGGTTCTCGACCAGGTACGCGACCCGCGGATCGATGGCCTGGGTTCGCTTGGGCTGAGCCTTGTAAATCGTGACGGCCTGGCGGTCGCGTACCGCTTTGATAAAGCTGGTGTCGATCAACTGCCCGCCGTTGGGGAACACGGTATAAGCGCGGGCGATCTCGAGCGGCGTGACTTCGTAGGCGCCCAGCGCGATGGCCGGCGTAGGCTTGATCCCCCCGTTCAATCCCACCCGGCGAGCGACTTGCGCCACCTTATCGTAGCCCACCATTTCAGCGACCTTCACCGCCGGAACGTTCATCGAATGCGCCAGCGCCTCGCGCAGCGTGACCGCACGGTTCTCATATTTATCCTCGAAATCGGCGGGGGTCCAGGGCGGCTGTTGTTCGAACCAGAAGGTGGTGGGCTCGTCGACCACTGTAGACGCCGGCGTGAGCACCGCGCCGCCATTGGGATCGAGGGCGGTCTCAAAAGCGGCGGTGTAGACGAAAGGCTTGAAGGAGGAACCGGGCTGGCGTCCAGGGTGGACGGTGGCGTGGTCGAGCTGGCTGACGCCGTAATCGCGTCCACCCACCAGCGCCTTTACTTCTCCCGTCTCGGTATCGAGCACGACCATGGCGACCTGTGCGCGCGGAGACTCCTCGGTGCCGTATTTCTTGTCGCGGCGCAGCCATTGCGCGTCCGTTTCCAGGATGCCGGTCTTGACCGCCTCCTCGGCGTCGTGCTGAAGCGTCATGTCCAAGGTGGTGTACACGCGATAAGAATCGTTTTGAAAATCGCGATCCTGGAACTGGCCGAGCAGGGTTTCCTTCACCAGGTCGACGAAATAGGGCGCCTCCGTCGATTGGGTGGTGCCGCGTGTGACCTTCAACGGCGCGGCGGAGGCCTCGTCGAGCTCGCGCTGCGTGATCTTGCCGTTGTCGCGCATGTTCTTCAGCACCAGGTTGCGCCGCGCTTTGGCTTTGTCGGGGTGCAGGAAAGGGTCCCACTGCTCGGATTGAATGCGACCTGCGAGCATGGCGGCTTCGGGGAGCGTCACCTTGCTCAAATCCTTGCCGAAGTAAACCTGGGCGCCCTCGCCGAATCCGTTGATGCTGAAGCTGCCCTGGTTCCCCAGGTAAATCGAGTTGGCGTAATACTCGAAGATCTGTTTTTTGGTGAGCTTCTGCTCCAAATGGAGCGTGATGAACAGCTCGGCGGCCTTGCGGGCCCAGCTCCGCTCCGTCGAAAGCAGCATCGTGCGCGCCAGTTGCATGGTGAGGGTGGAGCTTCCCTGCGCCAGGCGCCGATCCTTGAGATCGATGAAGACGGCTCGTACCAATCCGATGGGGTCGACGCCTGGATGCTGAAAAAAGTGCTTATCTTCGGCCGAAAGCACGGCATCCACCATTACCTGAGGGATGTCGTCGTAGCGGACGATGCGGCGCTTTTCGCGCTTGCGGTCAAAGAGATTGGTCAGCAGCTCCGGCTCCAGCATGTACTCAGTCCGATCGGTGTGATCGGCGAGCGAAATGATCTGGGTGACGCGGCCGCCCGTGATCTTGATCACCGCGCCTTCCTGGTCATAGGCGTCGGGCCCGGGATTGATTTCGATCCCATCCGGGCGGACCCGGTACCAGCCCGCGCGGCTGCTGTTCGACTCCGAATACTGGCAGCGGCGGAGGTAATCCGCAATCTCATCGGCGCGGGCCGGTTGATCGAGCTGAACCGGCCGGGGAGCCGCGTACAACAGGCTCATGTTCGAGAAAGGACCAGTCCGCAGCTTTTCGTCGGTGATGCGGGCGTACTTGACGTAGAAATACGTGAAGGTTCCGAGACCCAGGGCCAGGATCAAGGCCGCCGCGAGAAGCACGGCCCTTCCCCAGCGCGTCAGGAGAAAGCGCGTAAACAGGGTTTTTTCGAGTCTAATGGCCAAGCGGTCTCACTTCTTGGTGTCTGCGAGCGAGTACAGCGATCTCGCTCCCCGGGATAAGTCCGGGTTCAGCTCTTTCCAGATATCGTCGTGCGGCTGCCAATCCGGATTTTCGCGTCCGGTGATTTGCAGCTCCGCCACCTTGAGCGTCCCATGGCCGTAGGGGCAGATGTATTCGGTGCGAGGGATCCCGATGAATAAAATGTGCGTCCAGGAGCCGGTGGCGACAGGCATGCGCAAGCGGCGGAGGCAGGTCCGGCAGCGGTAACGCTGGTCCAATACGATGACCCAAAGCAAGCCCGCGGCGATCAGCGATACAACCATCATCGCGAAGGTAAACGCCAGGTCGATTGCGAACCTCTGAGGATGAAACATCCAGGCGACGGCCTTCCGGAGCTCCAGCAAAAAAGCTCCCGCAACCGCCAGCTTTGCGATCAGGTAACCCCAATACCGCATATACTCGTTGGACACCCACCCGGCGTACCGGGTTCCCACGCCTTTTAGTTTGGCACACTCCACTGCCCGCGCGGAGAAGGCCGCCGCCCACTGCTGAGATGGATGATGCATGAGACCGAATCGTTGCAAATACAACGCAGTCACTGAGCGCCTCGCGAGATCCAGCCGTGGAAGACGGTCGCGGCCAGGATGGATTCCAGCGGGACGGCCGCCAGCCCGCGCTAGGAGACCCGTGCATTTCGCGGGAAGCCTCGATCCCTCAGCATTACAACCGCGTTACGATAGAGGAATGTCCGCGGGAGCAGTTCGGCGCAAAGCCAGTATTCTTGAAGCACTCGCCATCTTCGCCATGATCATGGCGTACATCTGGAAATGGCGCTTCACTCATCCGAGGCTCTGGGTTCCAATGGTGGCCCTGATCCTCGCGTCGCAGGTGGCGCATGGCGACGGCGCGCGCGCAGTGGGCCTCAAGGCCGAGAATTTCTGGGTCTGTCTTCGCAGGTTCGGGCCCATTCTCATTGGATTGGTGTTGGCGATGCTGACTGCGGGCCTGCTGCTTGGGACGCTTCGTCCCATCGGGTTCGAACAAGCGATGCTGGCGTTCGCGTTGTATCTGCCCTGGGGCCTGTTCCAGCAGTATCTTCTGAACGGCTATTTCCTCACGCGATTTGAGACCGCGCTCTCGCAGAATTCCGCGAGCATCCTGGCATCTGTGCTCTTCTCCGTGGTGCATTCGCCGAACTGGTTTCTGATGCTGGTCACGCCTGTCGCCGCCTACGGAGCCATTCGGGTCTACCGCCTGCACAGGAACCTTTATTTCCTGGGATTGGCACACGCCGTCATCGGATGCCTGCTATTCGTGGTGGTGCGGGATTCCGTGAGCCATCATCTGAACGTGGGTCCCGGATGGTTCACGCATCCGTGAAGCGGCTATAACGGCTCGGGGAGATGCAAGCGAGCCTTGGCCAGGGCCTGATCCAGGATCTGGGCGGCCTCGGCCTCGGGCAGGGCGCGCGAGGTGGAAAGCTCGGTGATCACCATGTGACGGGCGCGATCCAGCATCTTTTTTTCGCGGAACGACAGCGGCTTCTGAGATTGCAGGATCAGCAGCGTCTTGAGCACCTCGGCGACGGCCAACAGGCTGCCGTCGCGCATCCGTTCGGAGTTCTCTTTGAAGCGATCCTTCCAGTCCTGATAGCGGCGGCAGCGGCCCTCGGAAAGGAAGCTCATGACGCGGGCCACTTCTCCATTGCGAGTGAGCTTGCGCAGGCGCAGTTCATCCGCGTGAGAAAAAGGCACCAACACGGTCAGGCTGTTGTAAGTCAAGCGCAGCAGGTAGTACCGCTCAAACTGGCCCGCGAAGGCCCTGCTACTGATGTTCTCGATCGTCGCTACCCCATGATTGGGGTAAACTACCTTCTCACCGACTTGAAAGTTCATGCGGAGCTACGGTCCTCATCGTGGAATCCCTCGCGCGGGTATCTCCGGGGCCTGCGTTCAAATCGTTGAAACAGGCAAAGAGAATCTTAATCTGAGTTTAATCCCCTGTCAATAAGAAAGTATGCCGTTTGGATTGAGAACCTAACCGATTGATGGAAAAGAGCTTGTAAGCAACGGCTTAGCCTTGGGGAGACTTTGGACCACCGAGTCCGCGTAATCTGGAGAGGATCGGGTACCATGAAGGAATCCCATGGAGTCCGCCAAAGTAGACCTTAAGAAGACAATCCACCTGCCGCAAACCGGGTTTTCCATGAAGGCCAACCTGGGGCAGCTCGAACCGAAGCTGCTGGCCCAGTGGGACGCCACGGGCTTGTACCAGCGCATCCGGGAAGCTCGCAAGGGCTCGCCGAGCTACATTTTGCACGATGGCCCTCCCTATGCCAACGGCAACATTCACCTGGGCCATGCGCTGAATAAGCTGCTGAAGGACTTTATCGTGCGCCTGAAAACCATGCAGGGCTACGATTCGCCCTACGTCCCCGGTTGGGATTGCCATGGCCTGCCCATCGAGTTCCAGGTGGATAACGAGCTGGGCGCGAAGAAAGCCTCGATGTCGCAGGTGGAGATTCGCGCGGCTTGCCGCAAGTACGCCGAGAAATACGTCGAACTTCAGCGCAAGGATTTTATCCGGCTCGGGATCATGGGCCGGTGGCAGGATCCCTACCTGACGATGAGCGCAGAATATGAGGCGGTCATCGCCGGCGCGTTCGTCGAATTTCTGGAACAGGGCTATGTCTATAAGGGGTTGAAGCCGGTCAACTGGTGCATCCGCGATCGCACGGCGCTGGCCGAGGCCGAAATCGAGTACGAGACTCACTCCAGCCCGTCCATCTGGGTGCGCTTCGCGTTGACATCCGATCCGGCGGCGATTGATCCGGCGCTGGCGGGAAAGCGGGTCTACGGCTTGATCTGGACTACCACCCCGTGGACCATTCCGGCGAATCTCGCGATCAGTTTTCATCCCAAGTACCGATATGTCGCGGTGGATGTGGCAGGCGACGTGTACATTGTCGCCAAGGATCTCCTTATTGCAACAGCGGACGCGTGCGGCTGGGTCTCGGCGGAAACCATCGCCGAGTTTCCGGGCGAGCGGCTGAATCACACGGTTTTTCGGCACCCTTTTATCGAGCGCGATTCGCTGGGCATTCTCGGGGATCACGTGACGCTGGAGCAGGGAACTGGCGCGGTCCACACGGCTCCGGGCCATGGCCAGGAAGACTACGTCATCGGCCAGGCGAACGGGATCATGACCTATTGCCCGGTGGATGTGGCGGGGCGCTTCTATCACGTTGAAGGCGAGCCGGGAGCTCTTCCGGAGGAACTGATCGGGAAGACGGTTTGGGACGCCAATCCAATCGTGATGGAGATCCTCGAAAAGGCCGGAGCGCTGGCGGCTCACCGCAAGATCGATCACAGCTATCCGCATTGCTGGCGCTGCCATCGTCCCACGATTTTCCGCGCGACCGAACAGTGGTTCATCGGAATGGACCGGAACGATCTGCGGCAACGTACGCTCGAAGCCATCAAGGCCGTAAAGTGGAAGCCGGAGTGGGGGCAAGAGCGGATTTCGAATATGGTGGCCACCCGGCCGGATTGGTGCATCTCGCGACAGCGGGCGTGGGGCGTGCCGATCATCGTTTTCTATTGCGAAGGATGCAATGAAACGCTGCGAGATCGGAAGGTGCTGGATCGCGTGGTGGCGCTGTTCCGCCAGCACACAGCGGACGCGTGGTATTCGATGAGCGCCGAGGAGTTGGTTGGACCCGGGGTGGTTTGCTCCAAGTGTGGCGGAACCACATTCCGCAAGGAAAACGACATTCTGGATGTTTGGTTCGACTCTGGGGTGAGCCACCTGGCCGTGCTGACGAGCGGGAACGATCTTACCTGGCCGGCGGATATGTACCTTGAGGGCGGCGACCAGTATCGCGGATGGTTCCATTCGTCGCTGCTGATCGCCGTGGCGTTGAAAGGCGCCGCTCCGTATCGGGCGACCGCGACGAACGGGTGGACGCTGGATGGCGAAGGCCATGCGATGTCGAAATCGCGCGGGTCGGAGGCCGTTGAGAAGATCACCAATAAATACGGCGCCGATGTTCTGCGACTATGGACCGCGTCGATCGACTTTACCGAGGACGTGCGCCTGTCGGACACGATTCTGGAACGCCTGATCGAGGCATACCGGAAGTTGCGCAACACGCTGCGTTACGCGCTCGGGAATTTGTTCGATTTCGATCCGGTGCGGGACGCCGTGCCGGTGGAACAGATGCTCGACATCGATCGCTGGATTCTTTCTCGCGCCGAGACGCTGATCCGGCGTTGCCGGGCGTCGTACGACGACCTGGAATTCCATAAAGTCTACCGCGCGATTTACGACTTCGCCACCACGGATCTGAGCGCGCTGTATTTCGACGTTCTCAAAGACCGGCTGTATACCGCCGGGACGCGGAGTGTCGCCCGCCGCAGCGGGCAGACGGCTCTGTACCGGATTCACTACGCGCTGGTTCGCCTGATGGCTCCGCTGCTGTCCTTTACCGCGGAAGAGGCATGGAGTTTCACGGCCAAGCCCGCAGGCTCGCCGGACAGCGTTCATCTGGCGCTGCTGCCGGAGCCGGAGGAAGCGGCTTCTGGGTTAGACGCCGCTAAGTTGGCCGATTGGGACGCGCTGGTTGCAGCTCGCGAGCCCGTCCTGAAGGCGCTGGAAGAGGCTCGGCAGGCGAAGCGGATTGGGACGTCGCTGGAAGCTCGCGTGCGGATTCCGGCGACCGATCTATTACGACGTTACGAGAAGGATCTGCCGGCGCTGTTTATCGTGTCTCAGGTGGCGCTGGATTCGACCGAGGGCATCATGGTGGAGCGCGCATCCGGCGAGAAATGCGAACGCTGCTGGAAGTATTCCGAAGCGGTAGGCAGCGATGCGGATTTCCCGACGGTGTGCGAACACTGCGCGCCCGTCCTCAAGGAAATGTCGAGATGAAGCAGTCCCGGCCTCCGGCGTGGGTCCTGGCCGCGATCGTCGCGGCGGTTGCGGCATTCGACCGGGTGACGAAGGTTTACATTCAAAGCGCGTTTTCCCTTTCCGAAATCAGGCCGGTGATTCCTGGTTTTTTCAACATCGTTCACGTGGAGAACCGGGGAGCCGCATTCGGAATGCTGTCTGATTCCGCGAGTCCATGGAGTCGAGCGCTGCTGGTGGGTGTGTCCCTGGCGGAGATGGCTGCGATCCTGGTGCTGCTGTGGAATCCGCGGCGCATTGGACTCGCCAACACCCCATTTCTGCGAACGGCGCTCGCGCTGGTGTTCGGAGGCGCGTTGGGGAACCTGTGGGATCGCGTCTTCCAGGGGACCGTGACGGATTTCCTGCAATTCTTTTTCGGCTCTTATGAATTTCCTTCCTTCAATGTCGCCGACACGATGATCAACATTGGCGCGGGCCTGCTGTTGCTCGACCTGTGGCTGACGCGTCATCACCAGCCGGCTTAGCGCTCGACGAACGCCTTTAGCCGGGAGAGCGTCAGATCCCATTGCTCCGAGACGTCATCCAGGTATCTCTTGCATTCTGCGATCGGCTTAGGATCGAATTCGAACAAGCTCTCGCGGCCGGTGCGGACGCTACGCACAAGCGCCGCCTTCTCCAAGACTCGAAGATGCTTGGTGATCGCTTGCCGGGTAATTCTGGAGCCTTCGGTGAGCTGCGAGATCGAACGCGGCGCCCCTCTGGAAAGTCGCGCAACCAGAGCCAGCCGCGTCTCGTCCCCCAGCGCTGCGAAAACGGGCGCATAGGCCCTGCGCTCGGCGGAAATGCCGCTATGAACGTTGCGCGACATAGGCCTCAATGTTCTTCATTTGTTCGGTCCAGCCGCCGTCATTCCTGCGGAACGCCTCAAGGCGGCGGTCGCTGGGGATTTTATCGAAACCGGACTCGGTGAGCACAAGCATTGTGCCACTCGCGGTCATCTCCAGACGGAATTCGACGAGCGTCGGCGTCTCCTTTGAGTAATCGATTTTCGGATCGATGGCGTAAGGATGCCACGTGAAGGAAAAGAGCCGTTCGGGCTCCATCTTCTGCACGACGGCCTCCCATTTGACGTGCTCATAGCCGGGGTACGTGATGTGGCCGCGCGAGATCTGGCCCGGAACGAACGGGCCATCCAATTTCACGCGAAACCACTCGCCGAACTCATGGTGATCGGTAAGGGCGCGCCAGACTCGGGAAACCGGCGCGTTCAGTTCAATACGCTTCTCAATTCGATGATCCATGTTAAGCAACCTCTCAGTTGCATATTAGCGCAGCCTGACTGGAAATGCAACCGTAGTGTTGCGCTTTCTTGCCGCCCGACCTGGCAGTTGCCCGCGTCCAATAACCCGAGGTTATACTTGCATCATGCGGCGGGTGTGGTTGTTTCTTGTATGCTGTGCTCCACTGCTTGCCGCCGGAATCGCGCCGGCGGAATACAAGCAGCGGCGCGCCGATTTGCGCAAATCGCTGGACGGCGTGATGGTGTTATTCGGCGCGGAGGAATCGGAGGATTTGCACACAGCCTTTTTCCAGGAGTCCAATTTTCTGTATCTTTCCGGCTGGCGCGAGCCGGGGGCGGTGATGTTGCTGACACGCGGCGAGGAGATCCTGTTTCTGCCCCCGCGCAACGTCCGGGCCGAAACCTTCAACGGGCGCAGGGCCTCCGCGGACGACAAGGACGCAGTCGAGAAGACCGGATTCGAGAAGGTGCTGCCGCGCTCGGCGATTGAATCCACGTATTTGAGATTGCTGGAGTCGTCGCGCAATGTCTACGCGCTTCCGGAGGACGCGGAGGCAAGGAAGCTTCGGCCCCTGGCGGTGCTGCACGAGGAGCGGAACGCGGCGACGGAGATCGCCAAACTACGGGTGGTGAAATCACCCGCCGAGATCGGGTTGATTGCCGAATCGAGTGACGCGACCGTGGCGGCTCATATGGGGGCCTGGAAAGCGATGAAGCCCGGTTTTTTCGAGTACCAAATCGCGGCGATGATGACCTATATCTACCTCGGGCGCGGATGCGAGCGTAGCGCTTACGCGCCGATTGTCGGTAGTGGGCCCAATGGCGTAATTCTGCATTACATGAGCAACCAGCGCCGCGTGGATGCGGGGGAACTGGTGCTGATGGATGTGGGCGCGGAGTGCTCCGGCTACGCCACCGACGTCACGCGGACGGTGCCGGCCGACGGAAAATTCACGGCGCGGCAACGGGAACTCTACGAGGTGGTGCTGGGCGCGCAAAAAGCCGCCATCGCGGCGGTGAAACCCGGCGTGACGATGCTTGGCGGCAAAGGCAGCCTCCAGCAGATCGCCTACGACTACATTAATTCGCACGGCAAGGACCTGCACGGCGATTCCCTCGGAAAGTACTTCACGCACGGACTGGGCCACTTCGTCGGCCTGGACGTTCACGATCCCGGCGATTTGAGCTTGCCTCTGCGAGCCGGCATGGTCATCACCATCGAGCCTGGGGTTTACATTCCGGAGGAAAACATCGGCATCCGGATCGAAGACACCGTGGTGGTGACCGACAGCGGCTCCAGGCTCCTGAGCGGAGCGCTGCCGCGCGAGGCCCGCGAAATCGAGAGCCGCATCGGTAAGTGAGACGCCTTGGCAAGTAAAGCAGGCAACTCGCGCAAGGGATTGTGGCGCTATGTGGCTGTGGTCGCGGTGTGCTTCGCCATCGCGTTCGGCCTGTCCCTGGTGGCCCAAAGGATCGACAACTCGCTCTACGACGTGATGAGCCGGCGGTGGCAGCCGGATTGGGAACCGCAGTCGGTGGTGGTGGCCATCGACGAGAAGACCTTCGAAGCCCTGGGCGGACCGCGCGCCCGGCGGACGATTCTTTCCCGGGCTCTTGCCGATCTCGACGAGGCGAAGCCAAGGGTGGTTGCGATCGACATAATTCTGCACGATGCGGGTGACCCTCTTGAGGACGCGCGCCTGGAAGCCGCCTTGCGCGCCACGCCCAACCTCATTCTGCCGTCCGAGGTTGTGGCGCAGCAGTGGGAAGATCCGCTGCCCCGCTTCGCCCCCGCGGACCCGCGCCGTCTGGGACACGTCGAATGGGCCACGGACCGTCTGGACGGTGTTACCCGCCAGATTCCGCTGGAGAGAAGTGAGGCGCATCAGCAGCGCTGGGCCTTGTCGCTGGCGGCCCTGGGCGCGGCGTTGGGCCAGCCCATCGTCACCTCGACGGCGTCGGACGACGTGCAGGTGGGCGATCTCACCATCCCGGTGCTGAATGGCTCCCCGGGCCGGCCGCTGCTGATTCGGTACTTGCCTTATGGAAGAATTCCCATTATTTCCGTGCTGGATGTGAACCAGAAGCGCTCCGCGATCCGCGGCAAGGCCGTCTTTCTGGGGGAAACGGCGCTCTCGGCCTCGCGCGACCGGCTCCAGAATCCGGACGGAGAGAGCGTATCCGGAGTCGAAGCGCACGCGCAGGCGTTCGAGACGCTGATCCATGGCGACTATCTCACCCGGGCCCGCGACTATTCCGTGCTGCTGGTGTCGTTGGGGATCGCGGTCGCCGCCGGATTGATCTTCGGGATGCTGGCGGGGTGGCAGGCCTACGCGGCGGGCGCGGCCCTGCTGGCGTTTGCGCACCTCTTCCCGATGTGGCTGTTCCAGCGCAACATCGTCTTTGGGTTCTTTGCGCCGGGGGCGACGGCGTGGCTCTGCTCGATTGGCGCGGCGACGTATCAGCATTTCTTCGTGCGGCGGGAACTTGACCGCACCGAATCAGAGCGATCACGGTATCAGCAGGCAATCCACTGGGCCGCGCATGAAATGCGGACGCCGCTGACGGCGATCCAAGGCTCCAGCGAGATCATGAGCCGTTACAACCTGCCGGAGGAGAAACGCAATCAGTTGAGCGGGATGATCAACTCCGAGTCCAAACGCCTGGCGCGCATCATTCAAACGTTCCTCGATGTAGAGCGGCTGGCCGACGGTCAAATGGAGTTAAAACGCGAGCCGTTCGAGGCTGCTGACATGGTCGACGCCTGCATGCGGCGCGTGACGCCGCTGGCTGAGCGTAAGCAAATCGGGATGACGCTCGAAGGCCCGGTGGATGGCGTCCTGGTGGGCGATCGTGAATTAATGGAGTACGCATTTTACAATTTGCTGACGAATGCTGTGAAATATTCGCCCTCAGGCACGCAGATCCGGGTGTTTTCGGAACGGAGGTTTTTGGAACGCAATGACAGCGAGCTGCGTCTGGCGGTTAAGGACCAGGGGATCGGAATGGACTCGAAGGAAGTCCAGAATATCTTTAAGAAGTTCTATCGAACCAAGGGTGCGGAGGCGTCCGGCGAGGTTGGGACCGGCATCGGGCTCTCGATTGTGGAGCAGATTGTCGCGCGCCACGGCGGGCGCATCGACGTCACCAGTGAGCCGGGCAAAGGTTCATGCTTTACCATAGTAATGAAAGTGCACGCGCCGACCGCGGAAAATGCAAAAACTGTTGATCGTCGAGGATGACCAGTCGGTACGGACCACGATGGTCCTGTGCCTGGAGCTGGAGGGCTACACAGTCGAGGCCGTGTCCTCAACCCACGAGGCCATCGATCGCCTGGAGCACCATTCTTATCCCATCGTCATTTCCGATATTTATTTGGATGAGCGGACGGGAATTGACGTGCTGCGCACGGCTCGGCGGCAGAATCCGGACTGCGCGGTAATTCTGATGACCGGGCGCGGAAGCATGGAAACGGTCATGGCGGCGACCGAAGGCGGGGCCTTCGAATATCTGGCGAAGCCGTTTGAAATGGCCCACATGATCGACACCATCAAGCGCGCCGAGAAATCCCTGCTTGGCGAAGAGGGAGACGAAGCCGCCGCCATCGATGATCTACCGGATACCGAGATGATTGGCAGCTCGCCGCGCATGATCGAGATCTACAAGACCATCTCGCACGTGGCGCCCACGGATGCGACAGTCTTGATTGAAGGCGAAACCGGCACCGGCAAGGAGCTGATCGCGCGGATGATACACCGCAATAGCAGGCGCGCGCCGCAACCGTTCGCGCCGGTGGATTGCGGGGCCATCGCCCCATCCTTGCTCGAAAGCGAGCTTTTCGGAACCCTCAAGGGCGCCTACACCGGAGCCGATCGCGACCGCATGGGCGTATTCGAAGCTGCGGCCGGCGGCACCGTGTTTTTGGACGAGATCGGCGATATCGACCTGGGATTTCAGTTGAAATTACTTCGCTTTTTGCAGGAGCGTGAAGTGCGGCCGCTGGGCTCGGCGCGAGCCCGGAAAGTTGACGTTCGGATCATCGCGGCCACCAATCGCGATGTGCAGAAGCAGGTGGACGAAGGCAAGTTTCGCGAGGATTTGTGGTACCGCCTCAATGTCGTTCGTTTGGTCGTCCCGCCTTTGTGCGAGCGCCCAACCGATATTCCTCTGCTGGTGCATTACTTCCTCAAACGCTACAACGGACGTTATAAGCTGGACACGCGTCTGACCGATTCCGGGTTGAAGACCCTCGAGGAATATAGCTGGCCGGGCAACATCCGCCAGCTTCAGCACATGATGGAGCGGCTGGCGATTCTTGCGCCGGGCGGCCGCATCGACACTCCCGCGGTGCGCCATGCCATCGAGCAGATGGATTCGCGTGAGGGCTCGAGTGAAACGCTGGCCGATACCGAAGCCGAGCAGATCCGCCGGGTCCTGGCGGCGACCAACGGCAACAAGAGCCGCGCCGCCAAGATCCTGGGCATCGAGCGCAAGACTCTGTACCGGAAGCTCGAGAAGATGGCGCTGTAGGCGGGTGTCACGTCGGGCGCGAATATTTCTTCCCTAAGGAAATGAACGAGGTAGCGCGTGCGGAAGAGCGCCTTGGGACGCTTCGCGGCTTAGGATCGGGGTGCACAGGGAAGCCTGAACGGTCCCCAGTTAGACCTCAGTTTTTGTAGAATCTGCC
>Ga0070733_10001284_pt1 | contig 18873 bp, 10 predicted proteins | sample Coa_R1_9_FD_66450 | JGI IMG/M metagenome (GOLD analysis project Ga0070733, IMG submission 66450) | Surface soil microbial communities from Centralia Pennsylvania, which are recovering from an underground coalmine fire - Coalmine... | ecosystem: Environmental > Terrestrial > Soil > Unclassified ... | reverse complement strand
GCCGCTCGCCAGGGAGTGAGACGCGCCCTGGCGCGGCTGGGAGCGCCGCGCGCCATGGTGCCGATCGAAGCGGTCGCGCCGATGCTGGCAGAGGCGCGCGAGCGGCCCTTCAGCGCCGCCGGCTGGGTCTTCGAGCTCAAGTACGACGGCTACCGGCTGCTGGCCGGCCGTTCCGGCGCGGCTGCGGTCCGCCTGCTGTATCGCAGCGGCCGCGACGCCACCGCGCAGTTTCCGGAGCTGGCGCAGGCGGTCGCCGCGCTGCCGTTCGCCGCGCTGGTGCTCGACGCCGAGGCGGTGGCGCTGGACGCCGCCGGGCGGCCGAGCTTCGGCCTGTTGCAGCGGCGGGCGCAGCATGGGTCGGCGGCGGCGGTTCTGTTCGTCTTCGACCTGCTGGCCTGTGAGGGCTTCGATCTGCGGCCGCTGCCGCTCACCGTGCGCAAGGGCATGCTGCGGCGGGTGGTCGCGGCGGCCGATCCGCAAGGACCGCTGCGCTACGTCGAGGAGGTGGACGAGCGCGGCGAGGATCTCTTCGCGGCCGTCGCCGAGATGGGGCTCGAGGGAGTGCTCGCCAAGCGCGCCGCGTCGCCCTACCGCGCGGGCCGCTCGGCCGACTGGCTGAAGGTGCGGGTGGAGAGGGTGGGCGATTTCGCGATCGTCGGCTATGGTCCGCCGGCGCCGGCGGACCTGCGGCGGCTGCACCTCGCGGTGCGCACGCCAGCGGGATGGCACTACGCCGGCAGCGTCGGCAGCGGCCTCGATGCCGCGGCGCGCGGCGAGCTGAGCGCGCGCCTCCGCGGCCGGTCCCCGGCGCGGCCCGGCGCGGTGGCGGCAGGCAAGGCCGTGGCCCGGCTGGTGAGCGCCGACCGGCAGTCGGTGGCAATCGAGCCCGAGCTGGTCTGCGAGGTGCGTTACCAGGAATGGACGGCCGACGGCAGGTTGCGGCAGCCCGTGTTCCTGCGCCTGCGCGACGACAAGCCGCCCGAGGACTGCGCGCCGCCGGGGCACGACCCGGGGCACCCCGTGGCGCCTTGAGCCGCGGCCCGCGGCAGGAGAGCAGGCGGCACACCGGTGGCGGACACGGGCGCCGGCCGACTACAATCGCCGTTCCATGGCAGGGGAAGCTGGAGCACCTGGTCTACCGGGCCCGGCGGGGGGCGACCCGCGGCCCGTCGCCGGGCCGGGCGCCGATGGACGGGCGTGCTGTGCCGGCCCGACGGTGCGGCTCGATAGCGCCGCGGCGCTGGCGGCGGCGGCGCGGCGCTGGCTGGCGGCGCCGGCGGTCGCGCTCGACACCGAGTTCGTGCGCGAGCGCACCTTCTTCCCGCGCCTCGGGCTGATCCAGGTCGCGGACGGCGAGGCAGCCTACCTCCTCGATCCATTCGAGGTGCGCGATCTGGCGCCGCTCGGCGAGGTCTGCCGCGCCGCCGGCACTCTCAAGGTGGTGCATTCGGCCAGCGAGGACATCGAGGTCTTCTACCGCGCCCTGGGGGCGGTGCCGAAGCCTCTTTTCGACACCCAGGTGGCGGCCGGGTTGGCGGGCATCGGCACGTCGGTCAGCTACCAGCGACTGGTGGCGGCGCTGCTCGCGATCGAGCTGCCGAAGGGCGAGACCCGCACCGACTGGCTGGCGCGGCCGCTGTCGGCGGCGCAGCTCGCCTACGCCGCCGAGGACGTGGCCTGCCTGCTGCCGGTCTACCGGCGGCTGCGCCAGGAGCTGGAGGAGTTGGGGCGGCTGGAGTGGGCGCTCGAGGACTCCGCCAGCCTGCTCGACACGTCGCGGTTGGAGGTCGAACCGGAGCTGGCGTACCGCCGCGTGCGCGGCGCCGGCCGTCTCGACCGCCGCCGTCTCGGGGTGTTGCGGGCGCTGGCCGCCTGGCGCGAGCGCGAGGCCCGGCGGCGCGATCTGCCGCGCGGCTTCGTGCTCCGCGACGAGGCGCTGCTCGAGCTGGCCGCGCGGCAACCGGCGGCGGCCGAAGAGCTGCGCGGCGTGCCGGGGATCGAGCCGCAGCAGGCGGCGCGCGAGGGCGCCGCCTGGTTGCAGCAGATCCACGACGCGATGGCGCTCGACGAGGCGGAGCTGCCGCCCGAGCCGTGGCGGCCGCCGGGCACGGCGGCGGTGCGCGAGCTCGAGCACCGGCTGCGCGCGGTGGTGCGGGAGCGTGCCGCGGCGCTGGCCTTGCCACCCGAGCTGCTGGCGCCGCGGCGGGCGCTCGACGCGGTGTTGCGGAGCGCGCTCACCGATCCCGAGCCGCGGTTGCCACGCGATCTGGGGGGCTGGCGCCGGCAGGTGGTGGGCGAGGCGCTGCTGGCGGCGGTGGTCACTCGCGGCTGAAGAGGTGAAGGAGATGAGCGTGGAAAAGATCAATCTGCATGAAAAGCTGGCGCGCTTCGACGATCATTTCAGCCCCAAGGTGATCGCCGAGCTGAACGGCCAGATGGTCAAGCTGGTGAAGTTCCAGGGGCCGTTCGTCTGGCATCGCCACGACGCGGAGGACGAGGCGTTCCTGGTGCTCGAGGGGCGCTTCTGCATGGAGCTGCGCGACCGCGAGGTGTGGCTGGAGGCGGGCGAGATGCTGGTGGTGCCGCGCGGCGTCGAGCACCGCCCCAACGCCCCCGAGCCGGTCGCGGTCATGCTGTTCGAGCCCGCCGCGACGCTCAACACCGGCAACGTCCACGGCGAGCGTACGGTCGCGCGCCTCGACCGGATCTGACGCTCCAACCGGAAGCGCTGCCGGCCGCACGCGCCGCAGGGCCGGCGGGCGCTTTCGATTGCGGGCTGCTCAGGGCACGATGAGGCAGCGGAACGCGGCATCGGCGACGCCGCTGACGGTGAAGGCGCCGTCCTTGGCCACGACAGAGAGCGCCATGTTGAGCGGATGATCCTTGGTTCCTCCCGCGGAATACGCGCAGATCACGGTGCTGGAGCTCTTGAGGATCCCGGCGATGATCGTCAGTGTCCCCGAGTCGTCCAGTATTCCTCCTGTGGTCAGCGGCGCAAGGCCTGCCGGTCCGGCAGGCCCGATCGGGCCGATCGGCCCCGTCGCGCCGGTCGCGCCCGCCGGACCGGCGGGTCCGGTGGCACCTCGATCGCCTTCCGGTCCGGCCGGGCCGCTCGGGCCGGTCGGTCCGGTGGGTCCCGTCTGCCCCTTCTCCCCGGTGGGTCCCGTCTGGCCGATGGGCCCTGCCGGACCCGGTTGACCCGCAGGCCCCTGCGGCCCGATCGCACCGGTGGCGCCGGTCTGTCCGGTCTGTCCGGCCGGCCCAGTTGCGCCCGTCAGGCCAATGGGACCGGCGGCACCGGTCAGGCCGATGGGCCCCGCCGGCCCGGTGGCGCCGGTCGGTCCCGTCGCGCCGGTCAAACCAGTTGGGCCGGTGGATCCTGCCGGGCCAGTCGCGCCGGTCAACCCGGTCGGGCCGGTGGATCCTGCCGGGCCTTTCTCACCGGTCGGTCCTGGCGCTCCTGTTGGCCCGATGGGGCCCGCCGGCCCGGCGTCCCCGGTCGGGCCAATCGCGCCGCTGGCACCTTGCAGACCCTGCTCGGCGAGCAACGACCATTGGCAAGCGCTGCCGCAGGTGCTGCCGGCTATCCCCTGGGTCGTGCTCGGTTCCCCAGGCACGTTGCCGAGGTTGTCGGTGACGACGCTGATGTAGCTCGATCCCTGGTTCAGCACCGCATCGCCCAGGTTGTAGACGGTGCCGGCGAGCCAGGCCTGCCGCCAGGTCAATCCCGTCAGCCCCTGCGGACCGGCAGCTCCGGCCGGCCCGGTCGCGCCAGTCTGGCCAATCGGCCCGGCCGGCCCGACGGCGCCGGTCAGTCCGATGGTTCCCGCTGGTCCCTGCGGACCAAGCGGCCCGATTGGACCGGTCAAGCCGATGGGCCCGGCCGGTCCGGTTGCGCCGGTGAATCCGGTAGGACCCGTCGCCCCTGTAGGACCCGTCGCCCCTGTTGGCCCCGTCGCCCCTGCTGGTCCCGTCGCCCCGGTTAGTCCTGTCGGTCCGGTTAGTCCTGTCGGTCCGATCGCCCCGGCCGGACCCCTCTCGCCTGCCGGTCCGCCGGCGCCGGTCAGTCCGATGGGACCCGTTGGCCCGGCCGCGCCGGTGAGGCCGACGGGACCGGCAGGTCCGGTTGCACCATTGAGTCCCGCAGGTCCGGCTGCGCCCGAGGGACCTGCCGGCCCAATGGTGCCGGTGGCCCCGGTTGCTCCCGGCGGACCCGTCGCTCCGGGCGGTCCAATCGGCCCCGCCGGTCCGTTGCCGCCCGCCGGGCCGATCGGTCCCGCTGCTCCCGGTTGTCCTTGCTCGGCGAGCAGCGACCACGGGCAGGAACTGCCACAAGTGCTGCCGTCCACCCCCTGCGTCGTGCTCGGGTCGCCTGGCGGGTTGCCCAGGTTGTCATCGCTCAGGCTGATGTAGCTCGACGCCTGAAATTGCACCGCGTCGGCCAGGCCGTAAGCGATGGTGCCCAGCCAGGTCTGCCGCCAGGTCAAGCCCGCGGGCCCGGAATTGCCCTGCGGGCCGGCCGCTCCCGTGGCGCCGGTCGGACCCATGGGACCTGGTGCACCGATCGGTCCCATTGGACCAGCCGGGCCGGTCGCTCCGGTCGAGCCAGTTGGGCCGATGGGACCTGCTGGCCCCGCGGCGCCGGTCTGGCCGGCAGCTCCCGGCGATCCCTGAGGTCCCGCGGGTCCGATCGCCCCGGTCAGGCCGGTCGCTCCCGCAGGCCCTTGGGGTCCCGGCTGTCCTGCCGGGCCGGCTGCTCCGGCCGGCCCCTGAGGTCCTGCCGGTCCCTTGGCACCCTCCGGCCCTGATGGACCCGCCGGCCCCGGCGGCCCTGCGGGCCCGATCGGCCCGGCCGGGCCGGGCACCCCCGGCGGGGCCATGCTGAAGTAACCGATCACGTCGACCACCAGAGACGTGCTCGCGTCCCGGGCCAGGACACTGATGTCGCCGCCCTGCTTGTCCTGGCGCAGCGGCATCACGACGCCCTGCGCGACGTCGAGACCGGCGAGCGAGTCCTGCTTCCCATAGTCGAGCACGGGGATCTCGGGCATTCTTTGATCGCTGGGCCAGACGAAGAGGTTGCCCGTCCCGCTCGCGGTCAGGGCCTTGAGGTTGATCAGCACCGCCTGCGCCTGTGGCACACCATCCAGGAAACCGGGGATGCCGCAGCCGTCGTTCTGGCCACCCTGGGGCTTCGGCGCATTGAGGTCGGCGCCCACCACGTTGAGCAACCTCGCCACCCCGGATACCAGCGGCCCCGCCGTATCGGCGGCCTGTGTGTTCACGATGCGGCACGGCTGGACGGCGGTGAAGACGAGATCGGTGTACAGGACCTGAGCGCTCGCCGCGGTGCCGGTGAGGCTTAGCGCCAGAGCGCCTGCCGCTCTCGGCAGCTGCAACCAGAGAGTCCTCATCGCTCCCTCCTTCTCCAAGTCGAATCGATCATCGAGCCCAGGGACGATGATCGATTGATCTGCGGCGGTCGGCCGGGGATTGCCGGTGCCGCAAGCCGGCACTTTCACCTGGACAAAACCTGGTCCATACATTCCAACAACCGAGATCGCCCGTGCCATCGGCGGATTCCTCGATCCGCCGTCAGCGCTTCCGCACCGCCTTGTCGGTGCCGCTCCTACGCGTCGACACGTTGTCGCCAGCTGTCGAGCGGCGTCCTACAGAAAGATCAGCAGTTGGCCAAAGGGAAGTCGTCGGGTGCGCCGATATGGCCGCCGCGCCGCGGTCGCTACGCTGAAATCCTCGCAAGAGGAGAGCGCAATGAGCGATCGATCACAACGTGGACCGCGGAACGAAAATGGCAATATCAATTTGATATCGGCGCCGGTGAAGCGGTCCGCCGGCGCACCGCGGAGCCGGGATCGGCGCCGCCGCGCGGTGGTCGCTCCGGCGCTGCTGCTGGCGCTTGCTCTCGGCGCCGCCGCCTTGCCGGCCAATGCCGCAGACGTCAAGCGGCAGGCGCCCGCCGCGGCCGCCGCCGCCAAGGTGCTCAACGCTTCGGCCTTTTCCTTCGAGCGCACGGTGCTGCACTCGGACGTGCCGGTGGTGGTGGCCTTCTGGGCGCCCTGGTGCATCGTCTGCCGCGACCTCGAGGCGCCGCTCGCCGAGCTGGCGGCGAAGCTCGGCGGCCGCGCCCGCGTGGTGCGCGTCAACGTCGATTGGAGCTCGCGGGTGGCCCGCCGCTACGACGTCCAGTCCCTGCCCACCGTCCTCGTCTTCGCCGGCGGCGAGCTGGTATCGCGCTCGATCGGCGGCGCCACCGAGGAGGACCTCGAAGAGCTGCTGGCCAGCCGGCTGGCGCCCGCGGCTCCCTCAGTGGTCGCGGTCGCCCCGGTGGCGGCACGCTCCGGCCTGTAACGCCAGAACCGAGGAGGCACGTTTCCCGTTGGCACGTTTCCCGTTGTTCGAGGCCGGGCTCGCACAGCCGGCCGGCACGCGGGCCGCCACGGGCGTCACCTTGCCGCCGCGCGGCGGCGCCGCCAGAGTCACGGCGGTGCAGTATCCTGCAAGGCCACGAGCCGCCGGGTCCGCCGGGCAGGCACCGCCGCCGGGCCGGGCGCCAGCGGCCGCCGGCCGCCGCGCGGCTTCGAGGAGGTGGGTGGCATGGCTGAGACGAGGAACGAGACCGGACCGCCCGCAGGCGAGCGCGGCGGCGCCGCGGCCGGCCCGGCGGCCGGCAGCACCAGCTCGCCGGTCGCAAGCGCCGGCCCGGCGGGCGGAACCGCCGGCCCGGCGCCGGAGACGCTGCGGCGGATGGATGCCTACTGGCGGGCGGCGAATTACCTGGCGGTGGGGCAGATCTATCTTTACGACAACCCGCTGCTGCGCGAGCCGCTGCGGCCCGAGCACGTCAAGCCGCGGCTGCTGGGGCACTGGGGCACGACCCCCGGACAGAACTTCATCTACGTGCACCTGAACCGGGCCATCCGGGAACGCGACCTCGACATGATCTATATCTGCGGGCCGGGGCACGGCGGGCCCGCGGTGGTGGCCAACACCTATCTCGAAGGCACCTACAGCGAGATCTATCCGGCGGTCGGCCGCGACGAGGCGGGCCTGCGGCAGCTGTTCAAGCAGTTCTCCTTCCCCGGCGGCATCCCCAGCCACGCGGCGCCGGAGACGCCGGGGTCGATCCACGAGGGCGGCGAGCTGGGCTACTCGCTGAGCCACGCCTTCGGCGCGGCCTTCGACAACCCGGAGCTGGTCGTCGCCTGCGTGATCGGCGACGGCGAGGCCGAGACCGGGCCGCTGGCCACCGCCTGGCACTCCAACAAGTTCCTCGACCCGGCTACCGACGGCGCGGTGCTGCCGATCCTGCACCTCAACGGCTACAAGATCGCCAACCCGGCGGTGCTGGCCAGGATCAGCCGCGAGGAGCTCGACCAGCTGCTGCGCGGCTGCGGCTGGACGCCGCGCTTCGTCGAGGGCAGCGAGCCGGAAGCGATGCACCGGGAGATGGCGGCGGCGCTCGACGAGGCGCTGGACGCCATCCGGCAGATCCAGGCCGCCGCCCGGGAGGGGGGAGAGACGGCGCGGCCGCGCTGGCCGATGCTGGTGCTGGCGACGCCCAAGGGCTGGACCGGGCCGAAGATGGTGGACGGCCTGCCGGTGGAGGGCACCTGCCGCGCGCACCAGGTGCCGCTGGCCGATCCCAGGGGCAACCCCGAGCACCTGGCGCAGCTCGCGGCCTGGCTCGCCAGCTACCGGCCGGCGGAGCTGTTCGACGAGGCGGGGCGGCTGCGGCCGGAGCTCGCCGAGCTGGCGCCGCGCGGCGAGCGGCGCATGGGCGCCAACCCGCATGCCAACGGCGGCCTGCTGCTGCGCGACCTGCGGCTGCCCGACTTCCGGGACTACGGGGTGGCGGTGACGGCGCCCGGCGCGGTCGACGCGGCGGACACCGAGGTGCTGGGTCGGTTCCTGCGCGACGTGGTGCGGCGCAACCAGGAGCAGCGCAACTTCCGGGTCTTCGGGCCGGACGAGACCGCGTCCAATCGCCTCACCGCGCTGTTCGAGGCGACCGAGCGACAGTGGGAGGCGCCGGTGCTGCCGACCGACGAGCACCTGGCGCGCGAAGGCCGGGTGATGGAGGTGCTGAGCGAGCACCAGTGCCAGGGCTGGCTCGAGGGCTACCTGCTGACCGGCCGCCACGGCCTGCTCAACAGCTACGAGGCGTTCATCCACATCGTCGATTCGATGTTCAACCAGCACGCCAAGTGGCTGAAGGTGACGCGGCGGCTGGCGTGGCGGCGGCCGATCGCCTCGCTCAACTACCTGCTGGCGTCGCACGTCTGGCGGCAGGACCACAACGGCTTCACTCACCAGGACCCGGGATTCATCGATCACGTGGCCAACAAGAAGGCGGAGATCGTGCGCGTCTATCTGCCGCCGGACGCCAACTGCCTGCTGTCGGTGATGGATCACTGCCTGCGCAGCCGCCACTACGTCAACGTGGTGGTGGCGGGCAAGCATCCGGCGCCGCAATGGCTGAGCATGGACGCGGCCGCCCGCCATTGCGCCGAAGGCATCGGCATCTGGGAGTGGGCCAGCAACGACGCCGGCGCACAGCCGGACGTGGTGATGGCCTGCGCCGGCGACGTGCCGACGCTCGAGACGCTGGCGGCGGTGTCGCTGCTGCGCCGGTGGCTGCCGGAGCTCAAGGTGCGGGTGGTGAACGTCGTCGACCTGATGAAGCTGCAACCGGCGAGCGAGCACCCGCACGGGCTCGACGATCGGGACTTCGACGCGCTGTTCACCAGCGACCGGCCGGTGATCTTTGCCTATCACGGCTATCCGTGGCTGATCCACCGGCTGACCTATCGCCGGACCAATCACGCCAACCTGCACGTGCGCGGCTACAAGGAAGAGGGGACGATCACCACGCCGTTCGACATGACGGTGCTCAACGACCTCGACCGCTACCATCTGGCGCAGGACGTGGTGGACCGGCTGCCGCAGCTCGGCGCCACGGGGGCCTATCTCAAGCAGGAGGTGCAGGACCGGCTGGTGGATCACCGGCGCTACATCGCCACCTACGGCGAGGACATGCCCGAGGTTCGCGACTGGCGGTGGGAGGCGGCCGGCGGCGGTCTATGATCGCCGCATGATCGCGGACGATGGTGCCTGGCGCGCCGCCCGGGTGGGCGGGCGGGGGCGGCAGCGCGCGGCCTGGCTGGCGCTGCTGGCCGCTCTCGCGGCGTGGGGCGGCTGCTTCATCTTCAGGACTTCCTTCGTCATCGACGGGCGGCGGGTGTTCTGCCTGTTCGACGACGCCATGATCTCGATGACCTACGCGCGCAACCTGGTCGCAGGCTACGGCCTCAACTGGGCGCGCCAGGGGGCTCCGGTCGAGGGCTTCACGCACCCGCTGTGGACGGCGCTGATGGTGCCGGTGAACCTGCTGCCGCTGGCGCTCGACCGCCGCAGCCTGGTGGTGCAAATCGGCTCGCTGGCGCTGTTGCTGCTGCACCTGGCGCTGGTGCGGCGCCTGGTGGCGCGCCACTTCACCCGCCCGGGGGCGCGCCATTGGGTGCCGGCGTGCCTGCTGACGGCGTTCTATTTCCCGCTCGACTACTGGTCGCTGGTGGGCATGGAGACCGGCCTGCAGGCGGTGCTCACCACCGCTTCGGTGCTGCTGGCGCTCGACATCGTGCGGGGCCGCCAGGACCGCCACCTGGCGCTCCTCGGCCTGGGCACGCTGGCGGTGCTGCTGCGCATGGACATGGCGCTGGTGGTGATCGCCGTGCAGGCCTGGCTGATCGCTCACGGCGGCTGGCGGCGGGTCCGTCGCCCGGACCGCGAGCCGCGGGCGGCCGGTCCGCCCCGGCGACTCCCGAGGGTACCGCGAGGACTGCTGCCGCCGCCGAGCTGGCTGCTCGGGATGGCGGTCCTGGCGGCGGCGGTGGCCGGCTACCTGCTGTTCCGCTGGACCTACTTCCACGACCTGCTGCCCAACACCTACTACCTCAAGCTGGCAGGCATCCCGCTGGCGGTGCGACTGCTGCGCGGCGGCAGCGCTCTGCTCGACACCCTGTCGGCGCACTGGCCGCTGCTGCTGGTGGTGGGCGTCGGCGTGGCGCCGCTGGCGATCCCGGGCATCGGCTCGCGCCGCGATCGCGAGTGGGGCAGCCGGCTGGCGCTGCCGGCGATGGTCTTCCTGACCTGCTGCGCCTACAGCGTCTACGTCGGCGGCGACGCCTGGGAAGGAGACGTCCACGCCAACCGCTTCGTGGCCTTCGCGATGCCGCAGGTCTTCGTGCTGTTCAACGCGCTCGCCAACCAGGTGCTGTCGGCGGTCAAACGCCGCCAGCGGCGGCGGTCCGGATCTCCGCCGGCGGCGGCGGCGGTCCCGCGGCAAGCCGGCGGGCGGCGAGGCGGCGCGCGGCGCGAGCCGATGGTGCTGCGCTACGCGCTGCTGGCGGCGACCGCGGGCGCGCTGGTGGCGGCCAACGGCCTGTGGCAGCACGACGACCAGGGAGAGAGCTGGAAGACCTATACCCTGGTGAGCCGCCCGACCCGCGCCGCCAAGTACGCGGGGCTCCTGGGCCTGGTGCGGCGGCTACAGCGGATCGCCGAGCCCGCCGCGTCGGTCGCCGTGGTCTGGGCCGGGACCCCGGCCTACTTCAGCGACTTCCGGATGGTCGACACCCTGGGCTACAACGACCGCCACATCGCGCACGGCAAGCCGGCCCGCCCGCTCGACAGGGACACCTTCGACGATTTCGTCCCCGGTCACGTGAAGTGGGACTATCCCTACCTGCTGGACGAGCGCCATCCGGATGCCGTCTTGCAGATCTGGGGCGGCAAGGAGGTGGTACCGATGCTGCGCTCGCGAGGTTACCGCCGCCTGGGAGACCTGTGGGTGGATCCCGAATCCCCCTGGATCCACCTGCCGCCCTGAGGCAAAGTCCGCCGCATGAGAAGCGGCGGGGTGGAGCGAGCGCAAGCGAGCGAGATCCCGACGCGCGGCAGCGAAAAAACCTCAGCCGCGACAACCGGCCGCGCCGGCTGCTCGCTGCCGGCGGCGGCCAGTCCCGGATGCGGGCGCTACTCCTGCTGGTTCGTCGACGTCCCTGGCCCGCCGGCCTGCACCACCGGTTTCATCAGGATCGCGGGGTCACCCAGGACCGTATACAGGTCGAGCGTCTCGCTCAACCCGGGAATCGCCGCATAGCGCTGCAGCGCCTCCTGCACCGCGTCGCCGAAGCGCAGGTTGGCCGGGTTGGCCAGCGCGTAGGTGAACATCTGCCCCAGCGCCTTGCCCTCGGCGTGCAGCGACAGGCCCGAGGAGCTCCACACCGCGATCGCGCCGCCGCCCGGCTGGATGGCCAGCAGCGCACCGAGCGGCGTGAATCCGGGCACGTCGAAACGGTTGACGTCGCAGGTCAGGGCCGACATCAGCGGCAGGCGCGGCCCGTTGGACATCGAGGGCACGTCGCTCGCGGTCAGCAGGCCCGCGGGCGACAGCTGGTCGAGGCCGGCGTGGCCAAGGTAGCTCACCAGGCCGGCGCCGCCGGCGAGGCCGCTGAACAGCGCCGCGCGCTCGCCGGCGATGCCTGCCGACGTCACCACGATCTGCTGCGGCGCATAACCCGCCGGCAGGGAGGCGGCGAGGGCGACGCTGTCGCCGGCGAAGTCGGTGACGCCGTCGTTGGGTCCCGGCTCGTCGGCCAGCATCAGGGCCTGGGCGATCCAGCTGCTGCCGGCGGTCGCTTCATAAGCCGCGACCTTGGCGACATACGCCTGCAACTCGGCGGCGCTGACCACCGGCAGCCGGCCGATGGCGAAGTCGGGCACGCCGTCGCCGTCGACGTCCGCGAGGTGGTTGTCGCTGGCGAACAGCCCGTCGGGGGTGCTCTCCATCAAGGGCGGCACCAGGTTGCCGCCAAAGCCGGTGAAGTTGCGGTAATCGAAATTGCCGGCGCCCGCCAGCAGCACGTAGCGCGGCACCGGGTTCCAGTGAGCGCGCACAAACTGGAGGAAGGCCTGGATGGCATGCGGGCTGGAGAGGCCGAAGTTGAAGGCGGTCATCACGTCGGCGACGTCGACGACGGCGGTGCGCAGGCCCTGGGCGGAGCGGAGGGCGGCCAGCGAGGTGGCAGCCGGAATGAGGTCGCTGGTGGTCAGCACCAGGTAGTTCGCGCCGCCCGGCTGCTGGGTCAGGAGGACCCCGGAAGCCGGCTTGATCCACGCCGGCGACTGCACGGCGGTGGGGCCGGCCGCGAAATAGGGCGTCGCCGCGTTCAGCGGTTGCAGCGTCACCCGCGAGACGCTGCCGACGGTGTCGGTGCGGGCGTCCTTGACCAGTGCGGGCAGGCGCGGGTTGGCGACGTCGAGGACCGTTACGGCGGGGCCCGAGAAGCCGGACACGGTGACCGGCGCGGCGCCGGAGCCGGTGAAGGCGAGGGCGTCGCCGGTGGCGGTGAAGAAACGCGGGTAGGCGGCGTCGAAGCTCTGCAGATAGACGATGCTCGAGCTGACGCCCGGATCCAGCACGGCGGTGAGGCCGACCGTGTTGGCGCCGCCGGCGTTGAAACCGGAGACCGGGAAGGTGGCGACCTGCGGCACGGCGCCGGACCAGGTGGTCTCGCCCACCGCCGTGCCGTTCAAGGTGACCTGGACGTGGTTCTGGGCGGTGAGGGCCCCCGCCAGGTGAACGGTCAGGCTGCCGGCGCCGCCCGCGGCGTTGGGCGACGCGACGGTGTAGCTCTTGGCGCCGTTGGTCGGGTCGCCGGCGATCAGGAAGTCCCAGTACCAGTAGTCGGAGTCGGGATCGGCCGGCACGGTGGTGGCCGCGAAGCTCTCCTGCTCGGACTGGACCGAGCTGGCGAAGGCGGCCGACGGGCTGCCGGTGGTGGCGGGGTTGCCCCCGGGAACCACGCTCATGACGGTGCCGTGGCCCTTGTTCAGCCAGTAGACGTTGTCGAGGGAGTAGATGCTGGTGCTCGCCTGGCCATAGAACAGCAGCCCGCCGGCGGCATCGACGGTGAAAGCCACCGGCTGGCCCTGGTTGGTGAGGGCGAGCGTGCTGCCCTTCGGCTTGTCCGTGCCGAGCAACGGCGCCAGCACCGACGGGGCGATGCGGTAGAGGCCGTCGGCGCGCACGCCGATCTCGAGGCCGCCGGTCGAACCGGCCGAGCCGCCGGCGACCGTCTCGCCTGGGGCCGAGTGGTCCGACCGCGGCGCCGTCGCGGCAAGGCGCTGCGCCCAGAGCGGATCGCGACGGGGGGACGGCACGGTGCTGCCGTCGAGGCTCGCGGAGCCCGCCGCGGCGCCGCCGTCGCCGCCGGCCGGCTCGGCGCCGGCGGCCTGGACGACGACCAGGGAGGGATAGCTGCGGGTGCCGCCGGTGGTCTCGGTCTCGACCACCGCGTAGTGCAGCGCGGTGCCGGGAGCCGCGGCCGCATCTTCGTCGATCACCCGGTAGTAGCCGCCCTGCGGCGCGCCGGGGACGGCCGGCACCATGGCGCGGTTCACCTTGTTCCAGGTCTTCGTCGCCGGATCTTCGCGATAGAGGTCGAAGCCGGCGGCGGCGATCTCGGCCACCGTCTTCCACTCCACGACGACGCCGCGGCTGGCGGCCGTGGCATGCAGGTTCACCACCTCGGCGGCGCTGATGGTGCCCACCGTCGCGCTCAACTCGCAGAGCGGGCCGAAGGTCAGGGTGGCGCGGGTCTGGGTGGTGTTGCCGGTCTCGTCGACCCAGACTCCCTTGGTGCCGTTACCCGAGGCGACGGTGCCGACCACCGGCAGGTTCTGGCCGGCGGTGGTCGGAGTGATCTTGACCTGGTAGGTCAGCAGGGCGGTGGCGCCGGCTGCCACCGTGCCCGGGTTCCAGGTGATATTGCCGGTGCCGTTGACCGCCGGCTGGGCGGTGATGGTGCCCTGGGTCACGGCGGCGTTGCCGCCATAGGTCACGCCGGCTCCGGGCACGTTGACGGTGACCAGGTTGGTCGCCGAGAAGGTGATCGCTTCGGCCGTGGGATTGACGACCTGGACGGTGACCTGGTTGATGGTGGTGGACCCGACCGCGGGCGGGTTGGGGCCGCCGGCGCCGGCCAAAAATACGTACCGCGTCTCCTGCTCCATGTAGGGTTTGACCGGCGCCGTGCCGCCGTCGGTCGCGAAGTAGACGCGGAAGGTGTTGGCGGTGGGGCTGTTGTTGGCGGGAGCGCCGCCGGCGGAGCTGGAGTTGGCGATATAGATGTTGGCGTAGTTGCCGTTGAGAGTGGGGTTGGTGGCGGGGTTGTTGTAATTGCTGATCGCCGCCACCATCGTCCAGATGCCGTAGTCGACGGAGTCGGAGGCCGAGGTATAGCCGGTGACGCTGTTGCTCTTCCAGACGTTGTTGGCGGAGAGCGCGGCGGCGGCGAAGTTGTCGGTGAAGCTGCCGGTGCGGCTGGTGAAACCGATCGAGCCGACGTTCTGGCCGGCCGTGCCGGTGCCGTTGTCGTAGTCGAAGTCGTTCTCGGTGAACGAGCAGCCGGAGGTGATGTACGGATAGAAGGTGTAGGTCTTGGTGCCGCTGCCGGTGGCCGGCGGATTCTGGCCGATCTGGTTCTGCGCCGAGTAGTAGACCGGGATCTCGGTGCCGCCGGAGGTCGCGTCGCCGTCGTCCGCCCGGATGCCGAAGGCATTGATGTCGATGCCGGTCGTCTGGGCCGAGCTCTGGTCGACGTCCAGCTCCCAGTGGCCGTTGGCGATCGGCGTCGTGGTGGTATCCAGGATGCTGGACCAGGTGTCGTCGAGGCAGAAGCCGGCGTTGGCGTTGGCCGCACAGGTCTGGGTGGCGACCGTGGTGCCGGCCGGATTGATCAGCGTGTACTTCACCGAGGTGGTGTACGGGTTGGTGCCGGTGCCGCGGGTGCGGTCACGCTGCGCGGTGCCCTCGGCGGCGCCGCCGCCACCGACGTCGGCGTCGAAGATCTGGATGCGCAGGCGCGCCAGGCCCGACGGCACTTCGATGAAGTAACGGTAGATCGTGTCGAGCGGCGTCGCCGGCGCCGTGGGGTTGTTCGAGCTGATGTAGTCGCCGTCCTCGCTCACCGCGCCGGAGCCCTGGGGCGTCAGCAGCGAGGCGGTGCCGGTGCTCGCGGCGCGGGCGCGGCCGCCGACGAGCAGCGATTGGCCGCCGATGAGCAACAGGCAGGCCAGCAGCCGCGGCCAGCGGCGCCGCCGGGTCCGAGTGGGCATTGGACGATCCTGGGACAAGTGCATTGCATCCCTCCGGGGCCCGGCGGAAACCTTTTCGGACCCGCAAAAGCTCGAAACGCCGAAGCAGCGCGTACTCGCGGCACCCCATAGTCCCACTGCGCTGGGTTCATGGGAATCACGACAAAGTTTAGCACAGATCCTGGTGCTGCCGCCCGCCTCGCGGATGGGCAGCCGCGGGGGCGGGCGGCGCCCGGAACCCTATTCGAAAGTGCAGATATTACGATCAGCTCTCTGGTTGGTCGCCGGCCGTCCGCGCGGCGCGCCGGACCCTGCTCGGAGGACCTGCCGGCGGGCCGGCAGCCGCGGCGGGCCGGCAGCTGGAGCGGGCCGGCAGCCGGAGCGTGCGGCGGCCGCTCCGGGCTGGCCGGCGGGAGCGCCGCCCTGCCTGCCTCGCGCCGGGATCGGGCGGCGCCGCCGGCCGGAGCGCCTTGGTGCGCGGCTAGTTGAGCATCCAGGAGGCCCAGCAATTGATGGTTGCGGTGCCCAGGCCCGTATTGTTGAGCGTGACATGGATGCTGCCGCTGAAGCTGTTGAGCAGGGGGATCCAGCCCGTGAGGTATTGGCCGGCGCCGCTCGCTTCGCGTTCGAGGTAGGTGGGGTCGATGGTGAACGAGGAAGCCGTGCCATCGACGGTGAACGTGAGCTTGACCTCGGAGCCGCCATCGGTGCTCGGGAAGATGCACTTCACGCCGTTCAGGAAGCCGCTGCCGGAGGTCGAAGGCACCAGGTCGACGGTGCTGTTGGCGCTGAAGATCTGTGCGTAGCTGTATTCCACGGTGCTGGCGGCGGCGAGCGACGGCAGCAGCAGGCAGAGGGCGCAGGTCGGCAGGAGGTACTTGATTTTCATGGTGAGTCCTTTCGTCGAAGTAAAGGGTTTGGCGGCGTTGAACCAAGACGGCGCGGGTGCAGGTTGGTCCGCGGACTCGCGGGACTCACTCGAGCTCGTGACCGACCGTGTACGCCGCCCAGCAGTTGATCGTGGCGGTGCCCAGGCCGGTGTTGTTGAGCTGCACCAGCAGGCCTTGGTTGAAGCCGACGTTGACCGGGATCCAGGCGCTGGTGAAACGCCCGGCGCCATTCGACTCGCGCTCGAAGAAGGTAGAGTCGGCGGTGAAGGAAAAGTCCTTCTCGAACTCCCCCGGGTTGGAGGTGATCTCCACCTTGACCTTGGTGCTGCCGGCATCGCTCGGGAAAACGCACTTGATGGCGGTCAGGATGCCGCCGCTCTCGACGTCGAGGGTCACGTTGACCAGCGTGACGGTGGTGTTGGCCTGGTAGATCTGAGCGTAGGCGTAGCCTATGGACGACGGCGGGATCGCCATCGCGGCGGTGGGAATGATCAGCAGCGCCAGTGATGCCAAAAATGCTTGCTTGGTTTTCATCGAGACTCCTATTGCTATTGCGAGTGGATCGTTGCGTGCCGTCGATCTGCGGTGGCTGGCAGCCGCGCGCCGCCGGCCGGCGGGCCGCGCACCGGCGGTGCTGCCGCCGGTGCGGCGAGCCATCGGCGAGCCATTGACATGATCGATCTATAACACGGCGCAACATGCAATTTCCAATACGTTCATACACTCATCTCTATCTCGAATTACGCTTATGACACACATTGCGTATCGGCGTAATGATCGATTCTCGCCGGCTGCCGACGGAGCGATCGGTAGCGCGGCGCAGCGTGCGCACGCGTGCGGCGCGGCGTGCTCGCGCGTGCGGCGCGGCGGCACCGCCGCCGCCACCGCGGCTGCCGCGGCGGCGCGCGCGATGCAGCGGGCCGGCCGGGCCGCCGCAGGCCCTTGAATCCGGGGCGGCGGAGAGGTATTTTTGGCAGCCGGGGGCGGCGGGGCATGAACCATTGGAAAGAGACCGCTGAGATCCTGGCCCGGCTGGCCGAGTTGCAGGCGGCGGGGCGGCGGGCGGCGCTGGCCACGGTGGTGGACATCGTCGGCTCGGCCTACCGGCGGCCGGGTGCCAAGCTGCTGATCGAGGATGCGGGCGGCACCCTGGGCAGCGTCAGCGGCGGCTGCCTGGAGGCCGACGTGCGCGAGGTGGCGAAGGCGGTGGTCGAGAGCGGCGAGCCGTCGCTGCGCCACTACGACACCGGCGACGACGGCGTGGTTTGGGGGCTCGGGCTGGGCTGCAACGGGCTGGTGGAGATCCTGGTGCAGCCGGCGACGGAGGGGCCGCTGGCGGCGCTCGCGGCAACGCTGCGGGAGCTCTTCGCCGGCGACGGGGCGGTGGCGCTCGCCACGGTGGTGGAGGGCGGGCCCCGGGCGGTGGATGCGGCGGCGCCGGCAGGCCCGGCATGCCCGGCAACCCCGGTAAACCAGGCAAGCCCGGCAAACCCGGCAAACCCGGCAATCTCGGCAAATCCGGCAAACCCGGCAACCCCGGCAACCCCGGCAAACTCGGCAAATCCGGCAAGTCCGGCAAACCCGGCAAGCTCGGCAAATCCGGCAACCTCGGCAAACCCGGCAAGTCCGGTAACCCCGGCTGGTCCGGTAACCCCGGCAAATGCGGCAACCTCGGCAACCCCGGTAAACCAGGTAACCCCGGCAACCTCGGCAGGCATCGCGGTCGGTGCGGTCTTGGCGATCGACTGCCGCGAGAGCTGGGAGACGCGGGGCGGCGATGCCGCGGTGCCGCGGGGGACCGGGGAGGCGGGGACGCGGGTCGCCGGATCGCCGGGGACGCGGATGGCCGGGGTCCACGGCTCGCTGGGCTCGCCGGGGACGCGGATGGCCGGGCTCCACAGCTCGCTGGGGTCGCCGGGGACGCGGATGGCCGGGGTCCACAGCTCGCTGGGGTCGCCGGGGACGCGGGTGGCCGGGGTTTACGGCTCGCTGGGGTCGCCGGAGCTGGACAGCCAGGTGGCGGCGTGCGCCCGCGCCCTGCTGGCCGGCGGCGTCGCCGGGCGCTCGGGAGTGCATGCCTTCGGCGGGCCGAGGGTGTTCGTCGAGGTGCTGCCGCCGCCGCCTCACCTGCTGGTCTGCGGCGCCGGCGACGACGCCCGGGCGCTGGTCGCCTACGCCGCCGACGTCGGCTTCCGCGTCACGCTGATCGACCACCGCCCGGCGCTGCTGGCGGCCGAGTGGTTCCCGCGGGCGGCGCGCCGGGTGGTGGCGCGGCCCGACGATCCAGAGCTGCTGCTCCCCCCCGCGGCGCGGTCGCTGGCGGTGGTGAAGACGCACTCGCTGACGCATGACCGGGAATGGGTGCGCCGGCTGCTGGCGGCGGGGCTGCCCTACGTCGGCCTGCTGGGGCCGCGGGCGCGCACCGAGGGCATCCTGCGCGACCTCGACGCCGCGGCCGGGGGGCGTCCCGGCGCGGACCGAGCGGCCGGCGGCGAGGACGGCGAGCCTGAGCGGGTGTTCGGCCCGGTGGGTCTCGACCTCGGCGCCGACGGGCCGTGGCAGGTGGCGATCAGCATCGTCGCCGAGCTGCTCGCATTCACCGCGGGGCGCGAGCCGCGCCACCTGTCGACCCGCCGGGAGGCCATCCATGCCGGCTGAGCGCGGCGCACCACCGATCGCGAGCGACGCCGGGGCTTCGGCCGCGCCGGGCGTCGGAGCCGCGCCGGGCGTCGGAGCCGTGCCGGGCGTTGCAGTCGCGCCGGGCGTGGTGGCCGCGTCGGGCGTGGTGGCCGCGTCGGGCGTG
>Ga0070733_10001282_pt1 | contig 18899 bp, 15 predicted proteins | sample Coa_R1_9_FD_66450 | JGI IMG/M metagenome (GOLD analysis project Ga0070733, IMG submission 66450) | Surface soil microbial communities from Centralia Pennsylvania, which are recovering from an underground coalmine fire - Coalmine... | ecosystem: Environmental > Terrestrial > Soil > Unclassified ... | reverse complement strand
TTCGAGGAGAAAAAGCAGACCTTTCGTCGCGTGCGGGACCAGATCAAGTTGAAGGTCCGCGAGTTTGTCCGGCAGGTCGCGGAGAAAGAAGAGAAAGAAAAAGAACCTCGGCAGGGGCAGGAGGCGACGGATCTAAAAGGCGGGCGCGGTCAAGCAGCATACCTTCTGGTGACTGCAGGTTTTGCTCGGGAACTTCTCGGCACGTCGAAGGCGGGCAAAAGCTAGGGGATTTCTGCGAATTCCTGTGTGATATAGAGCGAGCCGTCGGCGGCCCGCGCAATGCCAATTCCTACGCGGTTATAGTTTCTGTCGAGAATGTTGCCGCGGTGATTGGGCTGAAACTTGGGTTCGGCCATGAAGAGCGTTTCGGCCTGCGCCACGCTGCCTGCCTTGGCGATGTTTTCGCCCGTCGCGAGCCAATGAATTCCCGCTCTTGAAACGCGATTCATCGGCAGGCTCCCGTCGGCACCCCTGTGACTGAACACGCCTGTGGCCGCCATCTCTTCGGAGTGGCCGCGGGCCACCGCTGCCAGCTGCGGGTCCCACTGTAGGGGGCGAGCGTCCCCCTTGGTCTCTGTCAGAGCGGAGGGTGAACTACGATCGTCGTTGACCATCCGCAGCATCCGCGTGGCAATCTGTTCCAAATCAGCCGTGGGCACGTCCGCTTCCGAACTTGTGTTCACCAGACGTGCGCCGTCAGAAGCGCTGCCGGAAGGGCCATCGGTCCGGTGCTGAGGCGCAGCCTCCGCCGGCAAGACCAGTCCCGCCAAAGGCAGCAAGACCAGAAAAAGTGCCAGGCAGCCTGCCAGCGCTCCGGAGCGATCCAGGCGCAGAAGTTCCTGTATGCTATTGAAATCGTGTCCCTTACTTCCTTCTGTGTGGTCTGCCATGGATGGACCCTAATCGTCTGATTCATGAGGCTAACCCGTGGAATCATGGTGAGCTACTGGTCGATCGGCCAAAACTCGGACAGCGAATTACGAGCGAAAGAGTTTCAATCGGGTACACAGCGGGGTATCAGGAATGGTACTAGACCGAACTACAGCCTGGGCACGCCGAACGCGGAAGCACCACTCTCGCGGGCTCGAGGGGGCGGTTCGGCCGCGCGAGCAGTGGAAACGGGTTCCGGTTCCTCCACAGCCGCTCGCAGATCAAACGACGTCTGTTTCTGAGCGGTCAGTTCGGCAGCCTTGAAAATCGAGTCGATCACGAAACGAAGCTCATCGCCGGTCGGTTGAATGACGGCTTCGGCCTCGCGCGCAGCCTTCTCGCGCTCCTCGATTTCCTCGCCCGCGGCGTGGATGGCTTTTCGGACGCGGCCAAGCTGGCTCATGGTCGCGAGCGTGGCAAGAAATACGATGCCGGCGGTCCAAATGATCACGTCGCCGAACGCCGGACGAAACATGATGAAGATCAACCAGCCGATCAGCAGGGCGGCGACGGAGGCAAGCGTCAGCCGCGCGGCAGTCTCCCGGCGATCCATTTCCCGGAACAGATCGGGGAAGTAGTGCCGCAGGATCAGGTCGCGCGCCGTGACCTCCGTCGGATATTCGGCAAGCCAGTCCGGATCGCTCCAGTGCACCAGCTTCCAGAATTCCACACGCAAGGAAACGATCGCGAACAGCAGGTGCCCCGCGAGATAGCAGGCCGCGATCAGCAGCAGACCGAGCGCCCAGGTAGGCGGATGGTACGGCGCGAAGTACGCGTTGATTTGTGCGAGATTCAGCCGGTGGGAGACGAGTCCAATGGCGAAGAAAACCCCACCAGGGAGCGCGTAGATGAAGATGTTGCGTACGAGCAGGCAGGCGTCCAGGAAAAACTCAGCGACGCCGGTCCATCCGGAGGCGGGTTCTGCGCGGCTCATCCTCATTAACTGGAGCGTATACCAGCCGCCCGTAAGTGACAAGCGATTGGTGGGCCCGGCCAAAGAATGGCAGAAGCAACGCCCCGTTGTGGGAGCCGAACGGCTCGGCAATGGATTCGACGTCGGCGGTCTTCCACGGCGCGTCGCCGAGGTTCGTCAGCAGGGCGACAACCACGGGCGAATTGGGCACAGGATGGCAAGCGACAGGCCAAGGAACCAACGCGATTCGCGTTTGCGGATGAGGAATCTCACGGTGTCGCTCCGGAAGCGCGGCATTGTACAACGAAAACAAACGATCGAAGGGACGCGGGAGGTAAGCCAGCGCGAGGAACTTTAGTGGGTTTGCGTTCCGAGTGCCGCAGAACGCGGCCGCCGGGTCCATAATCCGAAAACCGGGCGCAGCTAACGGTGGGTGCGATATCTGCCGAAAGGGATTTCGGCAAGGAACGCGAGAACGACCAGAATGGACACGGCATCGAGCAAGGCAACTGGAGCGAACGGTATCGCGTGAACGCTGGCAAGCGCCACGTAAGCCGCCGCAAGCAGGAGTATAGGGCCAGAGAGATAGCAATGGAGTCTCCCGCAGCGGGAAGCGTTGGCCAGGCAGGCCACGCCCATGATCAGGAACGCCGGAATCCACAGCCAGACGCGGGCGGCAGTCCAATCGAGGCCGACGATCAGCGCCAGGGCGGGCAAACACCACAGCAAAATACCGCTCGGGCCGCACGTCAAATCCCTGCCTCGGAAGCGTTGATTTGCTGAGGTCGGATTCGCGTTCTGCGAGTTCATGGCTGGTCGATCCAGGGAAGCGTCAGCAATATTATGTGCTGGAAGCCGAGGGTTGGAAAGTGGCGGGACGAGCGCGTCGGGAGTCCATGATATAAACTCTCGTTCCGGTTCGTCGGGTCCGAGATTCTGCAAACTGCATGCATCCCGTCATTCAAGTTTCCGGAGTGCGCAAGACCTACGGCTCGACCGTTGCGGTGGACGACGTATCGTTCGAGGTCAACAACGGCGAAATCTTTGGCCTGATCGGGCCCAACGGCGCGGGAAAGACCACCACGATGGAGTGCATCGAGGGCCTGCGCACGCGCGACCGCGGCGCGATCTCGGTACTGGGTCTCGATCCCTTCAAGGATGTTTACAAGCTGCAGGAGCGGATCGGAGTGCAGCTCCAGCAGGCGCAACTGCAGAAGCGGATCAAAGTGTGGGAAGCGGTGGACCTCTGGGCTTCGCTTTATCGGAAGACTGCGCTAGACGGTACGCGGTTGCTCGAGCAGCTTGGACTTGCCGACAAGCGGAACGCCTGGTTCATGACACTCTCGGGTGGCCAGAAGCAGCGGCTGTTCATCGCGCTTGCGCTGATCAACGATCCGGAGGTGGTGTTTCTCGACGAGCTGACCACGGGACTGGATCCGCAGTCGCGGCGCGCGATCTGGGAGTTGGTGCGCGGGATCCGCGAGCGCGGCAAGACGGTTTTCTTGACTACACACCTGATGGAAGAGGCAGAACGGTTGTGCGACCGCGTAGCAATCATCGAGCACGGGCGCATCATCGACATGGACACGCCCGCGAACCTCGTTAAGCGGCATTGCCCGGAGCGAACCGTGATCCTTGCCACAAACGACCCAACCGCTGCGGAGCAATTTCGAGCGATCCCGCGCGCCGAGACAGTGACCCGCGGCGACTCGCAGTTCACCATTCGCGGCCGAGGCGACGACCTCGTGACCGAGGTGATTCATTGCTTGTCCGAGAATCGTATCCGGGTCACCGATTTCCGCACGATTCTCCCGAACCTTGAGGATGTGTTTCTCAAATTGACCGGCCATTCGATTCGGGATTAGGCGATTCGCGACTAACCGAGCCAGGATCAGGATCGACAACCATGCTACGTGGCCTCTGGAAATTGACCTGGATCGAGACCAAGGTTTTTCTGCGTGAGCCACTCGGCGCTTTGGGGACGATCGGCATACCGGTCCTGGCGTTCGTCGTTGTGGGTCGGATGATGGGCGCCAGACTTACGCCTGCTTCCCTCGCCACCAATAATTTTATCGGCGTGGGTTTGCCGGTTCTCGCGGCAGTCCTGATCGCCATCAGCGCGGTGCTGTCGCTCGTCACCATTATTTCGATCTACCGCGAGGGAGGGATTCTCAAGCGGCTGCGCGCCACTCCGCTGCGGCCTCAGGCCATCCTCACGGCCCACGTGGTCGTCAAACTGCTGCTCACCGCAGCAACGCTGGGCTTAATGGTGCTGGCCGGGAAGCGCTACTATCCGATCGGTCTTCATGCACCGCTGTTCCAGTTCACGATCGCGCTGCTGATAAGCACTTGGAGCATCCTGTCGATCGGCTTTCTCATCGCCAGCATCGTCCCCACGGCGCGGTTTGCGCAGCCGATTGGCGGCTTCATTCTGTACCCCATGATCGGCGTCTCGGGACTCTTCATACCTCTGGCGTCAATGCCACCGCCGCTCCACGCAGTCGCAAGAATTGTGCCGCTCACCTATGCGGTGTCGCTACTCGAAGGAATTTGGAAGGGCGACGCCTGGTCGGCTCACCTGGGAGACCTGGCGGCGCTGGCTCTCGTGTTTGTCGTTTGCACCGCGCTTTCAGCGAAGGTGTTTCGGTGGGAGTAGCGAGCCAGCGGCCATCGGTGCGTATCCGCGTCGCCACGCCCGCCGACACGGACGCGCTAATCCCGCTCGTGAATGCCGCTTTCGCCGTCGAGGACTTCATCGAAGGGACGCGAACCGACGCAGCGCGTATGAGCGAAACGATGCAAACCGGAGAGTTTCTCCTTGCGGAGGACGACTCGGGACGGGTCATCGCCTGCGTCTATACGGAAGTGCACGCCGAGCGCGCCTATCTCGGCATACTCGCCGTAGACCCGCCGCGACAAGGAACGGGCCTGGGCCGCATGATGGTCGAAGCTGCAGAGAAGCACTGCCGGCAGCGAGATTGCCGGTGGATCGAGCTGCGCGTACTGAGCCCGCGACGGGAGCTGCTGCCGTTCTACGAAAGACTGGGTTACGCGCAGATGCGAACGGAGGATTTTCGTTCGCCGCGGCCGCTCAGGGACGGAATCGAGTGCTACGGGATCATCATGTCCAAAGCGCTGTAGAGGGATCAAATCCCAGGAATGCCGATCGAGCGCGTTGTCCCCTTGTCCATGCCCTCCCTCGTGAGCATCAGAACCTCCGGGCTGCACACTGGGGCTCTTGATGGGCCGGCCCGTCTCTGCTACGTGGGCATTTTGAGAAAGAAGTAAACGGCGAGGAAGCCAAAGATCGCATCTGGAGCCCACCCGGCCAGCACCGCGGGAAGCAATCCGACGGTACCCATCGATTCGAGCAGCGCGGCGACGGCGCGATAAACAATTCCGATTCCAACCGCGAGCGCCAGCCCGCCAATCGCTCCGCGCGTTCCCACCAGGAACGCGAAGGGCGCTCCCAGGCACACAATGATCGCGGCAATCAATGGATAGGCAAACTTCTCCTGCCACTGCACGTTGAGACGCGACGTGTCGAATCCAGCCTGCCGGAGACTCCGAATGTAACTCCTGAGTTCGCGCCAGTTCATCTGGTCGGATTGCAATACCTCGCGCCGGAAATAATCGGGCGGCTCCGAAAGCTCGGCGAACGACGAGGCGCGGAAGGAAACGAAACTCGTGATCCGCCCATCCCGGAAATCGCGGATCCAACCGCCAGTGAGAATCCAGATGTTCTCCGTGGGGTCCCATGTGGCGCGGGAAGCGAAGACGCGGCGCCGGATCTGGAACGTCGTTGGATCGAGTTCGAACACATTCAAGCCGCCGAAAAGCTGGCGGTCGAAATCGAAAAATTCGTAGTTATAGACTTTGGCGTGCTCGCCGAAAATCCATTGGTGAGTTGGCTGAAAGTACGTCTGCGGCGGATGTCCCTTGATCTGGTTGCGCAACGCGTCCTGGCGCTGATTCGCGTAAGGAAGGAAGGTTTCGCCCATGGCGAACATTCCTCCGGCAATCAGGCAGCCGGCGAGCCCCAGGGGCAGAAACAGTCGATAGAGGCTGATCCCGCTGGCTTTGACCGCGATAATTTCGTTGTTTTTCGTCAGCGTGGCCAGCGTGATGAGCGTCGCGACCAAAGTCGCCAGCGGAGCGAGCAGATAGACCATGTAGGGAACCAGAAAGCGGAAGTAACTGAGCACCACGGTAAAGGAAACGTGGTTTTTGGAGATGTCTCCCAGCAGATCGAACAGCGTGAAGGCATCGAAGATCAGGACGAACGCAACCAGCAGAAGCACAAGGTAATAGAAGAATCGCCGGAGGAGATAGAGATCGAGGAGAAGAGGGAATCCCAGCGTCCGCTTAGCGATCGTCGCGCGGAGATTCGAGGCGTATTGCGCCACGCCTCCATTGGCCGCCAAACCGTTCTTCGCCGCCCCGTTCGTCACCGGACCGTTGGAAATCGGGACGGTCGCGCCGTTCATATGCTCTCGTAATCGCGTCCCGCGTTTGCGGAGTGAATCGAGCCAGGCGAGCACGCGGCTTGGCCGCCGAATGTGCTCGATACGGCGCAGGAACGCAAACGCAATGATGGCAGCGACAATGTTCGCGGTCCAGACCCCGGCCCACGGAGGCAGTTTGCCTTGCTGCGCGAAATGGTCGCCCGTGACGAAAATGAAATAGTAGCCGCCGATCAGCACCAGGGTCAGGATCAAACCGGCGGCGCGCCCCCCTCGACGCGGTCGAACCCCGATCGGCACGCCCAGCAGCGCAAACACCAGGCACGCCACAGGAAATGCGATGCGCCGCTGGAATTCGATACGCGCGTTGCGCCATCCGGGCCCGCGAACGGCAAGCAGCGTCGGAAGAGTCATCTCCGCGTCCGTGACGGAGATATTCGTGACGCTCGCTCCCGAGGACTTCGACAGGTCGATCGGAATTTCCGTCGCGCCGAACGTGCTGACGCTGTAAGCCTCGGGTTTGCGAGGGTTGTAGGTCTGGGTATCGCCCGCACCAAGGCGAATTTCGATCCTGTTCTTGCCCGGCCCCGCCGAAATGTACGCGTCCTCGGCAGTCGTAATGCTGGAAGAGGACGAGTTGCCCGATGACGCCAAGAAAACGCCCCGCCAATGCGTGGCCGCCGCGGTCACATCTTGCACGTATAATACCCACCCGGGAAATCGTTCGTCGAAGACCCTGGGCTGAACGGCAAACGGCGCCTGTGACGAGAGGATCTCGTCCTCCAGCCCGCGCAGGGTGCGTACCGCAAGCGGGCTTAGCCATAGCGTGATGAACAGGGTGATCCCGAAAAACATCGCCGCCACGTATCCGATCGGGACCAGCAGGCGGCGAAGACTGATTCCGCTGGCGTGCAGCGCCACGATTTCGCTGTCCGCGGAAAGCCGTCCAATACCGATCAGCACGCCGACCAGAACGGCCATCGGCATCGCGAACACGAGCACCGGGGGCAGCACGGAGACAAACAGCAGCGCAATCGAGCCGGCGCCTCCCGAATGGCGCACCACAAGATCCATCAGCCGAACGAGTTGCGGCACGAAAAAGACAAACGTGAAGACGGCAAGTCCCAGCAGGGAATGAGAGGCTACTTCGCGGGCAATGTAGCGATCGAGCAGGCGCATTTTTGCGCGGCGCCATAATAGCATGACCGATGAGATGCGATGGCGAGCGTCGAGGACAGATGTTCCAGAAGAAAATTTTCAGCAGTTGCCGTTAGTGTCGCGATTCTTTTGTCCCATTCGCGGGAGAGCGTCGACGGCGACCCGATGAAGGGGCAGCTTCTTGTTTCGGACAAACTCTGAGGAGGTTCTGAGGAGTTGAGTCGGGTACATCTGGTCATCTTGTGGCACATGCACCAACCGCAGTACCGCGACCCGTCGACAGGGCGGTACGTCCTGCCCTGGACGCGCCTGCATGCGACGAAAGACTACTGGGGGATGGTGCGCGTCCTCGAGGAGTTTCCGGACGTGCATGCGACGTTCAACTTTGTGCCCCTCCTGGCGGCTCAGATCGAGGAATATGCCAGCGGCAATTTTCGCGAGCCCTGGTTCGAGATCGCCTTCGCGCCCGCCGAGGAACTGCATCCGGAGCAAAAACGCGAGGCGCTCGAGCGCGCCTTTCACGTCAACGAGAATTTTCTCGAGCGCTGGCCGCGCTTCGGCGAACTGCGGGCGATGGTTCAGGCGGGAGGCGTCGAGGCTTGCGTCGGCCGCTTCAGCCCTCACGACTGGCGCGATTTACAGGTTCTCTCGCAGCTCGCCTGGATGGACGAGGAGTACCTCGCCGAGGATCCGGTGATCAACGTGCTTTCCGCAAGAGGCCGGGATTTTACCGAGGAAGACAAGCTCGCGCTGCGCGAAAAGCAGCACGAGCTGCTCAACTTGGTCCTGCCCGAATACCGCAAAGCCAGCGACCGGGGCCAAATCGAGATTTCGACCACGCCCTATTACCATCCGATCCTCCCGCTGCTCTGTGATTCCGACATCGCTCGCGTCTCGAACCCGCGCACGCCGCTGCCGCATCCCGCGTTCCGCTACCCGGCGGACGCTCGCGAGCATCTGCGTCGCGCGCGCGAACTCCATGAGCGCGTTTTTGGCAAGCCACCCGCCGGTTTGTGGCCCTCGGAGGGTTCCGTTTCAGATCAGGCGCTTGAAGTCGCCATGGACCTCGGGTTCCGCTGGTTCGCCACGGACGAAGGCGTCCTCGGCCGCACGCGAAACGTCGGATTCTGGCGGGACGCGGGCGGCTATCCGGAGAACGGACCCGAACTGTATACTCCTTGGCGTCTCCGGCGCGCCGGCGGAGAAATCACAGGATTTTTTCGCGATCACCATTTATCGGACCTCATCGGCTTCGTCTATAGCCGTATGGATTCGCAAGCTGCTGCCGACGACTTGCATCGCCGCATTCGCGCCATCGGCGACCGCGAACCGCCCGGCCGCGCCGCCACCGTAAGCCTGATCCTGGATGGCGAAAATGCCTGGGAGCATTACGCGGGCAACGGTCGCGAATTTCTGCGGAATTTCTACCGCCGCATCCAGCAGGACCCCGACATCCGCGCCCTCACCGCCACCGAGGCGATGGAAGCCATTCCGGATCGCCCTGCGCTCCTCGGGATTTTTCCGGCTTCCTGGATCAGCGCGAATTTCGACGTCTGGATCGGCAGCGACGAGGACGTCCGCGCCTGGGACCTCTTGCGCGATGCCCGCCAGGCCTACGATCGAGCCGCCCAGCGGGCCGAGCACGGCCTGCCCGCAGATCCCGGCGAATTGGCGCGAGCCTACGAATCGATTCTGGCGGCCGAAGGAAGTGATTGGACCTGGTGGTTCGGCCCGGAACACGCTTCATCGAATGACGCGGAATTCGACGCCCTTTTCCGAAAGCACCTGACCGAAGTTTACGCGGCTCTCGGCGAGCAGGCCCCCGACGCCCTAGCCCATCCGATCAAGCGAGCGGCCGAGCGCGCGCGCCGCGAGCCGCCGCTCGCCCTGCTCGACGTCAAAGTCGATGGACGCGAGAGCGGTTATTTCGAATGGCTCGGCGCGGGCTTCTACGCAGCCGAACGCCAAAGCTCGGCCATGCATGGACGCGTCTTCGCCTTCGGCGATTTTCGGTATGGCTTTGGGCCGGAGAAACTGTTCCTTCGCATCGATCCGGTCGCGGAAACGATGGCGGAGATGTCCGACTTCGAGCTGCGCATCACGCTATGGGACTCGCGCGAGACACGCATCACGTTAGTCGTTGAGAAGAGCAAACTCACCGGCTGCGTGGTCGAGCAAGGCGGCACGTGCTTGCTCCGGCCCGAGGCGGCGGTCCAGGCTGCCTACGGAAAAATTATCGAGGTGAGCGTCGCGCGGGAGCTCTTCGACATCCGCGACCGCCGCGAACTGCTCGTGCGCATCGCGTTATGCGAGGCGGGCCTGCCCGTGGACGTCCTCCCGTCCGAGGGCGTCCTCCCGATTGCTCTGGGCGAAGAGAACTTCGCCTGGGAAACGATATAAGAAGAAGGGAAGGGGCAGGCAGAAAAGGAAGCAAGGGAAAGGCGTCCTCCTTGTCTTCTCCTTCCTTATTGACATTTTGAGCCGCGCGGCGGATAGTTTGCGCGTCAAGTGCCTCCCGCCATACCGGGAGCCTTGGGATCCAAAACTAATAGCAGTTGGCTCGATTTGTGAGCCGCCCAACCTGAAGGCGACGGCCAAGTTGCCTTCGGAGGAGGGCCTAAACGATGGCCAAACGGTATTGGGTGTCTCTTTTTGCGCTTTGCGCGAGCGCGGGCGCGATCCTCTCCCACGAAAATTCCCATCTGGCCGGAGCGCGTGGCCGCTCACTTCGCCCAGCCAACGCCGCCGCCACAAGAGCGTCTGAACACCCGCCACTCGTTCAAACCGCTCCCGGCCGCCCGTTCTCTGTCCCGCTGGCCTTCGAACCATCTCCGCGCCCGAACCGCAACGGCCTCCAGTTCATCGCGCGCGGCGCCAAAATGGATGTTGCTCTGACACGGCAGGGAATTGAACTTGCCGCGGCTTCGAGCGCGACCGGGCGCGCCGAAGTTGTCTCCCTGCGATTTCTGCCGAGCCCTGCGACGCGGGACGACGATCTCGATTGGCGCGGCCTCCGACGCCTTCCCGGCCGGAGCAACTATCTCCTCGGAAACAATCCCGCGAAGTGGCGCACGCACGTCCCTCATTTCGCGCGCGTCGAAGCAAATGTCGCCGGCATCGGATTCGCCGTCCATGCGCACGGGCAGGGAATCGAATACGATCTGCAAGTCCCGCCGGGCGCCGACGCCTCGAAAATCCGCCTGGCGATTTCCGGCGCACGCAACATTCGCCTCGACTCGCGCGGCGATCTCCTGATGCGCGTCGGCGATGCCAACCTCCGGATGCAGAAGCCCACGATCTACGAGGAGGTCGGCCTCGACACGGAGAGAGGGGGCGATCGCGACCCCATCGCCCTCGAATCCACAGCGCTCTCGCAGTCGAAATTCACGACTCGAAGCCGCAGCGCGAAAGGCCGCGGAAGTTCAACGCACCGAACCCGTTCCCCCCGCACCTATCACGCACCGCGCACCGGCCATCGACGAAGCGGCAGACCTCGAGGTGATCGTCCCAAACGGATTCGAGTCGGCGACAGCAATCGCCAGAGCCGCCGCCGCGAGACCGTTCGAAGACGTTCCCGCAGACGCAGGCCTAAGAGCTCCGAGAATCCGTCGCGGCCCAATCAGCCTGTTGCCGCTGCGCAAACGGCCGCCGCGCACCCGGACCGTCGAGAGAGCCCGCAATCGGCGGAAGCCAGAGGGCGGCGTCCCGTCGACGGCGGCTACGTGCTCGAAGCCGATGGCACCATTGGCTTTCGCGTGGCGCGACGCGGCTCGCGCGCAACACTCGTGATCGACCCCACGATCTCGCTCGTTTACTCGAGTTTTCTCGGCGGCATGGGAAACGAAACGGCCGCCACCATCGCCGCCGATTCAGCGGGGAAGATCTATTTCGCTGGAACGACCACTTCGCCCTCCACCTTTCCCGAAGCGGCCACCGCGAGCAGCCTCGGGCCCGGGATCCCGCCAAGCAGCGGGTCCACCGGAACCGCGCGCGAATTCTTCGTCGCCAAGCTCGACCCCGCGCAATCCGGCGCGAATTCGCTCGTTTATCTCACGTTTCTGGGCGGAAGCGCGGATCAGGTGGGCGGCCTGATCGCCGTGGACGCCGCGGGCGACGTCGCGCTCACCGGAACGACCACCTCCACCGATTACCCCGTCACGGACTCGAGCGCCCGCACCAGCGGCGCGAACAGCACCGTCCTCACCAAACTCGATCCCGCCGGAAGCAATCTGCTCTACTCGACTCTTTTCGGCGCCAGCGGCATGCAATCGCAGCAGGCTCCCGGCGGAATCGCGATCGCCCAGAACGGCAACATCTACGTCGCGTCCGATACGAACTCGAGCGATTTGCCCGCCACTGCCGGCGCCTACGCCACGGCCTACACGAGCCCCATCACGGACGGCTTCCTCGCGGTCTTTCAACCCGGCGCGACGCCCGCGCTCGTCTATTGCACCTATCTTGGCTTGAACGGCCAAGTCGGTGTCGGCGGAATCGCGGTGGACGCATCCGGCGACGCCTATATCGCTGGCTTCACTTCCGATCCAAACGCGGACTTTCCTTCGAAGAACGCCGTGCAATCGGTCTATCAGGGTGGCGCGCTGGATGCGTTCGTTATGAAAATCGCGCCCGCCGCAAACGGCCCCGCCGATCTGCTCTACGCCACGCTCTTGGGCGGCAACGGCTCGGACCAGGCGTTTGCTGTCGCCGTCGATTCGGCGTCGCCGCCCGATGCGTACGTCACCGGGACGACCAGCTCCACGAATTTCCCTACGAGCGGCGCCGTCGCGGCCTATCAGTCAACGCTGCCGTCGAACGCGACCTCTGCAACGTCCGACGCCTTCGTCAGCGTGATCACGCAGAACGCCACGACGGGCCAGACCTCTCTTGGTTACTCGACCTATCTCGGCGGATCGCAGACGGACGTCGGCCGCAGCATCGTCGCGAACGAACCTTATGCGGTGTACGTCACCGGCACGGCCAATTCCTGGGATTTTCCCTGGCGTGACAATGTCCAGCCCTTCAACGGATACGGCGACGCCTTCGTCGCGAAGCTCGACACCACAACTCCCGCCGTCGGCTCCCTGGTTTATTCAACGCCGCTCGGCGGCACGTCTCCCGCCGGTTTGAGCTTGGGCTCGCAGGGAAGCGCGACCGCCGTCGATGCGTCCGGCAACGTTTGGTTGGCCGGCCAGACGGAGTCGCTCGATTTTCCGAGCGCCGGAAATCCCGGCAACGGTTTTCAGATCATTTGCGGAAGCTGCCAGGAGTCTCCCGTCGCTGCCGATGCATTCGTCGCTGAGATTCAGGAAAACGTGTCGGAACAACTGCCGAGTCTTTACTTCGCCGCGCCCGGTATTCCGCTGAATTTCGGCAGGCAGGCAATTGGAGCCACCACCGTGCCGCCGCAGTTCGCCGCCGTAAAAAACGGAGGCGAAGCGCCGCTCACTATCTCCTCAATCGCCATCGAGGGACCGAACCACAGTGATTTTTCGCTCAGCAGCGCGAGCGGTTGCACCGCAGCGAGCATCAGCCCGGGCGGCCTCTGCTCGTTCGAGGTAAGTTTTATCCCTGGAGTGGCTGGAGCCGAAGAGGCTTTCGTTCAGGTCACATCAGACGCGCCGGGAAGTCCGCAGGTGCTTGAGGTCGTTGGAATGGGCGCGGGGCTCGCCTCGTCGCCGGGCGGTATCAACTTCGGGAAGCAGGTTGCCGGCACCACCAGCGCGCCGCAAAGCGTGACTCTCACGAATACGAGCAACGAATCGCTCTACATCGACTCCATCGCCGAAGCCGGGCCGAATGTCGCCTTGTTTGCGCCCGCGAGTACAGCCCAGCAGTGCGTCGCCAGCGCCGGCGGCATGTTACCCGGCAGTTCCTGCCTCGTTGACATCACGTTCAGCCCCACCGCTTCCGGAACGTTCACTGCCGAGGTCGATATCCAATATCATCTCTCCACCTTGCCCGAGCAATTGCAGGCGATCCCGCTTTCCGGCACCGGCGTTGCAGCCGCGCCGGTCGCGGCCATTCTTCCCGCCGCGCTCGACTTCGGCACCGCCACCGTCGGTACGACAACGGGGGCGCAGGTTGTCACGCTCACTAACAAAGGCAGCGTCGCTCTCGATTTGACGTCCGTCAGCCTCAGCGGAACGAACGCGTCGGATTTCAGCATCGTCGCAACCGACAGTTCGCCATGCCCCTCCGCAACCGGGAGCATTGCCATCAATGCCTCGTGCACCGTGGGCGTGCAGTTTGCGCCGCAAACGGCCGGCACTAAATCGGCAGCTCTGACTTTCGTGGACGATGCCTCCGGAAGCCCGCAGGCCGTTCCCCTGACGGGTACGGCTCAACCGCCGCCGGCAGGAATTCAGATCTCTCCGTCCTCGTTGACGTTCGCCGCCCAGGCCGTCGGCACCAAGAGCGCGGCGCAGCAAATCACCATCGCCAACAACGGTGGCGGTCCCCTCGCCATCAGCGGTATTTCGTTGGCAGGCACGAATTCCACGGATTTCAGCCAGACCGACAACTGCCCGCCCAGCTTGGCCGCAAACGCGAACTGCGTGATTAACGTGATCTTTGCGCCCGCGTCGCCGGGATCTCGCTCTGCTTCCCTGCGCGTCGCCGACAATGCCAACGGCAGCCCGCAGCAGATCGCCTTGATAGGAAGCGCAACGCAAGCGGGCGTTACGCTTTCGTCGGCCTCTATCAATTTCGGGAATCAGGCCGTGGGAATGCCGAGTGCGGCTGTCACCGTCACCGTGACGAGCTCCGGCAATGGCACGCTCGCGGTCAGCGGTGTTTCCGTCAGCGGTACGAACGCGAAGGACTTTGGCGAGACAGACGACTGCTCCGGCAGCGCCGCGTCGAACGGCATCGCGCCCTCCGGCACATGCGCGATTCAGATCACCTTCAAACCCGCGTGCGGAACGGCAGCCGCCGCGCGAAACGCCACCCTGAGCCTTGCCGACAATGCCCCGGGCAGCCCGCAGAACGTGACGCTCGACGGAACTGGGACGGGCGCGTTCTGCTTCCTGGTTCCTTCGGGAAGTTCCATGTCGGCGAGCGTTTCTCCGGGCCAGACGGGCAACTACGGGCTCCAGGTCGAAGCCGCGAACGGTTTCACAGGAAACGTAAATCTGGCGTGCGCCGGCGCGCCCTCGGCGGCGACGTGTGCCATCGCACCCGCGACGGTCAATGTGGGAGGCAGCGAACTGGCTGCTCTGCAAGTGAGCGTTGCCACCTCGGCTGGCACCGCGGCGAGCATCTGGCGCGGACCCGGCGACGTACTCGGCGGGCGCCCGGGATGGCCTTTGCCACTTGCGCTTTTGGCGCTCGCATCCCTGACTGCGCTCGTCTTGGCTTGGCCAGGATTGCCTGGGCGGGATCCCTGTGGCGAGCCGCGCTTCCATGGCGACGATGGGCTACGTGTTCGCCGGTTCGCGGTGCTCGCTGGCGCTACGTGCGCGCTGGCAATCGCACTCATAGCCTGCGGCGGAGGTAGCGCTGCACCCAGTACACCGTCTGATCCCGCCACGCCCCCCGGAACCTATATGATCACGGTCACCGGTGCCACCAGCACCGGCGCCTCCCAATCAATCACGCTCTCCCTGACCGTGCAATAGACCGCCTTTGCGACTTGCGTGAGCTACAGAATCGCGCGAATCACGCCGCCATCGACGCGCACCGCGGAACCGGTCGTCGCCGAAGCCAGAGGACTGGCCAGATAGGTCACTATGCTCGCCACTTCGCCCGTAGTCGCGAATCGCTTCAGCAGAGAACTCGGACGAACGGATTTGAGGAACTCTTTCTCGAACGCCGCCTGATCGACTCCGGCCTGCGCGCTCATCTTCGAAAGGAACGCCGCGGCCCCCTCCGAGCGCGCGCTACGGTTCGATCCAAATCTTGCGCCCAGCCTCGGGCCAACACAGCCCCGTCGTCGGCCCACCGACATGAGTGGTTCCAATCCGCCTCGAGTCCACGCAACTTGGATTCGGTACGCCGAGAGAGAGATTCGGCGACTTAAAAAGAAGCTGGCAGAGAAAAGGGAAGGGAAGACCTAGAACAGCTTCACCGCCAGGTCCCGCGGGCGCCCTCCCAGCGGAATCAGCGTGATCGGCCCGGGAGGAGGCGCCATCGTATTCTCCTCGGGCCCGGCGGTCCGCGTGCGAATCACCGCGAGATCATCCGAGGAGGAGTCCACCACCAGCAGTTCGTCGCCGCCCGGAGTCAGTTGGCAAGTGCCCGGCGCCTGTCCGACAGGAATCGGATGAGCGATCTGCCGCGAGTCGATCAGTATTGGCACCACGTCTCCGCCCGCCGTATCGGAAACGTAGAGCATGCCGCGATTCGGCGCGAGAACCCCGTCCGTCGGTGACATTCCCAGCAGCAGAAATTGCACCACTTCGTTGCTTTGTGTATTCACGATGAGCAGCCCGTGTGCCTGGCTCGAAGGAAGGAAAAGCTCACCGCCGTCCGGCTTCAGGATCAGGTCGTCGGGCCTTCCGCCTAGCTCCAGATTCGTCAGCAACACCTTGCGTTTCAAATCCACAACCGAAACCTCATCGGTCGTGCCGGACGTGATGTACGCCTTTGAAGAGTCGGGCAGGATCGCGATTTGCTCGGGCTTCGGCGCAACCTTCACCGTCGCGAGCGCCGCAAGCGTCGACGCGTCGAGAATCGACACGGTCGAATCATCGCGGTTCGACACGACCAGCAGCTTCCCATCGGGCGAAACCCGCGCGATCCACGGCCGGTGTCCGCCGCTCCAGCGCGCGACCATCTGCCGCGTTGTCGAGTCGATCGCCACAACCGCATTCGCGCCCGACGCTGCCACGTAGGCCCGCGAGCCGTCGGGCGAGAAATCCAGCGCGTAGGGTGCATTGCCAACCGGAATGCGCGCCACGACTTGATTTGAATTCGTGTCCAGAACCCACGCGTACCCTCCAGCCGTACTCAGCCCCCAAATTTCTTCACGCGTAGGATGCGCTCGAATTCCCGTCAGTCCGGCGCCGACGGGAATTGTCGCCACCGCCGCGAGCTTCACGAGGTCGATTGCCGTCAGCGTCCCGTCCGCGGTATTTCCTACGTACGCGAACAGGTGCAGGCCCGGCCTCAGAAACGTCGGTCGAAGCTCCAGCGCCACTTCGCGTGCCGCCAGCCCTCCGAGCAGCAGCAGTAGAAACACCAGCCGGTAATTGAGGCGGAATTTGAAATTCATTGACGCGTGATTCGCATGTTCGGCGCGGATTGAAGACGGAAGGTAGAAGATACAGGATGGCGTCCTGCGAGGGAAGCACGAGTCCCATCGGCGCGGTCGCGTCTCGAGCGCCCGTCCTCATCAAACTATCGAATTACGTTGTTGACCTTGCTACGTATTCCTCACGAAGCCTGCCCTCTCCGCGACCGTTCCTTGTACTGTTTCTCATGCCGCCACCACAGCAAATACCCGACCGCCAGGAGGCCGGCCGCCAAAGCCCACGACACCTTCTCGAAAATGCCAAGGAGGTTCCGAAACTCCTTCGCGAATCCGAACCCAATCATCGCCATCGAGGTGACCCAGGTCACTGCCCCCAGTGCGTTGTACAGGAAAAACTTCTTCCACTCCATTCCCAGCATTCCGGCCAGCGGCCCCGCGATCGTCCGCAGACCGAAGATGTAACGCGACCAGAAAACCGTCGCCGCCCCGTGCTGCCTCATCTGGTTCTTCGCCGCACCGATATCTTCGTCGTCCAGACGCGCCAGCTTTTTCGTCCAGCGGATCGCGCCGTCTCCCAGCCTGCGGCCGAGCAGAAAGCCGATGTTGTCACCCGCCGTTGCCGCCACGGTCCCCACCAGGATCACCCACTGAATCTGCAGTCCCGCATGCTTGTGTGCGAGAAAACTCGCGAACATCAGCACCGTCTCGCCGGGGAGGGGAAGTCCCGCGTTTTCCCCGAGCAACCCGGCGAAGACCGCCCAATATCCCCATCGTAGGAGCCCTTGCTCCACTGCGTGATAAACCCAGTGCATCGCCTGCCTTTCAGGATTCCGTTCCTGCCTTGACCGGTTCCACTCAATCCTTCTCTCATCTTACGTTGTTTAGGCAGTCTTGCCGCCGTATCCGCTGCGATGTGTCCGCTACAATGGAATCCCTGAGCCCGCAACCAGAACCGGAGCGGAGAAAGGGTCGGTTCGCTATCGTGTGGGCTGGCGCCCCTTTGGCCGACATGGATGCAATTCGTTGTCAGGAGATGGCTGAGAACGAACGTAGGCTTCCGAATCGCGGCGTTACCGCGCCTGCTCGGCGGTTCGCCCCATCTGCGTCACGAAAATCTCGCCGTCATATCCCCAGTCGACGGCCTTGCAGTCCGTAAAATAAATGCTCTTGCCGTCAGGCGACCAGCGCGGCTCGGTCGCGCGTCCCTCCGTATTCGCCACCAGCCGCACGTTGCTGCCGTCCCGATTCATGATGAAGATCTGATAGTTCGAGCGGGATTCGATGCGAAAGCAAGTCGCTTCCCGTCCGGCGACCATGACGGCCAGCCGTAGAAGGCCGGATGATTCGTCAAGTTTCGCTGGTTCGACCCATCGCTGTCTGCCACGAACACTTCCGAATTTAGCTCGCCCAGCATTCTGCGGAACGCGATCGTCAGGCGACATCGAGGCTTCGCCATTCCACGAATCCCACGGCGGGCTCTTCCGCTCGTTTGAGAAAACTGGCCCGGGCAAGTATAAACTCGCGCGCGCCTCTGGGCCGGCGACCTCATCCTCAAATAGCTTGCTCTGACCGCTAGGGACGCATATCGGCGCCAATAACGCCGGGCCTTAGTTCTGGGCTGCTTCGTCAAATTGTGTCAGAATCGCGTCTCATGATTCCCGCGGTATCATTGCGGCGCTCGTTCTCTTGCCGCTCATTTTTGTCTGGCAACAACCCAATTCGGAGTCGCCCGAGTCGCCTGTTGTCCGCTCCGCCACCCACCTCGTTCGCCTCAATGTCATCGTTGACGATAAGACTGGTCATCCCGTCTCCAACCTCAGACAGCAGGATTTCACCGTCACCGACCGCGGCCACCCAGAGAAAATCGGGTTTTTCTCCATTGACTCGGCGACCACCACAACCCAGCCGCGCGCGCCCTTGCCGCAAAACACCTTCTCCGACGAGCCCAGGTACCACGGCGGTTCGCCGAACGGCGTCACAATCGTCTTGCTGGACAACCTGAATACGCTGACGGGCGCCGCGCCGGATCCATACGAGACCACGCCGTTCTGGCTCGAGGACCACGCCGCCTGGGGCTGGAGGGGTCGGTGGTTGTGGGAAGGTGGAATCCGCGTGGCAAGCGACGGAGGGCTGCCTGGGCACATCGTATCCCCCTGAGTCGTTGAGGTAATAATCCAGGAAGACGGGCGGAAGCAAGCAGAGTTCGAGAGGCGAGCGTGGAGCGAGGCGCTCGATGATCTGCCAG
>Ga0070733_10001280_pt1 | contig 18914 bp, 13 predicted proteins | sample Coa_R1_9_FD_66450 | JGI IMG/M metagenome (GOLD analysis project Ga0070733, IMG submission 66450) | Surface soil microbial communities from Centralia Pennsylvania, which are recovering from an underground coalmine fire - Coalmine... | ecosystem: Environmental > Terrestrial > Soil > Unclassified ... | reverse complement strand
CGCTGGAAGGGGTGTTTCACTATCAGACGCCACCGAAAGCATTCGGGAGGCGTCAGAAGGCTGCAACTTTTAGAAAGGCTCGACGGGCTCAGAAGGGGCCCAAATATGAAACATCTCGTGAAATATCTCATGGTTTTTGCGGTACTTGGAACGGCCTTGGCTCTCGCTCCAAACGCCAGCGCTCAGCGCTTTGCGGTGGGTGTCGGCGTTGGCCCAGGGTATGTCGGTCCAGCTCCCGTCTGCGCTTACGGCTACTATGGGTATTACCCCTACGCCTGTGCGCCTTACGGCTACTACGGTCCTAGCTACTTCTCCGGCGGCTTGTTCATCGGAGCAGGCCCGTGGTTCCACGGCGGGTGGGGCGGACGTGGTTGGGGCGGACGTGGCTTTGGCCCAGGCTGGGGCGGACGTGGCTTTGACGGGCGCGGCGGCTTCGCAGGACGCGGAGCAGTCGGCGGCGGCTTCCGGGGCGGGGCACCCAGTGGCGGTTTCCACGGTAGCGCTGGAGTCCACGGCGGCGGGGGCAGCTTCCACGGTGGTGGCGGCTTCCACGGCGGTGGCGGTCACGGCGGCGGGCATCGCTAATCTGCGGCCGTAACTGCAAGGCCTGAACAGTACTGAGCACGGCACAACGCCCATCCTTCCCAAAGCTCCTCCCGGGAAGGATGGGCGTTTTTGTTTCTGGCGCCTCGAACTCCCGGCGCTACGTCCGCACGCTTCCGTCACGCGCGACCTGCACGCGATTCGAGTTCGCTACTGTGTTACGCTTGACGTAACGCGTATTGGCCATCGATCATCGGCACCGTTCACGTCCGCTAGGAGGATCATCATGGCTGTCACCGCTATTCATCCCGGCGAGCACTTGGCTGAAGAACTGGACGCGCTCGATATGAGCGCGGCGGAATTGGCGCGCAAGCTCCGTGTGCCGACCAATCGTGTGACGCAGATCTTGAACGGAACGCGCAGCATCACGGGCGACACTGCCCTGCGCCTCGCTCATTTCTTTGGCACCAGCGCGCAGTTCTGGCTCAATCTCCAGAGCCTCTACGATCTGCGTCTCGCCGAAGAAAAAGCCGGCAGATCCATCAAGGCGCTGCCCACGCTGAAGCGCCAAGAATCCGCAAGCGCATAAAGGCTGTGCAGCCGAACGCGCGGTTCGCATCCTCGGCTCGTCTGACTCTCTTGCCTCCTCGCTTCACCTCCTGTTGAGCCGCGTCGACCCACTATTTCGCGGCATCATTTCGCCGTGGGCGAATTTCCTTCTAGGTCTGCGTGCGGCCAGCCGCTGGTCCAATCAATTGTTGATATTTGCAGAAAGGGATGGCCGGTTTTGCCGTCGTAGGCGTGGAATACGATGATGTCGCCGCTTGGTTGCTGCAGGATCGATTCGCCGCCTGGGCCGAACCAGCGCGCATTTCCCGTGAGGAGCGCGGTGCCGCCTCCGTGCAGCATGGGCTTGCCTTCCGCGTCCACGTATGGGCCGGTGACATCATGCGAACGGCCTACCATGGTGCGGTAGTTGCTTTTCACTCCGCGGCAGCACAAATCGAAGGACACGAATAGATAATAGTAGTCGCCGTGATGCACCACGAACGGCGCTTCGATCGCTTGCCAATCCGCGGGCAATCCTGGCGGCGGGGGTGGAGGATTGTCCGGGCGTTCGCGGCTGGCTAGCGCATAGAGCTTGCTATCCTGCGGCGAAAGTTTTCCGGTGGCGGCGTCGAGGCGGCGCATTTTGATGCCGCTCCAGAAACTTCCGAAGCTCAGCCACGGGGTCCCCGCGGAATCGAAGACAATGTTGGGATCGATGGCGTTGAAATCGTCGCTGGCTAGGGATTTGAGCACGAGGCCTTCGTCCACCCAGTGAAAATCGGGGCTGGATTGGTCGAGGGTTTTGTTCGTTACCAGAGCGATGCCCGAAGTATTTTTGCCGAACGCCGAGAACGCGTAGTAGACGTGATATTTTCCGTTGAAGTAGGAAATATCCGGCGCCCAGAGATCTTTCGTTTCCGGGCTTTCTTTCTGGATCCAATCGGGGATGGTAGCGAAGACGGCACCGCAACGCTTCCAATGTTCTAGATCGTTTGAGCAGCGAGTCGGGAGTTGCGCGTGGGGGCCCTGCTCGGTGGCCGTGCCGAACAAATACCATGTGCCGCCTTGCGCGATGATGGAAGGATCGTGCACGCCTTCTATGTCACCTTCGACGTGATAGATGTGCGTTGACGGAGCTGCTTGTCCCGCAGCCACCAGCGCAGAAAAAAGCATCGCGCCCATCGCTAGAAAGTTTCCGCATGCCGTCCAGTTGGTCATAGTGTCGGCGCACCTCTGCGCCTTGCGCATCTTGAGTGGACCACTTTATACCACGCGTAACTCCGATTGCCGACGCCGCGGCGCCACCCGGAGCCTGCGCAATCGAGAAAAACACGACAAAAACTAGCGATTGATTTGGGTCGCTGTTGTTTGTTTTCAGGGAGTTGCATTGGCTTTCGATTTTGTTTCGCTAGCGATTGATTTGGGCGGCGGCGGGCGGAGGAAAGTGAGTGATGAGCGAATGGCGGCGTGCGCTGCGCGGCTGGCGAACTGTGATTCGCGTCCCCGTCGCGTGCGGCCTGCGAACGGCGGCCTCTGTTCGGGCGACGTTAGCGGCAGCGCCATGCGTCGATGCGAATTTCGCGATTGTGAGTGCGATTTCATAGTTTAGTTTCCGTTCGAAATTAACATAAAGGGAACGCGAAGGCAGCTGTACTTGTGGACAGACCTGGGACAGAACCAGTACTACCTGTCCGAATATTTTTCTCGGGTTGTAGTTGGTTGAGTCGGCCCACGTTCATACGCGCAGCTCTTCGCGGCTCGCGCACGAGTCTGCATTACATTGGGTTCAGAGCAACTTTTCCGCTTTCGGTAAGAGCGCCGCAGCGAAAGATCGTGTAGGGATCGTTCTTGGAGTTGGTATCGTCGTGCTGCCAGGAGAAAGGCAGGACGCCACTCCACGAGTAATACAGGATGGCAGCTAAGCGGCCTTCTTGCACAAACTGTTGGAAGGCGGCGCGCTCGGCTTGAGCGGCTTTCACTCGCGCGGCGTCATCTGGGGGGCAGGATTCGTCTTTATTTGGAAGGCCCCATTCGGTGAGCCAGCAGGGTTTGGTTCCCTGCTTACATTCCGACAATACGCCGCTCTGTTCGAGTTGTGCGGCACGCGCGGAAGCGGCGACGCGTGTGTCGCCCGTCGGGTAATTGTGCACGCCGTATCCATCTACTAGTGTATCCATGCCATTCTTCCGGAGAAATTCGATTGAATCGGGGATAGTCACGGACGTGCGCCCCGCGCCCATGAACGCCGACATCCCGGAAACGATGGGGGTTTTGCGGTTGATGGTGGAATGGTCGCGGACGTCTTTCATGGCGGCCAAAACTTTCAGATAGACGCGGTAGCCGCCCGCTACAGCAGTGGCTTGAGGATCGTGGGGATTTGCAAGCTCGGAGAGGCTTAGCTTGCGGCCCGGGGTTTTCTCTGCGCCGAAGTCCGCATTGAATCTGGGCGTATTCAGCTCGTTTCCCAGCTCGAAAGCAGTGATGCGCACGCCCGCAGCGTCCAGCTTTGCCAGCTCTGCTGTGAACCATTTCCTGAATTCCTCGGGGGCAGCGTCTGACAACGCCGGCACAGGCCAAGGGCGTCCGGCGGATTTGTCGGCTGGAAGCGCGTGGGTATTGATTGTGCCGCCGGCCGAGGGATTCACGAAGACGACCGAGCCGATGCCATGTTGAAAGGCGGTGATTACGTAGCTGGTGTATCGGTCGCCATGTCCTCCGAGTGATGTGCGGATGGTTTTGACGTGGTAGCGCTGCAATTGCTCGAGCAAGGCGTCCTTGGTTTGGTCGCTGGCCTGATCCGTGCCCACGACGTTGACGCCAACGATGGCGTGCTGTGCGAGAGCGGGGCTAGCGGAAAGGGCGCCGATGCAAAACGAGGCTGGCAGGAAGCGACGGAACAAATGGCTTAACATCTCTTTCAACATGGACGCTCCCCCAGCTGGCTGGTTCGCGACTCCGAACGTGGCACGCGCGCCGTCGAATCGTCGCGCCTGTGACGATGGCATCGGTGGCGTAGGCGATTTCAAGCGCTACGGCGACAGCGCGAGCTTGCCGCCTGCGGTCAAGCCGCCGCAGCGATAAATGCTTTTCGGGTTTGGGCTTTTCGCCCAGGGATCGTTGTTCCAGGAGAAATACATGGCGCCATAGAGGCGGCTCTGCGCGGCGTACTGGCGAAAATCGTTCATGATTTCGCGAATCAGGGCGGCGCGCGCGGTATCGTCGAGCGGGCAGGACGTTTGCTTGTTCGCAATGCCCCATTCGGTGATCCAGCAGGGTTTGCCGGCGGTGGAATTTGCGGGATGGCATTCTGTGAGCGCGTATTTTTCGAGGTGCATGGCGCGGCGCGCGGGGGTGGATTCCCAAGGATAGGTGTGGATGCCGTAGTAATCGACAAGCTTGTCCAGGCCATTGGAGCGAAGAAACTGGATGGTGGCGTTGATGCTGACGCTATCGGTTTGCGATTTAGGGCGAGGACCTTCGGCGCCGTCGTCGGCAAGGCCGGCGAGGATGATGGGCGTGTGCTGATTTAATGTCGAATGATCCCTGGCATCTTTCAGTTCCGTGAGAATTTTCAGATATTGCAGGTAGCCCTTGGCGATTTGCTTGGCTTCGGGATCGTGGTGGAGGTCGTCGAGGCCGAAATTCATGCCTTTGCCGGGCAGGGGAAATTCGGGATTGAACGCGGTCCAGTTGATTTCGTTGCCGAGTTCGAGTCCGGCCAGGACGATGTGGTTCTCGTCCAGTTTGGTAAGGAGCGACTGAAAATAGATCTTGGAGAGTTCGGGGTCGGCGAAGGACAGAGGATGCCCGCCCCACATCTCGGGAAACTTGTCGGGCTGATAGGGCCGCGAGGGGGCATCGGGCGGATACTGCGGGCTGAGTTGCAGCTCGATGTGTATTCCCTGCGCGTAAACGCGTTTGATGTAATCGATGCTCTTGTCGTCCGGCGTAAGGGGCGCGCGGATCAGGCGCACACCCGCGGACTTGAGTTGCGCGATGACAGCGTCTTGATCCGCCGTTTTTGCGCGCAAGGGATTGACGATGTTCACGCCAAGGATCATCTTTTCCGCTGTCGCGGGATGGAACGCAGACAGCAGGCTGAGCGATGGAAGCGTGAGCAGCAGGATGGCGGCGAGCATTGCGGAGCGTCGCATGATTGCACCTGTGCAGAGTGTGCCATGAGATTGGCGCTCTGCGGGCGATTCGATAATGTGAACACTGGTGGTGGCGGCGAGTTGCGGCGGTTAATTGTTACGGACGAGACGCCGCGAAAACAGGGGGCTCGCTGCTAAAAGCACGTATTCTGGGCGGAGACATGGTTGGGGTCAAGACGGAAGGCTGAGGCTTTGTGCGGCGATGGCTCACGCTCTGGACGAGGCGACTGGATTGGGAATTGAATTGAGCATCGAGGAGCAGCGCTTATGAGCAAACTTTGGGACAAGATTTCGACGAGGGGGCAGAACGCGGCGCCCGAGAAACCTGAGGTGAAGGAAAACATTGCGCAGCCTGGCGACAAGGTGATGCACCGCGCTTCTGGAACGCACGGCGTGGTGACTGCCGTTGAGACGATCGGTGACACGCTCACTCTTACGGTGGAGTGCGCGAATGGACGGATGTTGCGCGGATTGGACCGCAAGGAATTTGCGTTCGCGGGGGAGCCGGGGTACGTCGCGCCGCCGGTCCAGGCGGTTGCGGCGCCGGTTGGGGCGGCGGCAGAACCGATGCCGAAGATTGAGGGGGAGATTTCGTCGGAGTCGATTTTGGAAAAACTTAGCTGAGTTAACTTGAGAGGGTTGCAGTTCGATTTGGCCGCTTTTCGTACTCGGAGCGATGAAACACAGATTCCTAATTCACTCGTTGAATCACACCACCCTGTTGCTCGATATCACTGAGATCGGTTTGCCCGCAGAGGTTTACCCGCCCGAGGGAAAGCCCCAAGCTGTTCAGTCTCTCCGCTTTCAGACGTGGCATGCGGCTGAGGAACATCTTCTTGGATTGGGGGCGTCTCAACGATCATTGTCGGCCGCGATCGAGAGTCTCAAGAAGGCAGGGGCTGCGGTGCTCACCATCACGTAGATAGTCGGCTTCATGACGGCCTCAGTGGCGGCGTGAGTCAGCTCGTTATTCTCCGTTCGACGCGCGCATCCTAACGCACGCTACGATTCGTGGATTGCAACTTCAAGATTAAAAGAAAGAGCACGAGCAAGATTGCCCTCGTTCGGCGGGAAGGCCTGTGCCACCAGGCGTGGATCGCGAATCGCGGGGCGCTTAACGGTTACCACCTTAAAGCGGCAGCTACCAATTCAAAAGAAAGAGCACAGCGAAGAGTCGCTGTGCCACGAGAGCGAAGAGCACAGGCCCTTCGATCCCGCGCAGCGGGAGCTCAGGATGAATCGCGCTGCAGCGCGATTCACAGGATTGCTTTTCTGTGGCGGGCAGGCCTGTGCTGCCTTGCGCGGATTGCGGACTGCGTAACGATTCCCACCTGACAGCGGCAACTACAAATTCAAGACAAAGAGCACAGCGAAGAGTCGCTGTGCCACAGCTACAGCATCCAGCCGCCGGTTACGTTGATTACTTGGCCTGTGATGTAGTCGGCGGTGTCGGAGGCGAAGAATTTAACGGCGGCGGTTACGTCTTCGGAGCTGGGGGGGCGGCCCATGGGGGAACGGGCGTCGCGGATGCGGCGGGCTTCGTCGGCGGTTAGTTCGCGTTCGTCTATGTTGGAGGGGTTGATTACGTTGACGGTGATGCCGGCTTTGGCTTCTTCGATGGCGAGCGAGCGCGAGAAGGAAACGACCGCGGCTTTGGCGGCGGCGTAGGCGGAGATGGTTCCCTGCCCGAAGGCTCGTTCGGCGCCGACTGCTCCTAGATTGATGATGCGGCCCCAGTGTTGGCGGCGCATGGCTGGGAGGGCGGCTTTGCTGGCGTGGAAGACGCTGTAGAGGTTGGAGGCGATCACTTTTTGCCATTCGTCGGCGCTGGTGTCGGCTACCAGCTTCCAGTTAAATTCGCCAACGTTGTTGACAAGAATGTCGAGGCGGCCGAAGCGTTCGAGGACTGCGTCGAGGAGGAATTGAACTTTTTCCGGGTCGGTGGCGTCGGCTTCTACGGCGAAGCATTCGGCGCCTTGGGATTGGAGAATGCGGAGGGTGTTTTGGGCTGCGGTTTTATTTGTGCGGTAGGAGATGGCGATGCGGACGCCTTCTTGAGCTAGTCCTTGGGCGATGCCTTTGCCGATGCCTCGGCTGCCGCCGGTGATTAGGGCGGCGCGATTGCGTAAGGGCACGGGGGCTCCTGGGTTTAGAGTGGCTAAGTATAGTGGATTTTTTTGGGAATTGGGCGGGTGAGTCGGTGAAAAGGTTTCGACCAGGTCAAATTCACCACAGATGAACACTGATAGAGGCATTGATGAATGCGTGCGAAGAGAAAGGCGAAAGGATTTGACGCGGAGGGCGCAGAGGTGGGAGCGCAGAGAGCGCGGAGAAAAGCAACAGCGGACCGGTGACGCGTTTGGGGTTATGGCGAGAAGGGGCGCAGCAAGCAGCGCCCCTACCGCGGGATTGGGAGGCGCGGAGGATGGGGAGGAAATTGTTGGGGACGCGGCACCGAAAATCACCGCGACAAAACCAACGGCAAGGATGCCCGCCTGAAAGGCAGGCGGCCGCTACAAACTCAAAAGCAATTCAACGGCAAAAGAGCCGGCTAGACGCCTGCCTACTGGCAGGCAGGCCGGCGCTACAAATTCAACTGCGACGGCTGGCGGTCTGAAGACCGCCGCTACAAAGTCAAAATCCACCGCAACGCGTTTAGCCCATGCGGGCTACTACTACTGTGATGTCGTCGGCTTGTTCGGCTGTGCCGGCCCATTGTTCGGCGGCGGCTATTAGGTTTTCGGCAATTGGCTGCGGATGCAGGCTCCGTTGGCGGAGGACTTCTTCTCTTAGGCGCGTGACTCCGAATTCCTCGCCGTAGACATTTTCTGGTTCGGTTAGGCCGTCGCTGAAAGCTACGAAGAGGCTGCCGGGTTCTACTTTGATTGTGCCCTGGGTGAACTGGCAGTCTTCGATCAGGCCGACTACTGTGCCGCCTTCGCTCAATTCCTGCACGTTGGAGCCGTTTACGAAAAATGGAGCCAGGTGACCTGCGTTCGTGTAGGTGAGCGTGCGGGCGGCTACGTCGTAGACCGCGTAGAAGAATGTGGCGTAGCGATCGTCGGAGGTGTTGCGGAAGAGATGGCGGTTCAGGCGGGCTACTAGCTCTGCTGTGCCGGTCAGGCCGTCGAAACCGGCGTGGCTGCGCAGAGTGGCTTGCAGGCTGGCCATCAGCAGCGCGGCGAAAATGCCTTTGCCGCTGATGTCGGCTAAAGCTATGCCTACTGTGTTGTTGCCGGTGCGAATGAAGTCGTAGTAATCGCCGCTGACTACGCGGGCGGGGCGGCAGATGGCGGCTAGTTCCAGGCCGGGGAGCGTGGGCAGAACTTGCGGGAAAAGCTGCGACTGAACTTCGCGGGCGATTACGATTTCGTTTTCTAGTTTTTGGCGCTTGGTTTGCTCTTCGATTAGTTCGGCTATGGAGCTGGTCATTTCGTTGAAGGATTCGCCCAGTGCGCCGAGCTGGTCGCGTTGATGAACGCGCACGCGTTGGGTGAAATCGCCGCGACGGACGTGGAGCGTGGCTTTGTAGAGATCGTCTACTGACGTGGTGATGGTGCGGGTTAGGACGAAGCCGGTGGCGAGACCGGCGATGCCGAGGAGCAGGAAAATTACTGCGGCGGCGATTAGGAGAATTTCTAGCACGGGGCCGACATCGCCTACCGACGTGAAGAGGCGGCGGCTGAGCGCTGAGGCGCGGATGCCGAAGGAGGCGAAGACTGCGGCGGGGGCGTCGGGAGGTTGCGGGCCTACATGGGCAAGTTCGATGGTGGAGACGCCGTTGATGCGGACGTCGGCCCAATTTTGCGGCGGGCTCAGCGTGCGGCGGCGGCTGGCGATTTGTTCGCCGGGGATGAAAACGTGGCCGTTGAAATTGAGCGAGATCTTGGGAGGATTACTTTCGCTGCCGGGACGGAGCGGGATGATTGCAATGGGGCCGAATTCTGAGGCGAAGCTGTCCAGGAACGCCGAGTTTAGCGGCGTGGCTACTACTAGATCGAATGGGCCTGCGGGGCCGTTTTTGCGAACGGCTGCGGCGATCCAGATTTTTTTGTCGATTTCTACCAGGCCGGCGAAGTGTTGGCGGTCTTCGGATTGAGATTCGATTAGGTGCTGGCCGCGATTGGGGAAGACGCGGAGGTCGGGCCATTCGCGGCGTTCGGCTTCGATTAGATTTGCTACGCCGGGGCGCTGGAGGATTGATTCGTTTGTGGGCTCGGCGCCGTGGACGGCTTCCATTTCTACGGCGCCGGCTAGGGCGTCGGTGTCTGCGGCGATGGTGTTGATGCGTTCTTGGAGATCGTCGTGGAAGAGGTGGGCGCCTAGTTGGAGGTAGAGGCCGTAGGTGGCCAGGCCGGCCATGGAGATGAGCAGGATTACGGGAACGACTCCAATGAAAACGTATGTCACGATTAAGCGATTGCGGAGGGTCCACATGAAGCGGTTGCGGAGCCAGGGAATCAGGCGGACGAAGAGGTAGACGATTGCGAGGAAGGCCAGGAAGCCGAGGAATCCGGCGAACGGGATTGTGGCGTTTAGTGCTAGTGCTACGCGGGCTAGTGCGTAAAGGATGACGATTGCTAGGGCGATTATGTCCAGCGGCGAGGTGTGCCGTAGGAAGATGATTAGGCGGCGAGGGGAGAGTCGGTTCACGTTAGGTCGTTTTAGGCGATAGAAGAATAGCTGACGCAGGGCCGTTATGGAAGATGAGCGAGCATGGAAGCGAGAAGAGCGGCGGGGCGAAATGCTTCCCGCACAGCCACGAGTGGCTGTGCCACGAAGACAGTTTGGGTGCGGCGTGACGACAAGACCGGGGAGGGCGAGGCAAGCCTCGCCTGGCGCGATTTGCGATGTGCTTTAGTTGGTGGCGAAAGCGGCGGCGAGCCGCCGCACTCCATATGAATCGCGCCACGCGGCGGGCATGGACGCGCGAAGAGCGGCGGGGCGAAATGCTTTCCGCACAGCCAAGAGTGGCTGTGCCACGAAAACTGAGCGCGACGATCTGACAGAAGTACGCCAATCAGGAGATTGGCGTTCCCACGAACTGCAACTTCAGTGCCTGGTAATGTTGACGCGTGGGCGAGCTGGGGCGCAGCAAGCAGCGCCCCTACCGTTGAGTCGGAGGAATTATGCCGATGCGAACGTTCCAGCGCGATGCGAGCGCGCTACATCGAGTTGCGGTCGTTTTGTTGGACTCGGCTGTGATGGCGGCTGTAGGCGAAATAGACTACGAGGCCGATGGCTAGCCAGATGATGAGGCGGGCCCAGTTGACCCAGCCTAGGTTGACCATCATGTAGACGTTGATGGCGACGCCTAGCACGGGGATCAGCGGGACGAGCGGTGTGCGGAACGGGCGCGGTTGATTGGGATTGGTGCGGCGCAGAACGATGACTGCCATGCAGACGATTACAAAGGCCAGCAGCGTGCCGATGTTGACCATTTTGCCGAGCTGATCAATGGGCGTGATGCTGCCGACGATTGCGGCGAGCAGGCCGACTAGGATTGTGGTTTTGTAGGGCGTGCGGAACTTGGGATGGATCGCGGCGAAGAATTTGCGCGGGAGCAGGCCGTCGTTGGCCATGGAGTAGAGGACGCGGGTCTGACCTAACAGCATCACGAGCATGACGCTGGTGAGTCCGGCGAGCGCGCCGGCAGTGATCACGGTTGAGGCTGTGTTCAAGCCGTGATCGAGAAAGGCAACTGCCAGCGGGGCCTCGACGTTGATCGAGCGCCAGGGCACCATGCCGGTGAGCACGAAAGCCACGAGGATGTAAAGAATGGTGCAGGCGACCAGCGAGGCGATGATGCCGATGGGCAAGTCGCGTTGCGGATTCTTGGCTTCCTGCGCGGTGGTGGAAACAGCGTCGAAGCCGATGTAGGCAAAGAAAATATACGCGGCCGCTTTCCATATGCCACCGACACCCATGGGCGCGAATTCGGCCCAGCTGTGCCCGATGTTGGTGCTGTCCACGTACTTCAGACCCAGGAGGATCACGAACAGGACCACGCCGACCTTGATGACCACGATGGTGGCGTTGAAGTTGGCGCTTTCTTTGATGCCGACCACCAGGACCGCAGTGATGATGAGCGCGATGACGAAGGCCGGCAGGTTGAAGCCGAAGTCGAAACCGAAAATGCGCGGCGCGGCGACCAGGTCGTGCGCTTGCCGGAGCAGATCTGGCGAAGGCACATCGGTAAGCGCATGGACGAGATCGGAAAACGCTTTCGTGGTGATGCCGAGAGTGGGGTTGGCGGCGTGGACCTGGGTGCGCGCTATCACGTTTTCAGCGGTCGCGAGCGCGGTCCAATGATCGTAGGCGAGCCACAGAGGCATCTTCAGGTGAAAAATCTGGAGTAATTCGACGAAGTGGTTTGACCAGCCGGAGGAAACGGTGCTGGCGCCCATCGCGTATTCCAGAGTCAAGTCCCAACCGATGATCCAGGCAAGCAACTCGCCCAGCGCGGCGTAGGCGTAGGTGTAGGCGCTGCCGGCGAGCGGAATCATCGCGGCAAATTCCGCGTAGCAGAGACCCGCGAGGACGCAACCGAAGCCCGAGACGATGAAGGATATGGTGAGCGCTGGTCCGGCGAGGGTGGCGCCGAGGCCGGTCATCACGAAGATGCCGGCGCCGATTACCGCGCCGACGCCTAGCGCGGTGAGCGACAGAGGGCCGAGCGTGCGTTTCAGGGTGTGCTCGCCGGTGTCCGCGGCTTCGCGCAGCAGCGTTTCCATGGGCTTCTTTTTGAACAGCGGGTTGGTCATGCGGTGCGTCCCTCCGTTGCCTTGGCGCTTCAGCAGAAAGTCAAAATCACCACTGATGAACACTGATCAACACTGACAACGGCATTGATATTTCAAATGCAGACCAAAATGGCCTGCGACTCGCGCGGATGAAAAATAACACAGAGGCGCGAGGTAGCAACTATTAAATCGTCTTCGTCGCCGCGACGCTAGAGGCGCGGACCGAGCATGCGAACGGAGCGACCGGCCGAGAAGTAGGCACTGCAGCGGCTAAAGCCGCTTTCGTTCCTGGCTTCTACTGTCGTGGCTGAAGCCACGACCTACAGGGATATAGAAGCAACTACAACGGCTGGCGGTCTGAAGACCGCCGCTACGAAGTCAACGGCAACGTCAAAGGCGCCCGCCTAAAAAGCAAAAGCAGGCGGCCGCTACGAATTCAACGGCTACGTCAAGTGCAACGTCAAACGCGCCCAGCTGAAGCTGGCCGCTTCCCTTCGATCCCGCGCAGCGGGATCTCAGGATGAATCGCCTTGTGGGGCGATTCACAAAATCAAGTGCTGCTGCGCGCGGCGATGGCTTGCGCTGCTACTGCTAGATATTCGCGGGCGCGTTGGGCTGGGTCTGGCGCGTTTTGTAGGTCGCTGATTATGGCTACGGAATCGGCGCCGGCTGCGAAGACTTCTCTGGCGGACTTTATGGTGATGCCGCCGATGGCCACCAGGGGCTTGGGCGTTAGCTTTCTGGCTGCGCGGATTAGATCCAGGCCTACTACTGGGTCGGGATTTTCTTTTGTGCTCGTCGGGAAAATTGGGCCCACGGCTATATAGTCCGCCGAAGTGTCATTGGCGGCGCGGAGTTGTTCGATATTGTGTGTCGAAATTCCAACCCATTGCGGGAGCGGACAGATTTGGCGGGCTGCTTCTACGGGGAGATCTTCCTGGCCTACGTGGACGCCTGCGGATTTTGTGATGCTGGCGATGTCCGGGCGGTCGTTGATGATGATTTTGACGTGGGCGGGAACGGCGGCGATTAGGGCGGTTGCGATTTCTTGGAATTGGCGGGGGGGGAGGTGTTTGGCGCGGAGTTGGATTAGTTGGACGCCGGAGTGGGCGAGCGTTTCGGCTAGCGATAGGAGCGCGTTCGTGGGTTGGCTGGGTGTGGCGTCCAGGATGGCGTAGAGGGTGGGAAACAACAGAGCCTCCGTTCGATTGGAACACCAAAGCAGAACCGAAGAAAAACCAAGATGCCCGCTGTGTCCCGAAAGGCGCGGGACACAGCGGCCTCTACATAATCAACGGCAAATTCAAACCCGACGGCAAATTCAGGTGCAACCGGAACGCAAGTTCAAATGCAACCGCAACGGCCAATTCAACTGCAACGGCAAAGACGCCCGCCTAAAAAGCAAAAGCAGGCGGCCGCTACAGATTCAACATCAAATTCAACGGCAGAGGCTTGGCGCGATTGAAATTGTGGCGAGCTGGGGCGCAGCAAGCAGCGCCCCTACCCATTCAAAAGCGATTCAACGGCAACTGCCAACAACCGATTGCCCCGCGACCTTGGTGCGGAGCGCCAATCAGGAGATTGGCGTTCCCAGGGTACGGCGGCCACGACAGACCTGTGGCGAGCTACTTGGCTGCTACTGCCAGGGCGCGATCGAGAAAATGGGTGTCGAATTTGCCGGCTATGAAATCTTTGTCGGCTAGAATTTTTTTGTGCAGCGGGATCGTGGTTTTGATGCCTTCTACCACGAAGCCGTCCAGGGCGCAGTTCATTCTGGCTATGGCTTCGGCGCGGTCGTTGCCGTGGGCGATTATTTTGGCGATTAGTGAATCGTAGTACGGGGGAATTACCGCGTCGGAATAGCTTGCGGTGTCCACCCTTATGCCGGGGCCGCCGGGGACGCGGAAGGCGGTGATGCGTCCGGCGCTGGGGACGAAGGTTTCGGGATCTTCCGCGTTGACGCGGCATTCGATGGCGTGGCCGCGAAATTCGATCGGGCTGGGCAGGATGTCCGTGAGTTTTTCGCCGGCGGCTACGCGGATTTGCGATTTTACCAGGTCCACGCCAGTCACCATTTCGGTGACGGGGTGCTCGACCTGAATGCGCGCGTTCATTTCGATGAAGAAGAGGTTGCCGGACTCTTCGCGCAGAAATTCGACCGTGCCGGCGCTCGAATAGCCGAGTTTTTTCAGCGCATCCACAACCTGTTTGCCGATGCGTTTGCGCGTCGGGGCGTCCATCGCTACCGACGGGGATTCTTCCAGGACTTTCTGGTGGCGGCGCTGCAACGAGCATTCGCGTTCACCCAGGTGGACTACGTTGCCGTGCTTGTCGCCCAGAACTTGGAATTCGATGTGGCGCGGGTGCTCGATTAATTTTTCAATGTAGACGTTCGGGCTGCCGAAGGCTTGCTGGGCTTCGGCTTTAGCGGTTTGGAACAGGGGAATCAGCTCGCGGGCGTGGCGTACGATGCGCATACCGCGTCCGCCACCGCCTTCGGCGGCTTTAATCATCACGGGATAGCCGATTTCGGCGGCGATTTTTTTGGCGGCGTCTGCGTCGGGGACAACGCCGGCGCTGCCCGGAATGATGGGGAGGCCGGCGACGGCCATGGCTTCGCGGGCTTTGTCTTTTTCGCCCATCAGACGGATGGCGTCTGGGGCGGGGCCGATGAAAGTGATGTGGGAGGCTTCGCAGACTTCGGCGAAGTTGGCATTTTCGGAGAGGAATCCGTAGCCGGGGTGGATGGCGTCCACGTTGGCGATTTCGGCGGCGCTGATTACTTGCGGGATGTTCAGGTAGCTTTCGCTGCTGCGCGGCGGCCCGATGCAGATGGCTTCGTCGGCGAAGCGGACGTGGAGAGAGTTGCGGTCGGCCTCGGAGTAGACCGCGACGGTTTTGACGCCGAGTTCACGGCAGGCGGAGAGAATGCGCAGGGCGATTTCGCCGCGATTGGCGATTAGGATTTTTCGGAACATGGTGTTCGGCGACGCATGATTTGTGAGTCAAATCGGGGCGGGTCTGAGACCCGCCCCTACGGAAACTGAGCCAGGTAGTGATGGAGCGGGCACGGCGTGCCGTGCACGTTCCAATTCAAAAGCAAATTCAACGGCGAAGACCTGGCGCGATTGAAATTGTGGCAAGCTGGGGCGCAGCCCTTCGATCCCGCGCCGCGGGATCTCAGGATGAATCGCGCTGTGGCGCGATTCACAGGCAGCGCCCCTACGAATTCAAAGGCAACGTCAAAGGCGCCCGCCTAAAAGGCAAAAGCAGGCGGCCGCTACAAAGTCAGAAGCAACATCAAAGGCTGGCGGTCTGAAGACCGCCGCTACAAATTCAAAACCAGAGTCAACGGGCCCTGCGACGGCGCGTCTTGCTGCAATTTTCTTGCACAGCCAGGAGTGGCTGTGCCACGAAAACTGGGGTGCTTCATTTTTTCCGGTGGGGGCGGATGCCGAATAGGGCTTCGCCGTATTCTACCGGATGACCGTTTTCGACGAAGATGCGCACGATTTCGCCGGCTGCGTCGGATTCGATTTCGTTCATCAGCTTCATGGCTTCGATGATGCAGAGAACCTGGCCGGTTTCGACTTTGGAGCCGATACTGACGAAGGGATCGGCGTCGGGGCCGGCGGCTACGTAGAACGTGCCGACGATCGGGGACTTCACGATGTGCAGGTCTTCGGCGCGCATGGAATCGGCTGCGGCATCGCGCGGCGCGGCGGCCGGCACGGCGCCAGAGCCCGCGGCAGTTGCTGCGCCAGACGCCGAGGACGATGCGTGACTTGCGTGCGGCGCGGCGGAAGCTACCACGATTTCCGGGGCCTGGCCCGGCGAAAAGGCGTAGGCGGGCGACGACGGTTTCTTCAGCCTGATGCGGAAGCCCTGGCGCTCGTACTCAAATTCTTCGAGGCCATGCTTGCGCATGAACTCCAGTAGCTTTTCAATTTCGGGAAGGTCCACGCCGTGAGCGGATGAGCTGGATGATGCTTTGGGAGTCGGTTTTTTCGCCATTTAGAGTTCTAGAAATTCCCGAGAAGCGCTGGTCAAGACTTCCGCGCCTTGCGCGGTCACCAGCACTTCATCTTCAATTCGAATGCCGCCCAGGCGTTCCACGTACAAGCCCGGCTCAACGGTTACGACCATGCCCTCTTCGAGCAAGGTTTCCTCTCCGCGGCCCAGCCGGGGCATCTCGTGAATTTCGAGGCCCAAGCCGTGCCCGGTGCTATGGGTGAAGTAACGTTCCAGACCCGATTGCTTGAAAACCTTGCGCGCTGCAGCGTCCACGGATGCGGCCGATACTCCCGGCCGGATGGCGGCTATCGCGGCTTCCTGGGCGTGCAGAACTGCGTGATAGAGCGAACGCACTCTAGCGGAAGACCGCCCCAGGAAGACGGTACGCGTCATGTCGCTACAGTAGCCGCGCAGTATAGCACCCTGGTCGAGTACGACCAACTCGTTTTTCCTGAGGAGCTTGGACGTGGGGCGGGCGTGCGGCCAGGCGGAGCGCGAGCCAGAGGCTACGATGGATTCGAAGGAGGGGCCACTGGCTCCCTGGAGTTTCATGGAGCGTTCGATATCGGCTGCGACGGCCAGTTCGGAGACGCCGGGCTTGACGTTGAGAACTGCGGCGGTCCAGACGTCACTGATGAGGCGCGCGGACTGGCGCATGCGGGCTCGCTCGTCTGCGTCCTTTACAGCGCGCTGGCGCTCGATGAGGTCTGGCGCGGCTAGCCAACGCAGGCGCGAGCCTACGGCGAGCTGCAGCGCGGTCTTCTGAGCTACAGTGAGTTGCGCGGGCGCAAAGGCGAGGCGGATGGCGCCACGGCGAGCTTTCAGGGCTTCGCCGACGGCGCGAATCAGGCCGTGCGGCGCGATCACCGTCGTGGCATCGTAAACTTCCTGGCGCGCTTGCAGGGTGTAGCGGCTGTCAGTGTATAGAGTGGCGCGCGAGGGATCGACGAGCAGGATTCCGGCGCTGCCGGTGAAGCCGCAGAGATAACGGATGTTGGGGAGATGAGTGACGAGCAGCGCGTCGGCGTTAAGGGTGGAAAAAGAAAGCCGGAGCCGATGGATCCGGCTCCGGGCTGATTTCGCGTGCACAGTTTTGTGGGCCACGTCCTTACGTGCGAACCCCGCTCTTCCCTGCTACTGCTATCCCGGCAGAATGCGCGGGGTTAGGAAGAAGAGAAGTTCCTGGGCCGTGGAGCTGACCGTGGTGTGCTTGAACAGGTTGCCGATGACGGGCAAGCTGCCGAGTATCGGAACTGTTTGAATGTCGGTGCGCTGCTGGGTGACGATTACACCGCCAATGACCATGGTGGCGCCATCCGCGACCAAGACTTTGGAAGTGGCTTCCTGCGTGTCAATGGCTGGAATGCCTTCGACGCGCGGGATGGAAGAGTCAATCTGGTCGTTCTTGACGTCCACGTCCATGTAGATGGTGCCCTCCGAGGTGATCTGGGGGGTGACATCAAGCTCCAGCACCGCGTCCACGAATTGGACTGAGACGGTGTTGTTGACGATGGTCTGCACCGGGATCTTGGTACCTTGCTTGACGATTGATTTCTGGTTGTTCTGCGCGACGATCTTCGGCTTGGAGATGAGTTTGCCGACGCCGCGATCTTCGGCCGCGGTGATGACCATATCGAGCGCGAAATTGGCGTTCGCGAACGAATAGGTGAAGCCGCTGGTCGGTGTGGCCGCGCCCAGGTTGGTGAGCAGCGGGACGGCGCCGGAGGTGAGCGGCGGCGTGCCTACCGCGAGCGGCGGAGCCGGAGTGTTAATAACCGTGCTGGTGCCGACGGCGGAGGCGCCACCGATGGTGCTGCCGTGAGCGCCGAGTCCGAGACCGAACTGGGTGCCGATTTCACGAGAGAAGGAACGGTTGGCGGCGACGACGCGCGCTTCGATTTCCACTTGTTGCGATTTACGGTCGAGCTGGCGCAGGAGGTTATCCAGCACCGGGAGGACCGTGGGAATGTCGCGGATGATCAAGGTGTTGGAACGGCTATCGGCGAGAATGTCGCCGCGCGAAGAGAGGAACTTCTTCAGCGTGGGGACCATGTCCGAGGCCTTGGCGTAGCTGAGGACGCGCGTGGTGGTGACCACATCGGCGGACTCGGCCTGAGCCTTGGCGAGATCGCGGTTCTGCTCGGCTTCGCGCTTCAGGGTATCCTTGGTGGCGATGCGCAGAACGTTGCCGTCGAGCTGCTTATCGAGATCGTTGTTCTTGAGCACGATGTCCAGGGCTTGATCCCACGGCACATCGTCGAGAACGATCGTGAGGCTGCCCTTTACGGCTGGGTCCACGACGACGTTGAGGCCGCTGATTTCGTGAATGAGGCGGAAGAAATCGCGCAGGTCAACGTCTTTCAAATTGACGGAGATGGGTTCACCGGAATAGTGGCCGGCGGGAGCGGGTGTGGGCGCCTGTTGCGCTGCGGCGGAAGCGGCCGGAGCGGCGGCTGGCGCAGGGGCCGCATTGCTGTCGCTGATTTCGGTGTAGCCCGTGTTCGCGGCGACCGGTTTGGGAGCGGCGGGTTCGGGCTGGTGCACAGGCGCAACGGGCACGGCCAGGGCCGCGGAAGTTTGCGTCAAGGCCGTGGGAAGAGTGGCTGCCGGCGCCGGAATATTATCCGGGGCGGCCGTGGGAACCACTGGGGCGCTGATCGCCTTGGTGGTGGTGACGTCGGAAGGCTCGCTGTTCGCGGCCGGAGCAGAGTCACTGGCGCCACCGGAAGCAGGCGTCGGAGCCTCGGCGCGGAAGGCTACGGTGACGGCGTTGCCGGAAGCATTCACGTTGTAACGGGCAGGGGTGCGCAGATCAATGACGATGCGCGAAACCTGGGGCGTGAATTGGGCCAGGCGAATTTCCTTCACGGGATCGAGATTGCTGGCGATTTGCTTTTCAGTGGTCTTCAGG
>Ga0070733_10001279_pt1 | contig 18914 bp, 18 predicted proteins | sample Coa_R1_9_FD_66450 | JGI IMG/M metagenome (GOLD analysis project Ga0070733, IMG submission 66450) | Surface soil microbial communities from Centralia Pennsylvania, which are recovering from an underground coalmine fire - Coalmine... | ecosystem: Environmental > Terrestrial > Soil > Unclassified ... | reverse complement strand
CCGGATGGACCCTTTGAAATTCCACACCCGAAGGTTAACCCATTCGCAGGAACAAGTCCAAAGAAAAATGAAAAGACTTCAATCACCACGACTTATCTAAAACATTGGCGTAGCCCTGCCTTTTGCAACCCCCCGGGCTCCGCCGAGAAGGGCGCCGACGGAAGTGAGGGTGCCGCTCGGGTTTTACGCCGTCCGCTTCACCTCTTGGGATCCTGCGCGGCACCCGACCTTCGTGACTGAAAAAACGCGCCCCAGATGAGACCGGGCTTTTGCACCTCCATTTGACACTGGGAGATCCCCTGACTATAATCACCACCGAGGTGAAGCGGATGATCCGAACTCGAATCGTGGCCACGGGAAGGGCTCTCGGTTCAGAGCGCATCAATAACGCAACCCTGGCGGTTCGGCTCGGGGTGACCGAAGAATGGATTGAAAAGCAGAGCGGCATCCGGCACCGTCACTGGGTCTCCCGTGAAGAGACCACCTCCGATCTCGCCCTCGGCGCCTCGCGCCAGGCCCTCGATCGAGCGGGTTGGGATCCAGCCTCGCTGGACCTGATCGTTCTCTCCTCGACCTCCCCCGATTACCCTCTCCCGGCCACGGCCTGCCTTCTTCAGGGCCGCCTGGGAGCCCATCGGGCTTATGCATTTGACGTGGGGGCCTCTTGCTCCGGTTTTCTCTATGCCCTTTCGGTTGCGGACCATGCGCTCCGATCGGGAACAGCCGCTCGGGCATTGGTCGTAGGGGCCGAGGTCAAATCGCCCTTTCTCAACCTAAGGGATCCTTCGACCCTGATTTTGTTCGGCGATGGCGCGGGGTCGCTCCTGTTGGAGCGGAGGGAAGGAAAGGAGGCGGGGATCGAGACCCTTTTTCTTCATGCCGACGGGGCGTACCATCACCTGATCCGGCTCCCTGCGGGGGGATCAAGGAGACCCTTGAGCCCCGAGAGCCTCAAAGAGGCGGGCCACACCCTCCAGATGCAGGGGGCTCGGCTTTTCCGACTCGCGATTCGGCGCCTCGGGGAGGCGCTCGATGAGGCTCTCCGTGGCCTGACCCTTCAAGAGGTCGACTGGTTCGTCTTTCATCAGGCAAACCGGCGAATTTTAGAGACGCTGGCTCGCAAGAGGACCATCCCGCAGGAGAAATTGCTCATCACCTTGACCGAATTCGGAAATACCTCCTCTGCATCGCTCCCCATCGCGCTCGATGTGGGAGGAAACGGGCTATTTCGTCCAGGAGACCGAATCGTCCTTCTCGGTTTCGGCGGGGGAGTTACCTGGGGCGGGGCTCGTCTGATCTGGTGATTTAGTTCCGCTTGGCCTTCGCAGATCGGGAAGCAAGGTTCGAAATCAGCCGACGAAATCGATTCCTCCAATAATCCCGTCGCTCCTTACGCCATCGTGAGCGCTCATAGAGATCAACCTCCTGGCGATCCTCATCCTCCACACGCACACGCCCATTTTTTTTCTTCAACCCCTCACGGTTCGTAGCGACAGTACCGTTCAACTTTCGGCGACGCGGTTCGATAGGGCTAGGATTGGAGTTCTTCGATTGGCGAAGCGGTTTCTGTTTTTTTTTCGCCTTATTCATACCAATCTCATTAATTCATTAATTCTTTTCTCAATGATCACTGGAGAGAGCCCCCCCAAAAAAAAATAAGGGATAACTCCCTCAAAAGCGCTGGAAAATCCCAACTCATTTACTGCATCATACCGTCGCGAATTGTGGCTTGTCAAGCGAGATTTATTGAAAAACTATAGGAAAATGCGTTGCCAGCATCTCCTGCCTGGTTCTCTTACCGAGGCAGGAGATGCTGGGAGATCGCCAGATAATCGCGGATGTGGCGGGTAATGAGAAAACGGTGACGAACATATTCGTGGGCGTCTTCTCCCATCTTTTTCATAACATCTTGGTTATTAAGTAGAAAGCTCGCCCTGAGGGCGGCCCCCTCGATCGAATTGACGGTATATCCCGTGGTGCCGTAGATCACTTGGGCTGTAATCCCGCCAGTAAACCCCCCAATCACCGGCTTTTTTTTCCACATCGCCTCGGCGACGGTCAGACCGAACCCTTCCTTGATCGACTTCTGAAAGACCAGCGTGGCGGCGCGTTGAAGAGCATTGATCTCCAGGTGAGCCGTCGGAGGCAGAAGAAGGATATAGATGTCAGGATCGCCTCCGGCTGCACTCCTGACCTCCTCGAGGACCTTGGCGCCCTCCGGGTCGTCCGTCGCCTCGCCTCCGGCGAGGACCAGGATACAGCGATTGCGCCTTCGGATCAGTTTGTAGGCCTCGATCACCCCCACCGGGTCTTTGAACCGGTCAAACCGGGAGACTTGAAGAAGGATCGGACGATCCATCGGAATTTTCAAGCGCTCTAGGATCTTGATCACCTCGTCGTGCGATAGATCCCGATTCTTGTCACTCAGGGGATCGATTGAAGGAAACACGACAAATTGGGGGATGGGGAGCCGCTGAGCGAACTTCGGTAACGAGACAATTCCCGCATCATAGCGCAACACAAACTGGCGAAGGAACGACCAGACCTGTCGTTGGGGGCGCGAGGCGTCAATATGGCAGCGCCAAATCCACCTCGATTCTGGGGTGCGGCCTTCGACAAGCGCAATCGGCTGGGGGTCATGGATGAAGAGCACGTCGGCCGAGAGATCAATTTTCTCCCGGTTCCAGCGATTCACCTCGAGAAATCCTTCCAGCATTTTGGGCGAGATCACCTGCTCGTTCCCTTGGAGTCCATTGTGGAATTTCTTCGTGGTTTCGTAAAAAAATGGGTTTCCCTCGATGGTCTCCCAGCGGGCCTCCAGGCCGAGCTCCTGCATGAGAGGAACGAGTCGATGAAGAATCTCGGCCACTCCCCCGCCAGAGCGGGTCGAGTTGACGTGCAGAACCCGCTTCCCTTTGAGCGGCTCACTCAGGCGCTCCAGCAGATCGAGGGTCCCCCGGGGGGCCACGGACCGGTAATGTTCCAAGGTGAGGGTCATACGTTCGCCTCCCGACAGATCTCGACGATCTGACTTCGAAGACCTTCTAAGCTCTGCATATAGGGGTGGAGGGCAGCGATCCTGTGGGCGGTTTCATGGCGATTGAGCGTCTCAAGCCAGATTGCAAAATCGGACTGCTTTCGGCCCCTTCGCCTCGCCTCGAAGAAATGATAATAAATTACCCCAACGTCCACGCGCGACAGCATTTGCGCCAAATCGGCCAGGGAGGAGGCCTCGAGTCCGGTCGGCACCTCGATGATATTGGACCGAATAAAATAGAACGGTTCCCCGAAACTGACCCGCGGGACCTCCCGGAGCTTGGAAAGATGGTCGTCGATAATCTTGATGATCTCCCCCCGAAACGACTCCAGGTCATCGAAATCGTATGGATCGAGGATGCCGAGCCGCTCCCCCAATACCCGATCCCTCACCTCGATGGCCGCCCAGGTGGCGAAGTCATTCGGGTAGGGACCGATCAGGTATTTGTGGCGCAGGAAGTAACTGTAGGCATGAAAATAGATCGACTCCAAGGGACACTCCTCGATCTGATCGAGGAGCTCCTGCTCGTCCCAGGCCTTTCGGCCTGACACCTCGGCCAGCTCGACACAGTCGACAAACCGGAAAGGATGCTCCGATGAATTCACCTTTACTCTCCCGTATCAGCGCTGCTCTACGATGTTTGAATCTGAACCGTCACGGTTCTTCCATCAGGAAACAGAGCCGAAACCCCAGCCGCTTCACGTTCGCGGAGGGCTCTTTGATCGACTCCTTGACGCGCACGAAGAGGTTCTGCGACCACCAAAGGTCGAGTGGGAGCTGCAGCTGCTGCGCAAGATCCAGGATACGGTGCGCCCCCTTCACAACCTCCTCATCCTCAGAAGATCGAATAAATTTGATCTGTTCCTCCAAAAGTCCTTTGAGTCGGCTCCGCGCCCTGTCCGTCTCGAGATTAACCCCCCATCGCTTGGCCTCTTGGACCACTTCAACGAGCCGCTTTTGCGCATCTTCGCTCGCCAACCGCTCGACCACCTGGGAGAGATCCCGATTCAGTACATGCTCCACCGCCAAGAGGAACTCCCTCGGGAGGCCGACCTTGGCTTCGATCAAAACTTCCATAAGCCGCTGCTGTTCCGTATAAAACTGCCTCTGGACCTCATCGTAAAAGGGATAGACCCGGCGAATGATCTCCTTGAGTACTCGCTGGCGCACCTCAAGAGGGAGGTCCGAGAGACCATATCCGGGTCCCCCGAATTGGCGATCCAGCTCGCGAACCATGTCCGCAAGGGATCCGCGCGAAAAGCGATTAAAGAGCTCGGTCTTTGCGGAATCATCCTCCTCTGGACCAAATCTCTCTCTCATGACGCAGTAGAGATCCTGGGCTCCGAGGTGGAGGGCCCCGAACACGGCGTCGCATTCCTCGCCCGTCACACGGGATCTCGCGCTCATCTCTCCGAGAGACAGTGTAGCCTGCCCCAGGTGGATCTTCTGATAATCGCCCAGCTTCAGATCATAGCAGTAAAAGGCCTTCTCTTGGTCGGGGCGACCTTCCGAAAAGATCGAGCCGATGACGAAGTAGGAGATAATTTGCTTTAAGCTCACCTGAAAAGGTTTCACCCATTTTGCATAGATCTCGGCCCCATCCTTAAATTCAGGTAGATTGCTCTTGGCCATCGAGAGCCGCTTTATCAAGCGTTCTTCCCAATCCACTGCGCTGCGTCGGTTGAGCGGCCGTTCGACCTGCTGGGCGAGCTGGAGCGCTCGGGAGGCGTATTTCAGTACCTGCTGCGTTTCGATTCCTGAGATATCATCGAAGAACCAGCCGCAGCTGGTGAACATGAGAAGAGCGTGACGTTGCATCTCCAGAAGCTCGACTGAATTCCTCCGCTCCTCGGCAGAGAGTGTCCTTCGTTGATGACGGGAAAAAAAATCTTCAACCCTTTCCTTTTGACGCCCGAGAATTAGATCGATATACCTATTTCGGGCCTCCCAGGGTTCTCGAAAATGGCTGCTTCCCTGTTCTTCAAAGAACAGATCGAGATCGGCCTTAAGTTCGTCCAGGCCCTCGCGAAGGGGGGCCCTCCATTCCTGGGTCCAGTCCGCTTGGCCTCCGATTCGGCAGCCGCAGTTTGCCCGCCACCGCTCGACCCCGTGGGCACAGCTCCATGAGCTCTTCTCAAAAATTTCCACCTCGTAGGTGGGTGGATGCGTGGAGAGATATTCCCCGTAATTGGTCAAGCGGGCCATCTTTTGCGCTTCGATTTGGTGCAGGGTATAAGCGAGCGCCATATCCCCATATGAGAAGTGGTGTCCGTAAGATTCGCCGTCGGTTGCAATATTGACCAGTTGGGATCCGGTCCGCTGGTCGGAAAAGGCGTTGTTCAGTCGGAGCACAAACTGCTCACCGCTGGCGAGAAGCCGCTCAAAAGCAAGGGCGTGGGAGACGGGCCCGTCATAGAAGAAGAGGTCGATCGACTTTTGGTCTGGAAGAAACAGGCGGTAGGGTCGGGTTGGATCAATTTTGCCCCCGTTCACGTCCTCCCAGGCATCGGTTTTTATGGGCCGAATCCGATGCGCCTGGGCCGGCGAGAGAATCGTAAAGCGGATCCCTTCTTCGGCCAAGACCAGCAGCGTCTCCCGGTCAACCGCCGTCTCGGAGAGCCACATCCCTTCAGGCTTTCGGGAAAATCGATGCTCGAAATCCGAAATGCCCCACTTGACCTGAGTGACTTTGTCCCGACGGGTTGCCAGCGGCATGATCAAGTGGCTGTAGATCTGAGAGAGGGCGTTTCCGTGCCCCTGACGCTCTCGCAGGCTGACGCGGTCGGCTTCGCGGATCTGCTCATAGATCTCGGGGTGCTTCTGCTCCAACCAGGAAAACAGGGTGGGCCCCATGTTGAAGCTGATCTTTGAATAATTGTTGAGGATTTCGCGGATCCGGCCCTCTCCGTCCGTGATCCGGGAGGCGGTGTTCGGACCATAGCACTCCGAGGTAATCCGTTCATTCCAGTCGTGAAAAGGTGAGGCGGAACTCTGTAGCTCGATCTCCTCTAACCATGGATTCTCGCGGGGAGGCTGATAAAAATGGCCGTGGATACAAACGTACTTCTCTTCTGACGGTCCTTTATTGTCCTTTTCCATATCCCTCCGAGCGGTGGATTTGACCTGCCGTGGCCGCATCACGAGCGGGGGAGAGCGTTATTTCAATCAGGTTAGCAGATTATTTTTGGAGGAGTCAAGGTCGGCTCGGATTGCGGGCGATGACGATCATGGCCCATCTTTTGCTTTTTTGGTAAAGACCTGATAATATTTTCAGAGTCGACTGTCTTGCGGATCTGCAACCTAGGTCAAACCCCTGAGCCCTCTCCAATGGTACCGGGAGCGATGAACTCACAACAGGAACACCCCAAGGTCCGTTTCTACCGGGAGATGCTCCTTATTCGGCGCTTTGAAGAAAAGGCCGCCGAAATGTACGCCCTGGGAAAGATCGGCGGATTTTGTCACCTTTACATCGGTGAGGAGGCCGTGGCCGTCGGGGCTATCTCGGCCGCTCGGGACGAAGACTATGTGATCACCGCCTACCGGGAACATGGCCACGCCCTCGCGCGCGGATCCGATCCGAAACGGGTCATGGCTGAGCTCTTCGGTAAGGCCACGGGCTTATCCAAAGGAAAGGGGGGGTCGATGCACCTCTTCGACGTGCCCCGCCATTTCATGGGAGGCTATGCGATTGTGGGTGGGCATATCCCCTTGGCGATCGGGCTCGGCTTCGCCATTAAATACCGCAAGACCGATCAGGTCGTGCTCTGTTTTTTCGGGGAAGGATCGGTTCCTAACGGTGCCTTTCACGAGTCGATGAATATGGCCTCCCTATGGAGGCTTCCTATCGTATTTATCTGTGAAAACAACCGATTCGGGATGGGCACCCCCATCGAACGCGCCTCAGCCCTCTACGATATCGCGCATGCCGCCAAGGGCTACAACATGCCGTACCACCACGTGGACGGGATGGATGTGGTCGCGATGTACGAGAGCATGGTTAAGATCCTCGAGGTGGTTCGTACCGGCAAGCGGCCGATCTTCGTAGAGGCCCGGACATATCGCTTTATGGGCCATTCGATGGCCGATCCCGCGCACGGCCACTATCGGACCAAGGCTGAAATCGACGAACAGAAAAAACACGATCCAATTTTGGTATTGCAGGCGGCACTTCAAAAAGAGGAGCTCCTGACCGAGCCCGCCTTAAAAAAAATAGAAGACGAGGTTCACGCGACCGTCCAAGCGGCGGTCGACTATGCCGAACAGAGCCCCGAACCTGACCTCTCCGCCCTGTACGAAGATCTCTATGCTTAAACATTTTTCCCGGCGAGTATCGACATGCCCAAAGTCAGTTATCGCGACGCATTGAATCAGGCCCTTCGAGAAGAGATGAGCCGAGATGATCGGGTTTTCCTCATGGGGGAGGAGGTCGGCTTTTATCAGGGTGCCTTTAAGGTCAGCAAGGGATTGTTGGAGGAATTCGGCCCGATGAGGGTGGTCGATACCCCGATCACCGAGGGGGGGTTCACTGGGGTGGGAATCGGCGCAGCGATGGTCGGTCTTCGACCCGTGGTCGAGGTGATGACCTTTAACTTCGCGATCCAGGCCATGGATCAGATCATTAATAATGCCGCCAAGATTCACCAGATGTCGGGGGGGCAGCTGAAGGTCCCCCTGGTGGTGCGCGGACCGGGGTATGCCGCCAATCGGGTGGCGGCCCAACATTCGCAGGCGCTCGATCCCTTTTTTTGCTATGTGCCAGGACTGAAGGTCGTCTCTCCCAGCACCCCGAGCGACGCCAAGGGGCTCCTGAAGTCGGCGATCCGCGATGACAATCCTGTGATCTTTATTGAGGCTCAGCTCCTCTATCCTCTCATGGGGGAGGTCCCGCAGGAGGATTATACGACCCCGATCGGAAAGGGGGAGATCAAACGTCCAGGGAGCGATGTCACGATCATCACCTGGTCGAAAATGGTCCACATTTCCCTAGAGGCCGCTGGAGCTCTGGCGGCAGAAGGGATCGAAGCCGAAATCGTCGATCTGAGAACCCTACGGCCGCTCGATCTTCCGTTGATCCTGGAATCCGTGCGTAAGACAGGGCGAGCCGTGATCGTCGAAGAGCAATGGCCCTACGGTGGGGTCGGAGCGGAAGTCGCTTACCAGATCCAACACGAAGCGTTCGACGCCCTCGATGCGCCGGCGGAGCGGGTCACCTCCGAGGATGTTTCAGTAGCCTATGCCAAAAATCTGGAGAAGGCCTGCATTCCGGATCCCGCCAAGGTGATCAAGGGAGTTAAGAAGGTCTTGTACCAAAACTAGCAACTCATCTCGCCCCCCCCGTCTGCGATCATCAGGGAGGCGCCAGGTTGGATCTCCCAAGAGGGACAACATTATGGCAAGTCGCGTTGTAATGCCGAGGCTGACCGAGACGATGGAGGAGGGCCTTCTCCTCAAGTGGTATAAAAAAGAAGGGGATCGGGTGGAAAGCGGCGACGCACTCGCCGAGATCGAGACCGATAAGGCGGTTACGGACCTAGAGGCCTATGCCTCGGGTATCTTAAGGAAGGTCTTGGTCCCGGCCGAAAGTGTGGTCCCGACCGGGGACCTGATCGCTCTGATCGCGGGTGCGCAGGAAGACGTGACCGAGATTCTCAGCAAGGAAAAGCCGCGTTTCCGCCCGAAGGGGGAGCCGCGCGGGGAACAGAGCCCTCCAACACAACAGACCGTTGAAGAACAAGCGAAGGACAAAGAGCCCACGTCCGCCGAAAACGGAGAGGCGGCGACGCCCCCCCCTCGGCGCGATGTCAAGGCCTCCCCCCTCGCCAAGCGCTTGGCTCAGGAGAAGGGGATTGATCTCGCGGAGGTTTCCGGAAGCGGTCCCGGGGGCCGCGTCACCGAGAGAGACATCGAGACCCACTTGAAGCAGGTCAAGAGCACCCCTTCCCGCGCACAGGGAGATTCGGCTTCAATTGACGCCCGCGCCTATCCCGAAAACCCGTCCGAAGAGATCGAGCTCTCGATGATGCGAAAAACGATTGCCAAACGGATGGCGCAAAGTCTGGGTCCGGTTCCCCATTTTTTTGTGACCTCGGAGGTCGAGATGACGGAGGTCCTGCGCTGTCGCGGGGAGCTTCCCGAGACGGCTCCTGGCGTAAAGATCACCATCGGGGACCTCATCGTGAAGGCCGCAGCCCTGGCGCTTCGAAACTTCCCGCACCTTCGAGCCGCCTTTCTGGGGGAGAAGATCCGGGTCTACCATAGAATTGATATCGGGCTTGCGGTTGGGTTCGAAGAGGGTCTGACCACCGTGGTCATCCGCGATTGCGACCACAAGAGCCTGAGTGAGATCAGCCTGGAGTCCCGAGACCTCATCAAGCGCGCCAAGTCCAAGTCGTTGAAGCCCGAAGAATATTCCGGATCGGTCTTCAGCGTCTCCAACCTCGGAATGTATGAAATTGACGCCTTCAATGCGATCATCACCCCGCCGGAATCGGCTGCCCTGGCCGTGGGATCGGTCATTGAGCGTCCCCGCTTCGAGAACGGGGCGCTCGGGGCTGGACATTGGATGAAGGCGACGCTATCGACGGACCACCGGGTCGCCGACGGGATCATGGCGGCACAGTTTCTTAAAAAATTTAAGGACATTCTGCAAAACCCGCTGAGGCTTGCCCTGTAAAGAGCGGCGGCGGAGGTGAGAAACGGATCGACCTCCTGATTCACCGAGAGGAGCAGACCATGGCAGCGGGCTACGATGTGGTGATTCTGGGCGGAGGGCCGGGCGGCTACGTCGGCGCGATTCGCGCCGGGCAGCTGGGCTTATCCGTGGCCTTGATCGAGAAAGAGGGTGTCGGGGGGACGTGTCTTCACCACGGCTGCATTCCGTCCAAGGCCATCATCCGCAATGCGGAGGTCCTTTCCCTCATCAAACGCTGCGAGGAATTCGGTATCCAGGTCGACAATCTCAGATTCGACTTCGGAAAGGCCATCGAGCGAAGTCAACAGGTTGTTCAGAAGCTCTACAGCGGCGTTCGCTCGCTGATGAAGAAAAACAGCGTCCAAGTCATCTCGGGAGTCGGGCGGATCAGCGCCAAGAACAGGATCGCCGTTACGGGCAGAGAGGGCCCCCAGGAGATTCAAGGGGAACGTATCGTCATCGCCACCGGAAGCCGCGTCAAGTCTCTCCCTGGACTGGCGCCGGACGGGAAACGGATTCTGACCAGCGACGAGGCTCTTCTGATGAAGGAGCTTCCCGGCTCGATGGTGATTATCGGAGCGGGTGCCGTCGGCGTCGAATTTGCCTATGTCTATGCCGCATATGGCGTAAGGGTGACCCTTCTGGAGGCGATGTCTCAAATTCTTCCGGCCGAAGACGCCGACATCGCCTCCGCGCTGACCCGGGCCTTCAAAAAACAGGGGATTGAGGTGCTGACCGGCTACCGACTGGAGCGGGTCGAACATTACGGAGCGGAACTCATGCTGAAAATACGTGCGGAGGGTGAATCGCGGGAACTGCGGGCCGAGGGGGTCCTGGTTGCCGTCGGTCGCGCTCCCAATAGCGACGGAATCGGACTGGAGTCTCTGGGCGTCGAGACCGAGGAGGAACACATCATCGTGGACGAGCGGCTGAAGACAAATGTCTCGGGCATCTGGGCCCTCGGGGACGTCACCACCCGCCCTGCCCTCGCCCATGGCGCAGCCGCCCAGGGGGCCTGGCTGATGGAAAGTTTCGCGGGGATCGAGCGTCCCCCCATCGATCTGCTCGCCGTTCCGAATGCCACTTACTGTCAGCCGCAGGTCGCCTCCGTCGGAAAGACCGAGGAGCGGGCCCGCAAAGAGGGCCACGACATTAAAATTGGAAAGTTCCCTTTTTCAGCCAATGGAAAGGCCATTGCGCTGGGCGAGACGGAGGGATTTGTCAAGATTATTTCAGAGGCGAGGAGCGGAGAAATTCTCGGAGCGCACATCATCGGGCCCGAAGCGACCGAATTGATCGGCGAGTTCGTCCTCGCCAAGAGCCTGGAGTCGACGCCGCTGGAGATCCATAAATCGATCCATCCGCACCCGACCCTCTCCGAGGCGCTGATGGAGGCGGGCGGAGCCGTTGATGGGGAAGCCATCCATATTTGACCTCCTCGCACCTTCACGCCTCGATGAGGAACCATGTCCAATCGTCGCTTTAAAACCGGCCCCAGCCTTCGGACCGAACGGCTTCCCCCTTGGTTCAAGGTCAAGACCTCGCTGGGAGGTAATTACCAGAACATCCGGCGCTTGGTGAAGGATCTGCAGCTCCATACGGTTTGTGAGTCGGCACACTGTCCCAATATCTGGGAGTGCTGGAACGCCGGTACCGCCACTTTTATGATTCTCGGAAATCTCTGCACCCGCAGCTGTGGTTTTTGCGCAGTCCCTTTCGGCAAACCGACGGAACTCGATCGGGAGGAGCCCGACCATGTCGCAGAGGCCGTTGCGACATTGGAGTTGGGCCATGCGGTCATCACCTCGGTCAATCGGGATGAACTGGAGGATGGCGGCGCCGAAATTTTTGCGATGACCATTCGGAGCATCCGGGAACGCCGCCCTTCGTGCAGCGTCGAGGTCCTCATTCCGGACTTTCAGGGAGAGCGCGCCGCACTCGACCGGGTCTTCCGTGCCAAGCCCGACGTGCTCGCCCATAACATCGAGACCATCCCCCGGCTCTATCCACTCGTCCGGCCGCAAGCCAAGTACGTCCGCTCCCTCCAGATCTTGGAATCGTCCCGTCGCGCGGGATTGATCTCCAAGACCGGGATCATGCTGGGTCTGGGAGAGACCCCGGAAGAAATCCGAGAGGTCATGCGTGATCTGGCGGCGATCCGCTGCGACATCTTGACGATTGGGCAATACCTGCAGCCGAGCGAAAAACACCTTCCTGTCGCGCGCTTCTGGACCCCTCCTGAATTTCAACAGCTTAAAGAGGAGGGGGAAAGGATGGGCATCGGTTATATCGAGGCCGGCCCTCTGGTGCGCTCCTCCTACCACGCCGAGCGACTGGTCAAGAATCCCCATCCCCTCGAACTCCTCTAGCCGGTTCTCCGCTCCGGCCCGACCTGAGTTGGAAATTCCCCTTCGGGACCTCTCAATTGACAACCCCTCGGTTCCCATGTTAAAACCCGGCATCGGTTTAAACGCAAACCCCTCTTGGGGGCCGTGTGAAGGAGCGTCGGATGCGCAAAGAAAAAGATACACTCGGCGAGATCGAGGTCCCTGAGGAAGCGAACTATGGGGTTCAGACGGCGCGCGCCGTATCGAATTTCCCGATCAGCGGGATTAAGCCTCACCCGGTCTTCATCAGGGCGAGCGCCATGGTCAAATGGGCCGCCGCACAGGCAAACCTCTCCTGCGGCAAGCTCGACCGACACGTCGGCAAGGCCATTATGAAGGCGTCCGAAGAGGTCATTTCGGGCCGATGGAACAACGAATTCGTTGTGGATGTCTTCCAAGCCGGAGCCGGGACCTCGCACAACATGAACACGAACGAAGTCATCGCCAACCTCGCAATTCTCTCCCAAGGGGGCCGGCGGGGAGAATATAAATTGATCCATCCGAACGATCATGTCAACATGTCCCAGTCGACCAACGATGTCTTTCCGACGGCGATCCGCGTCGCCGCGCTGCTCCTTCTGCGGCCCTTTGGCGCCTCGATTACGAAGCTTCAGAAGGCCTTCGCGCTGAAGAGCAGGGAGTTCGATCCCATTGTCAAATCGGGCCGGACCCATCTTCAGGACGCTGTTCCAATCCGGTTGGGACAGGAATTTGGGGCCTATGCCCGCGCGATCAGTCGGGCCAAAGACCGGGTAGGGAATGCCCAGGAGTCCCTTCGGGAGGTCGGAATCGGGGGGTCGGCGGTCGGAACGGGAATCAACACCCATCGGCGGTATCAGAAAGAGGTGGTCCGGGCCCTCTCCAAAATCAGCGGGCTGACCCTGGTCCCGACGAAGAACCTGATCGAGCGGATGCAGAGCATGGCGGACTTTGTCGAAGTCTCGGGGGCCCTGAGGGAATTGGCCTTGGAGCTGATCCGAATCGCCAACGATCTGCGCCTCCTGGCTTCCGGGCCGCGAACCGGGTTCTTCGAGATCGTCCTTCCCCCCGTACAGCCCGGCTCTTCGATCATGCCGGGTAAGGTCAACCCGGTCATGGCGGAGTTGACCAACATGGTCTGCTATCAGGTACTGGGAAACGACCTCACGATTTCGATGGCCGCTCAGGCGGGCCAACTGGAACTCAATGTCATGATGCCCGTCATCAGTTTTAATCTCCTGCAATCGATCGAGATCCTGACCCATACGATGGGGGTCTTCGCGGATCGGTGCATCAAGGGGATCACGGCAAACCGGGAGCGGTGCCAGGAATTGGCCGACCAGAGCATCGGTCTCGCCACCATCCTGAATCCGTCGATCGGCTACGAGGCAGCCGCCTCGGTCGCAAAGGAAGCCATGGCGACGGGAAAATCGCTCCGGCAGATCGTCGTAGATCGACGAATCCTCTCGAAGGAAGAGGTTGACCGGGTCCTGGATCCCGCCCGGATGACGGAGCCCCGGGATTAGCTCGCGCGTTCAGGCCGGCGAGGCTTCCACGATCGGTAACGCGACCGTGCCTTCCTTTATTCGAAAAGGATCTCCTCAAGATCGAGGAGCCGTCGGAGGATATAATCTGGACGCTGGGGTCCGACGGGTGAATCGGGCGACCTTCTCAGCCAAGCCACATCCATTCCGACCCCCTTGGCACCGACGACATCGAGATCAAAGTTGTCCCCCACAAAGAGGACCTCGTCGGGTTTCAATCTCATCTCGCGGCACGGGATCAGGAAGAGCTCGGGGCGAGGCTTTCGCAGGCCCAAATCGGCTGATACCACTACCTGTTCAAAATAACCGATGAGGCCGTGGCGCTTTAAGACCGCGTGAACGGTGGGGGTATAATCGAAATTGGAGACCAGGGCCAGGCGGTACTCCTGCCAAAGGCGTTCCACCAGACTCCGATGCTCGGAGGGGGGATAGAGGCACTGCTCCATCTCTCCCATATGGGCTGAGACGATCTCATCGACCAGTGCATCGTATTCCCTTCCACGTGGGATCTCCAGCCGGTCGAGGATCCGCCTGAAACGTTCCGGAGAGGGAACCTCGACCTGATGACGTTCCCGATACTCGAGGATCTCACGGTAACAGGCGGCAAAATAACGGTGGAAGGTCTCGAACGAGACCTCGCCATGGCGGCGCGAAAAGACCCGATAAACGACGGGGCTCGTCGAACGGGTGGTCAGCCCGTCGAGGACGACCTCGGACATGCGTGAGCTATCAAACGAAACGAGCGTGTCGCATAGATCTAAGAAAACGGCCTTATATCGCTTCATCTTCGGCCCGACTCCCGGGGGAGTCGGCCCTCTGCGGAAGGAACAGGGGAAGCCGGCTCTCCCCTTCGCGGCGGTTTTCGATGCCGGGAGGGACGGATTCTAGAGCGGCAGCGACGACCCTTTTTCTCCGAATTTCGGCGATCGCCCAGATCACATGCTCCCTGATCAGTGGGTCGGATTCTTCGAGCATTTTGATCAGCCGAGGCAGGTCTTCTTCGTCGGCGCGGTTGCCCATGGCGACCGCCAGGTTTCTGAGGATGCCCCGCGGCTTCGCCCGGGAGAGGGCCGAGCGCGAGAGGCCGTCCCTCCAATCTTCCCGCAAGTGATCCAGAGACCGTCCGAGTCCCCGATCCGCCCCTAATCGCTCTTCCCTGGTCTCCACCGGCTGGAAATTGTAGGGACAGACCTCCTGGCAGATGTCGCATCCAAAGCCCCACTCTCCGAGCTGGGGTCGAACCGGGGTGGGGATCGGCCCCTTCTGCTCGATCGTCCAGTAGGAGATACAGCTTCGCGCATCGAGTTGATAAGGCTCGACGAGGGCGCCGGTGGGGCACGCATCCAAACAGAGCCGACAGCTTCCACAGCCGTCGCTTTTCCCCTCTAAGGGTCGATCCGGCAGAAGCTCCAGATCGGTAATCACCTCGGCAAGAAAGACCCAGGAGCCGAATTCATGCGTGATCAGGTGGGTGTTTTTTCCGATGAAACCCAGGCCCGCCCGCCGGGCCAGCGCACGTTCCAGGATCGGCCCGTGGTCAATATCCCCTCTCCCTCGCGCACAGCGTCCTCCCAGCCCCTCGATATAGGTCACCAACCCCCGGAGTTTCTCCTCTATGATCCGGTGGTAATCCTCTCCCCAAGCGTAGCGGGCCACCTTCGATCGAGTCGAGTGATCCCGCTCCTGAGCTCCGGGGTACCCAGTATAATAGTTGAGTGCGAGTGAAATCACGCTTCTCGCTTCGGACATCAGCGCCCGAGGATCCCCGCGCCGATCGGCGTCCCGCTCAAGATAGGCCATTTCTCCGGCAAACCCCTGACGAAGCCAGGAGCCCAGGCGCTGGACATCCTCGTCGAGGGGATTCGCGCTGGTAATCCCAACGAGGTCGAAGCCCAGGGAGAGGGCATAAGCTTTAAGTTTTTCGGTCGGTCCCGTCAATCGGGCACTCCCTTTGCTCGCGGTCCCCTCGATTCAGCAGCTCCAAGATCGGCCCATTCGCCTCCGGAAAGAGATAGCTCGAGAGGACCTCCCGGTCGACCCAGCGTAGCTCGATACAATTCAAAGGGCGCGGCACACCGGACCGTATCCTTCCTAAGAACGGATAGAGCCTGACGCGCCGGTCCGAATAATCATGCTCCAGGGGCGCCCACCCCTCCGTCAACTCGACCTCGACCCCTAACTCCTCACGCGCTTCCCGCAGCGCGCAGGACTCCGGGCCCTCTCCGGGCTCGCATTTACCGCCCGGAAACTCCCAGTACCGTCCGAGGTGGACGGACGATAACCGGCGGCCGATGAGGACCTCTCGGTTCCGGACGATTATGACAATGGCGACCCGAACCGGTTCCCCCATGCTCATCCAGGTCCCCTTCTGGCTCGATACTATAGCACACTTGCCGGTCCCCGTTCATTGAGGTATAGTACCAAGATGCGAGAGAGGAAAGACGGTGGGTCTTTGGAAAAAACTGTTCTCTGCGAAGAATGCTCCGGCTAATCCGGCCCTCAAAGAAGTCCGCCGACATCTCTCGAAGCTGACCCCACGGCAATCCATCGCCCTGGAAAAGATTCCCACCCTCGCCGCCACTTATTTGCAGGGGGCGGGATATATCTACGATCGGGTGATTCGTGACCTGCTACGAGAATATGATGATCGGTTCGGCTCGGGCGTATTAGACCGGGTCGACGAAGCGCAAACCCAAAAAATAACGGAGCAGGTCCTTCACTACATGATCTTCCACGCCTACTCGGATCTCAGCGCCCGGGTGGATAACCCGAATCTGGCGGGGCTCCTCCTCGCTGCGGTTCATTTCGAGATTTTCTCCGTCCTTCCCTCACAAATGCTGAGTTTTCTTGATTTCCTGCGATATGAAAACAGGAACTTTGAGGATCCGTCTTATGCACCGGCCTACAAATTCGGGCAGGATATTGCCGCAATCACGGGAATGGCGGATATCAATCTCCCGGTCATGCTTTCTCAGCAGAGCCCCCTCATTGCCGAACTGACCAAAAAATTGACCCACCTCGCCCTCGGCGAGGATCCTCCCCTCTCTTGCGCCTCGGGGGACCCGCTTTGATCTATTATCTTTGGCCGATCCTCTGGATGGGGGTCATCTTCATCTTCTCGACCGATCTCGGCTCCTCTGCTCACACGTCGCACTACGTCGACTCGGTCGTCCGCTTCTTCTATCCCGATGTCCCGGGATCCCGCCTCCTTCTGTTTCAGGAAGCAACCAGGAAACTCGCCCACCTGAGCGAGTATGCGGTCCTGAGCATCCTGTGGTTCTCGGCCTTTTCCCAGGGGAGCAGGCGCTGGTCGTTTTCTCATGCAGGGAGCGCCCTGTTGATCTGCGTGGTCTATGCAGCCCTGGACGAATTTCACCAATCCTTCGTCCCTTCCCGCACCGCCAGCCTTACCGACGTCGGGATCGATTCGGTGGGCACCCTGATCAGCCTGTTGTTCCTCTTTGTCCGCCTTCGCCGCTCCGGGGAACCGAGCTTCCCTCGGCCCATTCCAGGCGAGCGATGAGGCTGCGGCGCTTTGCCTGGTGGTTCCTTTGGGGGGCCAGCAGCGGGGCCTTCCTGCTGATTGTCCTAAAAGGAGCCGGCTTGGGGGTGCTCGACAACCTCCTGATGGTCTCGGTCGCCGGATTGGGGAGCGGGGCCGTGGCCAGTCTGATCCGGCCGCCATAGCCGGCAGCAGCCCCCCAACATTGTTATTTGCTCCAGAGCAGCGCATCGAGTTTAGCGCCACTGCTGCACCGGCCGACCCTTCGGGCTCTGCCGGGCGGCCGCAAACCGGATCGGACCTCACCTGGAAAAAGAGCGCTTCTCCGGCCAGTAAGAGGGTGATATAGTTAGGACGATCGACATCATCTATATTAAAAGGGGTCCCAACATTCGTGTTTTGATCGTCGGTTTAGGATACGGGGGCTTGAGACTGGCCCTCGATTTGGAACAGCGCGTTCGGCGGAAGCGATTTGACGGGGAGATTCTCCTGATCGACCAGTTCCCCTTCCATCAGCTGGTCACCGAGATGCATCAGGTGGCTGCCGGGAGCATCCCGAGCGAGTTTTCAACCATTCAGATGGAAAAGATCCTCCGGGGGAAACATGTGCGCTTCCAGCAAGCGCGGGTGGCCGGATTCGCCCCTCATCAAAAAACGGTGCAGACCGATCAAGGGGATTTCTCCTACGACCGACTTGTGATTGCCTTAGGGGGAGAGGTCGATTTTTTTGATCAGCCGAGCCCCCGCATCCCCGGCCTTCGTGAAAATGGTTTCTCCATCCAATCGATCCAACCCGCCCACAGGGCCTACATGCAGATTCAGGAGCGCCTTTTTAAATTTATCGAGGCCCGAAAGAGCGACCAGGGAACGCTTTATCTGGTCATTGGAGGGGGCGGGACCACCGGCGTAGAGATGGCGGGGCAACTCGCCGATGAGATTCCTAAAAAATGCCGAGAATACCGAATTCCTCGGGAGGCAATTAGCGTCCGTCTCATCGAGGCGAACGACCGGCTCCTCCCCGGCTTTCATCCGGAGATCGCCAATTATGCGGCCGAAATCCTGGAGCGAAAAGGAATCGAGCTTCATCTCGGTGTCCGGATCAACGAGGTCCAGCCCGGCGAGCTGCGGCTCTGTTCCGGGAAAACCCTTCCCATGACGATCTTGATTTGGGCGGGAGGTGTTCGTTCCAATCCCCTTCTTCTCTCCTCAGCGTTTAAAATCGACACCCAAGGAAGAATCCTGGTCAATGGTTACCTGCAGGCACGTGATTTTCCAGATGTTTTCGCGCTGGGAGATTGCGCCCGCTTTATTCATTCGGAGACCGGCTCTCCCTCTGCCCCGACCGCACGCCTTGCCATCGACCAAGGGATCTGGCTTGCCAAATATCTCGCCGGAGAGACCCCATTTCCCTTTGTGCCTAGCTTTAAGGGAGCCACCATCTCGCTGGGGAAAGGGGCCGCCGTTGCGGTGGTCGGCGAACTCCGATTTTATGGGCGTGTGGCCTATTTGCTCAAGATGTTCATCACCGTGAAGTACATCTATTCCATCGGTGGCCTGAGACTCCTTATCCACCAGCTGCGCATGGGCGTGCTGGGAAAGATCTAATTTTGGTTCCCGAAATCTTTACGGCTGAGGAACTTGTGCGGGCTGTGCGGGCAGGGCTACGCCAATGTTTTAGATAAGTCGTGGTGATTGAAGTCTTTTCATTTTTCTTTGGACTTGTTCCTGCGAATGGGTTAACCTTCGGGTGTGGAATTTCAAAGGGTCCATCCGG
>Ga0070733_10001278_pt1 | contig 18916 bp, 20 predicted proteins | sample Coa_R1_9_FD_66450 | JGI IMG/M metagenome (GOLD analysis project Ga0070733, IMG submission 66450) | Surface soil microbial communities from Centralia Pennsylvania, which are recovering from an underground coalmine fire - Coalmine... | ecosystem: Environmental > Terrestrial > Soil > Unclassified ... | reverse complement strand
GACGCGCAGTGGCCTGCTCCAACACCTCCTCCATGCCGGAAGTGGCCGATGGCGCCGGACTGCTGTTCGATCCTCACCAGACAGCCGAAATAACCCGCGCCATGAAGGATATTCTGCTCGATGCCGAGTTGCGCGGCAGATTGGAAAGGCTCGGCGTGCAGCGTGCGGCCTTATTCAGCTGGAAAAAGAGCGCCCGCGCCACGTTGGACGTTTACAAAGAGGTTGTCGGCGGCTCCATTGCTGCCGCTCACCGGCCCGCCAGTGCCGCGGTCGTTGCGGGCCACAGGAAGCGATGAAAACGTTTACCCCAATGTTGTGGAGCACGGCTTTGGCCTGCGCCTTGATGTCGTCGGCATTGTCTTTTGCCGCCGCCCAACCCGCGTTGACCGGATTTCCCTTTACCGATGAAGACCTGAATTATGCTATCGACTGGCCCGGCGGAGCCAACCTCGGCGAGGCGCATCTTCACGCCAAACATTCCGGCGCCGACTGGAATTTCACCCTCACCCTGGACGCCGGCGTTCCGGGATTCGCCGTAAAAGATACCTATCGCTCGGACACGCCGGGACGCGAGCTCTGCTCTACATCATTCGAGCGCTCGACTTCGCATGGCAGCCACGTCGTCAGGGAAAAAGAGACGATCGATCGCGACCGAGGGACGGCCACACGTCCCGGATCCGTTGAAATCCCCGTCCCGACCTGCGTGAAGGACGCTCTCGCCTATCTCTTCTACTCCCGCCGCGAGATGGGGCAGGGACGAGTCCCCGCCGCACAGTCGATCCTGTTCGGTGGCCTCATCGACATTCGCGTGGACTACGTGGGCGCGTCGATCATTTCCGTGAATTCAAAACAAGAACAGTCGGACAAAGTGACCTGCACCATCAAACTGAAAGGGTCCGAGCATACCTTCGACGTTTACTACGCGCGCGACCCGGCCCGCACGCCCCTGCTCATTACCGTGCCGCTCGCCATGGGGAAGTTTTCCATGGAGCTGATCCGCTGAATTCCGTGCGGGTCGCGTTTTTCTCTCCGATGCCGCCGTCGAAGAGCGGTATCGCCGATTACTCCGAAGCTCTGGCCGCTGAAATGGCGAAGCGTGTTTGCCTGTCCGTCTTCGACCGCGAAACTTCGGCCTTCGATCCTTCGGCGTACGACGCTGCGCTCTATCACATCGGCAACAACCCCTGGCACGGCTTCGCTTATGAAGCGGCCCTTCGCCACCCCGGCGTTGTGGTCATGCATGAAGCCAATCTGCACCATCTCATAGCCGACCTCACCATCAGCCGCGGCGACTGGGACGCGTACCTCGACGAAGCCGAACGCAACGGCGGCGCGACCGCGCTCGAGTACGCGCGGCGTGCGCGGACGCTCGAAGTGGGGCCGGATTACGATGGCGTTCCCATGACCCGGCGGCTGCTCGAAACCGCCCGCGGCCTGGTGGTTCACAGCGACTTCGTGGCCCGTGAGATGCGCGCCCAGGGGTTCACCGGTCCCATCGCCACCATCCCCCACGGCGCGTGGCTTCCGCGGACGCACCGTAACGCAACCCGGCATTCCCTGGGCGTCGACGAAGCCACGCCGCTCATCGGCGCATTCGGCTATCTCAAGCCTTACAAGCGCATCGCCGAATCGCTCCGGGCTCTGAAAAGGCTCGTGAAGCTCGATCCCGGTGTGCGCATGATCCTGGTGGGAGAGCCTCACGCCGAATTTCAAGTCGAGCAGTTGATTCGCACGCTCGGTCTGAGTGAATATGTGCGCGTCCTCGGGTTCACGCCCATCGACCGGTTTGTCGAATACATCGGCGCGTGCGACATCGTCCTGAATCTCCGCTACCCGACGGTGGGCGAAACTTCGGGAAGCCTGCAGCGCGCGCTCGGTCTGGGCAAGGCCGTCATCGTGAGCGACGTCGGCGCGTTCGCGGAACTCCCGGACGATATCTGCCTCAAGGTTCCCACCGCTCCCGGCCGGACACAGGAGGAAGAGGATTTCATCTTCGAGTACCTGAACGTCCTGGTATCGCGTCCCGATCTCGCCATCGCCATGGGAGAACGGGCGAAACAGTGGGTGGAGCGCGAATGCAGTTGGGCTTCCGTGGCGGACCGGTACGTCGCCTTTCTCAGTCGGTTCCGTGACGGCCCGATACCCGAGGCCCCGCCAGAGCAATTGAACCAAGCCCCCGAGCCTGAGCGCTTCGTGGAAGCCGTGGAACCGGCGGCCGTCTCGTCCTGGGTTGCGCCGGAAGCCCGCGAATATGCCTGGCAGCACAAGTCGCGTTTCGTCCACACGCTCGAGATGATCCCCGCCGGCGACGAATCGAAAGCCATTCTCGAGATGGGCGCGTACATGCAAATCACTCCCGCGCTCAGGTTTCAGCTCGGCTATGGAACGGTCCGCGGCTGCTACTTCGGAAAGCTCGGCCAGGTGGATCATAAATCGATCGTTTCCGAAAACGGCCAGGCCTTCGAATGCGACGTGGACCATTTCGACGCCGAGCGCGACGTTTGGCCCTACGCCGATGCGTCGTTCGATACCGTGCTCTGCTGTGAGCTGATCGAACACCTGTTCAGCGATCCGATGCACATGATGTCGGAGATCAATCGCGTCCTCAAACCCGGCGGGCATCTGGTGATCACCACTCCCAACCTCGGTTCGCTGCGCGCGATTGCGGGGATTCTGCAGGGCTATCATCCGTCTTTCTTTCCCGCGTACATCCGGCCGCGCGAGGAAGGCGAAGAAGCCGAAGCCCGGCATAACCGCGAGTACGTCCCCATGGAGATCCAGCATCTGCTCACCGATTCCGGTTTCGAGGTCGTCCGCCTCGAAACCGGCGAGTTCCTCTACGAGCCCCATCCCGAGCATGGCTGGGTCCACCATCTGCTGGAGCGCTATCTCCTGCATGAGACGCTTCGCGGCGACGGGATCTATGCCCTCGGCCGCAAGACCGGCACCGTGAAGGAACGCTGGCCCGCATGGCTGTACCAATGAGCGCGCTGATCAAGTGCGAGGACGTACGTCTCGATGCCGGGATACTGAAAACCCGGTTCGAAATCGTCAACCGCTCCTCGGAATCGTGGCGTGAGGATGCCGGCTGGGCCGTCGGCTACCAACTCTTCGACGAGCCCACGTCCACGTTGGTTGTCGATGGCGATCGCAAGCCTTTGCAGTTGGCCCCCTCGGATGGCCGGAGGGTCGAATTGCAGATCGCCGTGCCTTCGGAACCGGGTGAATACAATATCTTCATCTCGGTGATGCGGGAGCACGTGGCCTGGTTTTACACCGAAGGCTGGCCGTTCCTGCTGATCGACATCCTGGTGAACGACAACGGCGGCTCCAGGCTGGTCGGCTGGCGCATCGCCGACAAGCGATCGGTCGCGCGCCGTCGCCTCGGGCGCAGCCTGTGGCGGGCTTTCAGTCTGCCTCTGGCATCGATCCGGCGCAATCGCAGCCTGATTCGCACGATGGTCCGCCGCGATGTTCTGGGCCGTTACAGCGGCTCGTTCGCCGGCGCACTCTGGGCTGTCCTGAACCCCCTGCTCCTGATGCTGACGTACTTCTTCGTGTTCGGCCTGGTGCTGCAATCGCGCTTCGGCAATGACCCGAGCCGCGCCGGTTACGCCATCTATTTCCTCGCCGGGATGCTTCCCTGGCTCGCGTTCAGCGAGGCTGCGGGCCGCTCGCCGTTCATCATGGTGGAGCACCGGAGCTTCATCAAGAAGCTGGTCTTTCCCGTCGAGACCCTGCCGGTGAATCTGGTCGTTTCCGGACTGGTCACGGAATTCTTCGGCGTCATTCTCTTCGCCCTGGCTCTGCTGCTTGTGCGTGGCCGCGTGCCGGTCACGGTCTTCTATCTGCCCGCGCTGGTGATTCCGCAGATTCTCTTCACCGCCGGCGTCTGCTGGTTCCTGGCCGCGTTGGGCGTCTTCGTCCGCGATCTGGCGCAGATCATTGGCTATCTCCTGACCGTCTGGTTCTTCCTCACGCCCATCTGTTACCCCGAAACGAACCTGAATTCGCTCCCACCGCTTGCGCTCCGTCTTCTCGCCAGGAACCCCATCTTCGTCCTGGTGCGAGGCTACCGTTCCATACTGCTCGAATCGAAGGCGCCCGACTGGATCGCGCTCGCCTGGCTGACCACCGCTTCAGTCCTGGTGTTCCTGCTCGGCCACGCCTGGTTCTACAAGCTCCGCAAATCCTTTGCCGATCTTATTTGATAACGTCAAGGTGGGAGGTACAAATCGATGGCAAATGATATGAGCGAGGTTCTTTCCGCACTGAACGATCTCATTCAGACCTGCAAGGACTCTCAGGAAGGATTTCACAGCGCGGCCGAAAAATTGAAAGACCCGGAGATTCACACTCTGTTCCTGAAGTGCTACCTGCAGCGGTCCGAATTTGCGGGTGAATTGCAGGCCGAAGTGACTCGGATCGGCGGCGAGCCCGAGACCTCGGGATCGACCCTGGGGGCGGTCCACCGCGGTTGGATCGGGCTGAAGACCGCCCTCGCGGCAGACACCGACTTCGCGATTCTCGACGAGGCCGAGCGAGGCGAGGAATCCGCCCTGATCAATTACATTGAAGCGCTCCGCAAGGACCTGCCTGCGGATCTCAAAAGCATCGTTTTTCGGCAGCATCACGAAATTCAGCAGACGCACAAGGCGATACGGGACCTTTTGGAGACGCACCACAGCACTACCGACCTGCCGATGGCCGGCTTGAGATAGCTCCCGAGTAAGCGCTGGGACGCATGATACGCTACCGGTTCGGAGTCGTCATTTGGAAATCACCGCTACACCCATAGAAAGCCGCGGCGTCGCGCCGTCGGTCGCACGCTTTCTCCCCGTGCTGTTGTTTCTGTTCGCCGGGAGCGGCTGTTCCGCTCTTATCTATGAGGTGGCCTGGTATCAGGTGCTCCAGTTGGCGCTGGGATCGACAGCCGTTTCCCTGGGCATCCTTCTCGCCACGTTCATGGGCGGCCTGTGCATCGGCAGCATTGCGCTGCCGCGTCTGAACCTCGGCGGACATCATCCGTTGAAGGTCTATGCGGTGCTCGAGTTCGGTATCGGCCTGCTGGGGATCGTGGTGACGATCGCCATGCCCTCAGTCAGCCGTGTCTACATAATCGGCGCGGAGCATGGCATGCCCGGCATGTTGCTGCGAGGTTTGGTAGCCGCAGTCTGCATGCTGCCTTCGACCATCCTGATGGGCGCATCGCTCCCCGCCATCGTGCGCGGCATAGAGGCTACCCCGCGCGGCGTCTCCTGGTGGGCGCTCCTCTATGGAAGCAACACTGCGGGCGCAGTCTTCGGATGCCTGCTGGCCGGTTTCTACCTGCTGCGGATTTACGACATGGCGACGGCGGCATTCGTTGCCGCTGCCATCAACATCCTGGTCGCCGTCGTAAGCTTTGTCCTCGCCCGCGGCATCGCGCCGACAGCTGGTTCAACCGCTCCCGCTCCCGCAGCCTCGAAGTCCGGCCGCTGGCCGGTCTACATTGCCATCGCGCTCTCCGGCGCGTCGGCGCTGGGCGCCGAGGTGCTCTGGACCCGCCTGATGGGGATGCTTCTCCTGGCCACGGTCTACGCCTTCTCGATCATTCTCGCCGTATTCCTGGTGGGTCTGGCAGCCGGCGGCGCGGCGGCCTCATGGGTGATCCGGCGCACGCGCGCAGACATCGCGCTTGGCATCTGCCAGCTTCTGCTCACGGCCGGCATTGCCTGGACCGCGGGCGTGATCACCGGAATCCTTCCCTTTTGGTCGGACGCCATCCTGACGACTACCAACCCCTGGCAGATGTTTCTGCTCGATCTCAAGCGCTGCGCTTTTGCGATCCTTCCCCCCGCGTTCCTGTGGGGAGCAAGCTTCCCTCTGGCGTGTGCCGCCGCCATCAAGTCGCCGGATGACGACCCCGGCCGCGTTGCCGGCGGCGTCTATGCAGCCAACACTCTGGGAGCCATCGCGGGCGCGCTGATGGTGAGCCTTGTGCTGCTTCCGTGGATCGGTACGCAGGAATCCACGCGCCTCATTTTATTTCTCTCGGCGCTCAGCGCCTTTGTCGTGCTGGTACCTGTCGTCAGAGACCGTACAAGCCGCGTTTTCCCGGCTCTCGGTCTGCTGGCTTCGATGTTTATTGCTGCTCTGCTCGCCTGGGGTGTACCCTCGGTTCCCGGCGATCTGATCGCCTATGGACGCCGCATGGGCATCTACAAGGGCCAGTCCACGATTCTATACGTCGCCGAGGGCCGCAATTCCTCGGTCGCCATTTCGCAATGGAGCAACGGCACCACCTACGTCAACGTAAACGGACATGTCGAAGCAACCACGGAGCCGTTCGACATGAAACTACAAAGGATGGTGGGCCATCTGCCCGGCCTGATCCATCCCAATCCGAAATCGGTGCTCGGCATCGGCTTCGGCGCGGGCGTTTCGGCCGGCACATTCACGCGCTATCCGGGGATCGGGAAGATCACGGTGTGCGAGATCGAACCGGTGATTCCGCCCGCTTCCACCCGCTACTTCGCACAGCAGGATTACGACGTTTACCACAATCCGCGTACCCACATCGTCTACGATGACGCGCGCCATTACCTCCTGACCACCAACGAGAAGTTCGACATCATCGCGTCCGACCCGCTGGACGTTTTCGTTAAAGGGACGGCCGCGCTTTACTCGCAGGAATATTTCGAAGCGGTGAAGCAGCATCTGAATCCGGGTGGAATGTTCTCGCTCTACGTGCCCCTCTACGAGACCGACGAGGCCACGATCAAGAGCGAGCTGGAAACCTTCTTCCTGGCGTTTCCGAACGGGACGGTGTGGAGCAACACGCGCGATGGGCTGGGTTACGACATGGTATTCATGGGACAGGCCGAGCCGCTGAAAATCAATCTGGATGAAGTTGCGCAGCGTCTGGCGCGCCCCGATTATGCGGCCGTTGCGGAATCGCTGCGTGGTATTGGCGTTCCATCGTCGAACGAGCTGTTTGCGACTTATGCGGGGCAGAAGTCGGACTTGGGGTTGTGGACGAAGGGGGCGCAGATCAACAGGGACTCGAATCTGCGGCTGTCTTATCTCGCCGGCTGGGGGATTAATTCCGTGCTGGAAGATGTTTTGTACCGCCAGATGCTGCGATACCGGCAGCGGCCGGATAATGTCTTCACTGGAACGCCGGACCGGATCCAGGCACTATACCTGGCGATGTCGCAGGCTTCCGCCGGCCAGTAGGGCCATGTAATGATCCGTAATTGCCCCACCTGCGGAAAAGCCAATCGAATTCCCGCCCGCCGTCTTTCTGACACTGGCCGATGCGGATCGTGTAAGTCGCCGCTTCCGCCGCTGAGTGAACCGCTGGACGTCGATGACACCTCCTTCGCGCAGGTTGTGGCCGAAGCCAAAGTTCCGATCCTGACGGATTTCTGGGCAGATTGGTGCGGACCGTGCCGGATGGCGGCGCCGGAAGTCCGCGAACTGGCACGGGAGATGGCGGGCAAGGCTCTGGTTCTGAAAGTCAACACGGAGGAGCACCCGCAAGTGGCAGCGAGGTTCGGCGTGCAGTCGATACCAAACTTCGTGGTGCTGCGCGACGGGCAAGTTATGTTCCAGCGGGCCGGTCTCGCGCCGCGAGCGGAGATGCGGCGGTGGCTGGAGACGGCGCGTGCGCACGTGTGACTCCACTCAGGGCACAGGCACGAGCAGCGCCTCGCCGGCAAACGTCGTGATCTGCTCTATCGTGCCTTCAAGAATTTCCGCGGCAAGGGCAGAATCCTGCCAGATACTCTCCGCATTTCTCCATGCTCCCTCGCGGAAGTCCGCGAGATTCCACGCAGCGATCAGATCTTCGAGGTGAGAAACGGCGGGCAGCGGGTCGCCGGGAAGGCGAACGTTGAGCTGCTTTTTGGCCGCATTGATCAGGCCGTCCAGAGTTGTGTTGAGCGCGGTGTAATCGTTGTACTCCGGCGTACCGTGCCGCGGTACTGTGTTCATGGCCTTGCATGTGGCGACGATGGCGAGCGGCAGGTCGTGATTAATGTGCGCGTTCATTCCGGCGAGGGCGAACTGAATGCGGGCGATATCGATTCGGCCCCGGCGTGAAAACATGGCTTCCCAGCTGCCGGGGCACGGTGCGCCGGTAAGCGCGGCGTAAAGCGCATCGCAGTACCACCGCGCAAACTGAACATCGAGTTCAGCCAACCATGCAGAGTTGTCGACCCCGCCGGCCGCGACGCGGTTTTCCACCGCCTGCGTTACCTCGAGATAGAGCCCGTTGAACCATTTCAAGCCGTCGGTATTGGCGCAGGCCGCGTCGATGGTTTGCATGACCCGCAGGACCTCTGGAATTGCCTGCGGCGTGGTGTGGACGACGGCCGCAAGTTGCGCATCGTACGGGAACATTCCGGACTATTATAGGCGACCAGCTTTGGGTCGCGGGTTTCGGACGCTCTTCGATCGTTAATTGATCGCGAAGCAGTAGAACAGGCCGGCGCCGCCCGTGCTCACCAGATTTTCCTGGCTGCAGCCTCGCGACGCATGCGTTGAGTTCCACGAGGTATTTCCGCCGCCGGTCCGGTCGAAGTGCCCGAGCTGAGCTGTCCCCGCTCCGCTGCTGGTCCAGTTCTGGCAGGTATGATCCGCCGCATCGGGATAAGCCGTGCCGTCGGGGCGCGACCCCGTCAGCATGTCGTGCTGGTTGGGCATGTCGCCGAAACCTTTGATCGGGTCGCCCTTCTCGGTGAACGCGGTGGCTTTGGTCAGATTGTTCCCGAGGCGCGCGGCGTCGAGCGTATCGCCGTGCAGATCCGCGACGCTCTTCGCGACGGCGGCGCCCTTCGCGTTATACCAGGGGCCGGTCCCGATTCGATCCCGCGCATTGACGGCGGGCTTGCCATCGGCGGCCTGAGTGCTGAGATAGGCGTGAAATGTCTTGGTGCTGCCGACGGCGGCGGCAAGCCTCTGGCAGATCTGATCGGCTCCGGCCACTCCACCGAGGTCGGCGCCTTTACCGGATCCAGAACTCGTGATAAAAAAGCTCATCGGCATCGGCGGCGCGGCGTTTGGTTGCTGGGCGAGCGCGGGCAACGTGCACAGGGCGATCATCACGGGAACATACTGCCGTCTGTTCATATCGGTTCTCCGGCTAATCAGCATAACAGCTTTACGCGCCCCACTCGATGACAAATTCGGCGGGGTCGGGGCGTTCGGTCGGCGCGATTTTTTCAAGGGGCGTCCCCACGTGAATGAAGCCGATCAATTGATCCGCGGGATCGAGGCCGAAGTCCCGCCTGAAGACCGGGTCGTAGCAGTTTGCGCCAGTCACCCACTTCGCTGCAAATCCCAGCGTGTGAATTGCGTTGAGGATATTCATCGCCGCCGCGCCTGTTGAAAGCATTTGCTCGATCTCGGGGATTTTGTGGCCGGCAATGGTCTTCGCCACCAAGGCGATCGTCAGCGGCGCGCGCAACGGCTTTTCGCGTTCCTTTTCAATCTGCGCTTCGGACGCGCCCGGCTCGCGCCGCTTCACACCGGCTGCGAACAGCTTGCTTAACTGCAACCGGGCATCGCCGCGAACCACGTAAAATCGCCACGGCCGCAGCTTCCCATGATCGGGCGCGCGCACCGCAGCTTCGAAGATCACGCGAAGCTGGGCGTCATCGGGCCCGGGCTCCCCCAACGCCTTCACGGACGCACGCGAAAGAAGGCTATCGATCGAAGAGGTGTTTTCCAGTACGGGCACACGACCATTGTAAAGGGGTCGGACGCATTTTCTGTTGCCTTAAGTTCAACGAATCAACACAGCGACGGGGTCCAATAAAGGCGTCTGACCCCTTTTTAGTCCAGGGGTTGTCCTGGGAATACGGTGATAGCATCGAAAGCATGACCATCGGCAGCATCGGGAAAGCCCTCGCTAATCAGGCGGTCGAATCCACGAAGAACTCGGTTCTCGACGCCGTGAGAACGCCCGCGCCACCCAAGCCGCCCGCCTCCCCCGCGCCTAATACCCCGGAAATCGGCGCAGCCGTCGTCGCGCAAATTCAGGCCATGCAACGGCCGCTCAAAGACGATCAGGAACTAGCCGTTCTCTTCCGCGCCGGCGATGAGATGCTTCGCGTCACCGAAATCTTCGTCCCGAATTCCGAGGTTCTGGTCTTCGCCGGCCTGGACTCACAGGGAAATATTACGCGCGTGATTTCCCCCGTCGGCGCAGCTCAGGTGGTGTGCAGGATACTCAAAGTCCAGCCCGGCGCAACGGCATCGCGGGTCAACGTTCTTACACCGAGACCCCAGCCGAAACCGGGCGCGTAACGCTCTCCCGCACCATCGGGCTGACCACGATCACCACCAGCGCGCAGAGATATAATCCGCCGCCGATCAACAGCGTTTCGACCAGCCCCAGATACAACGCCAGCACCAGCGCCCCCACCGACCCCAGCACGCTGGCCGCGGCATTCAACGACCACGCCCACCGCACCGACGGTTCATGGCGCTTTTCGAGCAACCGCAATCCCGTGGGAAACGGGATCCCCATAACGAATCCCGCCGGAGCTATCAGAAGTACCGTGGCGGCGATCTTCACAGCCAGGGGCAGCCCCACGCCCGCACTCAGCACCGGCTGCACGATAGCCGCCAGCACTCCGACCAGCCCCGCCGCCAGTGTCAGCACCGCGACCAGCCTGGCGTTGCTGTCGTTAACCAGTTTCCGGCTCAGAAAGCTCCCGAGGCCGCTCGAGACCAGCATGGAGAAAATCACCACCGTCAAGGCGTATGTCGGATGCCCGAGGAAGAGCACGAACTTCTGAATCAGTGCCACTTCGATCAGGATGTAACCCGCCCCGATCGCCAGAAAGTACACCAGGAACGAGCGCACCGACCGCTCCCGCGGCAACCTCGTCCCCAGCACCAGCGGCGGCAAAACCAGAACTACCGCAACCGCGACGATGCTGACAATCAACGCCGAGAAGAGCGTTGGTACCGCGACATTCACCTTCACGTCTGCCGCCCGCGCACTGTCCAGAAGGAAACGGGCTACATCGCGCCGCTGCACCGTGTAAAAGAAAAACGGCCGGTCGTCGCTGACAGGCGTGATGTCGAAGCGGTAATTGCGTTCGTATTCGAGCGGATCTTTCGCCAGCAGAAGCTGCCCGAACTCATTTCGAACCTGATCGCCGGGCACATAGATCGCCGTCATATGCGCGGCTTCGAACGCCGCCCGCGCCCTCGCTGCATCCGCATCGGACAGCGGCTTCCGCGAAACGATCACGGTATCCTGCGCGCCCCATCCCGCAAGGTCCGCCCGGCCGCCGGACCGCCCGGCCAACACGTGGCGCGCCGGATCGTGCTCGCCCAAATCCCCCAACGCCGCGATCGCCAGCGATACCAACCGGAGCGACTCGCGCGGCGGATCGAAACCCCAGCGAGTGAACGTCAGCAATCCATCGTCCGTCAGATGCGAAAGGTAATCCCGGAACGCCTCCGTTGTATATAGGTTGTTTTCGGAAAGAGCAAAGGCGCCAGCCGCGGTGGACGCCCAGGTATCCACCAGGGTGGCCTGAATCACCTGATACTTCTCAGAACTGCGCCGCACGAAGCTGCGGCCATCTTCGATGTGGATGTGCACATCCGGCCGCAGATAAAGATGCCGGCTCAATTGCGGATATTTATTCCGCATGATGTCCGTGCCGATGATGGGATTGATTTCGACGCCCGTCACATCACGGCTTCCGGAAGCCAGCGCGCGCGCAATATCCCAGCCGCCCCCAGGCCCGATGACCAGCGTTTTCGCCCCCGGGCGCAGGTTGTAAGGAAGGCTCGGCCCCTCGTGCAGCAGGTGACCGAGGTCGGCTGGTGAGAGGTTGTTGAAATCGAAGTTCGCGATGCCGGTGGAAGCGTCGGCATCGATGAATACCATCTCGCCCCCGTCCTTGACGGCCATGCCGATACGCGAAATGCTGTTCCACCTGGTGAACTGTTCCTCACGCAGTTTTTCGCCCTTGGCATACCGCACTTCGACGAAGTGATATTTCGTATTCCCGATCACGAGCATGGTCAGCAGCAGGCCGGCGAACACGCTGGCGATTCTGCCGTATCGCATTCCCGCCAGCGTGAACCAGATCGCGGCGGCCGACGCGAACAATACCGAGACGGCTATCACTGTATTGGGCCCGCCGAACGTGTTCAGCAGAAGCACCAGCGCCAAACACCCCCCCGCCGCACCGAGAAGATCGAAGAAGTAGATGCGGTCGACGCGCTCGATGGTCTCGGCGATCACCATCGAAACGACGATTCCCGACCCCAGAAACGGCAGGGCGGAGGTGAAATAAATGACGCCCAGATCGAACGTCCCGATCTCCGCACCGCGCGTGAGCACGAACATCACGGCGCCGATGACCATCCCCGCGTTGATCAGGCTCACCAGGCCGAGCTTGCGGTAGAGAGAGCCCGGCCAGGCCGAGATCACATAGGAGAGCACGCCGCCCACCCCCAGGCCGAAGAGCGCGATGGAGATGGCGAGAAATGCAAAATGATAGTAGAAAACCACTGAAAAAATTCGCGTCAGCGAAAGCTCCAGCAGGAGCGTCGCGAGCGTCGTCAATGCAACGGCTGTGTAAAGCAAAGGCCAGTTGGACGGCCGGGACGGAGCACTGTGGGGCAACGTTTTATTTTAGAGTATCGGTTTATTTTCGAGCATGAATTACGCTGGCGTGCCTTTGTCTACGCTGCTTTCCCAGGCGCTGGTCGCCTTCACGATCGAGTTCGACAACCAGTTCGAGCAGAAGATGCCGCATCGAACCACGAACCATGGGGGCACGCCGTACGCGCCACGCCCGCGGGCCGGGAAAGCCCAGGAAACATGGCGTCCGCTTTTTCGGCGAAATCGAGGAGCGGTGGGTGGCGGGCTTCGGCAGGGATGAAATCGCAAAGCTTCGGAAAGCGTTGTTGGCGCTGGTCAGCCGGATCGATCTCGATCTCCCGGACTGCCTGCCGATTCTCGGCTATGGATTGTTTTAAGCAAGGTTTCGGATCGCGCGCGGCGCGCGCCTGGCAACCCCGATCTCCCTCTGTCGGCGGCGCTCTCTCGAGCGCTGCTGGCGTTCGCGTTCGAGTTCGAACGGGAATCGGAATTGTCTTTCGCGATTTGCGCCAACGTCATGCGCGTGCTCGATGAGATAGGCCTGCGGGTCCGGGACCTTTCGCTGCTGTCCGGCGTGTCGAAGGAATCGATCGCTATGGTGATGGGTATCCTCCGGAAGAAGGGCATCGCCGTGGTCGCGAGCTGTGGCGAGGACACCATCCGTAGTCTCCGGGACGTGCTTGAGCGCCCGGCTGGCGAGTTGTTCCGCGGCCTGGAACCTCACCCCGGCGGTTGGAGAGCTTCGGTCCGCAAGCCGGACACATTACCGCATTACCCGGTAGTGCTTCACCGGGGAGGGTTCCCCGATGGCAGTTAAATCGCCGATATATCCAGCTGGGTCAGATCGTCGAGCAGCAGGTCGGGCGCGCTCGCTTCGAGATCCTCCGCGGGCGTGATTCCGGTTCGAACGGCAACCGAACGAATTCCGTTTTCACGCGCGGCCTGGACATCCTGCGTCGCGTCGCCGATCAATAAGATCTTCCCGGTGGCAACCCCCTCGCGGCGAGCCTGCTCGATGGCAAGCCTAGCCAAGCCGCCGCGCGTAGACCCCATTTCGCCGAACGCGCCGAAGCGGAAGTAGTGGTGCAAACCCGCGCGCTCGAGTTTCCACCAACCGATACGCGTGAGATTTCCGGTTACCAGAGCGAGCGTAGTTCCCCGTTCACGCAGCTGATCCAGCAGCGGAATGACGCCTGGACAGACCTTGTCCCGAAGATCGGGTACGCCGGTCCGATAAATATCCTGCGCCGCTTCGATAATCGCCGGCATCTTGAGCGGGATCCGCGCTTCGTCGATCCCTCCCGCCCGCATCATCTGTGTCAGAATATCCGGATCGAGCATGCCGTGCACCGGTATTCCATCGGTGGTTGTTTCAACGCCCGTAACCTGCCGGACCGCATCCACCAGAGCCTGCCGGTGATGCGGCCCGGCCCGGCGCACCAGCGTGCCATCGATATCGAACAAGACCAGATCCATTAACCCCCTAGAATAGTTCCTGTGACTCCCGAAAAGTTCCGGATCGCGCTCGTGCAGATGGCGTGCGGCCTCGATCCGCAGACGAATCTCGACCATGCGATCGAGCGGATCCGCGAAGCGGCGAAGAAAGGCGCGCAAATCGTCTGTCTGCAGGAGTTGTTCCGTTCGCAGTATTTCTGCCGCGAAGAGGATGCCCGGCTTTTCGATCTGGCGGAAACCATTCCGGGGCCATCGACCGAACGTCTGCGCCCTCTCGCGGCCGAGCTGGGTGTCGTGATCATCGCTTCGCTTTTCGAGAAGCGCGCGGCGGGCCTTTACCACAACACGGCGGCGATCATTGACGCCGATGGAACGCTGCTCGGAATTTATCGCAAGATGCACATTCCCGACGATCCGCTTTTCTTCGAAAAGTTCTACTTCACGCCGGGAGATCTCGGCTTCCGCGCATTCGACACGAAGTTCGGACGCATCGCCACACTCGTCTGCTGGGACCAGTGGTATCCCGAAGCCGCGCGCCTGGCATCGCTCACCGGCGCCAACATCCTCTTTTATCCAACCGCCATCGGCTGGCATCCCGCCGAAAAGGCTCAGTACGGAGCCGCGCAACACGACGCCTGGCGCACGGCACAGCGCGCCCATGCCATCGCCAACGGCATTTTCGTGGCCGCGGTCAATCGCGTGGGCTTCGAAGGCCCTCCGGAAAAAGGCCTGGAGTTCTGGGGCGCGTCATTCGTAAGCGATCCTTTCGGACGCGTTCTCGCGGAGGCTTCGCATGAGCAGGAAGAAATCCTGATTGTCGACTGCGACCCGGCGCTCATGGAAGAGGTTCGCCGCAACTGGCCCTTCCTGCGCGACCGCCGCATCGACGCCTACGGCGGCATCACCAGCCGGTTTCTGTCGTGACGCCTGAACCAGAAACGCCGAAGGCGCTCGGCTTCCGCATGCCCGCCGAATGGGAATCCCACGAAGCCACCTGGATCGCGTGGCCGCATAACCGGGAGGACTGGCCCGGGCGCTTCGAACCGATTCCGTGGGTTTATGGCGAGATCGTGCGCAAGCTCTCGCAGGTCGAGCGGGTGCGCATCCTGCTGCAGAACGACGACGTCGAGTACAACGCGCGCACTGTGCTCGAAAAAAGCGGGGTGCAGTGGGAAGCGATCGAGTTTTACACGATGCCGACCGATCGCGTGTGGGCGCGCGATTTCGCGCCGCTGTTCGTCAGGAATGCTGCGGGCGAGGTGGCCGCCGTTAAATGGCGCTTCAATGGTTGGGCAAAATACGAGAACCACCTGCGCGACGAATCGGCCGGCAACGCCATCCCCGAATTGGCGTGCGTCGACTTCTGGCGGCCGGGGATCGTGCTCGAAGGCGGGAGCGTGGATGTTAACGGCGCCGGTCTTCTGCTGACAACCGAAGAATGCCTGCTCGGCCCGGTCCAGGCCCGCAACCCCGATTTATCGCGCGAAGAAATCGAAACAGCTCTCGGCGATTACCTGGGAATCGATCGCGTGCTCTGGCTGCACAAGGGAATCGCGGGCGACGACACGCACGGCCATATCGACGATTTGGCGCGGTTCACCGATGGCGAAACCGTCGTGATTGTCTCAGAGGAAGACCGGTCCGACGCCAACTATTCGCTGTTGCGCGAGAACTGGAAAATTCTGAGCCACTTTCCCGTTCGCGCGCGGAAGCTGCCGATGCCCGCGCCGCTCTATTTCGAGGGCCAGCGCCTGCCGGCGAGCTATGCGAACTTTTACATCGCGAACCAAACCGTGCTCGTTCCCACATTCAACGATCCGAACGATCGGATTGCGCTTAATGTGCTTGCCGAATGCTTCCCGGACCGGAGGGTGGTCGGGATCAACTGCGTCGAGTTGATCTGGGGACTGGGCACGCTGCATTGCATGACGCAGCAGCAACCTGCCCGCGGCTAAGCATTCGCCCTGCATATTCCTGTTAGGATTTTCCGCCCCGCGACGTTTAATAAGTGTGCGGCAAAGTCACGAGGCACTGCTTTTGACCGACGGGCCGGAATTGACCTCCGACCACGTTTTCGAAGAACTCTTTCTCGAACACTATCCGCGGCTGGTGAGGACCCTTCTGCGGCTGGTGGGAAATCCCGGCCAGGCTGAAGAACTGGCCGCGGACGCCTTCTACAGGCTCCATCAGCATAGAAGTCAGGACCAGCCGGACGAAAATCTTGCCGGATGGTTGTACCGGACGGCGATGAACCTCGGCCTTGACGCGATGCGAGCGAATTCGCGCCGCTCGCGTCGCGAGGAGCGGGCACAACGGGAAGGGCTGGGGAACCAGACACCCGGCAATCCGCTGTACGAACTGCTGGCCGAGGAGCAGCGTGAACGCGTACGCACGGTAATTTCGCATTTGAAGCCGATACAAGGGCAGGTGCTGTTGATGGGAAGCAGCGGCTTCACATGCAAAGAGATCGCCGAGGTGCTGGGGTCGAGACCCGACTCTTTGTACATGCTGATTTCGAGAGCGCGGGCGCAGTTTGAAAAAGAATACGTAAGCCTGTACGGGAGGGCGGAATGATGGCGTGTTTGAGAGAGTCCGATCTGCAGGGATACCTGGAAGAATCCGGCGCGACCCCGCTCCGGCGGATGGTGGAGAGCCACCTGGTTTCCTGCGCGCGGTGCCGCACGGCGTTCGATCGGGTGGTGGCGACGCACCAGCGCGTGAATGCGTGGCTTTCCGAACTCGCGTCGCCGGCTGACGAACTCGCGGTCGATGTCCGGGGCGCTCTGTCCAGGGTCCTGGGACGCGTCGAAGCCCATGCCAACGCCGACTATCATTTGGCGCGTCTGCTGGCGCCCGCGGCGGTGGAGATCCCCTGGTACGTGTCACTGTACTGCAACGTTCGCGAACTGATCAGGGAGGATTTGTTAGGAAAAGACAAGCTCCCCCCGCTGGCGCTTACCTCGAAGCCCATAGCCGTGAAGAGCATCTGGGGACTCTACGCGAAGAACCCCAAATCGCGGTATATCTCGGTCGCCGTCCACGCCGCGGTCTTTGCGCTGCTGATGGTCACTTTCACGAACAAAGCCGTGCAGCAAAAGCTGTCGGAGAGGCTGAACCTGATCGATCCGAACATCGAGCCCTATAAACCCCCGGCACCGAAGCAGGCGGCTGGCGGCGGAGGCGGCGGCGCGCGGGAAATTCCGCCGGTCACGAAGGGCCAGGCCCCCAAGCCTGCCCTGAAGCAGTTCACGCCTCCGATGGTTGTCAAGGAGCCGCCGAAATTGGCAATGGCGCCCACGATCGTCGCTCCTCCGGACACGGTGTTGCCCCAGAATAGTCTGCCCAATTGGGGCGACCCTCTGGCAAAACTGGTCAACGGCTCGAACGGGCCCGGCTTCGGTGGCGGTATGGGAAACGGTAGCGGCGGCGCCCTTGGATCGGGCAGGGGGGCCGGATTCGGCCCCGGCGACGGCGGCGGCATCGGCGGCGGAGTCTATCGCGCCGGAGGCGGGGTAAGCCAACCGGCCGTGATCTTCAAGGTAGATCCGGAATATTCCGAAGAAGCGCGCAAAGCCAAGTACAGCGGTACGGTGATGCTGGCCGTGATTGTCGACGCAGAGGGCCGCGCGCGCGACATTCACGTCGTCAAAAGCCTGGGCATGGGACTGGACGAGAAGGCGATCGAGGCTGTCGCGAAATGGAAGTTCAAGCCGGGCATGAAAGGCGGCCAGGCCGTTAACGTCCGCGCCACAATCGAAGTTAACTTCCGGCTACTGTAAGGTCAGACCCCGGCTTTCACCCGCTCCGCGAACTTCTTGCGGAACTTCTGAACCTTCGGCGACACCACAAACGCGCAATACGGCTGGTAGGGGTGGTTTTCGAAGTACCGCTGGTGATAGTCCTCCGCGGGCCAGAACTCCGTCGCCGGTTCGACGGCCGTAACAATCGGACCGGGGAAGGCTTTCTCGGTCGTCAGGTCACGGATCACATCTTCGGCAATCGCCCGCTGCTCCGGCGAATAGTAGAAAATCACGGAACGATATTGCGTTCCACTGTCGTTCCCCTGCCGGTTGAGTGTGGTCGGATCGTGCGTGGCAAAGAAGATTTCCAGCACGTCCCGATATCCGATAATCGCGGGATCATAAGTGACCGCGACGACTTCGACGTGCCCCGTGGTACCGGAGCAGACGTCCTGGTAAGTCGGGTGGGAACCTCTACCGCCCATATATCCCGAAACCGCTGAAACGATACCCACCGCTTCACTGTAGACGGCTTCCACGCACCAGAAACATCCACCGCCGAGAGTAGCCGTTTCCTGCTGAGCCATACCGCTTTCATAATAGCCCCAGTGTCAAACAAGAGTGTCAAACAAAAAGGCGAGGGCCGCTCGCATGAGAGAGCGCCCCTCGCCAAGCCAGGGATAGCGAGATGGATTTAGTTCGATTACTTCGCGGGCGTCGCCGGGGTAGCCGGGGTCGTCTTCGCAGCCGGCGCGGCCGGAGTGGCTGCCGTGCTCTTTGCCGCGGCCTTTTTGTTCTTTTTCACGTGCTTTTTGGCAACGGGGGCGGAACTGTCGGCTGGCGCGGGAGTTGTTTGCCCGGCCAGCGATAGCCCGGCGGTGGCAAGCGTCAGGGAGAGTCCCATTAATACTGCTGTGATCTTTGTCATGATGTTTTGTCCGATTCCTTTTCTGCGAGGCTCTTTGTTTTTCTGCCTCTGAATCTATTGACGATGTAAGTATTAACCGAACCTTCGCAGTTGAGCGTCGTTTCGGACTAAATTGGGGCGGATCGCGGAGCTAAACCCTACGCTGTAAGCGAAACATTTCTGAGAGCGCTTGTA
>Ga0070733_10001277_pt1 | contig 18929 bp, 13 predicted proteins | sample Coa_R1_9_FD_66450 | JGI IMG/M metagenome (GOLD analysis project Ga0070733, IMG submission 66450) | Surface soil microbial communities from Centralia Pennsylvania, which are recovering from an underground coalmine fire - Coalmine... | ecosystem: Environmental > Terrestrial > Soil > Unclassified ... | reverse complement strand
CCTCGCGCCCGGATGAGTGAGGATACCCGCGGCGCGTGGCAGTTCCAATGGCTCGAAGATTTCTGGCGAGACCTGAGTTACGCCGCCCGCGCGTTTGCGAAGAGCCCCGGGTTCACTGCCGTCGCGGTACTTTCGCTGGGCATCGGAGTCGGCGCGAATTGCGTGATGTTCAGCATCGTGGACGGCACGCTGTTGCGGCCGCCGAGAATTCCGCAGCCGAACGAAGTGGTCGCGGTGGTTTCGACGGCTTTAGATTCCAACAGCGCCGGGGTCTCGTATCCCGATTACGCCGTGGTGCGCGAACGCAGCCGAAGTTTTGAAGGACTGGCCGCGTTCACCGGCGTCTCTACGGGCTTTGCGCCGCGGCCGGGCGTTACCCCGCTGGTGAAAAGCGGGAAGGCGGTGACGGCCGATTTTTTCGATGTACTGGGGTCGCGGCCCGAGCTCGGACGGTCTTTTCTAACGGAAGAGGACAAGGTCCCGGGAAAAGATCTCGTCGCGGTCCTCAGTCACCGGTGCTGGCAAGATCAATTCGGAGGGGATCCCGCTGCGCTCGGCAAGACAGCGCGCATCAATGGCATCGACTTCACGATCACCGGCGTCATGCCGGCTCGATTTGCGGACGTGGACGACGATCTCATGGACGACGACGCCTGCTTCTTCGTCCCCTTGCGAGCCGCCACGCGCATTGCAGGCTCGGCGGACCTGATCGAGAATCGCGGGCAACGTTCGCTCACAGTTTTTGGCCGGCTGAAGTCCGGGGTCCCGATGGCGCGCGCCCGGGCGGAGGTCGCGGCCATCGCGGGCGCGCTGGAGAAGGAATATCCGGAGACCAATCGCAACCGAAGCATGACCGTGCGGACCGTGCTTGAGTACCGGTCCGGCGGCAGCGGAGGGATCACGGCGGGTGCGCTTGCGATGACTCTGTCGGGACTGGTGCTGCTGATCGCGTGCGCGAACGTAGCCGGACTGCTCACCAGCCGCGCACCGGCTCGCGCGCAGGAAATCGCCATGCGTCTGGCCATCGGCGCGGGCCGTCCGCGGTTGGTCCGCCAGTTACTGACGGAGAGCCTTCTGCTGGCCACGGGCGGAGCTGTCGTGGGCGTCGCGGTCGGCTACATCCCCATCGCGCTGGCGAAACACCTCGCCACTACGGTTCTTCCCGCCGACACATCGCCCTTGCCGTTCGATGTGGATGTGCGAGTACTCCTGTTCAGCGTGGGGCTCGCCCTCGTCAGCGTCATCCTGTTCGGATTGATGCCGGCGTTTCGAGCCACGCGCGCGGATCTGACCAGCATGATAAGGCGCGGGGGCGCGTCCGGGTCAACACGAGGGTTGCTCGCAAGGCTTTTCCGGGGCAGAAACGTGCTCGTCACCGTGCAGGTTGCGATTTCCCTGTTGCTTCTGACCGCCACAACCATGCTCTATGCGGGTGTCTACAAGGGCTTCGTAAGTTCGATCCGGAACCCCGGTTTTCAAGTGGATCATCTGCTCGCGATCGACTTCGAACCCTCCAATGTTCACTACAAGGACGCTCGCGCGGAACAATTCTTCAAGGATTTGGTGGAACGGCTGTACAGGACCAAAGGCGTCCGAGCAGCCGCGGTGGTGTACCAGGATGTCGCGGCGATTCGTCCGGACAGCCCGCTGGCGCATGACGACGTCAAGACGGCGGGAGTGTGGACCGGTGAAGGCTTCTTCGACACGCTGGGGATTCCAATTCTCGAAGGGCGGGTGTTTCAAGCCGCGGATCTGCGCGGACCTGTGTCGGTGGCCATCGTGAACGACGTGCTGGCGAAACACTATTGGCCGGACCAGAATGCCATCGGCAAGCAGATCCGCTTGAGCACGGGCCAATGGGTGAACGTGATCGGGGTTGCGCGGATCAAGGCCTTCATGGCGTTCGGCACCCCGCCGATGGATACCATCTTCCTTCCCTACGGCACACCCAAACAGCGCGACATAAGGCTGCTGGTCCGGTCCTCGGCGGATCCGCGCGCTCTGGTGGATCCGATCCGGTCGATTGTTCGCGACATTGATCCCGATCAAGTGGTGCCGGAGGCAATGCCTTTCCAAGCCATGTTCGACGCCTGGATCAAGGGTGCGTTGCTGGGCCTGGATACGCTGGGGGCGATGGGCGTGCTCGGGCTGTTGCTGGCATTGGTGGGGTTGTACGGACTGCTGGCGTACGAAGTCAGCTCGCGCACGCGCGAGATCGGCATTCGCATGGCGCTGGGCGCGCGGGCGGGTGCGGTGGTGCGAATGGTACTGCGGCAGGGAATCGCACTGGCGGTCTGCGGAGTCGGCGCGGGGGTGGCGCTCAACCTGGGGCTCGCAAAAGTAATCATGTCCTTCTTGGGAGGTGGAGGCAACGGTGGCGGCGCTCCCAAGCCTCCGGAACCGAATGGCGGGAACCAGATCAGCATCCAGGCAGGCACCGACACCTTCGGCAGCCATGCGTTTACGATTCTGGTGATCGCCGTTTTTGTCGTCACGATTCTCGCGGCATGGCTTCCGGCACGGCGGGCGGCGCGCGTGGATCCGAACGTTGCGCTAAGGGCCGAATAGATGCCTCGAGTGCAGGTGACTGTTCTCTGGTTGCCGTTGGTGGCCTTCGCCGCGGACGAGATCCCGGATTTGAGCCGCGTGCGTGAAGTGAACCTGGCGTACGCAGCCAAGCTGCCCAGCTTTGTCGCGGATGAAACGGCGAAGCGTTACACGAGCGACAAATCCGATCCTCCCAAGTGGCGGTTGATGAACACAGTAGAATCGGAGATCGACATCCACGGACGCGGCCCGGATTCCCGGCGGAACATCCGGTTGAACGGCAAGCCGTGGAACAAGTCTTCAGACCCCAACCCGACCTTCCACTGGTACATCGGCTTCGGGCAGGAACTTACGTCGCTGTTCGATCCGAAATGTTCCACCGCGATTGAGTTCGAAGGACGTGAAGAATGGCAGGGCAAGGCCGTGCTCGCGTATCGCTACCATGCGTCGAGGGATGGTTGTTTCGGCACCTGGAACACTATGCCTCCCGCCAATCCGCCGCGAAGAGGGCGATTCCTGGTGGAGGTTCCTGGCCTGAACTTGATCCGGTACGAAGAGGAAGGGTTCGATTTTCCCGCAGGCCTGGAGCGGGTCCACTTCACGATACAAACCTCGTGGGACCACGTCAGTATCGGCGGCGAGTCCTATGTGCTGCCGGTGGCGTTCGAAATGGAGGTCGTCAACGCCGGACACGTGCGGGCGGTAGTGGAATACAAAAATCACCGGCATTTTGAGGCTGCTACAGATGTCACGTTTCATTAGGATCGCGTGTCTCTTATTGCCGCTGGTGCTGCCGGTGAGTGGGCTCGCTGGGGATTTCGAATTCACGGGAGGACTGGAGCGTGTGACGCCCGAGTCCGTCTTGATCCGGCTCGCTGGTGGCGACCGGATCGACGCAAAGCTTCCGAAAACCGGAACACTCGCGGCGGAGACAATTTCCGCCCGGTTCAAACTCGCCGACGAGGTTCACATTACCTGCAAACCGATGGGCCAAGACAAATGCGCCGATCTAAAAGGCATTCAGTTCCTGCGTCCGCCGACGCCTAGGGAGCGGGCTCTGGTGCTGGGGTCGCCGAAGCCGGCCGCGGACCCGCCGGAGCTGGAGCACGCGCGTAAGGTGAACCTGGACCGTGCCGCCAACATGCCGAACTTCGTCGCCGATGAAATTGCGAAGCGCTATAGGAGTCCGCAGAAGGCAAGTCCGCCGGATTGGAAGCTCGAGGACACCATCGAGTCCGACATCACGTTCAAAGGCAATGAGCCAACCCGGGAACACATTCGCATCAACGGCAAACCATGGAACAAACCCGGGATTCCAGGTGTCAGTTGGAGCGTCGAGTTCGGCACCGAAATCAAGCCGGTGTTCGACCCGGAGTGCCCCACGGAAGTCGCCTTGGAGGGGCGCCGGGAGGTGCGTGGCAAACAGCTTCTGTCCTACGTCTTCACGTCTCCGCCGGACGGATGCTTCGGCACTGCGACATGGGGAAGTATTTTCGGACGCAGAAACTACACCCCTGGCGTGACCGGCCGGGTCCTCCTCGAAGATCCAAGCGGTAGCATGATGCAATACGAAGATGAAGCCACCGGATATCCCAAGGGGTTCGCGGTGCAGTCATACAAGCAAACCATTTCGTGGGACTACGTCAAGATCGGGGACAGCTCCTACCTGCTGCCGGTCACGATGGATTTCTTTCTGGGTTTCGGCTCCGGCGATCCGTATCATGTTAGCGTGGAGTACAAGAATCACCGGCGCTTCGAAGCCGCGACTAGCGTCACATTCAAATGACCCGACTCCTATTGGCAGTGTAAGGTTCACTTAGCGGAAAACTGGGGCAATCGTCTGTAGGGGCCGAAATTACACAAGTCTTACAAACTCAAGGGCAAACCACTGCTACCGTGGGAGTGCACCGTATATTCTTTGGAGATCCCTTGAGACCCAATATTGTTACCGTTCCCCGCAATGATAGACCTAACTGGTTTACCGCCAGTATCTTAGCGATATTTCACATTGGAGCAATCGCCGCGCTGTTCATGTTCAGCTGGCGTAATCTGGCCGTCACGATGGTCCTGTATTGGATCACCATCTGCTTCGGTATCAGCATGGGCTACCATCGGCTGCACACGCACCGGTCGTATCGAGTGCCGCTGTTGCTGGAATACTTCTTTGCCGTTTGCGGCACGCTCACGCTGGAAGGTGGGCCCATCTTTTGGGTTGCCACGCACCGGCTGCACCATGCGAAATCGGATAAACCGGGCGATCCGCACACTCCTCACGATGGCAAGTGGTGGTCGCATATGGGCTGGATTCTTTTCGGAGAAACCAACCATAACAACACGGCGGTAATGTCGCGGTACGCGCCCGATCTCGCCAAACACCGCTTCTACATTTGGCTGAACAACTATCACTGGCTTCCCATTATCATCCTGGCGGCGATCCTGTACGCCTTCGGCGGCCTTTCGCTGATGCTGTGGGGAGTCTGTTTCCGCGTTGTCGTCGGTCTTCACGCCACTTGGCTGGTGAACTCAGCCACGCATTTGTGGGGCACCCGGCGGTTCGAAACCACCGACGATTCCCGCAATAGCTGGTGGGTCGCGCTGATGACCTTCGGCGAGGGCTGGCACAATAACCACCATGCGCATCCGACTTCCGCGCGGCACGGCCTGGCCTGGTATGAAGTCGATTTGTCCTGGATGCAGATCAGCGTCCTGAAGTATCTGGGCATCGCGAAATCGATCCGCGTCGCCAAGCTGCCAACGGCCGCCGAGAATCGCGAAGCCGCGTAAGGCGGTAGAAAAACCACTTCCTTACGGCCGCGGCTCGGTACGTCGTAAGCTTGTAAGGGATGGTCGTTGTCAGCCGTAAGAAGTCGATTGCTCTGTTCATCACCCTGGGCGGGGGGCTGACGTTCGTTATTCTGCTGCTGTATATCGGCTGGGTCCTGCTGAACTGGCGCACCGGCGCTCTGCTGGTGCTGGGCGTTCTGCTGGTGGCGATGCTCATCAGCGGCGTGGTGCTCAACACATTTTTCCTGGTGCGCGAAATCCGGCGCAATGAGCAGCACGACGCGTTCATCAACGCCGTCACGCATGAGTTGAAGACCCCGGTCGCCTCCATCCGGCTGTACCTGGAGACGCTGCAATCCCGGCCCGTCGACGACGCCAAGCGCAACGAGTTCTATGGCATCATGCTCGACGATAGCGCCCGGCTGCTGCAAACCATCGAGCAGGTTCTGCGGACCGGGCGTATCGGTTCGAGCAATCGCACACCCAGTCTGTCGCGCTTCGACCTGAGCGCGGTGGTGGATGATTGCGTGGCGCGCGCCCGGGCGCTGAAGCAATTGTCCGCCGAGCAGCTCACCTATCACGGCGCCCCGTTGCTGGTGCTCGCCGAGCTGGATGACGTTCGGGCCGCGATCTCGAATTTGATCGATAATGCGGTGAAGTACTCGGGAACCAATGTCAACGTAGTGGTGGAGACGGCCGTGGTCAACAACAAATATGCCTCAGTGCAGGTCCGCGATCAGGGACCCGGCATTCCCAAGACTGAGCTCAAGTCCATCTTCAAGCGCTTCCACCGGATCCCCGGAGCAACCTCGCGCGTGCCAGGCACGGGCTTGGGCCTCTTTATCGTCCGATCCGTGGCCAAGCGGCACGGAGGAAAGGCCTGGGCCGAAAGTGAAGGCGAGGGACGCGGGAGCACATTTGTGTTGCAGTTTCCAATCGCGAAATGAGCAGGGTTTTGATTGTAGAAGACGAGCAACACCTGGCGAACGGCCTGCGTTACAACCTGGAAGCGGAGGGCTATCAGGTAAGCGTCGTCGATACCGGGGAGGCCGCGATCGAGGCGCTGACTGCGGTGCCAAATTCCTTCGATGTCGTGGTGCTGGACGTGATGCTGCCGGGCAAAGACGGCTTTGAGGTGATCTCCGAGGCTCGGCATGCCGGCCAATTTGTGCCCACGCTGATGCTGACCGCGCGGAGCCGCCCAGAGGACGTGCTGAAGGGCTTCGCCGCCGGAGCGGATGACTACCTCGCCAAGCCTTTCGACCTGTCCATTCTGATCGCCCGCATCCGCGGACTACTGCGCCGCCGGGAATGGTTGAGCGCGCCCCGGCCAACCCCCAGCGTTCCCGTTCCCTCGCCCGATATATTCCGCTTCGGCGACAAGTCGGTCGATTTCAACTTTCTGGAACTCCGCGTCCGGGGACAGGTGTTTCAGTTGACGTTAATGGAGGCGAACGTCCTTCGTTATCTGATCGAGCATGCAAATGAGCCGGTCTCGCGCAAGAAGCTTCTGGAAGATGTGTGGGGCTTGCACGAGGATACCGATACGCGCGCGATCGACAATTTTATTGTGCGGCTGCGCCGTTATATCGAGGACGACCCGACGCGGCCGCGGCATGTGCTCACGGTACGTGGGGTGGGGTATCGATTCATGGCGGAGCCATGAATGAACGACATGGGAATCGGAGCCATGTGTCGCTCACTTGGCGAGGAGCTTGCGAATCGCCGTCAACTCCCGCTGCCGCTCCGCATCAGGCTTCGGGTATTCCATTTTTAGCGCTTTGAGAGCGCCGAGAATGATCCGGGAGATGATCAGCTGGGCATTCTCTTTGTCATCGGCGGGCACGATGTACCATGGCGCGGCCGGAGTGCTGGTGGCGCCGAGGCAGGCCTCATACGCCGTCACGTACTGCTTCCAATATTTCCGTTCCTCAATGTCGTCCAGGGTGAATTTCCAGTTCTTTTCGGGTGAATCAATACGCTTCAGGAAACGTTTGCGTTGCTCCTCCTTGGAAAGGTGGAGGAAGAACTTGAGGACGCAAGTGCCGTTGCGGGTAAGGTGGTCCTCCAGGTTCACGATGGAGCGATATCTCTCGCGCCAGATGGTTTTCTGATCGAGAAGTGCCGCGGGAAGGCGCTCGCCGTGGAGAATCTCGGGATGGACACGAACGATCAGCACTTCTTCGTAGTAAGAACGATTGAAGATGCCGATGCGGCCTCGCTGGGGCAATCGCCGCACCGCCCTCCACAGAAAGTCGTGGTCGAGATCCTCGGCGCTCGGGTGTTTGAAACTGAACACCTCGCACCCCTGGGGATTGACGCCCGACATCACGTGCTTAACGGCGCTATCCTTGCCGGCCGCATCCATCCCCTGGAAGATCAGCAGCAGCGCGTAGCTTTCGGACGCAGATAGCAGGCTCTGCCGGGCACTGAGTGTGTGGACGTGTTCCGCGAGAAGGCCTTGATATTCCTGCTGTGATTGATAGACGGGTTTCACGCTGGTCGGCCACTTGGCCAAATCGACGCGCTTCCCGGGCCGCACCCGAAATTCGTCGGGATCGATTTTCTTCATCTCTCCATGGTAGTATCCCGACCATGATCTTCCGCCGTAAAGGGCTGGTTCTGATGCCGTGGTATGCATGCAGCTGGTGAGATTGCGGCCAGGGTAGGGACGCAAGTCCAAACCTTCCCCGAGGCCTGAATCGCGCCAATCAGGGTAGAATCGAGTACGCGGCTTTGAAGGGATCGCAGAGAAGAGATCGCAAAGGAACAGGAAAATGGAGATTGACGCCGAGGTCCGAACGTACGTGGTGGAGAATTTCCTGGCCGGTGCAAATGGCGTCACTCTTGACGATGCTACGCCGCTCATCACCGGTGGCCTGATAGACTCGATCGGCATGATCGGCCTCGTCCGCTTCGTCGAGCGCAGGTTCGGAATCGAGTTCAAGCCAAAAGAGCTTGACGCGCATCGATTGGACACGATCGAGAAGATAACGCGGTTGATTCAGACTAAGCTGGAAACCGTGCGGTAAGTCATCTGCATGGGCCGATTGTCGCAGTTGGGTGGAATCCCGTTCGCATTCCTCTCTTTGTTCGGCTGTAGCTGGCGCAAGTATCCTTTTGAGAAAGTTCCGCTGACCCGCGGTCAGGTGGAAGTCGCCCGGATTTCCGAGACCCCCAACCTCACGGTGGAGCGCATTCGGTTCTGGTCGGAGGAGATGAGCGAACCCCGCTTCTTCCTCGCGCTGGTGCCGAAAACGCCGGCAAGCCCCGCCGAAGCCTTCATCCTGAATCACGGCTGGTTCGACCGTCCGGAATACTTGCTGAAGTATCTTGAAGTCGACCAGGTCTACGACGCAATGCTCGCGCGCGGTGAGGTGCGGCCCGCGGTCCTGGTCATTCCGGATGTTCGATTCAAAAGCTTCTACCGTGTGAATTCCCAGCGTTTCCCTTTTCCCAATTATTTGACGCTGGTGGCGGAAGAAGTCGCAGGGATCGTTTCAAAGCATTACTCGATTCCATTCGAACGGGATCGCTGGGCGATCGGCGGATTTTCCTTCGGCGGATATTTATCGCTCGATGTAGGACGACATTATCCGGGCCGGTTCGCGAGCGTGAGCGTTATTAGCGGTCTGGTCGATCCGCAATGGAGCTACTGGCCTGCGCAGACTCCGGCTTCCGATGCTCTGGACGCTCGCGGCAGAGGCAGGGACACGGTGGTTGTGCCGGGCCCCATTCCCAGGCTCTTCCTCGCCTGTGGAACCGATGACAAACGGCAGTTCGGAGTCATGCAGCAGTTTCATCAGACGCTGGTGGGGCTGGGAATTCCTCACACTTGGTCTACCGGTCGGGGCGGACACACGTGGGAATATTGGTCGTCGGTTCTCCAGCCGATGTTAAAATTTCATTTGAGCGCCAGCCAGAATTAAACGGCGCGTTGACTACAGCAACCCGCCATCCACAGCGATCACCTGCCCCGTGATATAGCTGGCTTCCGCCGATCCCAGAAATACAACCAGCGGCGCGATCTCTTCCGGTTTTCCCAATCGTCCCAGGGGAATTTCAGCCAGCAACCGCTGTTTATCTTTTTGAATGTACCGGGCGGTCATGCGAGTGGGAATCACTCCCGGGCACACTGCATTCACGCGGATGCCAAAGCGCCCGACTTCGCGCGAAAGCGCCTTGGTGAACGCAATCACGCCGCCCTTGGAAGCGGAATAGTTGCATTGCCCGGCTTGCCCGCGGACCCCGCTGGGCGAAACGATATTGCACATCGCGCCGCCTCCCTGCCGCATCATTCCCGTTAACGCCAACTGCGAACACAAGTACGTCCCACGGAGATTGGTGTCGAGCACGGTATCCCATTGCTCGTCGGACATGAAGGCCAGCAGCGTGTCCTCGGTGACGCCGGCGTTATTGACAAGATAGCTGACGGGGCCGAACTTCTCTTCGATCCCTTCGAATACACGGACTACTTCCTCGCGCCGGGAGATATCGGCCTGCATAGCCACCGCCCGGCCTCCCGCACCGGTGATTTGCTCCACGACTGCGACCGCGGATTCTTCGTCGTTATGATAGTGCACGACTACCGGGAATCCAGCAGCTCCCAATGCTTGTGCGATGGCGCTGCCAATTGCCCCCGAAGCGCCTGTGACCAAAGCAACCTTCGTCTCGCTCATCGATTTCCGAGTCAGCGCAGCGGTTTGAACATCATAAACAGAACTCCCCAGCGGGAGTTGTAGCGATCGATGTTTCCGTCCAGCGCGTAAGAGACGGTGCCTTGCATGTAAGTGCCCCAGGGTCCAACCGTACCGAAGTTAAGTTCAGCGCCGTCGAATTTGTTAAAGTGCCGGGACTCTTCGATGTCGCGGCCGCGCGCGTAGCTATAGAGGCCTTCGATTTTAAGGAAGTCCATTACGTTGAAGCCATAACTTACGTTACCCATCGCGATGGCATCGAAAGAATCCGTGCCGCCAGGGATACCATGAAGAACCGGTACCGAAAAAAAGGAAGGCCAATAGCGGGAAATCCGATCCAATTGATCGCCGCCGAAATAGCCGAACTCCCAGCCGAGTCTGGTGAACTTCCGCATATAGTATGTCTTGGCGAAATCGGCGTAATAGCGAGTAAAGGCGCTGTGCGTCGGCTGCGGCTGCGCTGCGAAGCCGAACGGCGTCCATCCAAGCCGCTGGCCGCGGGTGCCTTGAGCGCTGAACACGTAGCCTTTGTGGGCATACTTTAGCTCGGCGCTGGGCATCAGCGTCACGCCATCGCGCGGCAATACGAAGAGCTTGTCGGTATCGCTGGTGCGATGGTAATACTCATAAGACAGATATCCGGACGCGGTGAGGCTGAGATCGGTGGTGGCGAGCCAGGTCGCCCGCAGCCCGGTGTCTTCCTCCCACGTATAGATCGATTGGTTCTTCAGCTCCGTGCTTCCGGAGTAGAGGCGGTTGTTGCCTGGAATCCCCGACAGCGCCAGATCCACCCCCAGGCGGAATTTCGATCCATACTGTTTGGAAAGGTTGGTCACCAAAATCGGTCCAGCGAAGAAAACGGAAAGTTGTGCGCCCGTGTTCCTGTAATTAAAGTCCGCGATGCTGATGCCGGCAATCGGGATAGGGAAGCTAAACGTTCCTTCGTACATCGTTCCGACGACAATCGACCTGACAAGTTTCTCCGAGCTCGTATCCAGAACCCGCTGGTCACCCTTCTTCAAGAGCCGGCGCAGTCCGGTATCGGTGTCCTGAAACATGGGTTTGTCTGATTTTCGTGCGTCTGCCAAAGCGCCGGTGAATTCCGCACTGTTGATCGCGTAACCCGAAAACCCGTAGGTCTTCTGGAGGACGAAGTCGCGCCCAGCCGCATTCAGCAATTGCTGCGCGCTGATCGATTTGACTAAGTTGAACTGCCCTCCCTTGCCGTCGGACACCAGCTCAAAGTTTTGGGTCTCTGTGTTGGATACTACGTTGCTCTTTTCCCCGCGTTGGGTGAAATACTGTTTCACATCGCGAAAGGTTGTTCCGTCGATCCAGATCTTGCCGCTGAACAGAACTTCACCGCGGACTCTCGGTTCCACGCCAACCACGTAACACAGAATTCCGTTGAGCGTGTCCGTGCCGAGCAGCTTGTACTGATATTTCTCATTGAGCGCTAATTCAAGCGGTTGCGTCACCACTTTCTCCGGCTCTATCTGCGGCAGCGGAAATTCATGATTAAACTTCACGCCGTCGACGTAGGACTCCGTCTGCACCCACTGCTGACTGTCGCGATTGACGAATTCCTTGAGTTTGAACTGAATATCGAAGCCCGACCCGATATTCGTGCCTTCGAAATGCACACTCTCGAGGACGTCGGCCATATAGTTGTCCAACCTCTGCCGCTGGGCCTCGCGGTACTGCTGCCAGCGGGCGATGATCTCTTCAATCGTGAGATCGGCTTTGCCCTTGACCTCGACCCCTTGGATAAATCTGTCGCCGGTGTCGCCAATATTGTGAATGAGAACAAGTGCGTATTCGGCATCGCCAGATGCGGCTTGATCCACACCTTTGTCGGTCTTAATAATCGGACCGGTTTGGAGCTTCGCCCCGGTGAGTGGGTCGTACCACTGGATTTCGAAGGTCCCTGGAGCGCCGTGGAGGCGGAGAGACTTCGGTTGGCCTGGTGTTCCATTCACTCGCGCCAGAACCGCGGTGTCCCCGGCGGTCCCGCCAGCGAACCATTTGATTGCAGTCAGGCTGGCTCCATCCGCCGCGACGTCGAACGATGACGCTCCGGTCACCAGAGGGTTCATATCGGTCGTTATGAGCCGTGTGACCAGAGTGTTGACCGCGCATAAACCCGCCAATGCCGTCTGATCGGGTGGGTCGAACCAAACGATCTGTACGGTGGTGCCGCCGGCCGCCAGCGCTGCGGCCAGGTATGTTGCCGGTTGCGCCGGCGAGACCTTCAAAATGATTGGCTTGTTCAGCGCCTGATCCGCGATCCATTTGGCTTCCGTTTCCCAGCCTGGTGCATAAGTGATCCCCAGAAGGTCGAAGTATGTGGCGACGCGCCTGACAGTGTCGCCGTGCCGGTCGATAAATCCGGCGGGGAAAGCAAACGCGAGGCGCAAGTCCGATTTGACGCCCTTGGCTGCGACAGCGAGGTCGATGATACCGAAGGCGGCCAGGTCGGGAGCGGTCAGCGGCTCTTCCACGTCGATGATGAGTCCGTGCACGGTCGGGGACATCAGCGGCATGCGCCTGAGGAACGCCGCTACGCGGTCGGTAATCTGTCTCTCTGTCTCCCTGCCTGTCAGACTTCCAGTCGCGACGGTGACGTGGAGGAACACATCCGCGTCATCGCTGACGGCCAAGAGGGCCTTGGCCTGATCTTCGAATGAACTATCCGAGTCTTCGTCGCCGGCGAGGCGCAACGTCAGCGCGGGCATCACCAGCGTTTTACCCTTGAGACCGCACTGCTCGGCAGCCTTCATGCCGTCGCCAACACTTTGGCCCGGCGGAGTGGAGAAGGCGTATTTCGGCAGACCGGCCTGAGCCGGAGCGGGCAACAAACCCACGGCAAAAAGCAGCAAAAAAACGACGATCTGCGATGTGGGAGAATGCGGCGGCCGAATGGTCATCCTTGAACTCAGCTTAACTGAAAGTGGACGCCAGAGTTATTATGGGAGCCGGAATTTGGATTTCCTGATTAGTGACGATGCCAAGCGGATCCTGGGGCGTTTTGCGGATCGCGAGGACTTGCAGGCGAAGAATCTCGCGCAGGCGCTGGTGACCTTCGAGCGGATCTGGGTGGGCGCGAGGGCCGTCGAGATTCTTGAAGCCGACGATCCAAGTGCATGGATCGCGGCAGGAATCGCGGCCGCGGCGAGGCTCCTTTCTGCGGTGGCGCCGGTTATTCGCTATCAGCGCGAGCGCTTCCGCGGAAGCCCGGGGGCTGTCCCAGGCACGCTGCGCCATGATTTGGGACTCCAGATGAAAGAAGATGCCGTGCATCGTCTGCTGGATGTGTGGGCTGGGGGCGAGTCTTGCGCGTGGTTGAGCTTCCAGGCGGCGCGGCTTCTGGACGGGCTCGCGCCGGAGAGTGAAGCGAACGTCCTCTGTGTAGCTTGCAAGGTGTGGAGTATTCACTATGCGTCCTGGCTGATGCGCGAGGCGCTCAGTCTTCTGGGCGGAATCGGCGTCACCGAAGATTGCCCGGGGTTGCTGGGCCAGAAGTGGATCGATTCGCTGGCGGAAACCTTCGGCGAAGACTCGGACGTGGCACAACGCCGGCTTGCTCTTGCGATGAGGGACGAAGTTTTCCTGACGCATTTCCGCGAGTGGATGCGCGAAATGCAGGCGATCGCGGCGACACATCCCAGTGTTGGCGCCGGGGCGCAGGCCGTCGCGATGGAAATGTGGCTGTGGACGTTCGAGCGCTTGCGAGACCCGAACCTCAGGTCGCAACTCGCGGGCGCCTTGTGCGGGATACTGGCTTCGCGAGCGCAGATCCTGGGCGTGATCGAGCTCCAGCGGACGATTCCCGACGCTACGTTTTTATCCGACTTGTGCCACATCCAGGCCGCCAATGTGACCGGTGACGTAGCTCGCGTCTACGCCGGGTTGGTGTCTGGCTATGGCGACGATTCTGCAAGGGTGGGCTTTGCCGAAATGCAGGTCCTGCTCGATGGGGCGCTGGCTGGATCGTTTGCAGCGAAGGATCGCGCCGCCGGAGCGTTAATCCGGGTCAGAATTTCTTAACGCGCCAAGCCCAGCGCGGAGACCAGCGCCAGAAAGGCATTGCTGGCATGGCCGATCGGGTCCAGCATGACACTGCGATTTTCGAGCATCGCGGCCACCGGCTGGCCGTGGAATTTCGCGATTTGGCGGTAACGGGACATGAAGTACAGCACTCGCAAGAAGAGTTTCCATCGAAGCGGAGCAAAGTACTCGCTCTTGATGAGTGGCACGGAATGGCCGTCTTTCACTTCGGCAATAAACTCCGCGAAGGACGCGGCCTTCGTGACGCAGAGGATGGAACTGGCAACCAGCAAATGGCTGTCGCCTCCCCCGACCACCGGTTTGCGCCACTGGCGCGCGAGTTCGAGAACGCGATCATTCTCCTGTTTGCGCCGCATTCCATTTACTTCCAGGGCATGAATCGCCCAGCCGTAGCGGGTGAGAAGATCCGCGACGGGGATATTCTCCGGCCCCTTTTTCCAATAGACGAGGGGGTGGTTCAAAACCACCAGGCAGCCGCTGGCGGAAAGCGCCTCAAACAATTCGTCGTGGCGCTCCGCGCGCGCCGCCGTCTGAATCCGGGCGTGCGTTTCGTCGATTCCAGCCTCGGGCAGGCCGCTGACTCCGAGATGAAACAGGTGACCGTGGTACCACATCGATACTTCCTCACTGATGGCGATGCGGCCGGCGAGGTCGGGACGGCTGCGCAAGAGCGCTGGGCCACCGGCGAATTCGTCATGATCGGTGATGGCCAGGTGAACTCCGTTGAAACCGAAAGGAGCGACGGCGGCGGATTCCATCGCATACACGTCTTCAGGCGTGTAGGGAGGGTTGTAGACGATGTCTCTGTAATTGAGGTTGGAAACACCCCCGAGACCAAACGCGTTCTGCAATATTCCGCGGAAGGGCCGCATGAAGCTAAGCTTCGCGACCTGATTCAGAAACGAGAGATTCTCCACGGAGTGGCAGGAGTGGTTATGCATGGAGACTGCGTAGGGGAATTCGCGCGCCGGGTCCGGGCACGTGCGATAGCTGTAGTCCTCAATGACCAAACACGGCCGGCGCTTCATCTCGTCTTCACTGGGAGTCTCATTCTATAGGATCGGCGTCGATTCGGTCAACCAAACCTTCTGTCGCGACCTGCGCTGTCGCGACTTGAACTTGCCGATGACCCTGCGTATTGATACACTCTGACGATTAGGGTAAACCCCAACAGCCTCCTGGGTTTCAAGGGCGTGAAGACGTGCTCCATACGATCCATTTGCCGGCGCAAAAGGCGCAAGCCGACATCCTGAGCAGGCTGTCGAAGTGCCGTCGCGTTTTGCTGATTGAAGCCAACGATCAGCGCCGCTGGGTCGGCGGCCGGGTTGTACCCGAAGTTCACATCCCTCCGGTCGGGCTGATGTATGTCGCCAGCTCCGCCCAGCGAGACCACCCGGATCTGGAAATTCAAATCCTCGAGACGTCTCTGGAGGCGCGCTCGGACGAAGAACTGGTCTTGAAGCTGCTGGAATTCCGCCCGGACGCTGTGGGAATCCGCAGCATCAGTCTCTTCGAGGATGAACTCAAACGGGTCGCCGAGGTGACCAGGCGCGTTCTCGACGTCCCCATCGTCGGAGGCGGCCCCATCGCCACCGCCAGGCGCGGCGCCCTTCTGAAGGCGATCCCCGAGCTTGATCTTCTGGTGGTGGGCGAGGGCGAGTTGACGTTTTCTCGCCTGCTCGCCGGGACTGCCACCTCCGGACTTGTGACGCGAAACGGCGATCACTTCGTAGACTCCGGGGACGGCGACGTCGGCGACAATCTGGACGATCTGCCGAACCCGGATTACAGCCTGGTCGATCTGGGGCGTTATGAAAAGCACCTGAGTTATGCATACAACCATCGGCGTCAAGGGGTGCTGCTGACCAGCCGAGGGTGCCCGTTTCTGTGCACCTATTGCAATACTTTTGCGGGGAAGACAGCGAGGCTGCGTTCGGCTGAAAACGTCGTCGCTGAAATGGAACAGATGTCTCGCGAGCATGCGATCCGGGATTTCTATGTGGTCGACGACATATTCAACATCAATCGCAAGCGGACCGAGGCGATTTTTCGCCTGATCATCGACCTCCGGCAGGACTGGCGCTTGTATTTTGTGAATGGGCTGCGCGCCGACATCATGACGCGGGAATTAGTGGACCTGATGGCAGATGCCGGAACGGTGTGGGTTACGTACGCGATCGAATCCGGGAGTCCGCGAATACAGAAGCTGGTCAAGAAGAATATGCACCTGCAGCGTGCCACGGAGATCATCAATTACTCGCAGGACCGCGGGCTTGTCGTGAACGTGAACACGATGTACGGTTTTCCCACGGAAACCGCCGCCGAGGCTCAGCAGACATTGGAGTACCTGGCGCGATTGCACATGCCCTCGCTGCTGCCGTATCATTTCTGTCTGCGCGGCTATGACGGATGCGAAATCGTGGAACAAGCGGCGGAGGCGGGCTGGGACACCAGCTCCTTCCTGGCGGACAGTACGCTCTCGTATCATGACATGCCCACGGGAACTTCCACGTTCCCCCGGGGCGAAATGCTGGATCATGTGATCGAGTACCACAGCCGCTTTGGCATGCAGAACAAACGGCATCTGGCGCAGTCGATCGATGTCTTAAGAAATAACGGATACACCGATCGCGATTTAGTGGATATGTACAGCGTTCTTCAGAATCGTCCGTTCCATCACGTGGAAGAAATACTTGCCGGTCCCGCGCAGGGCGCTAAAGTATCAAGTTATTAGGAGAGATTCCCGGATGCATAAACCGATTAAGTACGTGGATAAAGCCATGTCGATTGCCGCCAACGTGGGGTGGCATGCCTTCCGTTTTGTCAATGATCTCATTCCTGAGAATCCCTCCTTTACGCCCAAGTGGTCCGATAAGCCGCTGCTGAAGTCGTATGAGAAATCGAAACCGCCCCTGGGCTGGCCGAGGGTTACCGATTCACTGTGCCCCCGTTGCGTCCCGGAGATCCGCCAGCAGATCGTCGACGGCAAACAGGATCTCGAGATCCTGATTAAGGATAAGCCGGGCGAAATCAAGGCGCAGGTCATCGAGCGGGATGGCAAGATCCTGATGGTGAAGGACTGCCCCATCCATGGACACTTCGAGGATGTGATGGCTATGGATCCGGCGTTCTTCAAACGCCTGGAGGAAATGTTCCCCGGCCGCGACATCCGCGCGCACAACGACGAGAAGCTGCACAACCACGGCACCAGTACCATTACGCACGGGCGCGGATCGGTTCTGACGATCGATCTGACCAACCGCTGCAACATGATGTGCGATCCGTGTTTTATGGACGCCAACCAGGTGGGTTTCGTCCATGAGCTTACCTTGGACGACATCAAGACGCTGCTGGACAACGCGATTTCGATCAAGCCGCGGCGGCAGATATCGGTTCAGTTCTCCGGCGGCGAGCCTACGCTATCACCCCACTTCCTGGACGCGATCCGCTACGCGCGCAAGTTGGGTTACAACAGCGTGCAGGCGGCAACCAACGGCATCGAGTTCGCCAAGAGCGCGGCGTTCGCGCGTACCGCCGCGGAAGCCGGTCTGCGATACGCGTACCTCCAATTCGACGGCATCGGCAACGCGGCGAATTCCCATCGCAGCGTCGGGAACCTGTTCGACGTGAAGCTGCAGGCCATCGAGAACCTGCATTCGAACGGCGTGGAAGTGGTGCTGGTGGCCACCATCGTAAACGGGATCAACAATGAGCAGGTTGGGCGCATCGTGCAGTTCGCGCTCGACAATCCGGACAAGATCACGCTGGTGTCGTTCCAGCCGGTCTCGTTTACCGGACGCGACGAGGCTGTGACCGATGAGCGGCGTCATGCCCAGCGCTACACGCTTTCGCATCTCGCGCACGACGTGAAGGACCAATTGCATCTTGGCGAGCCCACTCGCGACTGGTTCCCGCTGTCGTTCCTGAGCACCTTCACGGACTGGTCCGATCTGGTGAAGGGGCAAGGCGCGGAGTGGGGACAGGTAACGTGCGGGTGCCATCCCAACTGCGGCGTCGGAATGGCCCTTATGGTGGATAAGCAAACGCGCGAAGCGGCTCCGGTGACTGCGTTCCTTAATACCGACCAATTCGCCAAGGACGTGGCGAAAATCAACGATTGGGCGCGCGGCAAGTGGCCTTCGGTGATCGGGATGATTCTGGCGCTGCTGCGGAATTACAACTCCTTTAAGACACCGACTCATTTCCGCGCATGGGATATTATGCGGAAAATGGACAAAGGTTTCGCGGCCACCGGGCGCAAATACGGCGACGTCTCCGCCAACCGGACCTTGGATGACATCTTCAAGCGCCGGCAGGACCGCTGGAACTTGCTGTTCGTCGCAGGTATGTGGTTCCAGGATCTGTTCAACTACGATTTCCGCCGCACCGAGCAATGTATCATCCCCTACGCTACCCAGGAGGGCGAGATTTCTTTCTGTGCTTACAATACCGGCGTAGGCTGGCGCAACATCATCGAGAAGATGCACATGACCGCCACGCTGACCAAGTGGTATGAGGAGCATGGCCGCCATGAAATCATCGCCGGCGGCAAGAACGTGAAGCTCGGCGCCATCGAGCATCATCTCGTGCTGAAGGACGAGGCCCTCGCTCAGGAAGCGCAACAGGACCTGGTTCAGCTCGGTATCGCCAAGAATGCGCGCGAGGAGAAGCTGCGGGCGCGGGCGCAGAAACAGCAAGAGACGCAGAAAGAGAAGCTGAAGCAAGACGCGGAGAATCTCCGCATGGCGAAACTCTATCGCGAGGTTGTACTGAAGGAGCAACCCGGTCCCGAGCTGGTCCAGATCCACGTAGGCACTGCCGCGCCGCCAACGG
>Ga0070733_10001276_pt1 | contig 18929 bp, 12 predicted proteins | sample Coa_R1_9_FD_66450 | JGI IMG/M metagenome (GOLD analysis project Ga0070733, IMG submission 66450) | Surface soil microbial communities from Centralia Pennsylvania, which are recovering from an underground coalmine fire - Coalmine... | ecosystem: Environmental > Terrestrial > Soil > Unclassified ... | reverse complement strand
CCGCGATGCTCTACGTTCGCGGCCGCAAGGCGCGATCAGCTATGTTTCGCTCAACGGAAAGTGAACGTGGAGAACGAGGAATCTTAATGCCAGAGCAGTTTGCGCCAGGCCCGAGGCAGTAGCCTGATTCCGGAGTATTGCAAGATGAAACTGTCAGGTAGATCGCTAATCGGGTTCGACTCAGGCACCGCTACGCACGAAGTCTTCTATGGCATGAATCCCAAGAGCGGCGAACGACTGGAACCAGGTTTTTTTGCAGGTTCGTCCGAGGAAGTTGATCGCGCTGTGATGCTGGCGCATCAGGCCTTCGCAAGTTACGACAAGGTTCCGGCTCGGGACCGAGGTGCGTTTTTGCGCCAGATTGCGGCCAATATCGAATCAATTGCCGAAGAATTGGTTGAACGTGCCGAAGAGGAAACTGCACTATCGAAGCCGCGTTTGCAGGGTGAGACGGCGCGAACTTGCGGACAGCTACGCATGTTCGCGCAAGTTGTGGAGGAGGGCTCATGGGTACAAGCACGAATCGATCGCGCGGATCCGGACCGCAAGCCTGCTCCGAAACCGGACATTCGCTCCATGCTGCGTCCCTTAGGACCGGTCGTCGTCTTCGGTGCCAGTAACTTTCCCTTGGCATTTTCGGTCGCGGGCGGGGACACAGCTTCCGCGCTTGCGGCGGGGAATCCAGTCATCTTCAAAGGCCATCCGGCGCATCCAGGCACCGGCGAATTGGTGGGCCTTGCCGTTCAGCAGGCTGTCCGCCAATGCAATTTGCCAGAGGGAGTTTTTTCTCTTTTGTTCGACAGCGGAAATCAGGTTGGCGCCGCATTGATCAAGCATCCTCTGGTGAAGGCTGCGGGTTTTACGGGATCGCGGGCCGGGGGAAGAATTTTGATGGATTTGGCAGCCTCTCGTCCCGAGCCGATCCCATTTTTCGCCGAGATGAGCAGCACGAATCCCGTATTCATTCTGCCCGGTGCACTACGGGAACGCGCGGACATCATCGCTGCAGGACTATATGCTTCGTTCACTCTGGGAGCAGGACAGTTTTGTACTAAGCCGGGAGTGGTTTTCCTGCCCGCGCTTGCAGAGGCTTCCGAGTTCGTCAAGCGGCTGCAGCAGTCTGTCAATGAGTCCACGCCATTCCACTTGCTTACTCCCAGGATACGATCTTCCTACGACGCCGCGATCAGCGCCCGGAAGTCGAAAACGAATGTGGAACTTGTTGCTGAAAAGCTGCCCACGGGGACTGGTGAAGAATTCAGCGTGGGCAGCGCGCTTTTCGAAACCGATGCTCGTTCTTTCTTGACAGACGAAAACCTGGCCGCGGAGATTTTCGGCCCCGCGACCCTATTAGTTCGTCATTCGAACCGACAGGAAGTGCTGGAGGCCGCACGCAATCTCGAGGGCCATCTGACTGCGACAATCCACGGCACAGAGCAAGACTTACAAGAGTTCGGCGACTTGGTCGCAATTCTGGAGCGAAAAGTCGGGCGGTTGGTCTGCAATGGTTTTCCGACTGGGGTTGAAGTTTCCCACGCAATGGTGCATGGCGGCCCCTATCCCGCAACCTCCGACGGGCGCTCGACGTCTGTGGGTAGTCAAGCAATCTTTCGGTTTTGCCGCCCCGTCTGCTATCAGGGATTTCCGCAGGCGGCCCTCCCCGACGCTTTGCAGGACGTCAATCCTCTGCGTATCTGGCGAATGATCGACGGAGAAATGACGAGAGAACCAATTCCCTCCGCACTCACTCCGATCGGATAAGAAGCCCGAGCGTGACCGATCCACGACCAGGCGCTGGCCACGCTCTTCCTAACCCCGTCGATTCTCTTCAACGGACGTAGAGCAACTACCGTCCGCCGAAGCTATACCCAAGCGAGACCCCGTACCGGACTGCGTAAGAGGAACTGAATTCTACGTTGTTGTTAATCAGGAATAAGCGGACTTCCGGACGAATGAAAGCGCTACGCCACACGTAGGCGCGAATTCCGCCTCCGAAGTCTCCCATGAAATGATTGCTGGTAACGTAGTTGGTACATCCGGTTACGTAACTGCAAGTCAGATTCGAAGTGTAGAATCGCAGATTCTCACCACCAATACCAGCCAGCAACTCGGCCGTAATGTGCGGGGCAATCTTTGGAGCCCAGATCGCGTTGAACGAATAAAAAATTGGACGGTAGGGCTGGTAGCCACCATACAAATTCTGACTCGCTCTCCAGGACACGTCTCCTTCAATGCCTAAATGATGGGTTAGCAAGACGTCCGCACTGAACATGGGGTACGCGCCGCCGCCAACCGTGGGAAAAAAAACTCCGTTAGTTGTCTTACCTGAACCCGAGGTAAGCGTGCTGACGCCAAAAGCCGCGTCGATCTGTTGCGCGTGCGCGGTACTTTCCAAAAGAGCGAATACAAAAAGCAAGGCAATTAAAGTTAGCTTTTTCAAGTTTTTCTCCAAAGAATTACTAGAAACTAGGATGTAGCCACGACCAACAGAGTTGGATTTGAGAAATACCCTCAGATTCAGAATCGTTCCCTCGCTGTGAGTCAAAACGACTTCTCAGGTCCAGTATATTCAATCATCGGTTGGCATGGCCCCACGTAAAGAAGGGTCAAGAATTGTAACGAACAAAAATCGTAACCCTTGTTACTAACCCGTAAACCACCATGAAAGTTGCGCAGGATGTGCCTTTGTGACTTGGTTACTTTGGTAACCCGAAACCGCTTGGCTGCGTCGCCAAATTGACATACTGTGGATCAGGCTTTCCTGAGTATCCATATTATGACGCTTCTTGAGAAAATTCCTACCGTCGTGACCGTGGCCGTGCTGGTTGGCATTTTCCTGGCCTTGAAGCGGCATAGCCATTCTGCGCGTTTGCAACTATGGATGGTGGCCTGGTTCCTGATTTTTACGCACTTTGTGGCGCAGTTGCTGGAACCCGCGACGGGAGACGTCAGCCCATATCTTCTGGCGATTGATCTAGGCTCCCTGCAAGCCGCCGCCGTTGCCTTTGTCGTCTCGGTCTCAGCGGTTGCGGAGGATAAACCCAAGCGCACGCTGATGCTTCTGGTAACCGGCCTGCCTTCCGTAGCGTATGCGATTCTAGCCAGCTATGATGTGCATCCGCGATGGCCTTACGTCCTGTGTCTGATGACGTGTTTTGTAGGTGGGATTCTTCTTCTCTTCTGGTTGCGGAAATTCTCTTTATATGCCGTTTCGCTGGCGCTGGTGGGGTCGGCAACGGCGGTTTGGGCGATCCGCGCGGCAATACACGGTTCCTTCGATGAGGGCCTGACCGCTTTGCTGGGACTGGGCTTCGCGCTGCCAGGAGTTTTCCTCTGCCGGAATTACTGGCGCGCGTCGCCTGGCATTCTCACCGCGGCCGGAGGATTTTTCTGTTGGGGTGCCGTATTTCCGGTTGGCATGCTGCTGGATCGCATCGCGCCCCACGCAAATGTCCCGGCTGAACTTTGGAATACTCCCAAGCTGTTTGTGGCGTTCGGCATGATTCTGGCAATCGTTGAAGACAAGTCTGAATCGATCGAAACCATGCAGCGGAAGGAGCGCGGCCTCAATCATCAACTCGAACGCTTTTCGACCATTACCTCACAGCTGCTGAGTGGCGCGACTGTGGATTTGTTGTGCAATGAAATCGCTTCTGCGATTACCGACGTGAGCAATTTTCGTCTCGCCGTGATCCATCTCGACAGCGGAGGGCACGGTTTGCGGGTGGCAGGTGCGAGCGGACTTTCTCCGGCTGCGTTGGCACAGTTGGAGAAGAAAGCGCGCCGTTGGACTGCCGATGACATTAAAGATTTCTGCAGCCGCGGCCGTCAGATCGGTCAGAATTCGTTTCTACTCTCCGCGGCAGAGGCGGCGAAATACGATCCCCTAAAAAGTTCCGTTCGCTACGACCCCAACCCTTACTGGAATACGGGAGATGAACTTCTGATTCCCTTATGTTCCGCGCGCGGGGGGTACTTGGGGTGTATTGGGCTGGACGATCCGCGGGATGTGGAAGCGGTCAATGCTCCGGAGTTGGCTCGAATCGAGCTTCTGGCAGCTGATCTTGCGGTCGCTCTTGAGCTGAAATCACTGCAGAACCAGTTGATCCGCTCGGAAAAACTCGCGGCTTTGGGGCAGTTGGTGGCTGGTGTTGCTCACGAGCTCAATAACCCTCTTACCGCGGTAATGGGCTATGGGGACCTTCTGGGGGACGATGTTCCAACCGGGCCCGCACGGGACAAGCTGGATAAACTGGTAAACGAAAGCCGGCGGATGAAAAAAATCGTCGAAAACCTCCTGCGATTTTCCCGGCAAAGCACCATGGATCGTCAGACAGTGGATTTAGCCCCGGTTATTAAAGACGTCCTTGCCTTGCGAGATTATTACGCGCATACGCGGGGATTGGAGATTCTCTCCGACGTTCGATCTAATCTTCCGCGAGTGGCCGTGGATGAAGACCAGTTCAAACAGATTCTGCTTAACCTTCTGAACAATTCGATCGATGCAGTCGAAAATATGGAAGGGCCGAAACGAATTACAGTGCGCGCCTTTGCTCGCGGAAATCGGGCGATCATCGAGGTGGAAGATACCGGTCCCGGTTTCAAGGATTTGAACCGCGCCCTCGATCCGTTCTACACAACCAAACCCGTGGGTAAGGGCACAGGACTTGGGCTGAGCATTTGCTATGGGATCGTCAAGGAACACGATGGCGAGATCAGACTCGCGAATCTGCAACCGCGCGGCTCGCTGGTGACGGTGGAGTTGCCGCTGGGCGTAGCGAAAGAACTGAGCAACGCGGCGAAGGCCGCTGAGATGGGCTAGCGGAGAAGGAATCCTGTTCCGCCGTGGTTTGTGCCAGGGAATGCGCAACGGTCTCGGGAATTCTGCACGGAATTTGTCGAGCGTTGCCGGTTTCCCCGCCCGTCCCAACCGAAACCCGTCAAACGTTTTTCCCCCGACCGGAACTTGATCCCCGATCAAGCCTTGAGCAGAGCGAGTCAACGGCCCCGAAAAGTAGAAGAATAGTCACCCATCGAGAAAATCGCCCGGACCTGCATTTGACAGACGCAGAAGCACGCCTTGATCAAATGGCCTGAGCGTGCGTCGTGGGCGGCTTACGGAAAAAGGTAGGTGAGGCTAGAAGGTCGGGATGATGCGGGGCAGCCGAGCTTAGTCCTGTCCCGCGCCAGCGGCAAATGCTCTCCCGATATTCATCAGAGGAGAGAAAGTATTCTCGGCGGGTACGGTCTGCACGCTCGCAGGTACGGTTTGGTAGGAGTACTCGGGGATGATTTCTCTCATCTTCGCGCGAATCGACATCTCTGTTCCAGAGTTTGCTAATGTGATCAGGTCTTCCAAATGGGAACACAGTGCCGGCCACGCAATAATCTCAGACTTGGTTCGCTTCACTTTGCGGTTCGTGGTCCCGAATTTTCTTTCGGTCGGGTAGAAGAGATCCTCGTACATCTTTTCCCCTGGGCGCAGGCCGATGAATTCGATTTTTACCTCACTTGGAGATTTTCCGCACTGGCGAATCAAAGAATGCGCCAGATCGAGTATGCGGACCGGATTGCCCATGTCCAGGACCAGAATGTCGCCGTGGTCGCCGAGAGTGAATGCTTGCAAAACCAAGGATACAGCTTCAGGAATCGTCATGAAGAACCTTGTGATTTCCGGATGTGTGATGGTGATGCGGCCTTCCTTTTCAATCTGCTCTTTGAATACCGGAATCACACTGCCCTGAGAGCCCAGCACATTGCCAAACCGCACCGAGACGCAGCGCATGTGCTTTTTAGGCCTCGCTGCCAGAATGAGTTCCCCCAGCCTTTTGGTGGCACCCATGAAACTCGTCGGTTGCACTGCTTTGTCAGATGAAATCAGGACGAACGCCTCGCAACCGCATTCCTCAGCGACGTCAAGCAAGGGAGCCAATGCAAGCACATTGTTGTTCAGCGCACCGCGAATGTTAAGTTCAACCAGTGGAACATGCTTGTAGGCCGCGGCGTGAAAGATAATCTCTACGCCCCCGTCGGCGAGGATCCGGCGCATACGCATGGTATTGGCGACGTCTGCGACCGCATATACCACCCGATCACCGTCCGGCTGTTTGGTGAGTTGCAATTGCAAATAGAACATCGGCGTTTCCGCCTGATCCACCACGATCAACTTGGCGGGAGAGTACGCCAGAATCTGACGGCAAAGCTCCGAACCGATCGAGCCAGCAGCCCCCGTCACCAATACCACCTTGCCCATGATCTGCCGGCGAACTGTGCTGAGGTCCAATTGAACAGGGTCACGGCCTAGAAGATCCTCAACCATAACCTCTCGTAATTGAGAGATTGAACCACGGCCCATCAAAAGGTCATGAAGGTTCGGCACGGTTCGATAACGTACGTTGGCCCGCTCGCATATTCTGCTGATGCGTTGCATTTGCGCGCCATTGGCAGAGGGAATCGCAATAAAGAGTTCTTCTGCATCGCAAGCTTTGACGACCGCTTCAATATTGTCGATCGTGCCCACGACCGGTACACCATGGATTTTAGCGCCGTGTTTAAAAACATCATCATCCAGACACGCGACCGGGACAAATTCGGTCCGCAACATTTCACGTATCAGCAGACTTGCGGCCTCTCCCGCCCCCGCGATAATCACCCGACGCTTCCGGTGCATGACCGAACCAACCAGCGTCCTGCTCTTAAGAGCCATGGCACATAAACGCGCGCCGGCCAACCCAGCCGCCGTGATGATCCCTTCCATTATGTAGATCGACAGGGGGAACTCGTACCTGCAAAAAATAAAGCGGTTGGTCACGAAGAATACCAGGCTGCCGAGAGCGACCGCTTTCCCAATATCAATTACATCGGTCACGCCACTGTGGCGCCAGTACCCGTGCAAGAGATTGAATCGTGCCAATGCGGCGACTCGGAACAAAATCAATACCGGCATGCAGCCGAAGAGCAAAGCCGGGAAGGGAATTCGAAAGTCGAATCGAAGCAACCACGCGATTACGATCGAAGTCGCAATCAGCAGAAAATGGAACAGCGTGATAGCCCAAAATCGCTGCCCGACAAGTATGGAAGAGCGATTGACGAATTTGTTTGACATGGCTGGGTAAGCTCGAAAAAGATCTATTTACGGGTTACTTTCCGGCGTTGACGGCCGGTCGTTGGTAGAGGCGTTACTCTGTTTAACTGCTTTTGCGATTACTTTCTCGATAGTGCGGCACGTGACTGCGATGTGTTCGTCAGACAGTGTCGGATGAACCAGAAACATTAGGCTGGTCTCGCCGAGCATCCTGGCCACGGGAAGAGTCGGATGTCTGCGGCGCGCGACGAACGCTTTCTCACGGTAGATCTCGCTACAACTACCGACGAAACATGGCACTCCCTCCGCTTCGATCGCTCGCATAATGGCGTTGCGGCTCCACCCATCCTCCAGCATCTCGGGACGGAGAAATGCGTAGTACTTGTAATATGAATGATGAACGCTGTCTGGAACGGTCGGAATTCGCAGGCCGGGCAAGCGGGAAAGGGTCTTGGTCAGCGTGTTCGCATGACGGCGCCTGGTTTCGACCCACCGTGGTACTTTTCTGAGGGCTAGGCGGCCGAGCGCCGCCTGCATCTCTGTCATTCGCCAATTGGTGCCGAACGATTCATGAAGCCAACGAAAACCTTCTTCGTGCTGACGGCTGTGAACTGCAGCATAGTTCTTACCATGGTCCTTGAAGCTCCAGGCTCGCTCCCAAACCTCGGGATCGTTCGTCGTGAGCATTCCTCCTTCGCCGCCGGTGGTCATGATCTTGTCCTGACAGAACGAGAACGCTGCGACGTGTCCCATCGATCCCACGGGGCGGCCTTTGTACATCGCTCCCTGGGCCTGGGCACAGTCTTCAATTACCCGCAAGTCGTGCTCCGCAGCTAGCTGCATGATCTCGTCCATCTCACAGGGCCATCCTGCCAAGTGCACGGCGATGATCGCTTTTGTTCTTGGAGTAATCGCCTGCCGTACGGTTGCCGCAGTGATGTTCTGGCTGTCGGGGTCTACATCGGCGCAGACGGGGCGAGCACCCCGCATCACAATGCAACTGGCGGACGCGATGAAGGTGCGCGATGTTGTAATCACCTCGTCGCCGCGGCCGATGCCGAGCGCTTGGAGCGCCAATTCCAGCGCAACTGTTCCATTGGCGACGCAGATGGCATATTTCGCGCCAACGGAGCGGGCAAACTCAGTTTCGAATAATCGACCTTCCTGCCCGGTCCAGTAATTGACTTTTCCCGAACGTAGGACCTCCGCGGCGGCCTCGATTTCATCGGCTTCGAAATAGGGCCAGGGAGCAAAAGGCAAGTGCGTCTGAGCGTGGGACGGCGCAATTCTTTGCTGAACAGCTGCAGTAGTCATAGAGTTGTTGGGCGAGAGGCTTAGATCTGTTTCGGCTTGCTTTCTATCCTTAAACCGCCAGTGGAGTCCGGTGCGCGATTGTGGTTACGGTTTTCCATGCATCCTCATATTGCTGACGTTCCACCGGGGAGGGGGGCCGGGAGCGGCGCGCGATGATTTGTTCCCAAAGCCCAAGGGCAGCGGCAGCATGGTAAGCCACTTGTTTTCCTCGGGCCTTGGCGATTTCAATGCCGCAGTCCACTGGATATTGATCAAAGTATTTCATGAACATTCGGCAGCTGTGATGCAGAGCCGGGTTGACCTTGCTGAGTGTGGTCGAACCCTGTTCACGATAGACATACAAGGGAGCTGGCAGCACCGCATATTGCTTGCCGAGCAACGCTCTCAATAGAAAGTCGACATCTTCGGCGGTTGGGAAAGAAGGGTCAAAACCAGTTTTCTTGGCCAAGTCGACAGCCATCATCGAAGGAGCAAACGCCAGGGGCGGCATACCGAGCCTCGAAAGCGTGGCACTGATTCCTGACTTGCCGATAGCGGAATTCCGAATTCCGACCAACTCGCCTTTATGGTTTGAGATTGCCATCCCTGTGCTGACGAGTGCGATGTCTGGCTGTGTCATGAGCAACTCCACTTGTTCGTGGAACTTGCTTGGGCAGATCCAATCATCCGCATCAAGGAAAGTAACGTATGCGCCTCGAGCAAACTCTAAGGCGTACTGACGGGCATATCCGCGACCGCGATTTCTGTCCAACCGATGGAATCGAATCCTCGTATCGCTCACGCTCTCAATAATGGCTGCGGGATCATCCGTGGAGCCGTCGTCCAGAACGATACATTCCCAATTTTCGTAGGTCTGCCCCTGTAGCGATGCCAGCGCGATGGGCAGGGTATCGGCGGCATTGAACACGGGCATCAAAACGGAAACCAAAGGCGTCATGAGGCGACCCGTTCCCAACTCCGGATGCGGAGGCCCGAACTGCCTGCCAAGCGGGTCACACCTTCCAATCGCCCGGAGCCAGCAATTGCAAAAACGGCGAAGAGCACCAGAACACTAACATTGCCGTAATAATATTCACCGCTCATACCACCTACGACAGCCGTGATCAAGGCTGCGCGTGTGGCAACACTGATCCTGGCTTGCCGTGAAACTGCCGACCCGGCCTGACGCCACATCAGCAAGAAGACCATGATTACCAGAACGCCTCCAACCACCCCCGTTTCCAAAAACATCTGAATGAAGAAGTTGTGCGATCCCGTGTCCCACAAGCCGGCAGCCCCCCCGCGATGGTAGAAGCCAGTCCCCAACAAAGGTGAATTGATAAATTTGGGAGCTTCGTGCGTCCAGGTGGTGACGCGTGCACCTTCATCGACTCCCGATACCCGGCCGGTCTCGTCATCTTCCGGAGATGAGATGGTGGTGTCGACAAGAGACTTGAAATTGGGAAGAGTCTTATACGCAACACAACCCATCAAGCCAAGAAGCAGGACAATGGCGAAAGCTTTCGTTTTGCGAGTTTTTTTCCAGAAAATATAGCCACATCCAACGACCAAGGCTAGCCAACCTCCGCGTCCGTGAGCGTCTAGCGAAGCCGACAGGAGCACGGAACATATGGCGAATCCGGCAACCGGCACGGCCGCCGAACGCCAACTCCGGCCCGCCGCATTGTCGATCCAAAGACCTGCGATATAGGACAGGAGAATGACCATCGAAACGACGACGGAATTGTAGGATTTGTAGCCCGCGACGTTGTCCATCAGTTGGGTCCTCTCGCCGGTGATGCTTATCAACAGGCCGACGCTAAGCATGACCACCGCGGCAAGCAAAGACCAAAGCCATTGGGCTCGCACTCTCGCACTGACGAGTTTGGTTGAGATAAGGACACCGGCCGCTACATAGAGTGCCAGCTTAGCCAGTTTCATGAAACATCCGATCAAGACCGGAATCACATCAAGATAGTCGTAGCGAGCATGAATCGACAGGGTGCTCAACGAGGCCCAGACCAGAAACCCGACCAGAAGCAGATTCACTTGCGAGATCTTTTGACGGTAACCCATTGACGGAGCGATCACGAGCAAGAGGACAAAGGGCGCAATCACCCAGTCGCTCAATTCGAGCACGCCATATGCGGTTTCGTGCCAGAAACCCAAGTTAGGAAGGAAGAGCAGCGGAAAACACCAGAGCCAGAGCTTGGTCATGCATGCACCGCCGCGGAGTCATACTGACTGCAAATTGGGGGCTGTTTGGCCGCCCGCAATCCACTTTGAAATCCTGCAGCTCCAGGGCGAAAAATATCCAGAGTACGATAATGTGCGGCATAGGAAACGAAGAGCAGAAACAGCCGTAAGCATGCGACCGGAATTTGAAACCATCGCAGGTTGCGTCGGATCAGGATGGCGCGGTTATGAGCAAGAGAGCTGAGGTACTTCGGAAGGTCAGGCACACGGCAGCCACCATTGCCGGCCGACAGGTGTTGAAGACGCGCCCTTCCGTTGAAGGAGATATCCAAGCCGAGTTTCTGGACCCTCAAACAAAGTTCAGTCTCTTCATACAAGGCTGCGCCGATTGCGAGTGCTTCATCAAATCCGCCTGCTGCTTGGAGCACCGAGCGCCAAATTGAAAAATTGCAACCGGCGACGTGTTGGACGAAGCATTCTCCCAACGCCCCAAAGCTGCGCACTGGGGTCGCGGTCCAAGAATTAAACTGTCCAGGTGCGGCAGTTTGTTCTTTGGAGGAAGTGCGCTCGTCAATTCCACCTGCCACCATGGCGATATTTGGCTGCTTCAATCCACGAAAATGTTCGGTCACCAATTCTGGTCCACAACGAATGTCGTCGTCGACAAAAACGATCGCTTCGTATTTTGCCTTTTGCCATCCAAAGTTTCGCGCCAGCGGCAATCCGCGAAATTGCACCTTGTGGTACGAAATAACGTCACGATGCGCATCAACCAGCTTGCGTAGTGCAGGGATCTCTTCCGCAGATTGGTCTACCACGAAGATCTCGATCGGGCGATGGGTTTGCGCCAGCAAGTCTTGAAGGGTATCGATCAGATAAGGCCCCCTGTTTAGCGTAGGCACGACCACCGTGACTCCATCGGTGTACTTACCGGTGGAGATGCCGACCCTCTTAAGCGCGGACGAAAAGCGCTGCATGTATTGTGCCCAATTGTGCTCGCGAAGAACACGCTGCCTTGCTTTTGTTCCTGCCGTCCGGAACAGTTCGGGCGAATGCACCAATGTACGAACGATCTCGGCCAGCGCCTCCTCGTCGTCCTGCTCGATCAGCCATCCCCCTTCGCCATCCTGAATCGCCGCCGGGATACCGCCGGTTCGAGTGCCTACGACGGGAGTGCCGCAAGATTGCGCTTCAAGAAAAACCAAGCCAAATCCCTCGACTGACCGTTCTTCCGGTGCATCGCGCGTGCACAGAACGAAAAGGTCAGACGCCGAGTACACCTCTGGCAGGTCGTCTTCCGCGACAAAGCCGAGCCAACGAATATTTGAGTCGACGCCGAGCTCGACCGCCAGCTTCCTCAATCCTGCCTCGTCCGGACCCTTGCCAACAATGATGTACGCAAGGAGCTCACGTACGTTCGGAGTAAGTCTGGCGATCGCGCGGAATATGACATCGTGTCCTTTATATGCATACAAGCGTGACACGGTGCATAGGACGTGTTTTCCCGAAACGCCGTATTTCTTTTTTGCAGTTTCGCGATCGGTTGGCGCAAAACGCTGAGGATCGACTGCTAACGGGATGGTTTCGACACGGGCGTTGGGCGCTACCCTGGACACCAGTTGACGCGTGTACTCGCTGTTGGCAATGACCAGGCTTGCTCTTTCGAGCACCCGGCGCTGTAGCCCCTTCCACAAAGGACGCCGCCAACGATCCAATGGTGGCAGCAACTCTGCGCCGTGGGCCAGGATGACTAGCGGACGTATTCCGGCAAGACAAGCTATCAGCCCCTCCGGATACCAAACGCCACAAATAATCGGGGTCTTGCAGCACTGCTTCCGCAGCCACTGAAACGCGCGCCACTCCCGGATAGGACGTTTGGAACTGACTCGAACCTCCGGCAATCCGGCGCTGCGCTCGGGTGCACCGGAATCTTGCGTAAGAACGTGCCCGTTCACGTGATCTCGCGCCAGCCCAATCCCGATTTCCGCGCACAACCTGGCAATCCCTCCGGAAACCGGAGGATACTCAAAGGCGAACAGAAGAAGTTGGTCAGGAGTTCTGACGCTCATTGGGTCGATGCCCTCAAAGCTTTTGGTCTTGCCAAAGATTCGAAGATCTCGACAAATGACTGCACTTGACGACGAGCGGTGTAGCGGCCACACTCATTCTCATCTGGCGCCGGTAATGGATGTTTTTTCAGCAGGAAATCGCTCAGGATCTGGACTCGCCGCTCAACCGAGCCATCCAGAAAGACGCCCAGACGGCTTCGCGTCAAGGCGGTTCGGGCTTCGGATGGATCGGGCACAATCGCCACGACAGGTTTGCGCATTCCGATGCAGTCGGTCATCTTGGCGAAAGTAGTCCACCAATAGGCACGAGTGCCAGGGATCAGAATGCCTGCAAGTGCGCTTCTCAGCAGTTGGTAAACCTCTCGCTGAGGTTTCTGATCCAGAAACTCGACGTGCTCGTGGAGTTCGAACTTGTCCAGCAGTGGAATCAAACGGGTTCGGTTCAACTCCAGCGTTCCCACGACCAGCAGTTTGATTGCTGTCCTCTTGACTTCGGGAAACGTCAGCGCCCCGGCGAAAGCCTCCAGGAAAGCAGTGTCATAGTCAGGCAAGTATTCTCCAGCAAACATCAGGTAGGGGCTTCGTTGCTCTACGTCGTCAAGTTCGGGCTCCACGAGAGCAACGTCCGCTCCGGTAGGAATAAAGATGGGATCGACGCCTCGCTTCCCGAACATGTCGTGGTAAATGCTGGCAAAGCTTGAGGCGGCCACGGTAACGGCATCCGCGCTTGCAAGCGCAGTTTTGACGATGTTTCTTTGCCGTTGATAGCTTCTGGCTGAATTGCTCGACAGTCTTTGAGTGTAAGCAAGTGGATCGCGGAAGTCGGAAACCCATTTCACTCCAGTGCCTTGCAGCGCTCTGCCGATGACCAGCGATGAGTAGGGAGGAGCCGTCGTGTACAGCACATCGATGCCTCGATCACGAATGATCCGGGCGCCGATTTTGGTTGCCGCTTTGGCCCAGGGCCAATACGCATCAGGAATTTGAAGCCAGTTCGCAACGACATATTCGTAGGCACGTTTGGTTCCTGGTTTGGACGGAGCAGTGGCCGCCCCGACTGTGCCCAATTCTTTCATCGTCTTGAACGTTCTATCCCTGCCTCCCATGGCCATCCGCAGCCCGCGCAACGAGGGTTCAACGTACGGAGCACGTACAACTTCGACCTCCTGCGGCAAGCTGGGAATCAGACTTGCATCTTCGTTGTACAAATATTGTGTGTCCACCGTGAGAACAATCGGCTTCCAGCCGAACTGGGGAAGATACTTGGCTAATTTGTAGGCGCGAAACATCGCAGAGTGGTTTTGCGGCGCGAAGAACGGCGTCACGATCAGAACGGAACGGTTCATGAAGCGGCTCCAGCCACCGCTGCCACTCGCAAGGCATCAATTCCGTATGCCCGGTAGAGATCACTCAAGTAGCGCTGGACCGAAAATCTTTCTTCCACGATTCGCCGGCCAGCCGCTTTCATCGATTTGCGCAGAGCTGAGTTGTGAGCGAGCATGACCATTGCCTGGCCGAGCGCACGATCGTTTAATGCCGGATAGAGCAGACCTCCTTCTCCAGAATCCAAAATCTCGCGAATTCCCCCAGCGTTCGGCACCACGATCGGCAATCCCACAGCCATGGCCTCGAGCGCTACGATGCCGAATGGTTCCCAGGGGGCGGCGTGACAAAAAACATCACAAGCTCGTAGAACGGACGCCACGTCGGAGCGGTTTCCGAGAAACTTGAGATGGGAAGCGACCCCCAATGAAACCGCCAAGTCCTGAAGCTCAGGTCGTTGTTCTCCATCGCCACAAATGACCAGCCCCACCTTGGCTCCCGCAGAACGTGCAGCTTCCAATGCGCGAATGCAGATGTCCACACGCTTGTTGATGCCGCGACCGAGCGTGCCCACGGCGCAGAACACGATTGTCCCTTCCGGAAACACGATGTCGCTTGCCTTGGGACCATTGGGGCTGAAGCGCGCCAGATCTACGCAGTTGTGCAACACGAGCAGTTTCGATCGAGAAACACGGTGGGTTCGTTGGACCCAATCCCCAAGCGCCTCACTGCAAACCACAACGCGATGCGCGAACACCTGTGCGATGAAATTTGCACCGCGGAACTTCCAGGAATTCATGTACACATCGCCCTGCTCGAAACCAATTCTTAGAGGCACGTTAGCTTTCCACGCGGCAAACAGCGCAATAAAACGGCTCCAGGTCAGGTGCGCTTCCACAAGGTCCGGCCGTAGGGTTTCTATCAAGTTCTGGAGCTCGGAGGACGCGGCCAGGAACTTGCGCTTACGAAAATGAGGACGGAGATCCAAGACATGTACCTGAATTCCGAGGCTGCGGATCTCTCCGCTAAGTTCTCCCTCCCCAAATAGGCATACAACGTGGTGCTCGATGCCGGGAAACATAACGGCTTCGCGCAGCATGGTGACCAGGTGGGTCTGAGCCCCGCCCGTTCTAAGCTCGTCGATTACGTGGATGTGAATCACGATTAGATGGCCGCACTACAGGCAAGTTCTGAAGCAGCCGGGGCCGCGTGTCCGCAGACCTCTAACAGCATCTGCTCCAATTTGCGATTCTGCTTTCTTAGATCAAAGAGATTCTTCGCGCGCTCCCGGCCTGCCTGTCCGTAACGTGAGCGTAATTCTGGAGCCCGATACAACATCAGCATCGAATCCGCCATGGACTTCTCGTCGCCGGGCTCGCCCAATAGTCCGGTCTCACCGTGCACAACGGACTCAGCCACGCCGCCCGATCTTGTACCGATTACTGGCAAAGCGTGTGCGGCAGCCTCGACAGGTGTTGCCCCCCAACCTTCCTCCTGTCCTTCGGCAGACCGCACGTTGTGTTGGACAAAAAGATCTGACCTTCGCATTGCTCCATACACTTCCCAAACAGGTTGACTACCACGGAAATGGATACGCTCGGCAACTTTGAGCTGCTTCGCCAGATCGACGCAGGCTGTCATTTCTTCGCCGTCACCAATGATTTCCAGAACGGCATCCGGCATTTCAACGGCTACGCTTGCGAAGGCAGCAATAGTGTGACGGACGCCTTTGACTGGGGATATCCGCGACACTGCCAGAATCCGGAACTGGCTCCCATTTTTCGAATGACAAGTCTGCCCATCAACCGGGATATCTACGCCGATGTAGTGAAGCCTGACCTTGCTCGCTGGAGCGCCCGCCTGGAGCACTCTCGACACAAGAAACTCCGATCCACACAGAATCAGAGCTGCGCGGTCAAAAGACTTATGGAGCCTGTCAACATATTCCGAGCCAATTGAGGCGGCTCCATTAACGTCAGAGCCGGCAACATGAAAGACGAGCGGGACCTCGCGACAGCCATCCGCCACGAGCACATCCAGTAGTTGGGACGCATTCCAGCCAAATATGCAATAGACGAGGTCGGGAGACACCGCTTTTATTTGCTTGCTGAACCTCCTGATAACGTAAGGAGGTAATTCAAAACGGTTCCGTACGGGCCATATACGTCGGAGGAATGCGTTCTTGATCCGACCTGTAAAGCTCGTGGCGTGCTCGGCGCAGTAAAGCGATACTACGGGAAACTCCTCAAGATTCGCTGTCCACTGAGTGAGAACTTGCACGTCTGCATGACACATGCCGGACAGTTGCCGATAAATAAAAACTTCCGACCGGTGCAGGTACGTATTGGAGTACCACGCAAATAGTGGCTTTTTACGTAGAGTGGTCACGCTAACTCCCCGCTCCAACGGTCAACGCAGGTGCCATCACGGCGCGTCCTGGGAGTAAGTAACTCATCGCTTCGCGCCACAGGTCGGGCGCACTCAGACGTATTTCGAGCGCGTAAATGCTAACTCCAACGCCGATCTGCAGCGCGAGCCGTACCCGGTAGTCCGCTCCCTGGCAGAGCATGCTGGCGAACATTACGCACGATGCCATGAGGATTGAGGCGAGGAACAGAGGCGCAACCGCCGCCAAAGTTCGGCGCAGTTCCAGGCCGGCGATTCGATGACCAATGAGCATGACGGGCAAGGCAAGACAAGTATTAGCTGCTGCGTATGCGCGTGCCACACCAACCGGACCGAAGCGAATGCCAACAAAGAATGCCGCGACAGTCACCGTGCTGGCGGCGAAGCCGACGAAGAACATGGCTCGGCTGCGTCCCGTCACCACGTAAAGCCAGCCGACGGCTGCCTGCACCGGCTGGATCGCCCCTGCCACACAGAGCCAGAGCAACATAGGCACCACCGGCGCCCATCGGGGACCGTAGACGAACCTCACGAACTCCGGCGCGCAGGCCGCGAGGCCCAGTGCGATGGGACAGCCCAGCAGCGTGATCCACCGGATGGAGCGTAAGAATGCCGCCGCCATGCGGTTGTGATCACCCTGCAAGGCAGACAGCGCCGGGATCATGACCCCGTTCAGCATGCCGGACGCCAGCATCGTCGGCAGAGTCATCAGGAAATAGGCGCGTGAATAATATCCGAGTTGCTCCGCGCCGCAAACCCGGCCTACCAGGACGTTATCCAGATTGCGGGAAAAATAGTTAATGGCGCTGTACCCCGCCATGTAGCCACCGAAGCTCAACAGGCCAGCCAAGCCGTGAACGCCGCGGGGTAATCTTGGCCGGTACCCGCTCAACAGCAACAGCAGGAGGGCATAGACAAACTGCTGCACGACGACCTGAGTGACGAGGGCCCAATATCCGAAACCACTCAAGGCGGCGCCAACACCTGTGATCGCACCGGCCAGCGTGGACCATTGCTCGCACGCTGTTATCTGCTTGAAGCGCATTTGGCGCCGCAACAGAGCAAGCGGCTGAGCGGCACTTCCCGAGAAGAAGAACGATGCTCCGAGCACGGTTGCTATTCCCGCTAGCTCGGGCCGATGATAAAAGGCAACCAGGAATTTTCCAGAGAAGGCGCTGCCGATCCACAACAGCAGGCCGAAGACGGCATTGATAAGAAACAATGAATCAATTTGTGCGCGCGTGATTTCTTTTCGCTGGATTGTCGCCCAGGACAATCCGAGGTCCGCAAAGGCCTGCATCAGAGCAGTTATGGCGACGACCATCCCAAACAAGCCATAGTCCGCGACGGAAAGCACTCGCGCCAGAACAGCCGTAGCTGCGAGCAAGATCAACTGTCTTCCGACGAGGCTGGCCAGGGACCATCCTGCACCAGCACGCGCTTTTTGGGATATCTGCTCCGTCGGCGGCGCTTCGAAGGTAGTGTTGTCGCTCATGATGTGTATCAGCGTCCTACGAGGGGAACCACTCGCAACGCAAACGCGGGGGCGAGGGTTCTCGCGAAGCTTGCGGTCAAGTGGTTATTGTCTCGGTAAACGACTTGGCCCCCAATGACCGGTGGGCACACGGAACCCGAGCACAGATCGTCAGTGAAATCCACGATCCGCACGGTGCTGAAATGGCTAGCCGCGTTCGCCTCGGCCGCGCGCACATTGTTGTCAAGCGAAAGGTTGCGTTGGAGCATGCATTCCTGCGTTGGCCGGCCGTGGGCTACGGCTCGCGAGAGGCACGTTGGCACATTGAATCCAGCACGCGGCACGTCCGCCAGCACGACGGTCTCCAGGCCAAACGAATCCAGGTATTGAAGCATCGAGCGCATTCCTTCGCGCCACTGTGAGGCCGACAGAAGACGGTCATGTTCGGCATCTCTCTCTTGCCCCTCAACGTAACCGACAGAATCGCCAATCAGGACCGCGGCAGGATGCAGTTGCGTGATACGTGCCAGTGCTGCTTCGCGCCAACCCGAGCACTCATGGTCGATGCGCTTTAACGCCACACTGTAAACTTCCACGCGTGCGGCCGGGCAGGAAGACTTGACCATCGTGATCAGCCGCCAACCTTCTTTCGTAGTCACGCGCTCGAGCGCCGGGAACCATTGGTCTGCGTGCGAATCACCGAACAGTACGACCGTCTTCTCCGACCCATGGTCGCCAAACTCGCACTCCACAAGACGTGCGGATCCAGGCTGTGAAAGGCAATTGGTATTCACCAATGGTGAAAGGTCATCCGCTGCCGACCGCAGCCGGCTTTGCTCGGCCGAGGCGAGGGCCATGAACGACCGACGTTCGGCGAAGTGTGCCACCGTCAGGCCAGCCAGCGGAACGAAGAGCGCCATGCTCAACGACAGCGCGGGGCGGGCCACCAGGAACTTGTTGAAGCGGATCGGATTTTCAAGAAGCCGGAATGTGAGCTCCGCAAGCAAGAGCGCAATGCCAGCTGCGGCGAGCTTACCGTACCAAACGATGGCTGGAAACCGCACGGCGGCAAGCATCAATATCG
>Ga0070733_10001274_pt1 | contig 18935 bp, 16 predicted proteins | sample Coa_R1_9_FD_66450 | JGI IMG/M metagenome (GOLD analysis project Ga0070733, IMG submission 66450) | Surface soil microbial communities from Centralia Pennsylvania, which are recovering from an underground coalmine fire - Coalmine... | ecosystem: Environmental > Terrestrial > Soil > Unclassified ... | reverse complement strand
CGGGCAAGGCTTCCCCGGAAGCAGGGAGAGCCGGACGGGTTACGGGCGTCACCGTCAGGTGCGGCAGGGTTACTCGCATGGGAGTTTGCGTTTGCGCCTGCGCCTGGACTCCCAAGGCCACGGCAATACAACGCACGGCAAGACATCGAAGGATAAGTCTGCCCATCTTGGCCCCTGGACTTGACGACAGTATACCAACCAGCCGTGCTGCTGACCATATCCCGTCCAACGCGGGCGGGCAGGGCGGCGTGGTAAGAATGAAGGAATGAAATTCGCCGCCACCATCGAGTACACCCGGGACGCCGCCAAGATCGCCGCGGCGAGGCCGGCCCATCGCGAGTATCTCAAAAGTTTGCTGACCTCCGGCCATCTCGCGATCAGCGGCCCCTTCACCGACGATAGCGGCGGACTGCTGGTCTACGAAGCCGAGACTTTAGAAGAAGCCGAGGCGTTGCTTCGCGAGGATCCCTTCACCAAAGCAGGAGTCTTCCTCACCTGGACCATCCGCGGGTGGAAGCCTATAATGGCGAATCCGGCTTTGTTTCCCGCCTGAGGTCCTTCTGAAGGTCCGCGACCGCGGTGTCCCGCCGGTCTCCGGTCAGATCTCTTTGCAGCCGCCGTAGAGCGATTCCCACCACGTCGCGATGATGCAGTCGCGATCCCATTCCGCAGCCCTCGCACAGGTCCAGCCAGATCGTATGCAGCAGATCCACGTCTTCCGGCCACATACGCGGAGGATGCGGGCCCAGGTTCACAAACACCGACTCCCGGTCGGGACTGATGATCTCCAGCGAGAACGGATTGCGGGGTGGCGGAAGATTCTGCCAGGCCAGGCCCATGCGCCGCGCCAGTTCGTCGGATTCCATGCGCGCGCTCACTCCCGTCACCAGGCGCGAGGCGCGCAGCGTGTTGGCCGCATGCACCATCGCGTCGAACGGATTCACGGCTGGAACCACCAGCAGCTCCACCGGCTTGCCTTCCTTTTCGGCCACTTCCACAACGTGGCTGAACAGCTCCCGCTCATAATCGCTGAACAACTGGTTTTGCGCCAGGTCATATTCACCCGCTCCGGCGGAGATCTGGCGAATGGTCATGACCACAATATCGTGCTTGCGGAGGTTGGTCTTTTCCAGCACCCGTTTCAGGTGCTCCATGCGGCGAAAATCGCGCACCGCCACCACCACGCATCCGGGGCGCGCATGCAACGTGGTGGAATCGATGTCGGCCTGGTGATCCAGGTTGAACTGCTCCATTTCCTTCTGGCCGTGCTTGTGGCGACGGTTCACGTGCTCGGAGAGCGTGAAGATTAAGAAGAAAACGATGGTGAACGCCACGCCGTACTTGGTCGCGATCTGTTTGGAGAACAGATTGGCGATCGCCACCATCCCCAGAACCAGGGTGGTCAGGAACAAGCCCACGGGCAACTCGCGCCCGCTCAGATGGAAATTGAACGGAAATTTGTATTCCTGATCGTGGCGCTGGAAGCGCAGCACCATCACGCCGAGGCTCTTGAAGAAGAAGCTCCACACCACGCCAAATGCGTAAGCCTCGGCCAGAATGGTCATGTCGCCGCGGCTGCCGATGATGGTGGCGATTTGCAGGAGCGCGATCATGTTGATGATGCGGTAGGTGGTGCCGAACTTGCGTTGCGGCTTGCGGAACCAGGGCAGCAGAATGCCGTCCTCGGCCACACGATTCAAGACTCCGTTGGCGCCCACCATGGACGTGTTCACGGCGCCGGAAAGAATCAGTCCGCCCACGATCACGACAAAAATATGGAAGCTCAGGCGCAGCAGGTACGGACCGGCCAGATTCATCGCCAGCCCGCCGATCAGGTTGTCGAAGTACTTGCTGCGGACGTCGTCGGGGATGATGATGGCGGCGAAAACCGTGACCACGCCGGTGCAGATCACGGCGTACCAGCACACCACATTGGCCATGATGCGCAGATTCTTGAGCTTGGGATAGGCGATCTCGCGGTACACCTGCGCCAGCGTCTCAAATCCGCTCATCGACAGCAGCGAGTGGCCAAAAGCGACCACCATCACCACCATCGGGATCTGTAGCCAGAACGTGCCCTTGAGCCATCCCTGCGCCTCCGGGGCGAAGTTCAGATTGCGGGGCAGCGGCGCCGGCGGAAGGCTCCCCCATCGGTTCTTCAGGAAAATCGTGAGCGGGCACCAGATCAGCAGAATCACCACCATGACCGTGGTGATTTGCATGATGCGCAGGGTCTTGCCGCTGGATTCGTGGACGCCCTTGATATTCTGCCACCAGAAGTAAATGGTCACCAGCACCGCGAATCCGGCCGCGAATGCGTTCACCGGTGTGCGATAGGTCTGGTGCAGCAGCTCCATGATTTCGTTGACCAGCGCTCCGATGTACTGGCCGGCGCTGACCACGCTGATGGGGCCGGTAAGAATGTAGTCGAAGACCAGCGACGAGACGGAAGCCTTGGCCAGCACCGGGCCCATGCTGTCGCGCACCACCACGTACACGCCGCCGCGCACGAACATGCCGCAGCTTTCCATGTACACGCTGCGCACCGCGAAGCTGAACAGCATGACCGCCAGGACAAACCAGGGAGCGGATTTTCCTACCGCCTGCTCCGCCGCGCCGCCGGCATAAAATGCCGACGAAGCCAGATCCGCCAGGACGATCGATGCGCCGCTCCAAACACTAATAAATGTCAGCGCGACCGTTGTTGCTACGACAACTTTGGGGGTCAGGGAAGACGGCGCCGAGGGCAAAGTACCTTCGTGGGAAGACATCTGATATTAAATGTACTCTTGCATGGTATCATCGGCGGCCGTTTCGTTGATCGGCAAGGGTCTCCCTGCGCCGTTCACGCCCCCTCATACAGCCGCACCGCGAGCACGTTAGGGAGGCCCGCGTCAAGAATCTTCTGAGCCGCCATGGCGATGTCGTACTTCGCGCGCCGGAACTCCACCGTCCGGTTCTCGGGAGTGTAAATCGCATACGCGGCCTTGGGATTCATGTCGCGTGGCTGGCCCACCGAGCCGGGATTCAGCAGATACCGATAATCCGGCTCCAGCTCCAGGACGCCGCCCTCGGGCGCGATCCGCTTGATGGCGCGGCGCGCATACAAGAATCCTCCCTGAACGTGAGTGTGCCCGAAAAAGGTGACGGAGGCGTCCAAAAGGTCGCGCACCATGGCGGCGTCGCCGGCGTGAATCACGTACTCATCTTCGTCGGCTGGCGAGCCGTGCACCAGATCGAAATCGCCGACGCGTAACGGCCCTCGCGGCAGATTGGAAAGATAGGCGGCGTTGGCGGGCGCAAGGGCCTGCCGGGTCCACACGGCGGAAGCGCGCGCCGCCGCGTTGTACACCTCGGGGGCGTCCAGGCCCACGCACAGCTTGTCATGATTTCCGCGAATGGATGTTACGGAGTGGGTGCACATCCACTCCGCCGTGAAATTGGGGTCGGCGCCATATCCGACGATATCGCCCAGACACAGGATCTGATCGTAAAGGCCGCGCGCGTCCCGGACCACCGCTTCCAGCGCCTCGCGGTTGGAATGCACGTCGCTGAGGATCAGGTACGGCACAGTTTCAGCAAGGCGATTTCCGGAGGCGCGCCCAGGCGAGCCGGAATCGCGATGGTCCCGATTCCGCGGGAAACGAAAATAGACGAGCCATCCTTACTGTGGTAGAGCCCGTCCACATAGCGCGTGAAGAAGCGCGCCACATTCAGATCCTGGCGCAGGATCTCGACGCGGACCTGGCCGCCGTGGGTGTGGCCGGCTATCGTAAGCGGAAATCCCTTGGCGACCGCGACCGGGAACACATCCGGATTGTGCGAGAGCAGGACGTTGAACGCTCCCGGAACCGTCAAGGTTTCCGCTCCCACCAGGTACGGATGATTGAAGTGCTGATAGTCGACCCCCGCCAGATTCAGATCGGCCGAACCGAAGCGCAGCAGCTCGGACTGCCGGCGCAGGAAACGCATGCCCAGCCGCGCGCCTTCCACTTGCGTGTACTCTTCCGTTTCCGCATAGATCTCATGATTTCCCATGCAGCCGAAAACCCCCGCATCGGCTTGGAGGCGCGCCAAGGCCAGCAGGCAGTCATCCAAGGGATCGTCGCTGGTGGTAATCAAATCGCCGGTCACCAGCGCCAGGTGCGGACGCGTCTCGTTGGCCATCTCCACGGCTCGCTCCAGCTCGCGCACGCTCAGGAAGGGGCTCAAGTGAATATCGGTCAACTGCGCCACGCGCAACCCATGCAAATCGTGGGGAAGACCCGGAACCGGGATGTTCTGCTCCCGCACCGACAGACGGAAGCGCTGCACGAAAGTGCCGTAGCCTGTGGCCACCGCGGGCGCGCCCAGAAGGGCCCATCGCACGGCTCCCAAAAACCGCCGGCGAGCCGGGCTATGACCGTTCGATCGCTCCGCCACGCGGGAAATCAGCCAGCCCAGCGCGTACGCCGCCGCCATCAGCACCGATAGGAAAGCCCACAACATTGCCACGCCGCGTCCCCATCCCGCCGCCCATACCGGAAAGTGCCGCGCCACTCGCCCGAACCGAAGCAGGAAGCCGAGCGCCAGTACCAGGAGAGAAGCGGTCCAGGCTGCCATAATTCCCGACCGCACGTATTTTGAATCCTGTGCCGAGGGTCGGCGCAGAATCGCCCGCGCAACCGCGGTCTGCACCAGCGCCACAATGCATAACGCGATCAAATCGGCAAGATAACGGGAAGCAAACGAAGACGCCGGCACGTGCTTTCATCTTATCGGTTGCCGCTGCCTCTTTGCCTGGACCGCCTTCCTATATGCTGGAAAGATGGAGAGCGGCAGCCAGCCTCGCCTCGACTATTTCAAGCTCGCGCCCGGAGCGCGGGCGGCGATGTTCGGCGTGGAAAAGTATGCGAGAGACTCCGGCCTGGAAGCTTCGCTGCTGGAGCTGGTGCGCCTTCGGGCGTCGCAAATCAACGGCTGCGCCTTCTGCATCGATATGCACACCAAGGATGCGCGAGCGCAAGGGGAAACCGAGCAGCGGCTGTACACGCTCAGCGTTTGGCGCGAGGCTCCGTTTTTCACTTCGCGGGAACGCGCCGCCTTGGAATGGACCGAGGCCGTCACCGAAATCGCCGCATCCCACGCGCCCGACGACGTCTATGAACGCGCCCGCGCCGAGTTCACCGAAATCGAACTGGTGAACCTGACCATGGCGATTGTCGCCATCAATGGGTGGAACAGGCTCGCCATCTCGTTCCGGCAGGTTGCCGGAACCTATCAGCCCGCAAAACGATCTTTTCAAGGAGAAACCAAATGAAACGAACAGCCAGCGCGAAGTGGCAGGGAGATTTGAAGAGTGGTACAGGGGCCATTTCAACCGCCAGCGGAACGCTTTCCAGCACTCCGTACTCATTCCACACCCGGTTCGAAAATGGCAAGGGCACCAATCCCGAAGAACTCCTGGCGGCCGCGCACGCAGGCTGCTTCACCATGGCCCTCTCCGCCCAGCTCGCCGGCGCCGGTCTCAAGGCCGAGAGCCTGGAAACCACCTGCACCATCAGTCTGGAACAGAAGGATGGCGGTTTCGCAATCACCTCGAGCCATCTGGAATTGAAGGCCGCCGTTCCCGGCGCCAGCAAGGAGGCGTTCGATACGGCCGTGCATGCCGCCAAGACCGGATGCCCCGTATCCAAGCTTTTCAACACCACTATCACGCTCGACGCGCAGTTGAGCGGCGCGAACTGACCGATCCGCTTTATAGCTCCAGCGTGCCGCGGTACAGCATGTCCTTAAGCGAGAACGTGCACTTTACGTCCAAGGGCCCGATCTTGGTGATGAACAAGGCTTCCTTGTCGCCCGGCATCAGGGCCAGCATGCGCGAAAAGTAGAACAGGGTTCCAGCCGGTGACAAGTCATTTCCGGCCGCCAGCTCCACGCGGCTGAGGTGAACCTGGTCCCCTTTATGTTCCAGCTTGGTGACCTCTTTGAGATATTGCGAAGCGGCGCTATCCTGCTGCTCGCCTGAGTTCGGAACCGCGCCCGGAAGATTCCCGACCAGGTTCAACACGTAAAAATCCTTCACGTCCTGAATTGGCGTCGCCGGAGGAGAGGCGCGCTTCAACGCCTCGCGAACCGGCAGCGCAGACTCCCAGCGAATAATGGCCTTCCACTTAATCTTCTCCCCCGGGTTGGTGCTCTCCGCCCCGGTTTGCCCGGTACCCGTTCTGCCGCCGCGGCGGCTCACCGCTGCTCCTCGCCCATTTCCCATCCCGCCGATCTGCCCGTTGTCGACAATGGCGGCATCCTTGGCCCAGGGCGATTTGGTCAGCAGCTCCTTGATCTCGCTACTGCTCCAATCCTCCGGCATGCGTTCATTCCAGAAGTCCTTTGAAAATGCGCCGGCCGGAAACGGGATCGCTCCCAGCGGAAGTCCTAGCCCTGCCAGCAGCGCGGTTCGTCGAGTCATTTGAGTTATGGACGGAAGGGAACTGCCTGATGTTACCACCGGTCTCTAGGACTTAGGTCCCGGGTGGAATCCCTGACAGGTAGTACGCCGAAGGGTGCGGGGCTATTGGAAAAGTTGCCCGAAATTCATATACTAGCTGCGGACGCACTATGGACCTGGGTTACATTGTAGCTTTGGCTGTTGCCGCTCCCGCCATCATCCCGCTCATCCGGTGGGTCTCCGTGATCACCGCGACGCTGGCGCGCGGCCCGGGGTCAAGCTGCCCCAGATGCCGGTCGAAGAACACTCGCCGGGCCATGCCACGCACATCCGACGTATTCTTCCCCGCGTTCCTTCTGGCGCACCGGTGCGAAGAGTGCGAAGGCCGCTTCTTTGCGTTGCAATCCGTGAACTACACCAACCCCAACCGGATCCTGCGCCCGTCACGCCCACTGATCTCCGACGGCGCTCACAGCGCCTCCCGGCGTTAACCCGAATCGTTTCGCGCCACGCGAAGTTTACCTGAAGCCGGTTTTGCGCGATCCTCAAAGAATCATGCTGCTTCCGGGTCTCGAGGCACTCCGGGCCGCTGCCGGCGTCGTACACAGCGCCATGCCGCCGACCCCGCAGATCCGCTGGCCGCTTCTGTGCGCCCGCGCGGGCGCCGAGGTGTGGGTGAAGCACGAAAATCACTCCCCTGTGGGCGCATTCAAGATCCGCGGCGGCCTGGTGTATTTCGAGGAACTGGCGCGGCGCGAACCGGCGATTACGGGTGTCATTGCGGCGACCCGAGGCAATCACGGGCAGAGCGTCGCCTTTAATGCCGCCCGCGCCGGCATGCGCGCGGTGATCGTCGTTCCGCATGGAAATAGCTCCGAAAAAAACGCGGCGATGTGTGCGTTGGGAGCGGAACTGATCGAGCACGGCCACGATTTTCAGGCCGCCTTGGAATACGCCGCCGCCCTGGCCGCGCGGGAGAGTTTGCATTTTGTGCCGTCCTTCGACGAGGCCCTGGTGCGAGGAGTGGCCAGCTACGCCCTGGAACTGTTCGATGCCGTTCCCGGGCTCGACGCCGTGTACGTGCCCATCGGTATGGGCTCGGGCCTTTGTGCGACCATCGCCGTTCGCGACGCCCTCGGGCTCAGCACCGAGATCATCGGTGTGGTCTCCGCCAGCGCACCCGCGTATGCTTTGTCCCTCGCCGCCGGCCGCCCTATTTCGGCCGAAACCACTCCCTCGGTCGCCGACGGCATGGCCTGCCGCGTCCCCGACGCCGGCGCGCTGGCGGCAATCCACGCCGGAGCCGCCCGCATCGTCACGGTCGAGGAAGCCGAGATTCAATCCGCGATGCGGCATCTCTTCACCGCTACGCATAATGTCGCGGAAGGCGCGGGAGCGGCATCGCTCGCCGCTTTGCTCAAGGAACGCGAGCGCATGCGCGGACGCCGCGTCGCCGTGATTCTAACCGGCGGCAATGTCGATGCCGCGGTATTTGCCCGAGTCTTGGCGTGAGCTAATTCGAAATCGAAATCGCGATCCCCTGCTGGCTGGTGGCGCCGTCAATCTGAAGGATGACGCCCACCAGAGGTGGGAACTTGAAATTCTTGAGATTGGGATTGTTCGCAACCAAACTGGCCGGGTCCGGAACGTATACGGTGATCTGATAGACGCTTCCCGGGAACCCTTGCACCGGTCCCATTTTGGCCGCGACACCATTGGCGTAGAACTCGTCGATGAACACGTTCACCGGAAACTGGGTCACCGCATAGCTTTGTGAGAACGAGACCGGACCGACTCCGGTGGCGAAAATCGTAATCGGGTCGTTGGGCGAGGCGGGATTGGACGGTGTATTCAGCGTGCCGTCCTTGTTCAGAATGTAGCCTTGGCCGTAGCCGCTGCCGCTTTGCGAAAAGACTCCGGGCGAGGTCACATTCACAGGAATCAGAACCTGGTTGGAACTCGCTCCGCCGGATTGCACCTGAAACTCGACTGCGCCGGCGGAGACGCTCTGGGGCACCACCGCGGTGATCGTGGTTGTGGTGGCCGAGATCGTGGGAATCGCTGTGCCGCCGATCAATAGCTGCGCATCGCTGCCGAATCCGGCTCCGCGCACGACGATGGTTTCGCCGGCCGAGATCGCACCATCCATCAGGCTGGCGGCATTCTGTACCGCATCGATTCGGAGTGCCGGCGGCGCCGCCACCGCCAGGCTGTTCACCCAGATGTTCATCGGGCCGACGCCGTATTGATCCGACTGGCCCGTCGCTCCTCCGATGCGGATGGTCCCGTCCGAATCGGCCCCCACGCCCTGTACGACGAAGTGTTCCGTATCGCCGAAATAGCTGGAAAAGAGCAGCGTCGAAAGATCGCCCGAAAGCTCGCTCACGAAGCCGGTGGTCGTCGAGAATCCTCCTTGAAGCGGCGTGCGCGTGGGCAGTCCGTAGGGCGCTGTATTCCCGCCCACGTAGACATTGCCGGCCGGATCGAGCGTCATGACTTTAATCTGATCGAAGGGTCCGCCAAAATAGGTCGCAGCCAGAACGTTCGTGAGTTGTGAGTCCATCTTCGCCACCGCTGTGATGGGAGCCAAGCCGATTTGACCGGGCAGGGACGCACCTCCCGCGGAACCGGTTTGGAAGGCCCCTGACGTGGCCTGAAACGGACTGTTGCCGGTCCTGGGCGCGCCCGCGAGATACAAACTTCCGTCCGCGGCGACGGCCATCACCGCGGGGCTGACAATCGGCGGCGTCGAGGAGAATGAAGCGAGCAGCGCCGATCCAGACGCGTTGAGATGAAGCAGCCCGTTGATCCCGCCTATGTACGTCGTGCCATCCAAGGCGAGCGCGAGAGTGTTGACAGGACTCGCGAACTCCGCGGTTGCGCTAATGTAGGTCGAGTAAATCAGGCTGGATGCGGCGGGATCGAACTTGGTTGCAAACCCGCTCTCCAGAAAGATGGTGAGGAAGCCGGTGCTGATCGGGCTGCAATTACAGGCGGTCTGATACGCCCCCGGTGTGACTGGCAGATTGCCAGAGCTCGAGCCGGCCAGGTACGCCGATCCCGAGGCATCCACGGCGACCGCCAGAGGACTTGCTCCCGTGAAGTACGTCGAATAGCCCACCGAGCCATCCGGATTCAAGCGGAAAAGAAAGCTGGTGCCCGTCGCTGCGTAGACTCCCTTCGTGACCGGGAAATCGAGCGAGGTCGTGGTCCCGGTTACGTAGACATTTCCCGACGGATCCACCACCATCGCGGCCGCGACATCGTCCGCGTGCCCGCCGTAATAGGTGGAATAAACAAGGTTGCCCTGGGGGTCGAGCTTGGTCACGAAAACATCGCGGGTGGCCAAGACCGAGACGTAGACGTGCCCGTTCGCCACCGCAAGTCCGGTGATGTTTCCAAGACCTGGACCAACGGGCGTGACGGTCTGAAGATCGCTCGAGATCCTCACGACCCCGGATGGCGCGGTCACGGTATAAAGAAAACCGTTCGCCCAGTCCGGGACGAACAGGGCGTTGCCCACGAACCCAAAGTTTGTTTTCGGCACCCAGGTGGAGCCGCCATCATCGCTTTCGGCAATTACTCCGTAGCCGGCTCCCAGCAGCCGGCCGGGATGATTGGGATCCGGCAGAACCGCCGCGAACGGGGCCGGTGTCGCGAAGGTACTGAATGTCTGGCCATGGTCGGTGCTCTTGTAATTGGCGTTGTCGTCGTTGGTCGTCACATACAGTGTTCCCGGATTGGCGGAATCAAACGAGACGCTTACAACACCGATAGAGGAATCGACGATCTGCCAGCTCGCTCCCCCGTCTGCGCTCCGCACAAAGTTGTTGGTAGCGTTCGAGAACAACACGCTGGGCATGCTGGGATCGATCCAAATGGCGGAAGCTGTAAATTGGTTCGCCGATCCGTGCAGGCCGGCATTGGCGGAGGTCCAGGTGGCGCCGCCATCCGTGCTCTTCAAAATTCCCAGGTCGAAGGTTCCGGCGTAGAGAATCTGATCGTTCACCGGATGGATCGCGAGCGCCAGCACATAGGGGCTCGGGACCGCCAGCGCCGAGAACGTGGCGCCGCCATCCACACTCTTGAGAAGCGCTCCCGACGAGGCGGAGTACAGTGTATTCGCGTTGAGTGGATCGATAACGATGAACGACGCCGACGTGAGTCCCAACTCTGCGTATGCCGAGCCGGGCCCGTCAATACGGTACAAACCGGCCGATGCGAGATGACTCTGCACCGCCGCCTTCACCGGAAACGTGGTGGAGTATGTGCTGCCGGCGATGTACGTGTTTCCCTGCGCGTCGACGCCAAGGCCGGCGAAGGCATCCACCCCCGATCCATCCACTTGCTTGATCCACCGAAAGGCAGGCAGATTCTGGGAAAACGCGAGAGGAGCTAGCGCGAGCGCCGCCAACATAAAACGAAACATGGGTTTCCTTTTTAGACCGACTGACAGGTGCAGTAGGAACCTGCCCGGCAGAGTGTTTGGAGGGACGCGGAGCTTCCATTATATCGCGGCACTATAACAACACGACGCGCTCAGGCGTACAATAAAGATGGCCCGCGTCCACAAGGGAGTCCGATGTTTTCACCTTTCGCGATTCGTGTGGCCCTGATAGCGCTTCTACCGGCGGCGCTTTCTCCAATAGCCTCTGCGGCCGAGCAGGACGCGCTGTCGATCGACGCCGTCATTCAAGCGCGCCATCTGCCCTACGGCACCATCCTGGACCCGGTCTTATCGCTGCCCGATCTGTCTTCGGTGACCGATTATTCACGTTGCGGCGATTCCGCGCTCTGGACCGGGCACTATCTCGCGGCCGAGGCGTATCGCTACGCGGTAACCGGCTCGAGCGATGCGCTCGCCAACGTCAACGCTGCGATCCAGGGCATCAAGATGCTGCTGGATGTGACCGGCAACGACGCCCTGGCGCGCTGCGCTCTTCCCGCGAGATCGCCCTACGCACCGTCGATCACCAGCCAGGAGTCCTCCAACGGCATTTACCAGAGCACGATGTGGGGCGCGCCGTTCCTGTGGGTGGGCAACACCTCACGCGATGAATATGTCGGCGTATTTTTCGGCATTGAGGCGACCTACGACCTGATCAAGGACCAGGGCGTCCGCAACTGGTGCTCGTATCTGGCCACGCGGATGTTGAATTATCTGGAGCGCCACGTTTGGTCCGTAGTCCTGCCGGATGGAACCATCACCACCAGCTTCCTTCTGCGTCCGGATGAACAACTGGCGCTGCTGCTGGTGGGCAAGCACATGAACGGCGGGGCGTTTTCCTCCCTGTATTCCGGCGAATCGAATAGCATCTCGCCGGGCGTGCCCGTGGCCGTGGGCATCGATTGCTCGGATCACTACGATTCGTACTACAAGTTCAATCTGGATTACATCGGCTTCTTCACGCTCATGCGGATGGGCAGCGGCTATTCGAAGCTGTGGTACGACGCCGCCTATGACGAGCTGCGCGCCACCACCGGCGGCGACCAGAACGCGCAATTCAACATGATCGATCGCGCGATCAAAGGTGCGAACGCCGAGCGTGACGCCCAGACCGTGGCGTTGCTGGACGCGTGGCTTCAGCGCCCGCGCACCGATGTCTATCGCGATTTCTCCTCGCAGTTCCCCGTGTGCGGCGGCAATGCGTGCAATCCTCTACCGGTCCAGGACCGCGTGACCACCGACTTCCTGTGGCAGCGCAGCCCCGTGCAGCTTGCCGGCGGCGGCAACGGCAACATCGAAACCGCCGGCATCGACTACATTCTTCCGTACTGGATGGGCCGTTATTACGGCGTGATTACGCAGTAAGTCCGCGAGGCTGGGAGCCGGACGTGGACCCGCGCTACGGCAATTTCCGATATTTCCTCAGCAATGATTCTTTCGGATCGCGATTTGATAGGATTTAGTCTGCCCACCCACTATGCCGGTTCATGCCCTCGTCGACTATCATAATCTTCCTCCGCAAATCAAAGGCGGAGGGCCCACCTCACTCGCGCGGTCGATAGACAATCTGGTAACATCCCACTATCCCAAGACCCGCGAGATCAACATCAGGCTCTATGGAGGCTGGTATGACGGGACCGGACTTTCGAGGGACGGGACCCGATTGAGCCAAGAACTGGGCGCATCGTTCCCACTATTTTTGAAGGGAGCCAACGGGGGTATTCGACACGTGCAGTGTGAAATCGCCAGTTCGCTTTTCGATTCCAAGGCCGACTTATTTCCTTCGACCCTTCGGCATCGGCATGGTGTGGATTGGTACGTGCGCGATCCGCATCCCATCCGATGCGTCGATCAGGCGAATTGCACAGTCTCCGTCGTAATGAAATGGTCGCGCAAAGGGTGCCCCACGCTGAATTGCCCGGTAACGAGCGTAGAAGCCTTTCGATGTCTGCAGCAGAAGCTTGTTGACAGTCTGATCTGCTGCGATCTGCTGAGCTTGGCTATTGACGATCAAGACAGCCCTGTGTTCCTGATCTCCGAAGACGACGATTTCGTGCCGGCGCTTCTGCTGGCGGGGTTGCGAGGCGCTTCGGTCTGGCACGTCCGCACTAAGCCAACAAAGGTTCGGATCTACGACCAGATGTTGATCCAACGACGAGTAAAGCTGACTTCGCTGTAAGGGGGGCCAAATGACGACAGAAGAAATCCGGGCGGATATAGCGGCGTTTGCCGATAGTGAGGAGTCGGTCCTTCACGACAAGAGTTTGTTCGTGTTCCAGCGAGAACGGCAAGAGTACACGTGCCGGCTTATGGAGGCAACGCCAGGACAACTCGACGTCGAAGTCAACGGAACCAGAATGTCGTACTATAAGTTCCTCGCGGAGCAGCTAGGGCGGCTTTCAATATTAGCGGAGTCAATCCGCCAGAAGCGGAAAGATGTAATTCCCTACATCGATACACAGGCCGTACTGACGGACTCCTCTGGGGCAGTCGCCGATATGGGATCTGCGCTCGACATTTTGCGACGCAAGTGCACGGAGCGTTCCCCGTTGGAGACAGCGCTCGTTTTTCTGACGGCGGAGGCCGGTGAAGGCAAAACCGCTCTTCTAAGAAGGCTGGCTCAGCTAAGCGCATCGCAATACATTCAAAGCCAGACGAACTCGCTACTGCTACACATCGACACACAGGGAAGGAGCTTTGTTCGATTGGAAGAGGCTGTCGCCAGAGAGTTGGGCCAACTTCGTATCTCTGGACTGTTCTATTCCGGGGTTGTTCGGCTTATTAAGCGCGGGCTGCTCGCAATAGCCATCGACGGCTTTGACGAGTTGCTCGCAGAGGTTGGATCAAGTGAAGCGTACAGTGGCTTGGGAGCGTTCCTTCGGCAGCTCGAAGGGTCGGGCATAGTCATCGCCGCAGCGCGAAGCGCATATTTTCAGGCGGAAAACTACACAGCCCAAACGAGGCTACTCTCATCCCTTCCGGACGTCCAGGTGTCCGTCGAACAGATGCGACTTGAGAAATGGGCACGCCCTCAAACCGTAGCCTTCTTCTCAGAGTATGTCGGGGATAATGGGGCCAAGATCGCGGGTCCAGCGGAGCTTTACGACGAGTTGGCTGGATTCGTCGGCGAAGACCACGTTGTTTTACACCGGCCGTTCCTTGTATACACCATGGCTAGAATGTTGGTGTCGACCCCTGGATCTGCCCAAGAAATCGTCCGCGACATCGGCGACTCGGGACTCGAGGTAGTGCCCCGCGTCATAAAGTCGTTCCTGAAACGTGAAGTCGAGGAGAAGTGGCGGGACCCAAGTGGCCAACCCTACTTGACATTGGACGAGCATATCCATCTGCTGGCCGCCGTAGCCGACGAAATGTGGACGCTACGCGCTAAGAGTATTCCCGTTGATCTTCTGCAACTCGTCGCCGAAACCGTAATCGAGGAATTAAACATTCCAATCCCTCGGAGAGTTCAAATCGTCGAACGTGTCAAGGCGCACGTCATGCTCCCAGCGGGGGCTGCCTCGCAGCCGGATCATAGAGCCTTCGATCATGATGAATTTCTCGACTATTTCCTGGCGGTCAGGCTGTGCGAGCTGCTGAAGGCGCCAGTGCCAACCAATCTACAGCGGTTCCTGGAGCGCCATTCACTTCCCGCCATTACGGCAAGATGGACAGCCCTCATCGACACGTGGGTACCCGACATCGTCTCCGGAGTGATCTCTTCTCTCAGCGCGATGAGCAGAGCTGAAGTCCGATCGACGTATTTGAAGCAGAATGCCGGACTGATTGCTGCGAGGATGGCAGGAATCGTTTCGCACCTTGAGAATATGCTCTTTGAATCCATGTACTTCGAAGGTGATGATTGGACCGGCGCTAAACTATTGAAGGCAAAATTTGTGCGATGCGTGTTTAACGGCGTAGATTTGAGCGACTCTCAATGGCGCGAATGTTGTTTCCAGGAATGCGACTTTCAGTCTTTGACCGTCAACGAGCAAACGCGATTCGACGGCTCACGCTTCGATGAACGAAGTCGCGTGCTCGGTCTGTTGAGAGCGAACGAAGCCGAAGAGTCGATGCGCACGTTTGTTCCGGAGACGTGTGAGGAAATGCTCGTGGATCTCGGTGCGGGTTTTGATCGTACGTCGGCGGCGCAGCTAAGGCTCGACCTGCAGCCGATACCGGCTGAGGTCCGCAGCGCATTGATTCGTTTCTTACGCATATTCAGCAGGAGCTCAGGTACAACCGAGAACACCATTGCCCTTAAGCTGGGGTCGCGGCTTCACCTCTTCAATAAGGTCCTTCTGCCGGCTTTACTTAGGAACGGGGTCATCCGCTCCACGGTGTATCAAGGGAGCGGAGCACAGGAGCGCTACGAACTGAGTTTCCCCATCGATACAATCCTGGAAGGAGAAGACCCGTCTGGCCAGGCGCCAGATCAGCTGAAATCCTTCTGGGGCGGTCTGCGGAAACCGTAGCCCCGCCTGGCGGCACCATTGATCTGCATCGATCGACCAGCCTGAGCGATGGCGCTGGTGAGCCTCTGAGATGTTTTATTACGCGCTGCAGCGCGCCCACGCCCGCCTTGACTTCCGTTCCTCCTCGGGCATATCGTAGCGAAGTGATCAAGCTGTCTACAGGCATCCAGCCCGCTTTGCTGCTACTGGCGGCCGCCGCCCTCCCAGCATTCGCCCAGCAGGACTTCTCCGGCGAATGGGCTCCTCTCTATCACGAAGACGGGCCCGAGCGTCTTCCCGGTCCGGAGCTCGCCGATTACACCGAGCTTCCCATCAACGACGCCGCCCGCCTGCGCGCCGACAGTTGGGACGCCGATCGCATCTCCGTGGTCGAGCAATACCAGTGCCGGCCGCACGGCGCCGACTACTCCATGCGCGGTCTGGGAAACCTGCGCGTGTGGCGCGAGATCGATCCGGTGACGCAGCGCACGGTCGCGATCCACACTCACCTGCTCGCCTGGGACAGCGAGCGCACTATATATATGGATGGCCGCGCCCATCCGCCCGACTACGCGCAGCATACCTGGCAGGGATTCTCCACCGGCGTGTGGGAGGGCAACATGCTCACCATCACCACCACTCATCTCAAGGAGAACTACATTCGCCGCAACGGCGTACCGCGCAGCGATAAAGCCATGTTCACCGAACACTGGACTCGCCATGGCGACTACCTCACCGTCACCACCGTGATTGAAGATCCCGTCTTTCTCACCGAGCCTCTGGTGCGCAGCGACAACTGGTATCTCGATCCCGGCCAGCACATCGGCATCTTCGGCTGCGAGTACGCCGCGGAGCTGCCCAAGCCCGAAGGCACCGTGCCGCACCACCTGCCGGGGACCAATCCCTATCTGCACGAGTTCGCCGATTACTACGGCCTGCCTTACGAAGCCACGCGCGGCGGCGCGGAAACGCTCTATCCCGAATACAAATCCAAATTGACCGGTTATAAACCTCCCGATCACTGCGAGCGCTTCTGCGTGTGCACGACCCTGTTCAACTGCAACCTGCGATGAAGATACTTTTGACCTTTTTCGCGCTGCTCGCGACGCTGCGCGCGCAGGATTTCAGTAACGTCGAGATCCAGACGCTGCACGTGCAGGGCAGCGTCTACATGCTGGTGGGCGGGGGCGGCAACGTCACTGTCCAGACCGGCAACGACGGAGTTCTGCTGGTGGATACAAATTTTGCGCAGCTTGCGCCCAAAATCATGGCGGCCATTCGCAAGCTATCCGCCGGCCCCGTTCGCTATGTCGTGTTGACGCACGTGCACGCCGATCATACCGGTGGAACGGAGGCTTTGGTCAAACTCGGCGCAACGCCCGCCGCGCCCGCCCCGGCGCTGCTGGTGGCGCACATCAACGTGCTGAACCGCATGGTGACGCCTCTTCCCGGCGATCCAGCCGTGCCTCAGGCGCTGTGGCCGCTGGACACTTACAGCACTCCCTTTAAGGATTTCTTTTTCAATAACGAAGCCGTGATGGTGACGCATCTTCCGAACGCGCACACCGATGGCGATAGCATCGTGTTCTTCCGCCGCTCCGACGTACTCAGCGTCGGCGACGTCTTCGAGCCCGACCTCTACCCCTTTATCGACCTCGCCCGAGGCGGCAGCGTCCAGGGATTGATCGACGGATTGAATAAGATCCTCGAAATCGCCGTCCCCGCCAAGTACCAGGAGGGCGGCACGCTGGTCATTCCCGGCCACGGCCGCCTTTGCGACGAGGCCGACGTGGTCGAATTCCGCGACATGGTGACCATTATTCGAGATCGGGTTCAGGATTTGATCAAGCAAGGCAAAACGCTCGACCAAGTGAAGGCCGCCAAGCCCAGCCGCGATTACGATACGCAGTACGCGGCGCCCGGAAGCTTCGTCACTCCCGACGCTTTTGTCGAATCGGTTTACAGGAGTCTCAAAAAATGAGGCGCGTGGTGTTGCTCATCGTTGTCTCAGGCGCGATCTATGCGCAAGGCCCTCCCCAAGGCCGCGGCCCGCAGGGTCCGCCGCCTACTCCCAAGGCCGCCGCTCCAGTCGACTTCACCGGCTACTGGGTCTCCGTCGTCACCGAAGACTGGCGCTGGCGCATGCTCACTCCCATCAAGGGCGACTTCGCCAGCATTCCCTTCAACGCGGAAGGCCGCAAGCTCGGCGATGCCTGGAATCCGGCCGCGGATGAAGCCTCCGGGTCGCAATGCAAAGCCTACGGCGCTCCCGCCATCATGCGCGTGCCCGGCCGTCTGCACATCACCTGGGCCGACGACAACACCTTGCGCATCGATGCAGACGCCGGAACGCAAACCCGCCTGCTTCACTTCAACGGGAAACCCTCCGGCGAGCCGAGCTGGCAAGGCTACACCGCCGCCAACTGGGAGCGCCCTCTGCGCGGATCGGGCGCGCCGCAATCCGGACTGGGAGCTACCCGCGAGGGCGCGCAGGGCCGCTCGCTTGAAGCCGTCACCACGTTGTTGCGCCCCGGCTATCTGCGCAAGAACGGCGCTCCGTATAGCGCCAACACGGTTCTCAAGGAGTACTTCGACCTTTCCAAGGAGCGCAACGGCGACACTTGGTTCGCCGTTACCACGATCGTGGAGGACCCGCAGTTTTTGAGCGAACCTTTCGTCACCAGCACCAATTGGAAAAAGGAACCCGACGGTTCCAAGTGGAATCCGTCGGGATGTTCAGCTCGGTAAACGCCTGCGGGTTGCGGGGAAAGTCACGCCAGCGGAAATTCCATTTCCACCAGCAGGCCGCCTTCCGGAACATTCGCCGCGCGGACGGCTCCGCCATGGGCCCGCACGGCCCGCTCCGCGATCGCGAGTCCAAGCCCTGCGCCCTTCGAGTTCATTTCCGGCGCTCTGCGGAACGGAAGAAACATTTCCGAGAGCATCGACTCCCGCACGCCCGCGCCATGATCGCGGACGCTCAACACGGCCTTCGAGAGATTCCGCCGAAGCGCGACCTCGACGGCGGTCCCCTCTCCGGTATGACGCACCGCATTGCGCAAGACATTCTCGACAGCGCTGCGCAGGATCTCCTCCGAGCCCGTGATGGTGCACGCATCGGAGTGCTCGACCGTCACTCTTCGCGACCGCGCGCGAGCCTCAAAATCGGCGTCGGACGCGGTTTCTTGCACCAGAGCGCCAAGGTCGATGGACCCGCGCTCCACGCCTTGGACACCGCTGTCGATGCGCGAAAGCATCAGCAGCTGACCGATCAGCTTGTCCAGCCTGCGAGCTTCCAATTGAATGCGCTCCAGATGCTCCGGGGCATCCGCCGCGGGTCCGTGCTGTGCCAGGCTCAACGCGACCGTCAATCGCGCGAGGGGCGATCGCAACTCGTGCGAGACGTCGCCCAACAGCCGCTTCTGCCCGGCCAGCAGTGATTCAATCCGCTCCGCCATGCGGTCAAAGTCGCGGGCGAGATCAGCGATCTCATCGGAACGGTGCCCGAGCTCCGGTCCGACTCGCGTATCGAGACGCCCTTCGGCGATACTGGCCGCTGCCGCGCGCAACTTGAACAGCGGCGAGGTGACGTGACGCGTAATCAGGA
>Ga0070733_10001273_pt1 | contig 18944 bp, 14 predicted proteins | sample Coa_R1_9_FD_66450 | JGI IMG/M metagenome (GOLD analysis project Ga0070733, IMG submission 66450) | Surface soil microbial communities from Centralia Pennsylvania, which are recovering from an underground coalmine fire - Coalmine... | ecosystem: Environmental > Terrestrial > Soil > Unclassified ... | reverse complement strand
AGAGCGCGTTGCTGGCTTGAATCAAGGCGCAGCGGACGTTGCGGGGCATGGGACCTCCCAACTGATGTTTCGAGGAAGGAAACTATAGCAGAAACGCTGGTGGACTCATCGACCGCCTCTCTGTCACACAACCTCCACCACAGGGGACACAGGGAGGGGCACTTTTTTTCCTATGATTCGCCGTGTCCCCGGTAGTTAAGCGTTTCAGTGTACGTTGACATCGTGCATCCGGGCTGACTAGACTCGGGAACTTCCATGGCCAAGCGTCCTCGAATTGCGGTGATTGGCAGTGCGAATGTTGACCTGACTACGTTCGCCGATCGGTTTCCGAAGCCGGGGGAAACCATCTTCGGACAGAGATTCGATCTCGGCTTCGGCGGCAAAGGGGCAAACCAGGCGGTGGCCGCGCGACTGTGCGGCGCGGAAGTGTTCATGGTGGCGCGCGTGGGGAGTGACCTGTTCGGTCCGGCGACAATCGAAAATTTCAGGAAGCAGGGAATCGATCCCACGCATGTGAAGCAGGTGGAAGGATTGTCGAGCGGAGTGGCTCCCATCTTCGTGGAGCCCAACGGCCAGAATCGAATCCTGGTGGTGAAGGGGGCGAACGACGGACTCAAGCCGGCCGACGTTGACGCTGCTGCCGAGACGCTGAAAACCGCGGATTGCATCGTGCTGCAATTCGAGATTCCGGTGGAGACGGTTTACTACGCCGTTGGATTCGCGCGCCAGCACGGGATACAGTGCATTGTGAATCCCGCGCCCGCACAGCCGATCAATATGAGCGCATTGAAAGATCTCGACTACTTCGTTCCCAACGAAACGGAAGCCGAAACCATCACCAGTTCGCCGGTGAAAAATGTCGACGACGCGAAGAAGTGCGCCGAGAAACTGGTCGGCGGCGGCATCAAACGTGTGATCATCACGCTCGGCGCTAACGGATCGCTGCTCGCCGGCCGCGATGGAAGCGAGCACGTTCCGCCATTCGTGGTGAAGAGCGTCGACAGCACCGGCGCGGGAGACGCGTTTATCGGCAGCTTCGCGGTTTTTCTGGGCGAGGGCGTGCCGGAGCGGGAGGCGGTGCGGCGTGCGAACCTGTACGCAGGCCTCTCGACGACGGGGGTTGGAACGCAGAAATCGTTTTACGACCGCGCTCGCTTCGATGCAGAGTGGGCCGCCCGGTCGTGAAGTGCGCATGCGTGGCGACGCGAGCGACCCGTTCCTGACAGCATTCGAATCACGTCGTCCAGGAGCGACACTTCCGTCGAGTCCCGTATTGGGGCGAGATGGGTTTCCCGCCTGGTGTGTCTCCATCTTTAACAATCAACAAAACAAACCGGTTTTCCGCATGAGTCGATGCGGAAGATTGATGGCTCATTACACAATTTGCACCGCGAAACTTCTTGACTAACCGGCAGGCGGCAATTTATAAGCCGTGTCTGCGGTCCGGGGACCTCTCACCTTCATGGGAAGGGGGAGGGTCTTTTTTCTTTGGGGCAATGGGACCGCTGGAAAGGCTTCGAAATGTCGAGCAAGAAAACGATGTTCGCGGTGGCGTTGTGCGCGGTGGTCTGCCTGTTCAGCGCGCTTCTGCAAGGTCAGGCGACCGGAAGCTTTTCAGGCACGGTGTCGGACAATTCCGGCGCGGTGGTGGCGGGCGCGAAGGTCACCGTCACAGCTCTGGCCACAAACGCAGCCCGCGATGCCGTGAGCGACGATACAGGACACTTCCTCGTTCCCTTGCTTGGGGTTGGCGATTACTCAATCAAAGTCGAGGCTCCCGGCTTTAAGGCCGCGGTGGCGAAGGCGGTGCAGTTACAGGTCGACGAGCACCGCGAGCTTGACTTCAAACTTGTGCCCGCATCGGTGAGCACGAGTGTGGAAGTAAGTGCGACGGAGGTCGCGGTGCAGACCACGAACCCCACGCTGGGGCAGGTCATTACCTCCACCGAAGTCGCCGAACTGCCCTTGAACGGGCGCGATTTCGTGCAGCTGGCGACTTTGACGGCGGGTGTGACCCAGGAGACTAATCCCAACAGCTTCTTTAACGGCGGGCCCAGCAGCGAAGTTTCAGCACGCGGAACTTTCTCGCTTTCCGTCGGCGGATCGCGAGCCCAGAGCACGGACTGGCTGCTCGACGGCGTCGACAATAACGAACTGACAGCCGGCGGCATTGCGATTCTGCCTTCGATCGATGCGATTCAGGAATTCAAAGTTCTTACGTACAACTATTCGGCGGAGTGGGGTACTCGCGCCGGGCCGACAGTGTTGGTTACGACGAAGTCCGGTTCGAACCGTTTCCACGGATCTTTGTTCGAGTTCTTCCGCAACACCAAGCTCGACGCCGCTGCGTATTCTTTTGGTCAGACCGTCCCCAAGCAGCAGTTCAACCTGAACCAGTTTGGCGGCGCGCTGGGCGGCGCGATCCAGAAAGATAAGACGTTTTTCTTCGTCGATTACCAGGCCAAGCGACAGCGGCACGGGATCCCGTTCACGGGGCTGATACCGACTCAGGCGATGATGCAGGGTGACTACACGGATGACCCGTACGGGAATCCAAACGCCCTGCAGCTGACCAATCCCTACGTCAATACCACAACGACGACGACCCCTCAGCCCTTCATCTGTAACAACGTCGGCGGAACGCTTGTTCCAGTCGCGCCAAATTCGGATGGAACTCAGACGCCTACCGGCACCACGCAAAACTGCGACATCATCCCGACCAGCCTGATTAACAAGACCGGTCAGGCGCTGCTCAATCTTTACCCCCAGAGCAATGCCAGCAATCCGTCGCTGGGCTTCAACTTCACCAACGTACCCGTCAGGAAATTGAACGAAGGCGAGTTTGATGTCCGGTTGGACCACAATTTTTCCAGCAAAGACTCGGTGTTTGCGCGCTTCAGCTACGATCAGGCGTTCTCGTTCGTTCCCGGCGGATCACCGGGCTTTGCGGAGCAAGGGGCTTTCGCCAGCACGCAGCTCATCACCAACCACGGGCGCAACGTGGCGGTTTCCGAGACCCATCTTTTTTCGGATAAGACAATTAACCAATTTAGTGCGGGATTCAATCGCATCTTCAATCACATCCTGTCTTTCGGCACGGGCACGTGCGAAGCGGCAAAACTGGGTATTCAAGGCGCCGATCTGGGCAGCGCGTGCGACAGCATCACTGGTTACCCGGCGAATCTAAACCAGTCCGGAAAAGACTGCGTCGGTTGCGGTCTCAGTTCCACTCAGCTGACCGGCTACTGGTCGGTCGGAGATCGCGGATTTTCTCCGTTTCAAGGCGGCACGAACGTCTTCTCCGTCTCCGATTCGCTGGAGTTGATTCGAGGCAAACACAACATCCGCGTCGGCGGCGGGATTCGCGCCAATCAGATGAATGTGCTGACCAACGGCTTTGGCGACGGCTATTTCCTGGTGTTCGGCAGCTATACGGGCGACGCCACTGCTGATCTGCTCCTGGACCAGCTCGGGGGCGCGATTCACGATCAAACTTTCCTGGGTGCAACCACCGGCCGTCGGTGGAAGATGTTTCGGCCGTTCGTGCAGGACGACTGGCGAATCAGCAACAACCTGACCGTTAATCTAGGCCTCGCCTGGTCGTTGACCACGCCGATCACTGAAGCCGAAGGGCGTCAGGCGAATTTTAACTACCTGACGGGCCAGTACCTGATTGCTGGACCTGCGCCGGGTATCACCGGCTGCACGAATTGCGTTCGCACTGGGGGGAACGTGGGCCTGCAGTTCGATAAGACTGCGTTCGAACCTCGCATCGGCATTGCCTGGAAGCCGCTGGGGAGTGAGAAGACTGCGATTCGCGCCGGCTATGCCATTTTCCATGATTCGGCGTGGAGCCAGGGCGCGCAGGGAACCTGGCAGAATCCGCCGTATTACGCGGAAGTCGATAACTTCAATAATTTCCCGGGCAACCCCTGCCCGTTCGGCAACGCCACGTCGGCGGCGCCGCTAAACTGCGGTCTGGAGCTGGCGTTTCTCCAATCCAGTCTGCAGCCGATTCTGTCTCCGCCCAGCCCCGACAGCTTTACGGGCACGATCCAATCGCAGAACCTCAATTTCAAACAGGGCATGGTGCAGCAGTTCAACCTCAACGTCGAACATCAGTTGCCAGGCGCGGTTGTGCTGACGGCGGGGTATGCGGGATCCCGCAGCACGCACATTCTGGTGGATGGGTTGAACGAAAACCTGGGATCTCCGAGTGCGTGTGGGAATGTCCCCGGATACACTCTTGGCTGCGGTCCCGGCGGAACGTCTTTCACGGCGCCCTACGGCCCGTTCACTGCCGTCGACAACAATACCGATAACGGCCGCGCCCGCTATGATTCTCTGCAAGTAAAAGCCGAGAAAAATGCGCGGCACGGTCTGTACGCCCTCTTGAGCTACACCTATTCCCGTACCTTCGATTCCGGCTTCCCGGACGGCCTCGGTACCCTTCCCGGCGCAATGTACTGGCCGTTGCCCGGCGCTCAGAAAGCGGATTGGGGCCTGTCGCAAATCAACCTCAACAACCAGTTCACCGCGAGCGTGCTGTATGACCTTCCGTTTGGCAAAGGAAAGACCTATGGCAGCAGCTGGGGCGGGCCCGTCAACTCGATTTTGGGTGGCTGGAAAGTCAACGTAATTGAGAAAGCCATCTCTGGATTCCCGCTGTTCGTGGTGAACAGCAATAACCAGTCGGGCGTGAATTTCATGTGGAACGGAAATGTGCTGAATCGGCCAGACGAAGTTGGAAATCCGGACCAGGGCGGCACGGTCGCTGCGAATCCCGGTTGCGCAGCCCCGGCGAAGGTCCACACGCTGCAGAACTGGTTTAATCCTTGCGCCTTCGTACCGGCTCCGACTGTCGTGATTAATCCCGGAACTCCGCAAGCCTTCACGGTTGGAGAGCTCGGCACGGCGCCGCGCGCGCCCGTGTATGGTCCGCGTTTCGTGAACACAGACTTCTCGGCGATTAAGGAGATTCCCATCCGAGAAGGCGTAAACCTTCAGTTCCGCGCCGAATTCTTCAACCTCCTCAATCACCCCCACTTCTTCCTGCCGGGCTCCAGTGCCAGTTCGATGCAAGACCTGGCCAGCTCTTCCAGCTTTGGAGTGGTCAACTCGACGCTGAACGACCCGCGGTTTATTCAGTTCGCCCTGAAGCTCATTTTCTAGGGCGCATCGAATCGTGTGATTTCACTAACGGGGCAGGCTGAGTTCTTCTCAGTCTGCCCCTCAGTTTGCAATCGGAAACTTTGCCGAGGTAACGATGAAAAGAGCGGTCCTAACATTCGCGCTGGCATCTCTGTTGGCCGTCCTGGGACATTCCTTCGCTTACGCTCAGCCCCGGCGCAAGGTCATTATCAACGAAGATTGCTCCGGGCCCGGCGGGAGCAACATGCAGACGGTGATGGTGATGGTTCAGTCGCCGCAGGTGGAGGTGCTGGGCATTACGGTGGTGAGCGGGGATCAGTGGCGCGACGAGGAAGTGGCGCATACGCTCCGGCTGCTGGAAATTATGGGGCGCACCGATATTCCGGTTGTGCCAGGAGCCACGTTTCCGCTGGTTCGGCGCCGCGAGGAATCCCAGCTCTGGCAGCAGCGTTACGGTAAAGTCGCCTACTCCGGCGCGTGGGACGATCGCTGGTGGCATGAGAGTTCCATTGTGCCGCCGCTGCCCGAGGGGCAGCCGACCACCAGACCCGTCGACGAAGACGCAGCGCACTTTCTGATTCGCATGGTGCACAAGTATCCGCACGAAGTCACTATTTATGAGGGCGGGCCCATGACTAACCTCGCGCTGGCAATTTCTCTCGACCCGCAGTTTCCGGAACTGGCGCAGGAACTCGTTTTCATGGGTGGGAGTCTGAGTCCGGAGACGGACAATCCTGAGTTTCTGAATAATCCGCGGCACGAATTTAATTTCTGGTTCGATCCGGAAGCGGCGGAAATTGTGCTGCGCGCGCCGTGGAAGAAAATTGTCTGTACGCCGGTCGATATCTCGGTGAAGACGCACATGACGGCGGCCATGGTAAAGCAGATCGAGGCCAGCGGAACGCCGCTGGCGCGTTACATCGGGAAGTTCTCCATTTTCACCACGCCTGGGTCCGCCATTATGTGGGACGAGATCGCCGCGGAGGCGTGGATCGATCCCACGTTGATCACCAGAAGCGAGACTCGGTATATGGGCGTGAATCTGGACCGCGGCGCGGGCTACGGCGACACGCTCACGTGGAGTCTTAAGGACAACGTGAGAAGCGGGGCGCAGCCGGTGGAGATTCAGTTCGATCTCGATACGGAAAAGTTCTATCGCATGTTCGTGGGGCTGATGACCGCGGCTACGCCGAAGTAGACGCGTCAACGGAAAACCGTCCCCGGACGGGGGCGTCCGGGGCTCCACGTTTGCGAGCGGGTCCCGGATTCGCCGGGACAGAATTGGCGCTGGCGTGGCTAACGGCATACAATAAACAACTGCGAGTTTTCTCGAATATGTCTCCCATTCCAGACGATCTCACCATAGTGAAAGACGACATGGTTGCCTTCATTGAAGGCCACGGCATGCGCCGCTTCCACGGCTATGTGGATTACGAAGAGGTGCAGTGCGTGATGTGGGAGATGGGAGACAATCCCGACGGCTGGAAAGATTTCGTCGAGCTGGCAAAAGCTTCGTCCGCGCCCTTTCTCACCATGCATACCTGGACGCTCGAGAAAACAGAGTTAGATGAAATGGTGCAGCGGCTCACCAACTCGGAGTTTACCGACACCGACGACGTGGAAGACGCACGCTGGCTGCGCGCTCACACTGGCAAGGTCGGCTTTCTGCAACTCGGCTGGGCCTACCAGGGATCGATGTTTCTGTGTGAGGTGAGCACGGAGTGGTATGAAAAGTATCAGCGCCTGCTCGACGTCTCCGACGAATTCGGCGGCCTCACGATGGATGAACCGGATCAGGACGAAGAAAACTAGTACTGGTCGTTGTGGGGACAGCCGCCCCGGCTGTCCAGACGGGCGCGGTGGCTGACAGTACCTTCCAGGAGTAAACTTCTTTATCCCGATGCGCTGGATTCACACGCCCGCCAATCGCACCCTGGTCAAATCGCTGGTCCGCGAAATGCACATCGATCCAGCGCTTCGCGGCATTGGCGGCGAACGAACCGCGCAGATCCTGGCACCGTTGCTCATTCGGCGCGGCATCCGCGACGGGGAATCTGCAGCGAAATATCTTTCGCCCGCGCTCTCTCATCTCCACGCGCCGGAATTGATGAGCGGTCTGTCCGCCGCCGTCGAGCGCATCGACGCCGCCATCGAGCGCAGAGAGCCGATTCTGATTTACGGAGACTACGACGTGGACGGCACCATGGCCGTCATCATTTTGAAGACTGCCATCGAGCTGTGCGGCGGAACCGCTGACTTCCATGTACCGCACCGCATTCGCGAAGGCTACGACATGCGCGACGATGTGATCGAGCGCGCGGCGGCGGCTGGCGTTCGCCTGATTGTCAGCGTGGACATGGGCATCCGCGCGTTTGCGCCCGCGCAGACGGCGCAGCGGCTGGGTGTCGACCTGATCGTGACCGACCATCACCTGCCCGGCCCGAACGGCGTGCCGAACGCGCTGGCGGTGGTGAATCCGAATCAGAAGGGATGCGAGTATCCGTACAAGCAGTTGTGCGGCGCGGGCGTGGCGTTCAAAGTGGCGCAAGGATTGATGCAGCGCCGCCTCGACGCGAAGGACCAGCAGCGTTTTTTATTGTCGTTCATGAAGGTGGTCGCGATTGCGACCATCGCCGATGCCGTGCCGCTGACGGGCGAGAATCGCGTCTTCGCGTCGCTCGGACTGGACGCGCTGCGCAGAGCTGTGAATCCGGGGTTAAAGGCGTTGCTCGAGGCGGCGCAGATTTCGGCGAAGCGTCCGCCCACTTCAGGAGAAGTTGGATTTCGCATTGCACCCCGCATCAACGCCGCCGGACGCATGGACGTGGCTCGCGATGTGATCGAACTTTTCAGCGTGAAAGACGTAACCCGCGCCCGCGAACTAGCGGCGAAACTCGACCAGCTCAACACTGATCGCCAGGAAGAAGAGCGGCGAATTCTGCGGGCAGTCGAAGATCGCTTCACCGGCGATCCCGCGCTGTGCGACGCTTTTTGCATTGTCGTCGACGGAGAAGACTGGCACCGCGGCGTGATTGGTATTACGGCGACGCGGGTGGTGGAGCGCTACAACCGCCCGACGCTTGTAATCTCGCGCCAGGGCGAGGAAGCGTTTGGGTCGGGCCGCTCGATCAAAGCATTTCACCTTCTGGAAGCGATCGAGTCGTGCAGCAATTTATTTTCCCGCTACGGCGGCCACGCCCACGCCTGCGGATTCGCCATGCCCGCGGCGAATGTTGAGGAACTGCGCACACGGCTGGACGCATTTGCACGGGCGCGGCTCACGCTCGCGGATTTCGATCCCGTGCTTGATGTCGACGCCGAGTTGTACCTCGGTGAGATCACGCCGCAGCTATTTCAAGCGCTACGCCTGCTGGAGCCGTATGGCGTGGGCAATCCGGAGCCGATGTTCGCGGCGCGCGGCGCGCAACTGGCTGCGCCGCCGCGGATTCTGAAGGAGAAGCATATCAAGTTGAAAATCAGGGCAGGAGCCAGACGAGAAGAGATTCTCGATTCGCAAACGGACGAATCGCGCGAACTCTCCGCCGAAGCGATTCTGGCCACGCCCCGCTGTCACCCTGACGGCGCTGCGATCCGCCGCGAAGAGCGAACGACGGCGCGGGAGGAAGCTGCTCAGCGGAGAACTGAGAACCGGGAACTGAGAACTGCTCTCAACGTCACTTTCGACGCTCTGGGCTGGCACATGGCGGAACGCGTGGCGCAAACTCCGCTCCTGGCAGGCGATTCGGTCGACATCGCGTTCACCATCGGACACAATGACCATCCCGAATACGGCGGCCTGGAACTTTCCCTGCGCGACTTTCGGATCCCTGCCGCTGAGCGCACCGACGAGCGCACCAAAGATACGTCGGCCGCGACCGTTCCCACTGTAGGCTAGCGAGGTTACTATAGATCGTCCCTGACGCGGTTCTGCCTCTCACTTGAGCTACACTGGGCTCATGACTTCTTCCGGTCAGATCGGTCGCCTCGCTTCGTTGCTGATCGTGCTCTCGATTCTGATCGGGTGCAACGCCCTGAATCCATTTTGCGGCAGTTCCCGCCCAGCGCCCGTGCTCACCTCGATCTCACCAAGCACCGTGGTTTTATCGGAACTGCCGTCCCCGTTCGTCGTCACTGCCGTTGGCACCCATTTTGTCTCTTCCTCCGAGGTGGTCTTTAACGGCGACACCTACACCCCGGTTGTGGTCAGCAGTACCGAGCTCACGGTTACGCTTCCGTCCACCGCGATCCCCACAGCTGGAAGCTTCAGCCTTGAGGTGAAGACGCCCGCCGGCACTACCGGAGACGTTGGTTGTTCGAGCGGTGGAACAAGCAGCGCGCAAACACTCACGGTCCACTGATCGCTGGCAACATTAACCGAGCCAAGCCTAAGCCGCCACGACTCCCTCACCACAAGTGGTAGTACCCGTCCCGCCGCGCCATCTCCACGTTGACTCCAAATAATTGCGCCAGGCGATCGACCTGCAGGATTTCTTCTTTCGGTCCGTCGGCGACGACGCGCCCAGCGTTCAGCAGGACCACGCGCTGAATCTCCGGCACAATGTCGGCCAGTTCGTGCGTGACCAGGATGACGGCGGTGCCGGCGTTCGCCAGGGAGCGCATGGTGTGGCGGACGCTTTGCTGGGCTGACAGGTCGAGCGAGTTGCAGGGTTCGTCAAAGAGCAGAGCGCGCGGCTTGTGAACCAGAGCGCGCGCGATCAGCACGCGCCGCGCTTCTCCCGACGACATTGCCTTCACCGGACGATCGGCGAGATGGGAAATCTTCAATTCGGCCAGCGCGGCATCGGCGAGTTTGATCTTTTCGGGATCGACGATGTGATTGGGCCAGATAGCGGTGCTGCTGAAAAATCCGGAGAGCACCACGTCGCAGCCGCTGGCTTCGCCGGTCACTGACAGCATCAGGTCGTTAGAGACGATTCCCATGTGCTCGCGGAGTTTGAAGACGTCCCAGGTCTCGTGGCCAAGGAGTTTCATCCACGAGTCGTCTCGCACAACCGGATAGCATTCGCGCGTAATCGTCTTGATCAGCGTGGACTTGCCGCAGCCGTTGGGACCGAGAATGGCGACATGTTCGTCGGCGCCGATGCGGAGGGTGAAGTCGTCGAGCGCGATCTTCTGGCCGCGCATCACGCGCAGGTTGTGGAAGTCGAGCAGGGGCGGGGTGGTCATGGCTAAATGTGAAGGTCAAGTGTAAATAAAATTCTAGCCTGTCATCCTAGCGGCGTTTTTTGCCGCGAAGGACCTATGTATTCCTGGCCGGTTGCAGGGGTCCTTCGGGCGCAGGAAGCGTGCGCTCAGGATGACGAGCTTTACTTTTTGCGCAGGCGACGATTCGCACGGCTGAATCATCTTTTCGCCGGCCACGCGTACTGCCCGCCGTGCTGGTAGGCCAGATTGCCGATGTGTCCTGCTCTCGCCGCCGCGACCCCGGTTTCTACCGGCGCGGTTGGTTCTTTGCGCGACTTGATGCACTCGAAAAAATTCTCCATGTGCGAAATGGTCCCGTCGAGCACGCTGTGGGCCGTGAGCGCCGGGTTCTTCGGCTCGTCCTCGGCAATATGTTCGCGATAAACGCTGAACCCGCTACGATTGATCTTCAACGTCGCTTCCGTCCCGCGAAACTCCAGGCCGCCGTCGTCGATGGAAGAATTCATCATGCCTTCGTAAAACACATCGAACCCTTGATTATTAAGCCCTGGATAGCGAAACGCCGCCTGCACCGTGTCCGGACACTCCCACTGTTCGAAAATATATTTGTCGCCCAGCATCAGCGCGTTACGCGGCTGATCGGCTTTCATCGCCCAATGGACCACGTCGATCCAGTGGGTAAATAAATCGGTCATGGCGCCACCGCCAAAGTTCCAGAACCAGCGCCAGTGATAAAACTTTTCCTCGCTGAAAGGCTGGTCGGGAGCGGCTCCCAACCAGGCTTTCCAATCGAGACCTTGCTGCTCGAGCGGCTTCGGCGGTCGGCTGCGGTGATAGTTTTGCCACCAGTAGGTTCGCACCTGCACCACGCGCCCGAGACTTCCGCCCTGAATCATGCCGACAGCATCCTGAAAATGTGTCCAGCTGCGCTGCTGCATGCCGCATTGCAAAATCTGCTTGCCCGACCGCACCGCGCGCGTGAGCGTTTCACCTTCCTCAAGCGTGTGCGTGACCGGCTTCTCCAGAAAGACGTCTTTGCCCGCCGCCAGCGCATCGACCGCCATGCGCACATGCCAGTGGTCCGGAGACGCGATGATCACGGCGTCAATATCTTTCTCCAGCACTTCGCGATAATCCACATGGGTGGTAGCAAGGCCGGACGATCGCTCCCGCACCGCGTCGCGGTGCGGCGCATAAACGTCGCTTACGGCGACGATCTCATACCGCGGCCCGACCACATCGGCCGCGTCGAGCAGGCTGCGCATGCGCCCGCCGGCGCCGATCACTCCAATGCGAAGTTTGTCGTTGGCGCCGAATACGCGGGTCGATGCGAGCGCGGTCATTCCACTGGCGATCAGAAAGCTGCGGCGGGTAATCATCTGGGATAGGCCCTCCAGTCCGTTTTGGACGGAACGATCCTATCAAGTTTCGCGGAGGAGGCAATCGCTTGATAAGCGAAATGACTGCCTCACCTTCTGCTAAAATCCCTGCCGTGAAACGACGAGCTCTACTCCAGGCGATTCCTATGGCGGCATTCCTTCCTTCATCTCTCGGGGCAGCTGCCCGGCAGGACAACACCAATCCCGGGCCGGCTGGGTCTGCCGTCTATGAACTCCGGGTCTACCACGCTGCCGCCGGAAAGCTGCCGGAACTGCTGGCGCGCTTCCGCGACCACACTGTAAAACTTTTCGACCGTCATGGAATGAAAAGTGTCGCTTACTGGACGCCCGTCGATGAGCCCGACAAGAACAACACGCTGATTTATATCCTGTATCATCCCAGTCGCGAATCCGCGGCCGCGAACTGGAAGGCGTTCCAGGACGATCCGGAGTGGAAGAGCGTGAAGGAGAAATCCGAGGCGAACGGGAAGCTCACGGAAAAAATTGACTCGACGTATCTCGCCCTGACCGATTTTTCGCCGCCGTTGCGCTAGTCGAAAATATGCAGTGGGTGCCCCATTTCTCGCGCGCTTAGCGCGAGAAGTGGGGACTTTTTGCTACGGGCATTCTGGTTCCCGCCCTTGGGCTCCGCTCAGGACAGGCTTTCGCGACTGGATTCTGGTGGGGTTGAACAAGCATTCGCGCCGTTTTTACAGCTGCACAATCTTCTCCAACGCCACCCGGCTCCGGATCACCAAGGTCGCGCCCTTGAATGTCAGCAACTGCTTGCGTTTGAATTCGGAGAACAGGCGACTCACGGTCTCCCGGGTCGTTCCGATAATCTCCGCTACTTCTTCGTGCGTCAGCGTCAGCTTCACCTGCGCCGATCCGTCGTCCTGTATGGTCTTGGTCGACCAGGAGAGCAGCAGCTTGGCCAGCTTCTCCGACGGCGAGGCCGCCAGGCCAAGAGTGCGAATCTCTTCATAGGCGGTGAAGTAGTTCCGGCTCAACTGCTGCGCCACCCGCACTGCTACTTCGGGGAAATCCTTCAGCATCTGTTGGAACGAATCGCGGGGGATAAAGTTGGCCTGGCCCGGCTCCATCATTTCCGCCGTAACTTCATACGGACGGTTGGAGATGACCGCATTTAGGCCCAAGATGTCTCCCGAATCCGAAATCTTCGTGATAATGGTCTTGCCGTCGCGCGATGAGGTCGACAGCTTCGCCTTTCCGACGCACAGAACAAACACCCCGCGCGGCTGCTGACCCTCGATAAAGAGCATGGTTCCCTTGGGATAAACCGCGGTCGACTTGATTTCGTTCAGCCGTTGCGCCGCCTGCGGCGAAAGATTGCAGAAAAGATGTTCCCCCCTCACCGGGCAAGTGAGGCAGTTATCAAGAATATTCAGTCCATAAGGAGCGCGCATGGTGTGACCTCCCTGTCGTTCTCTTTAAACTCTCGACACAACCGGTAAGGGCACTTCGCGAGCCAATCTGGGGGGAATGCCGCGGCTACTCAGGATCCGCGTAGCCTATAGACAATAAACGGCTTACCCGATCTGGCTGTACCGGCTCACATTCCGCTCAGGCGTCGATTCGGAGAAAATGGGTCTTTTCCCGCACATGGCTGCGTGATCTGGATCACTCCTGACTGTGATCAAGTGACCAAAGGAAGTGACTCAAGAGGACTGGATTACCAGACAACGGCCGGGCGCGGATCCCCGGTGCCCCATTCGTCGCGTCCTGTGCGAGAGGAAATGGCGGGTCTGATAGCCCCATTACGGCACGAGCACGCGAAGCCGTAGATAATGTATAGAAGAAGTAACAGGCAAGTTTCAGCCGCGCGATCGTTCTCCATGCTGGCGCGCGGGATCGGGCCAATTTTCTGGGGTGGGCATTATGAGCCGCAATCGATTCTTTCATCAAGTTGCCTCTGCCATCGTGGCCCTCGCCTTCGCCTTCGGGATGGCTGGTTGCCAGATAGATTCCCTCCATGCCGCACCGAATCCCCAGACGGAAGCCGCAGCCGACAATTCTCTGGTTATTGAGAATCCTTCGGAACTCCCGGATGCCTATCCGCACGCCCGGTATGAACTTCGTTTCCTCGCGCATGGCGGCGCACCGCCGTATCACTGGCGGCAAGAGAACGGCGCCTTGCCTCCCGGCCTCAGGCTGGAGGACGACGGCCTGCTGCACGGTGCGCCCGAACGCTCCGGGGAATTTCAGTTCACCGTCTCCGTCACGGACGGCGGCAAGCCGCAACAAGCGGTGCAGAAGCGGTATGTAATCCGCGTCCGTTCCGCGTTGAGCATCAACTGGAAATCGCCGGCGCACGTAAACGGAAACCGAATCGAAGGTACCGTCGACGTGTCGAACACAACGGTCGACGACATGGACTTGACGTTTGAAGTAAAGGCCGTAGCCGAGAACGGGCGAGCCACCGAGATCGGCTATCAGCACTTTCTGCTGAAGTCCGGCACAATTCAGATGACCTTGCCGTTCGGCGAGACCTTGCCTCGCGGAGCCTATATGATCTACGTCGACGTGAACGGCGAGGTGGCAAAGTGGAACGCTATTTACAAAGAAAGCATGCGCACGCCCGGACCGCTCCAGGTCGCGGTTGGCCCCTAGCGCGGGACCGGCTCTGCCCGCTTGAAAACGGAAGTCACATTGACTTCGTTTCACAATTTCTGAAAAACTAGCTTTCCGGCTCTGTTGCTCGCATCTAATTGGTTTCATGGAGCTGCTGCTCAATCTCGTCTGGCTGTTTCTGGCCCTGCCCGCCTGGTGGCTATGGCGCGGTCGCGGGCCTTCGCGCAAGTTCAGCTCCCTGCAGTGCCTGCTGGCGTTGGGATGCCTGCTGGTTATCCTCTTCCCCGTGGTTTCGGCTACCGACGATCTCTGCGCGATGCGCGCCGAGATCGAGGAATCGCCTGCTGGTAAGCGCAGCATCCATGCGAGTCACGATAAGCCATCCGGCTGGAAATGGCAGAGCCCACCGGCGCTGGCTGCGAGCGGAAGCTCCTTGATTGTGAACGACGAGGCCTGGCAACCACTGCCTAAGCTCGGCGTATCGGTTTCAGCGGCTCCTGCCATCGAGCGCGCTGGCCGCGCTCCTCCTGATTGCCTCATCGCGTAGACCCTCTGACTCGCCGTTGTTCATAGTGAAAAGAAACGGCGAATTCTTTATCTATTTCTATCCTTACGAAATTCTTAGGCGGGAAACGAGATAGTGGTGTTGCCGACCGAATCGACGGCCGGGACACCCGGGCCCAAGGCCCTTAGCTCGTGCCAGGCGAATCAGTCCAGATGGAGATCGTAATGCGTTGTAGATACTTCACCCTTTGTCCGGCGCTGGCGCTCGGAGCCGCGAGCATGTTCGCCCAGGCCGCGCCTTCGACTGCGCCGGAAACGGGACAAAACGTGGCACAGACCCCACCCTCCATTGCCCAGGAGGTGTGGAACTGGGACAAGGTGAAAGAACGCTTCGAGCTCAACAACACGACACTGATGGCTGGCAAATTAAACATCGACGAACTGAAGGCGGAGGAAATCACCGCCCACCTGCGCCCTAACCCCGGCTTCACTCTCTCGGCCGACGGCACACAGATCTCTCCCAGCAACGGCTCGTGGAAGCCGTTTGCCGGCACTTTTATCTCTCCCGGCGTCAGCTACCTGTTCGAGCGGCGAGGCAAGCGCGGACTGCGCTTCGAAGCCGCCAAAGAGGGAACCGCCATCGGCATCGCCCAGCAATCCGATTCCGAACGGAATCTGCTGTTCAATCTGCGCACCGCCTTCGTCGGCGTTCTGCAAGCCAAGGCTGTGTTGCGGCTGGCACAGGATAATCTCGACTACTACGACAAAGTCCTCAAAATCAGCCGTGACCGTTTTCAGGCGGGCGACATCGCCCGCATCGATCTCGACCGGCTCGACCTGCAGCGGCTGCAGTACGAATCCGATCTCCAAAATGCCCTGGTGAATCTCCGCACCACCAAAATCAACTTGCTGGCGTTGCTCGACGATCGCCGACCGGTCGACAGCTTCGACGTCGAAGGCCGCTTTGACTTCAGCGAGGACATGCTCCCGCTCGATGACTATCGCAAGGAAGCCCTGGATGCTCGTCCCGACCTTCGCGCGGCCATCCTCTCGATAAAGCAGGCCCAAATCAACTACGAACTGGCCGAGGCTAACGGATCTACCGATCCCACGGTTAGCGTGTGGTTCACCCACAACGGCTCGTACAACAATCCTGACGCGTTGAACACGCTCGGAGCAAGCGTCAGCATCCCGCTGCGCATCTTCGACAGCAATCAGGGTGAAAAGCTGCGCACGAAAATCGACATTAAACGCAACAAAAAACTTCGTGACGGCGCGGAGACTCAGGTCTACAGCGACGTGGACTCGGCCTACGCCGTTCTGGTCAGCAATGTCAACCTGCTGAAACCCTACAAACGACAGTATCTGGCGCAGGCCGTCCGCGTGCGCGAGACGATTCTTTTCTCCTACCAACAAGGCGGCGCATCGCTCCTGGACTTTCTGAACGCGGAAAGCGATTACCGCGCCGTGGAACTGGGCTACGTAAACCTGATCGGCTCGTATCTCACGGCGGCTGCGCAGATGAACTTGTCCGTCGGGCGAGAGGTAATTCAATGAAGACCGTATTTCCAACTCGAATTGTTTCTATCCTCCTGTGTTTGCCTTTGATCCTTCTGCTCTCGGGTTGCAATCAAGGCAAGGCGGATGAGAAGGCTGAGGCGCCGCCGAAGGCGGTCGTCGAGCCCGATCTCGACGCCAACAACTTCAAGGTCGACCACCCTGACCAGTTTCCCTTGGCGACGGCCGTTGAGCACAAAGCGGTTCCTGCGCTCCATGTGACGGGGGTGGTGCAGCCTGACATCTCCCGCGCAGTTCCTGTGATCTCGCTCGCCTCGGGCCGGGTCATCGAGATTAAGGCCAGGCTCGGCGATATCGTGGAGAAGGGACAATTGTTGCTGCGCGTTCAGAGCAACGACGTCTCCGGTGCGTACCAGACCTATAAGAAGGCGGAGAACGACGAGCGCCTGGCCCGCCAGCAACTCGAGCGGGCTCAGACTCTTTTCGACAAAGGCGCCGTCGCTAAGAGCGCCCTCGAGCAGGCCGACGACACCGAAGCGGATGCCAAGGCCGATCTCACCGCCGCCACCGAGCAGTTGCGACTTCTCGGCATCGACAAGGAACATCCTTCTGGAATCGTCGACATCACCGCGCCCATCTCCGGCGTAATCACGGACCAACAGGTCACCAACGCATCCGGCGTTCAGGCTCTGTCGGGTCCAAATCCGTTTACCATCTCCGATCTTTCCTATGTGTGGATCATCTGCGACGTTTACGAAAATGATCTCGACGCCGTCCATCCGGGGCAAAGTGCCGATATCCGTCTAAACGCTTATCCCAGCCAAGGTCTCCAGGGACGCGTCGATAACATTCTGCCGGTGCTCGATCCCAGCATTCGCACCGCCAAGGTCCGACTCGAGGTGAAAAATCCCGGAATGATGCGCATCGGCATGTTCGCCACGGCTACGTTCTACGGCAAACAACCGGAGACGCACGCCGCCATTCCCGCCTCCGCAATCCTGCACCTCCATGATCGCGAGTGGGTGTACACGCCTCTGGGGAATAGCCATTTCAAACGGGTGGAAGTTTCCACGGGGAACATGCTTCCCGACAAACAGCAGGAGGTCGTCTCTGGCCTCAAGCCCGGAGACCAGGTGGTGACGAACGCCTTGGATCTGCAGAACACGGTGGAGCAATGACCATGAATGCAGAACGCAGAAGTAAGAATGCAGAAGTAAAGGGAGGACGGGCCGGTTTTAGTTCTGCATTCTGACTTCTGCATTTTACTTTATGTCGAACTGGACTCACGAATGATTCGCCGCGTCGTTGATTTCGCGCTCAGCAATCGCCTGCTGGTCTTGGGGCTGGCGCTGGTGTTGTTCGCCTGGGGAATCATCTCGTTCCACAATCTGCCCATCGAGGCCTATCCCGACGTAGCCGACAACTACGTTGAAATCATCACCCAGTGGCCGGGAATCTCGGCCGAGCAGATCGAACAGCAGGTCACCATCCCCCTCGAAACGGTGATGAATGGTATCCCTGGTGTGGTGCACTTGCGCTCCTTCTCGCTGTTCGGACTGTCGGACTTGAAGTTGATCTTCGAGGATGGCACCGATAACGCCTGGAACCGTGAGCGCGTCCTCGAACGGCTCACGCAGGTGACCCTGCCGCCCAACGTGATCCCCCAGATGGGCACCGACTGGAGTCCCGTCGGCCAGATTTATTTCTTCACCCTGCACAGCACCAATCCGAAGTATGACGCGATGGAGCTGAAGTTCATCGAAGACTGGATCGTCGAGAAGAATCTCAAATCCGTCCCTGACATCGTCGACGTTTCCAGTTTCGGCGGCCCCACGCGGGAATACCAGGTGCGTCTCGACCCCAACAAACTGGTGGCCTACGGGCTGAGTCTCGCTCAGATCGAACAGCAACTCGCCAATAACAACGCCAACGCCGGCGGCAGCTTCATCCAGGAGGGGCTGCAGCAAATCAATGTCCGCGAGGTGGGGCTGGTCGATCGGGTTCACGACATCGAACAAACCGTCGTTCTTACCAAGAATGGAACGCCGCTCCGCGTCAGAGACATTGCCGTCGTGTCCCAAGGGCCGAAGATAAGGCTTGGCCAGTTCGCGCGCGCTCTTCACCGCGAGGACGGAAAGATCATCGACAACGACGACGTGGTCTCTGGCATCGTCTTGCTGCGCAAAGGCGCCGCCGCCGATCCCGCGCTGAAAGCGCTCCACGAAAAGATCGATGAGATGAACCAGCACATCCTGCCCAAGGGAGTAAAGATCGTTCCCTTCATCGATCGCAGCGATCTGGTGCACTTCACCAGTCATACCGTGTTGCACAACCTGACGGAGGGAATGATTCTTGTCTCGATCATTCTGTTTCTGTTTCTCGGCAATGCTCGCGGCGCGATCATCGTGGCGGCGACGATTCCCTTCTCTCTGTTGTTTGCGTCCATCTGTCTCGACCTGAAAAGCATTCCCGCCAACCTGTTGTCACTCGGCGCCCTGGACTTTGGCATGGTTGTCGACGGCGCCGTGGTAATGATCGAAAACATCGTCCGCCACATGGGATTCACCAACGGCATGCAGACGCCAACCGAGCGCATCGGCGAAGCGGCGCACGAAGTGCAGCGGCCTGTCTTTT